>WOR8_10000970_pt1 | contig 31412 bp, 29 predicted proteins | sample DeeMarSeWOR38_10_FD_19890 | JGI IMG/M metagenome (IMG submission 19890) | reverse complement strand
ACATATATACTGCTAGAGTTAATGCTATTAAGATTCTTGCAGAGTTTTATAATGCACAAATGGAAGGCGCCAAAGTACAAGCTGATATTGAACGCTTGAAGATTGATGTCTTCAAGGCTGAAGTTGAAGTTTATACCGCTAAGCTACAAGCACAAAGAGTACAAGCTGAAATATATGGCATAGAAGTCGAGGCTGATAAAACTAAGGTTCAGACTTATGCTGAAGAGATACGTGCATATGTGGCCTCTATAGAAGCTAGGAAGACTAGTATAGAGACTGAGATTGCTAATCTTGAAGCTAAGACTAAAACTAATCTTGCCTTGATTGAAGAGTATAAAGCTGAATTGCAAGCATACGGAATTGAGGTTGAAGTTGTTACTAAACAAATTGAAGCTGATACCAGGATATACGAAGCTGAAGTTGACGGGTATAGAGCTGAAGTTGGTGCTCAAGCTGCTTACTACGGTGTTAAAATTGCAGAGATAAATAACACGATTCAGCAAGCTAGATTCAATCTTGAACTCGAAGTAGCAAAGGTTGATTCTAGTACAAAAAGTTATATAGCTCTTAAAGAGCTTGAACTTAAAGGCACTGAGGGAGTAATGAGTGTTACGGCTCAATTAGCAGCCAGCGCTCTTAGTGCTGTAAATGCAAGCGCAAGTTACGGATTCTCAGGGTCCAGATCGCATGGCACCAGTTGGAGCTTCAGTGCATCTGCCAATGAGTCACATTCATTCTTACATGATCCACAGACATAAGGAGGCCACGAATGGCTACAGTAAATGACAGACTACGGAAGCTCAAGGGTACCTTGACGCAGGACATGGGACAAGCTAAGCCGTCTATTGCCATGCAAGGTATCGACATACGGAAGACCCCTCTTGGTCCTACGACTAATGCGTTAGGACAAGCAAGGGCTCCTGGGCCATTACCTGCATCACAACCCATGATGAAGCAAGAATCAAGAGGTAACTTTAACTTTCCCGATATTAAAGAACCTCAATGGCTCACTAAAGAGAATGCTCCTACTATGGGCTGGCAGCAACGTACAGCAATAAATCAGGAGCTAGCAAAAAATTATCGTGAGCGTCTTGGTAGTATTACTGATCTTGAACAATCAGGTATTCAAGCTCGCACAGCTCTTAAAGAGCGTGGTATGATTGAGCAGGGTCTTGGTACACGCCAGGAAGCAGGCTTTGGTCAAGAGACAAGTGAAAGATTAAGTCGTCAAGCTTTTACTACAGGTGAACGTGAAGCAGGTCAAACTTTCACTACAGGTGAACGTGAAGCAAAACAAGGTTTCTTAGCACAACAAGCTAAGGAAGGTGACATTCGTAAGTATGCCGGTGAAAGTATACTTAAAGGTGGTGATGTAGAAACCTTAGGTCGTACTTTCAACAATGCTGAATTCGGCTTTGCAGATTTTGCGGATGTTCCACAAGCAACTGCTTCTACGCCTTTTAAAGTAAGTCGCGGTAAATCAGAAAGTGTATTCGTACCTGGTAAAGGCTTTCAAATGGTAGATCGTCCAGATCTTATGGTCGATGAGTCTCGTGGCATTGTATACCCTGTAAATGTTGGTCAACAAACTAACCAACAAGGTGTTCAAGGTCTAAGGCCTACTAATGCTACAGGAGCTACTGGTGTACCCGAGCAGACTTCTACATCAGACGTTATATAGCCAATTCAAAGAAAGACGCCAAACAATATAAGTAAGGACCACACTAATGGGTATTCTTGACGATATAAGACTTGAGAAACGTAAGCGAGAAACTGCTGGTGTAACTAGTGGAACTGGTATACCTATTACTCCGCCAGATCCTACTCCTACTGCTACCACTAATCCTATAGCAACTAGGCCAATGACTGTTAAGGACCAAATTGCTCAGGAGAAACTTAGACGTATTGATGCTGAAAGATCTGACAGAGGTCTATTAGGTGATGTAGCAGCAGGTATAGAGCTTGGATCATATGAGCTCGGCAAAAGAGCTTCACAAGGTTTACAAGCAGCTAGTGTCGCCGCTCAGGATATGCGAGTTAGTAAACCTGCATCTGTTGATGATATGCTTGCTTTACCTACAGAAGGTATAGCATCTAAGACAGACGAAGTTACTGATGCTATAAAGCGTGGTATCAAGAGTACTTACGTGGCTCCAATCGGTAAACATATTCTTGGGCCCCTTGGTAAGAAGGGTGAAGAAGTAGCCGATATAATGATTGAACAGAATAAAGATCTTGAGTTACCTACGAGACTTGCAAGTAGACCAGTACTAGAATCGTTGATGGCTGATGATCTTTCTTTCGGTGATAAAGCAAGAGTATTCCTTCATGGTACTTCAAGACAATTACCTCAAGTAGGTCTGTCGGCTGGTCTTACTACTCTAGGTCTTGCAACTGGTAATGTACCATTAGCAACTGCTGCAGGTTCTCTTGGTTTAGGTGTTAACTTCCTCGCTGAGACTGGTGATGTATATGATTCTATTCTTGAAGCTAATCCCAATATAAATAAAGGTGACGCGGCAAGCACAGCCCTCACTCATGGTGTAGTGGCTACAGGTTTAGAACTTCTACCAGTAGGTAATACTTTACGAATATTCAAAGGTGCCAAAAAGCAAATAGCTAATGCAACTGTTGGTGAGCTACTGCGACGTCCTGGTCTTGCTAGAGCAATTATCGGTGGTATGGCGTCTCAAGGATTCTCTGAAGGTGTACAGGAAACTCTTCAAGAGCTATCTAATAATGTAGCACAACGTGTGTATAATGAGAATGTCGATATACGGCAGAATCTTTCTGAATCAGCCTTTATGGGTATGGTACTTGGTGTACTTACTGGCGGTTTTGGCGGCGGTATAGCTGCAGTTAAAGCCAGGGCGAAATACGACAACCTAGGCCTCTCAGAATTACCCGAAGAGGTACTTAATGCTAGAGCCTTCACACCACAAGAAACTGCTAAAGCAAAGCTGATTAACGAGCATAAAGAGATTCTCCGTAAAGCTAACTTATCTGACGAAGACCTTGATATACTTGCTGCTAATCCTCAAGCTGCTGAAAAGTATGGTCTTATGCCATCAGACTTTCATGCAATTAAAGTAGAACGGAATCTTGATAAAGACCTTGCTGAAAGAACACGGCAAGCGATTGATAATGCTCCTGATGAAGCTACTAAACTGGGTATACTTTCTACTCTGCAAGGCCATGTAATGCAGAAGTTTGAAGAAACTGAAATGGTTAATAAAGAGGAGGCAGAAGCTGCGGCAAAAGCTGAAGAAGAAAGGAAAGCTAAGGCAGCAGAAACACGGAAGCGCAAAGCAGAAGGTAAAAAGGTTGAGCAACCAGTAGAGAAACAAATACGAGCTCATGAGCGAACTATACGTGACTATGAAGAGATGATGCGGTATGCAGATCGTAAGGATCGTGCAAGATACCAGCAGAAGATTGATGAAGCACAAGCAGCCATAGAGAAATTAAAGACTTCCAAAGAAGAACCAGTTACAGAGGTTCCTAAGGAAGAACCTACTGTGGAACCTGCTGCTGAAGTTAAAACTGAGCCAAGGCCAAGTCCAATTAGTTATAATGAATATATTCAGAGTAAGCGTGATAAGGATAAAGCTTCTCGAACCACATATGATGAAGGTGCTTTAACATATGATGTATATGGTCAGCATGACGATGCTACTAAGCAAGCTCTGTGGGAAAAACTTAAGGAAACTAGAGCCCCTGAAGAAATGGAAGCTTTGCGTAAAGGCTGGCAAGAAGCTGCTGGCGAAGAAGCTTTCAGTCTTACAGATAGACAAGGAGTTGAAAAGACCTTTTATCACGGTGGTCCTGATGTTGATATAACTCAATCTGAAGCACCCATCTTTGTAACAGCTAAGTCTGAAGACGCTCAATGGTATGCCACTGAAAGAGGTGGAGAAAAAGGTAGGATTCATGAAGTTATTCCTAGGATTCAAAATCCATTAGATACAACCTACGATGGTGGAGAGAGTTTTATACAGTTAATTAAAGATGCCGGCATAGAAGTTGTAGATGGAGAATATGGTCCTGAAGTTCCTGCAATCGCAGAACATTCACCTTATGATGGCACTAATTTAAATGATGCTGTCTATATACCTGAGGTTCGTAAAGCTCTCCTGGATGCGGGTTACGACAGCGTTAAAATGTGGGATGTTCTTGAGAACTCTGAGATTCCTACTTACGCCATACTTGATCCTGCTAAAGGCGTAGAAATTGATACTCGCAGGTCTCAGTTTGAAGGAGTAAAAGGTAAGGAAGAAACTGCTGAAGAACCATACTTTCCTATGTCTGATGATCTTACTATTGACGGCATAAATAAAACCCATAAAGAACTTGAAGCTATGACGGACCAAGACTACTGGGATTTAACTGATGCTGTTAGCTTTTATGATGTCGGCGTTGGAAAAGATTTTAAAATGACCAAGCAGCGCTTTGCTGATGTTTATAAGCAAGGTATAACTCTAGCTCGTAATAAAATGAAACGAGCAGATCTTCCACTCAATAAAAAGGAAGCTCGTACTGAGATTGATAAGTCTTATAGGACTTTATATAAAGATTACGTAGCAGCACAAGGTACTGAAGAAGCTAAAGCTTGGCGTATAGGTTGGATTAAAGCTGAAGCTCTTGCTGATAAACGTACCGAAATGTTTGTCAGAGGACAAGTCGACTATATTAAAGGTATGCATGTTGATGGAGCAACTCAGATAGCTAAAGAGTTTGGTGTTGCCAGTCAAGAACTTGCAGACTATAATGAAGGTATGACTTTTGAGTTTGAAAGAACTGATGGTTTCAAAGAGACTGGCAAAGCTGTAATTAAAGCTTTGAAAGAGCGGCCACCTGAAGAGGAAAAGAAACCCACGAGAGAAGAAGAAATAAATGAGATTCTTAAGGAAAAGGCAGCAGAAAGAGAATCCACAATTAGGGTTAAAAAGAAATCAAAGAAGACTAGTGTTACTAAAACTACTCGCATCAAAGAACTTGAAGCCAAACGCGATAAGCTCAAGCAATCTATTAAGAGGTATAAGGGTGCTCCTGACTCAGAACTTACTCTGGCCAAGAGACGTAATCGCAAAGCTAAAATGGCTGAGCTTGAGCAGACAATTAAAGAACTAAATGACCTTACCGGTGTACCTGTTGACATTGAAGAATTCATCAATACTGCTAATACAGTTAAGTCTAAAAAACCTGCAAAGGTTATGAAGAAAGAGGCTACTGAATTAAGAGAGCGTCAACAAGCACTTGAGCGTGAAATAAGGGAACTTTACGCTAATGGTTTTATAGAAATCCCTGAGTTTATGGGCGGTCTTGACCTTATAACCAATGAGCAAATTGAAGCAGCAGAAGCTCTTATAGCTCGCGTTAAAGAAGAGATTGATAAAGAACCTAATCTCATGGCTGCTAAGAAGAAATCAAAAGTATCAGCAGACCTTAAAGCAATTGTTAAACTTCTTGGCGCCAATATGTATAAAGCTAATCTTGTGCAAGCTTCAATTAAGGAACTTGTACAAAATAGTTTTGATGCAGTTAAAGGTGCCAATAGAAAAGACGGTCGTATTGACATCGTGGTTAACCCATCTAAGCGCCTTATAATGGTACGCGATAATGGTATAGGCATGACCAAGAAGACCATTGAAGATGCTTTTCTTACAATTGCAGGTACTGAGAAACCTGGGCTTAAAGCCGGTGATGCTAGCGGCGGTCTTGGTATGGCTAAAATGCTAGTATTCTCACAGGATAAAGTATGGCTACATACAATCAAAGGTGGTAAGAAAAGTATAATTGAAGCCACTGATGAGGAATTGTTTGAAGGCATAAATATAGATCCTAAAACTACGAAGGATCATACTGGTACTACTGTTGTACTACAAGTACCAGAAACTATAACTGTTGATGGCAAAGAATACGATGTTAGTTTTCCATGGTCTACGCCAAGTTTTCTTGAGAAACCTCTTATTGATCCTACCATAGAATTTAGGTATATGGATGAATCACGTAGTTCCAGGGATGTATCGGATTACCTTGACAATAATAGCATATTCTGGAAAGAGACTTTCGAGGAAGATGCAGAGATAATTAAGGTTGGCAAGCATATGGACCTTAGTGAATTCTTACCACCTAAGAAAGTTACTTTTGAATGGGGCACTGCAGACGTCTATATTTCTGATAAACGTATTGATTGGCCTACTCATACAGTTCTCAGTGCCGGTGTATATCAGTTTAATGACAGCATATATCATGCTGGTAATAAAAAAGTTAAACATAATATCATTATAAACCTTAAGCCTAAAGTCAAAGCACAGCATCATTTATATCCTTTTGACTTAAAGCGTGAAGGTTGGAAAGACACCAAGACTATTCAAGAAGACCGCAAAGCCGTACACCATTACCTTAGTATGTTAGCATTGGGTGCAGAAGCTGATGAGGTAGTTGAAACTTTTAAGACCATCAAAGCTCTACCTAAAGTAGATACCGGTGCTGCTGCTGGTGCAGTAGATATAAAAGACTTTATCCTGGATAGGCCTAAAAAGACAACTGAAAGTGCTAGAGATAAAATAAGTAATAATGTCTTTATACGTAAGGATGGTAGACTTTATACCAAGGACTCTAAAGGTAACTACAAAATGTTGTGGGAACCTAAGAAGAGAAGTGATGATTCCGATATAGGCAGTGGCAAGACTTCTTTTAAAGCTAAAGAGAAAATGAAGGCGGCTAAGGATTATCTTATCGATGTAGGTATTGACGATTCTAAGCCTATCTTTCATAATAATACCACAGGTGACTTTGAACGAGGTGCTGCATTATTTGCTGAACTCGGTAGCATATTTCTTGAAGTCCGGGATAAATACTTTGAGCATAATCCTGAGCAAGTTGACCCTGACCGTTCATATTTCGTAGGTGTTTCAATTGATAAGAAATATAAAGGCGTCAATATAAAGATACCTTTCTCAGCATCATTTATAAATCCGCTTGATGCTTGGAACCGCACTTTGCAAGCTGTTACACTAGAGCTGTATGAGGCTATGGTACATGAGCTTGTTCATAACAATCAGTCAGGGCACGATAAATATTATGCATCAGCATATCATACAATGACTTCACAGTTTGCTGCTGATGGATTTGATATAGAGACTAGGGTAAAAATAGCTCGCTCACTGCGAAGGCATCAACAACTATACAATGACTTGAGGGCAGAACATGAAAGATCATCTACAAAAAATGTTGCAAAATCTCTATCAGAGGGAGAAGAAAGTAGCAGCCTCGCTGAAATGGAAAGGCGAACAGGCACCATCCGCGAAAGAGGCGGTGCAGATAAAACTGAAGACTCAAAGGGATCTCTTGCGACAGAAAGGAAATCTACAGGCAGCCGCGGAATTCGACGAAATGTTAGAAGCGGCAAACAGTCTGGCTTAAAGCATGCAACAGTAGCTGACGAGATACTAAAGCAGCTTAAGCTTAAAAGAATGCCAAAGAATATTATTGTATGGAATAAGTATGACGACATTCCATATGATGTTCGCATAGGCCTTGAGAGTGGAGTATCAGAACCTATCTCATTTACACCACCTGTGTGGCATTCTACTCTTATTAATGACTATATCTTGAAGGGTCCTAAAAAGGCTGATGCTGCTACCTGGCAAAAGATTATTAAGCAATGGACTGAGGCCAAAGTAGTAACCAAAAAGAATCGTGAGACAGGCGAGGTGACGGTTACTATACGCGATTCAAGAATGCCTACTCCTGTTGTCGAGGACCTTGAATTCTCTGGTCTTATAGAATGGCTTGAGGAGAATGAAAGCATAACTATTGAACGCGATCATGTAGTACGCTTCTTGCAAGCTAACTCTTTAATTGGGGCTATTAAAGAACGTACTCAAGGTACAGTTGTCGATCCAATGATTTTACAAGCTATACAAGATTATACAAGATATTTTAAAGAAGATTTTAAAGCTCTTGAAGATAAATATGGTATAGCTTTTATACAAGCCAACAGAGATGGCATAATAATGAATCTAATGGACCTTAATGCTGAACCTGAAGTAAATAGACTTATTAGAGTCATAAGACGAGATACTAATGCTCGTGGTTCAGGTCCAGTTGATTGGGATTTACTTGATATGGCTGGTGATGCAGTACCACCTAAAGTAATAGAAGCTTGGGAAGAACACATTAAGAAAAACTATCCAGAAGTATACACTCAACCAGAAGGAGATCAAGCTAAACTTATTGCTGAATACTATAATCATACACCAGAGATTCAAGATTGGTTTGACGATTTTATTCAAGATGAATTATTTGAAGCTCTTGAGGATACCTATACTGAATTTGGCGTTGAAATGCAAGCTTTAGGTTCTAGAGGCATAACTGAGCAAGCTAGTGGACCAAAACTTGTAGGGCCTACTAAAAATTATCGTAATCATCTTATTGATTATACAGGACGACGTGGTATATTTATTAATGTAGTTGATATACATGGTAATGTTGTATCTGCTAATCATAGGAATCTTGAATCAGCTACTAACACAATGCGTAAACTTGAAAGAGAAGCGCCAGGCCTTGAAGGTATTCTACAACTTGAAACAGTAATTGCCCCTGACTCTAACGAACTTATAACCCACAGTCATTTTACAAGGTCAGGTCATGCTAATCTTATACATATACGAGCTTCAGTAAGAACTACTAAAAGCGGCAAAGAAATACTCTTTATTGAGGAGATTCAATCTGACTGGCATCAATGGGCAAAACGTCAAGGTGGTATGAGAACTAAACCACTTAACACACTAAGAGAAAATTTAAAGATAGCCCGCAAAGATTTCTCTAATATCTTTAAAGAAGAATTTGGTGGTAAGTATGATGTCGCTATGACTGAGAAGGTTTGGGAAGCTTTAATAAATACCACTACTCAATATAGTCCTGATGGTAAAGCATTATGGCTTGAACCTCATGAAGGTGTTGCGATTAATGGATACTACGCAGGTTTTGATAAAGTCTTTGCACGCCAAGTTGTTAGAGCTTTTGACGCTGAAATAGCTAAGTTAAGAAAAGCGCAAGAGAATCCTAATTTACCAGCTAAGGGGAAAAATATACAACGTAGAATTGATAATTTCCTTAAGCATAAAAATAACGTAGTTGGTAATTTTATTCTGGCTGATAAACTTGCAAGAGAAGTATTTCCTACAGTCATAGAACATGAGTACCAGAAGAATATGCAACCTATGGCGCCATTAAAAACTGGCTGGGAATCTTTATCTATAAAACGTATGGTACAACAAGCTATTGCTGAAGGTTTTGATACAATAGCATGGGCAAAGACTCCTGAACAAGTTGCTGATATACAAAATTGGAGCGACCCAAGTAGAGAGAATGTACAGGGTATAATTCATAGATATACTACAGGTATGCCACAAACTGCTAAGAAGATATTTAAAGAATATGGCATTAAAATGGAAGATTTTGAAATACCTACAGGGTATGATTCTAGACCTGAAAATGTAGAAGATTGGGAAACTGTACATGGTTTTGTAATACCTGAATCTCTTAAAGAAGCTGCTGTTGCAGGACGACTTTCATTACCTTCTGCTCGTGAAAGAATAGTAAAAGGCATATACCATATACCCACAGGTGAGATGCATTTTGCTGCTGAAAATATAAAGAGTATAGATGAGATTAAAGGCCTACTAATTCATGAAGGCGGCCATTATCTACGCCGGCATGACTCATGGTTTAATCGTAAGTATGATGATATTCTTGAATACTTTAAGTCTATGCACTTTGATACAGAAGGAAATATAAACCCAGTGATTCAGGAAGCCTTTGACAAAGCTTATAAGCCTGGTATTAGTCCTAAAATCTGGGATGAAGAAGCTCTCTTTTATTACCTACAAGATGCCGCTAACCAGAGGGGAACTTTGTGGAATAGAATTGTAGACCTCTTTAAGAGATGGTTATACAAGTACTTCCATAGAACACCGGCTCAACTCAACCTCTCTGGTCGTGCGATGGCTGATATAGTACTTACTGACCTTCGTAAGAATATTGATGCACAGATGATTGCTGATGATCTTGAGGTTGCTACAGTACTTGCTTCTGAAGAAAAGACTAATGAAGACGCCAAAGCTATTGAAAAGGCTGTTAAAGAATCTGCAAAGAAAGCAGAGAAGTTGCTTACTAAACATCTTGGTAAGGCCGAGACTTATGAAGATGCACTTAAACAACTAGAATTTGATCAGCTTACCCCATCTGCTAAGAAAGTAATAGCCCTTACTGACGCCATAATTAAAGAGGATATTAAAGGCTTTACAAGGGATGAAGATACACAGACAACCAACTTGTGGACTAGATTACTTAGTTCTCCTGAGTACTACTTTATGAGAGATAGGACTGCTGCCAAAGTACTCTCTCATGCACAAGATAAGGGTACAGAAAGATATGTATGGGAAAATAGAGTACTCGGGGAGTTTGTACCAACACTGCGCGAGATAAAGAAACGCAATCCAAAAGCTTATGAGAAAGCCGCCAGGTATTTAAGAAAGGTTGATCAGACTGGTATAGGGTTCTCAATAAAGTGGAATACTGAAACTCGTGAATGGATGATTCTTAATCTGCGTAACAAACCTATAAGAGCTTTTGTAGATGAAGCTGATGCTGTTAAGTTTATGGTATTTGCAGAACAACAGTGGTTAAGGCAGAAATGGTTTAATGATGATGCACGTAAAATGATTAGAGCCTTTAGAGAAATGACTAACAGAGGCTTTGATATGCATATTGCTGACTTCAGAAGGCAAATAAAGAATGCTGCTGATAATGAGCAACCAGTGCCAGAACTTGCTTTTGTAAATGCCGATGGTACTAGGGAAACTGTTACTCTTGAAGAAGCAATAACCTTTATGGGTGACCTTAGAGGTACTTACTTCCCGCGTGAGCGCCCAAGTGGTACATACTTACTGCGAGCTACTAAGAAAGGAAGCCCGGGTATACTGTTAACATATGACGGTTATATTCCAGAGAATACCCTGGATAAGAAAACTACAAGAGTACTTAAAAAGATATTTAACAGGACTATGCCTATAAGCTGGAAAGCTATGATGCTTAAAAGGCAGGGCTATACTGTACATCCTGTAGAGAAAACTAAAACTCCTTCAAATGTGATTTTTGATGTGCCCGGCCTCTTGACATCTATGCAAGCATTACTCGACTCTGCTCGCAAGTCTGCTGGCACTAATAAAGAAATGCATGAAGCTGATAAGATTCTGTTAGGTGAAGTTGACAGACAACTTGCCCTACGTGTTGCTGATGTCTATAAAGCAAAAGGAACTTTTAGCTCGAGACTTAAAAGAGCTAAAGATGTATGGGAAGGTTATGAAGAAGATCCTTTGAAAGCTGGTACAGGTTATGCACAACGTGTGGCTGTCGGTAAAGCAACAAGAGACACTGCTCGACGTATGCTGCTTACTATGACAGGACGTGATGTTACATGGCCCGAATTTCGTAAGGCTAATCCTGAAGCTACTTATTCTGAATACCGTAAGGAAGTTAAACGAAAGGCAATTAATGCTACCAAGCAAGATAAGCTCTATGAGGATATGAGACTCTTTATATCTCACGTACTTAAGCCAGATGACTCCATAGACCGTGCTATTGGTTATGGTAAAGCTGCCGCAGTATTTAAGTTCCTGGGCTTTAGAGTTGCATCTGCTGCAATTAACCAAACTAATATGGCTCTTGCTGTACCAGCTACAATTGCAGCCCATGCAGATATGAGTCTTACAGAAGCTTGGAAATATACTACTGAAGCTGCCCACAAATATACTCTCTATAGGCTTGAGAAACTTAAGGCTATCGGTAAACTCACCAAAGAGATGGAAGCGTGGATTAATAAGTTTACAACTAAAGGTGTGCTTACCGCTAATGACCGTAAAGTCTTTGATAAGATCTCTGAGCTTGGGTGGGATGAAGCGCAGTTCAACCATGAGGCTGCTAGAGTAATAGGTGGTAAGGTTGCCCATGGTATAAACCTAGGTATGCAGAGCGCAATGTATATGTTTGGTGCGACTGAGAAAGCTAACCGTGCCATGACTATATTTGCTGGGTATCAAGCCCTCAAAAATTCTAAGAAAGGTAAAGGTAAAAAGGGATTACAAATTCTTAAGGCTGCTAAACATACATCAGATAGAGCGCATGGTGTATACGGTAGCATGGCAAAACCATGGCTTATACAGAAATGGCGGCCAGCAGATTTACTATATACCTTTATGAAGTTCCAGCATAATTACTTACTTAATGCTGTTGAACTTGGAATGAAGTATGATAACTGGAAAGCTTCTGCCTACATGATGTTTGCACCAGCTCTCATGGCAGGTCTTGAAGCCTCAGCCGTAATCAAACTTGGATTCTGGTTATATGGGGCAGCATTTGACATTGAAGAACCTGAAGAAGAACTTTATCAAGCAGTAGACGATGAGTTTGGCTTTGGAGGATTTGCAAGTAGATTTGTAAGACATGGTGGCGTTGGAGCTATAGCACATGTTAACCTCAGAGGTTCACTACAGATGAATCAACCATTCCCAACTAGAATACAAGATGTTGGTGGCGCACCGGGATCAATCATCGGTGAAGTAATGTCAGGATCTAAACATGTTGCCCAGAGAGAATATTGGAAAGCTCTTGAAGACTTCTCTCCAACCGCTGTAGGCTCAGCTTCCAAGGGTATAAGAGAATATATGCAAGGTGTAACTACTTCACAATATGCACCAGTATACTATGGTGATGAACAACTACGAGGTACGCCAGTAGATATGGCTGTAAGAATGTTCTCCTTTAACCCATCATTTATATCTGCAGCACGTGAGAAACAATGGCGCGAGGATCAAGTACGCGAAGCCTTTACTGGCTATAGGTCTGATATAAAATCACAGCTCATACATTATATACAAGTTGGTGCTGATGATCCTGAATGGTGGGGTGATATTGAGAAAATGATTTACAAATATAATGAGAAGGTGACCCAAGCAGATCCCAAGTTTAAGCTACCTATAATAGATTCAGACTGGGTCATGAATCAGATTAAAGTTTCATTTAAACCGGATATCTATGAGCGAATTAGGAGGAACTAATGAGAGTTGAATTACCGTTTAAACCTGACCCACTGAAGTACTTATACATATTTGAAGGTGAAGAACTTATAGCAGAGAAACCACCAGGAAAGCCTTGGAGACTAAAAACCGTCTTCTGTGATAGGTGTGGTGAATGTTGTAAGAAATTTGTTATCAACCATGAGTTTCCTCCTATTAAAGACGGTAAATGTAAATTGGTAGCAGACAGCGGTGAATGTAGTCTTGAAAGGTATATGCCGTTCAAATGTAAAGTGTCAACACCACACGGGCCCTTTTGTTGTGTACAGTTTAAGGAGATAAAATAATGGCGGTAGCAACATATAATACAGACTTAGCTTCTAATGTCATAGATGACTGTGAAGATAATACTGGATGGTCTGAGCTTACAAATCATACTGGTGGTGGTGCAGACGCACAAGAGACTGATTACTTTATCCAAGGTAATGCTTGTGTAAGCCAACCGACAGGTAACTCAACTAATGTCGGTTTAGAGTTTGACTATGGCTCTGATATGAGCAGCTCTATGTCTGCCGGATACTGTTTCTTTGTGTGGCATGTATTCCTTGCACCTGGTGCTATTAATACTTGGGCTAATGGAGGCTTACGCTTTGGTGTAGGTTCAAGTAGTGGTAATATAGACTTTTGGAATGAGACTGGTAATGACTATGGTCGTAATCCATTAGGTGGTTGGCAGAATTTTGCAATTGACCCTACTTATACTCCTGATGCAACTGAAGGTTCACCAACAGGAGCTATGCAGATATTTGGCTTCTTCCCAAACATGCTTCAAGTAGTATCTAAAGGTAATATGCATGGTGTTGATATAATCCGCTTCGGTCGTGGTGACCTCTATGTAGAATACGGAGAAGCAGGGAATTATGGTACCTTTGCAGGTATGGCTTCTGCTAATGACGCACAGTCTGCTCGATGGGGATTATTCCAATACCAGGCAGGTTCTTATCTTTGGAAAGGCTTAATGTCATTAGGTACATCTTCTAATGCAGTAGACTTCAGAGACTCAAATCGTAATATAGTTATAGATGATACACCTCGCACATATGCCTCATTTAATCGCATAGAAATCAATAATGCAAGCTCTAATATAGAGTGGACCAATATTAATATATCGGCTCTCGGAACGCTCTCTAAAGGCGAATTTGAAGCCATAGATAATGCAACTATAGACTTTACTACCTGTGTATTTACAGACATGAGTACTTTTGTATTTGATACCAATAGTACTCTAACTGTTTGTACATGGAGACGATGTGGTCTAGTTACAGGCGGCGGTGCAACATTTGACAGATGTGACTTTGATTCATCTACTGCATCAGCTGCTGTTGTAGTCTCTGATCTTGACCAAGTAAGTGCTTGTCATTTTATATCTGATGGGTCAGGTCATGCCGTTGAACTTACTTCAGTAGGCGACGGTACTATGACCTGGAGTAATACACATACTGGATATTCAGGAACAAGTACTGATGCAGCTCTTTATGTAAATGTAGGCTCAGGTACTCTTGATATAACAGTTGCTGCCGGCGCCGACACACCATCAATAAGAACTGCAGGAGCAACAGTAAATATAGTAACATCAGTCAACCTCACAATGACCGTTAAAGACAGCTCTGGCTCGGTGATAGTTGGAGCTTATGCTTATATTGATGATAACGATATAACACCTTTTATTATGAATACAACCACCAATGGCTCTGGTGTAGCTACGACAACTTATTCTGGCTCTCCGGTAACAGGTGCAAGATGGAGGGTAAGAAAATACGGATACAAACCTTTTAAACAAATTATTGATATTGGGTCATCAGACATATCTATACCTGTGACCTTAGTTACAGATCCTCAACAATCTTAAAGGAGAACAACTATGGCATTTTCAAGTGCAGACTGGACCATTGACTATGGTGCAAAAACAGTCACAAACAATGACTCTGGTACTGGTAATAATCTTCCAGTAGCTACTGGAGACTACTCAAAGGTTGGTACAGTCCTTGAGTTCTTTCAGTGGCTAGCAGGTGAGTTTGCGAACGCTTCGCAGATGGATGATGATTACCCGATTGAATCTCAAACCCCTACAGTGTACAAATGGTTGAATGGCTGGACGTTTGGCCACGCAGATGACTTTAAATACTTAAGCGGTGGTTCTATTGAAGACCCGGCAGGTTCGGGCTCAAGCAATGCCGATTCTCTCTGGTCAAACCTTTACTCCATTGGTTCACAGGAAACTGGTACTCTGCTATACATGATTCAGAATGATGCAGAAGTTACTCCTTGGTGGATCACTGGTAACATTGACATCCTGGTACTTGTTAAAGATACAGGTTCTTGGATTCAGTCTGATGATACCGGCGGCACACCTACCAATGGTGGTTTATGGATATATGCTCGTGAGTTTGGTGATACCTATGACCATAACTTTACTGACCTAAGTGGCGGTGGTCGTAACCCGATTGGTATCAATACCTCTGCAGATTCTGGTAACAAATCTGGCGAACTGTATGTTACTGTATCAGACTCTACAGGATTTACTGTTGGTCAATTCGCTCAAGATACAACCACAGGAGCTGTTGGTAAGATAGCCAAAGTAGTCAGCAATGATATCTACCTCAATGCAGTACGAGGCGGTACCATTACCCCGGCTAATACCCTTGCCGAATACTCAGAGCGTGAATGTAATACTGCTTCTGGCACATCTTCTACCATCTCAACAGTTACCAACGTTGTTGCCGGCTACTCAGATATTACAGATACTTTTGGTACCATCTCTCGTGACCTTAATAATGGTGCCGGTAGTAAGAATTATGATGTTGAAATTGACTGCGCAGCAAGACCAATGACTGAGGTTTATGAATGGTTGAAGTATCTTGTACGCTACGGTTCAGTGGGTGCTACATACACAGTCAATGCTGACGATGGCCAGGAATACAGGTCATGCAGTGAAGGTTCTTACGCAGAAGTTAAAGTTGCTCCTTTCGGTACTCTCGCCGGTACAACCTTCTATGGTGCTCGTGGTGTATGGGTTACCAATTACTCTGCGGCTGACTTTGTTCTCATCGCTGCTGATGCTTCTGAACAAGCTCCTCCGAATTACCAGAAAGTTATTGCTAACCACGCAAGCCTTTCTGGTTGTCAGATATTTGTTGCTGAGATTTCCGGTGGTGCGATCATCAAGAATCAGTATACTATTGATTCAGTAACCTCCAATACAATTGTCGCCACTACTTCAATCAACATCAATAAGACTCCTCAGTCTGGTACAGTACGTGTTGATGATACAGTTTATAACTATACTGGATATTCAGGTAGTACATTTACCGGTGTAACTCCTGATCCAACAGGTGAGACTGGCGACTTCTACGTACCTCTGCTTGACTTGCTTGCTGATGCTGTAACTGAGCAGTCTGACAACATCATTTACTCGGCTCCATTTGACATCAGAACTTCTGTCAGGAAGTATGGTTTCAAGCCTTATGATGTTGATACAACTTTCGAGTCAACCGGTCGGACCTTTAGCCCGATCTTAACAACCGACCCACAGGCGACATAATGGACAAACTCATAAACATTGAAAACGTGCTCAAAGGACTAGAGGAGAGAGGGGTGTACGTAGCACCCCTCCTTCCGAAGGCTAACTGGATTCAGATACGTGGAGAGTTCACACCCTTCGAACTCAGGGCACTAGCAGACTACGTGGAGGAAAATTTCAATGGCGATAAGAAACGACGTCACAATTGATTGGGAAGTCAGCCCAAGGATCATCTTAGTTGATGCCCCTTCTATAGAGATATCAATGCAAGATCTACTTGATACTCTGCGGAATGCGGAAGCGCTCCCTCAAAATATGGACGACGATCCTATAGTCAGTGCAGCTGGAAAAGAGAACCTCGGTGGTGGAGTTTATGTAGGTCTTACAGTTACATTGCTTAATGCTAAGTTAGGCTTTGAAGCTCGTGGCGGACCTACATGGGTGCAATGTAATGTGTCAGGTGGTAACTTAGTAGCCTTAGATGATATAGGTGCTACTATGTCACCTATACATCCTACAATGTATACCCAAGTAGTTATGACTGCATCATCTTCCGCAACACTACAAGGCCTTGACGCGTTGTGTGCAGAAGTTGCCGACGCTGTGTGGGCCTATGAGGGACCATAATGGCAACTGCTTGGGAACAACTACTTTTAAAGTCCTCCCTTCCCTCCGGTACTGCTTGGGAACATCTTATTAGTGCCGGAGGAAGTGGAGGCCCACTATGGCTTGTAGAAGGCCTGGAGGTTGAAATGGATAATACATGTATTGAAGCTGTAGTCGATAATGACGATATTGAAGTCTCTGTCGATGCAGATAACTTAGAGGTCGAGATTGACCTTGATGAAATTGAGGTGGAAATATGTCAAACGAGTTAGAGTATTACCGTGGAGACAGCTGGCCCAAGGGATTCACTCTTAAGGATAAGGCAACAGGAGCTGCGTTAGATATTACTGGTTGTACCTTTACTATGACTGTGGATCCTGAGAAAGAACCGGCTGATAATACAAATAATCTTTTCAGTGTAGCTGGTATTATATCAGGAGACCCTACAGAAGGTAAAGTAACTTTTACTCCTACTGAGGTTAATACTGATCAAACTCCTGGAAAGTATTATTACGACATTCAAGGAGAAGGGGGTGTCCTTGGAACTAAACGGACTGTGGTGAAAGATGTATTCAAAATCACGCAGGACATAACAAAAACTTAAGGAGAAAGAATAATGAAAAAGCTAACGGTGTTTTTAGTGGTGGTAATGCTGTCTTTATCGGCATGCGCAGGCAAGATGCCTTCTGTCTGTGACCAGCTCATTGACTCGAGATTATGTGAGATTTCGGGGAAGATGAATATGCGCATTGAAGATGTTGGCAACGCCCTTATCATTACTAATGCAATCGCCATTGGGGAAGGCCTTTATACGAAAGAAGACGCTCTTAAGGTGCTCAATACCCTTAATGATACAGTCGTCGAGGGAGGCATATCTTATGAACTATTTGTTACTCTTGTAGGTGACTCAATCGCCAAGTATCCTGGGCTCTTTGAAGTGTTCCAGGCATACTTCAACGCATTGGTGTCTACACAGGTTATTTCACCTACTGATCAGCAAATTCTTTCTGGCTGGTTAGAGAGACAAATATCAGCTCTTTCAAGGGTCTAATATGGATCTTCACAGCTCAATACATGCTGCAGACTTTGTAGGCCCTGGCATAGCGCTAGCGTTGGCGTGTCTTGGTGGGGCCGTATTGTGGGGTAAACTGTCAGCTAAGGTAGATGCTCTTGGTAAAATGATCGAGGACTTCAAGAAACAAGATATACAAAAGCTTGAAGCTCGTATTATCAATATGCAGCTTGAACTTGATAAAGCTGTTACTGATGATGAATGTACTCGACGTGGAGCAGCATGCCGGCAGAACCTATGTACTAAGATGGACAGCATGGTCTCTACTAGTAGGGATACAAGTGATAAGGTAGATAAACTGCAGAATTTCATGAATAGTGAACTGCGTAATATAGCGACCTTTATAGGTGAAACTCGCCAATATATGAAGGATTCTAAAGGAGGAATGTCGTGATCGAGACTATGAAACCTGAATACATTATATTACATCATAGTCTAACTAAGGACTCTAAAACAGTTTCGTGGACCGCAATCCGGCGGTACCACGTTGAGACCCTTGGTTGGCGTGATATAGGGTATCATATAGGCATTGAAGATATTAACGGCATAGTTGAAGCCATCTTCGGTCGTGTGCCTGATAGACCTGGTGCCCACTGTAAACAGGCAGGTATGAATAAAAGATCAATAGGGGTATGCTTTGTCGGTAATTTTGATGAAGCACCACCATCACAAGAAATGTGGGATAAGGGACTGCAAATTGTATCTTACTTCTGCAAACGCCATGGCATACCTATTGAGAATGTACTTGCTCATAGGGACTATGCTACTTACAAAACGTGTCCAGGCCTTATGTTTGACATGGCTAAGTTTCGTATGGACCTAGAACCTTTATTACCGGAGACATATATTCATGGCCATTCAATTGAACCGGATGCCTAAGCTTCAACCGGTACCTATTCCAACCAAGGATATACGCTGGTTTAATGCTGTTATAGCATGGATGTTCGTTATACGAAAATGGGTACTGGTTGAAGAGTACAGGATTACTATACCCGGGCTCGGGACCTTTGTAATTCCACCAGGTTTTATATTTGATGGAGCTTCTATTCCTAAGATATTTTGGGCTCTCTTATCTCCTACTGGTTTATTACTTATTCCAGGATTACTTCATGACTATGGGTATAAATATAATGCCTTATGGGTTATGGAAAATGGAGGCTTAGTCCTTAAAGAGAATCTTGGACGTACTTTTGTAGATGACCTCTTTTATGAAACTGGTAATTACGTTAACGGATTAAAACCCATAAACTGGATTGCTACTCAAGCGATTAAGCGAATGGGGTGGATAGCTTGGAATAAGCACAGGAGAAAAAATGCCAGGCCCATTTGACAAGGGTGTCGCACTGGGTCTTATTGACCAGTGCGACACCTGGGATGACTGGTGTTTTTTACAAAGATGGATACGCGCTTTAGGAGGCGCATGGGATACTGAAGGAGGTTGGTGTGGCAGCAAAGAAGAAGAAAAGAAACTACAAGAGGGAGTACGAAATTTACCATGGCTTACCTGAGCAGATACGACGACGTGCACAACGTAATAAATCTCGTCGTGCTGCTGTACGTGCCGGACTTGTGCGCAAAGGTGATGGTAAAGATGTGCATCATCGCGACAACAATCCCCACAACCAAAGCCGTCGTAATATCCAGGTACTGGATAAAAGGCGGAATAGGAGCATGAAATGAATTTACTCCTGGAAATCTTAAAAGCACATCCCGGGAAATCAATAAGTATATCTACTCTGACGTTTATACTTGTGCTAGGTGCTGCTGCTATTAAAGCTGGTGATGAAAGATATATGCAGTATAAAGCTGGAGAGCAAATTCAGATGACTCTTCAACAGCATCAAGTGCAAGAGCTCGAAACACAGATATTTATTTTGAGCTTGAAAGAGAAAGGGGCCACGCAAGAACAAATTGACGCGGCCCTCAAAGAACGATATGAAAGAATGCTTGATGATTTAAAGAGAACTGATTAAAGGTCTCCCCACTCTAAAGTGTCTAACTCAATGCCTGCCTCGTAAGCAAGCTCAAGTGCTAAATCTTCATTCCACTTGGACTGCTTACGAGGTGGCATAACGACAAGTCTCTTTATACCTGCTTGAATTATCTCACCCATACAGCGAGTACACGGAAGAAGTGGCCATACATATATAGTGTCGCCACATTGTCCAGCATGTGATAGTGCATTGAACTCTGCATGAACCATCAGTAGGTTCTTAAGAGCTTTGTCATTTAACCGCTGTTTAGTGTCTGCTATGCCCCTAGGAAATCCATTGAAACCTATACCTTTAACATAGTTATCCTTGGTTACAACAGCACCAACTTTGCGATTAGGATCCTTAGACCATTGGGCAACAAATTGTGCTAAGGCCATATATCGTGTATCCCATGAACTCATACGCAGGGTCCTTTCCTTTGACTGTTACTTTTAATTAGTGTTTTGTAGTGCTCTTCAAAATAAGCTCTTGCTACATACCATTGGTCATCATGGTTTGACGGATTACGAGCAATCATACCCATGTCAGTTTCAGGGTCATCCTGATCACTAACACTTATATTGGTAAGATCTTCACCCTTAACATAGGGTCTCATTTCAATTGCTGTCGGTCTTCTTACATATTCTTTCCAGCTCATTACCATTTCACTCCTTTAAGATAATCCAGTAACTCAGACTGGGTTTTAAATTTAGCTTTAAGTGCACGAAACACACGACCGTCAACAGTACCTTTAACGATAAGGTGATGAACTATAACTCCTTTCTTCTGCCCATGCCGATGTAGCCGTGCATTAAGCTGAAGGTATTGCTCAAGGCTCCATGTAAGTCCATACCACAATATTATATGTGAACCTGCTTGAAGATTAACACCATGACTAATAGATGCAGGGTGACACAGGAGTAATGGAATCTCCCCCTGATTCCATTGCCGTATATACTTAGCGGCATCCTTAGTTCCTGTGCCCCCTGCAATAACTGGTACTTTAGGAAATATCTTTTTAATCATGTCAAGCTCAAATCTAAATTGTATGGCGCATAGTATCCCCTGGCCATCAGCTTCCTCAACCAGAGATTTAAGAGCATTAAGCTTTTCCTTATGAATGATTTCATAGTTACGCTTGTCGTCAATATAGACAGCTCCTTGCAAAAACTGCCTGAGCTTCATAGAAAGTGATGCAGCACTAAATGCTTGCATCTCTGCTTCCTCAAGCTCAAGAAAGAAATCCTTTTCAAGAGCCTTATACTTTAACATAGTAGACTCAGGCAGTTTAACAGTTATGATATTGTCTATACGTTCAGGTAGCTCAAGATAATCTTTGGCATCAAGTCGATATGTAATGTCAGAGATTTTCTTGTATATTGGTTTATCCTGTCCTGGCCGAAGTTTCCACACAAAGCCCATTCGATCTACTTGTTGAAAGTGCTCATGCTTATACCTTGTATATGCTGCACCAAGTCTCTGCCCATCATCAAGAAAGAAGTATTGACTCCATAAATCTAATAATGAGTTTGGTGCAGGAGTACCACTTAAGATCATTCTGGCATGAGGAAATATATCTTTGAGACGCCGGAGAATCTTAAACCGTTTAGTACTAGGACTTTTAATCATAGAACCTTCGTCAAGAATACATGCACGAAATGGTAAGCTTCCCTTAGTCTTAAACATACGTTTCAAGGAATCAAATAGCCAAGCTATGCCTTCATAATTCATGAGGTATATATCAGCTTCTTTATGTAGCTCTTGATCCTTCTTAGGGCCATGAAGAATAACATACTTCAACTGAGGTGACCACTTCTCAATCTCATCTGGCCAAGTAGAATGGATTGTTCGAAGAGGAGCTATTACTAGCACTCCTTTAACGCTCGGTAGAATTGATTCTATCCAACGCAAACTTATACACGTCTTCCCCATACCCATATCTAATGCGAGATAACACTTCCTCAGCTGAAGACAAAACTTCAGTGCCTTCTTTTGATACTCGTACAGCTCTGGCATTTGGATTCTCCTTTAAAAATTGTGCCATTAAACATTCAGAATAAAAACTTTTACCAAGCCGTCTACTCCATAGCATAGCAGATATATTATGGTGGTTTGCAGCATAATGTATTGCAGCTGGTGTTTTGGGCTCGGGTAATGGTATAGGACATATAGTCACTATACCTGTTGCAATTAAACCTTTGAGAAATTGCCGACGATTCAAAATAAAGCCTCCTCTATTGCCCGCAATGTATCATCAATATTGTCACACATACTATGTATAGCATTAGGAGCACGTACAAGCATTTCAGCAAGAGTAGGGGCCTTCTCTACTTGCCCTTGTTCAGGACCATCTGGCTTTGGTTGAGGTCCTGCTATTTGTTCATGAAGAGCATCTACATGTCGTTGTACATCTCGTAAACGTGTTAATGCATGATAAAGATCAACGTGCCTTGCTTCTCTTGACGGCTTTGCAGCATCTACTTCTCGTGTTATTGCCATGTCCTTCTCCTTTAATTGAATTTACACCAATTGTACATTCGTCCATGTACAGTTTTAGTAAGCTAGCTAGGCCTACCTATTAGAAATTTATTTTTGTGCGATACGGCTCGAGTGGAGCGACCGAATGAGTCATTACTTGTCCTTTCTAATCGCACCTTTTCCTAATCGAGGATGCCTAAGCGAACCATCCGGAGTCTCCTCGTGATAATACACTTCGGCTGTCTTCCCGATATAACCGTCAGGGTCGCCCCATATTGCATCGCGAAGTCGATCAGAGAAGCCAGATCCAACCCTGACACGGACTCCGTTGGATCTTTCAACGATAATACCCCCAAGTGTTCCCTCAAGTCGTCCGGTCCCTTCAAATATGTCGACAATGGGGAGGTCCTCCTCTCTCGTGTTTTTGACCTTAAGCCAGTCATAAGTTCTCCTTGTTTGATATCTGTGTTCTGGTGTTTTTAGCACAAGACCTTCATAGCCTTTTGCCAACACTCGCTCAAAAGCCTCGTGGACTTTTTGTAAGTCTCTGACGAGGACATGTTTGACAAATTTTATTGGTACGTCCGGTGATAGTGCTGACTGGAACTCTTGCATCTGTTTGAGCCTTTCTTCAAAAGTTCCCGGATGTGTCGGGAGATCGAAGATAAAGTAATGCTGGCCTTCCGATTTACCATGGCTCCTTATGTCACCACTAGACTTCTGCCAATGCTTAGTTGGATCTAGCAACTCACCGTCTGCATCTGTTAACCAAGAAGGCATGGCCTCTACGATATGCTCACATCCTTGAATAGGTATGCCATTACGAGAAAACAGCTCACGTCCTTTCGTAACACAACGGTTGCCTTCATATTTTATAGACATGAACATACCAGAGCGGAAACGGTTCTTCTCAAACAGCTTCGCCTTCATAATACCAAAATCCTGTATAAGATCTGGTATGGCATTATTAATAGTTGTTGTACTTATACCACACCTAAGATCTTTCTTAAGAATGTTAACAAATATTTCCTGGTCATGTCCTCTTAGATTACGCAGGGTTTGATTGACAATTTGAAGAGCCATTTTGCCAGATATAGTTCGCTGCGATAACCTGTCAAGAAGATTAGTTATTGTTCCAAGGTCAGTAACAAATGACATTTCTCCTTCCATCATAGGTACTTGAATGTTGCTTATATAATAATGAAGAAACGGATCATAAGCATATTCAAGTATCAACGTGAATAATGGATCACTTGCGCCCTGGGATAATAATTCTTCTTTCCTCTTGCGGGATCTGGTCTGCCGGATGGCGCTGAGCCTCTCGTAATATTCCATCTTTAATCTCCTGATATTTCTTTATTAACATGTCGACGCCTTCCTTACGGTCGAGCACCATTACAAGCTGGCCTACGCGAGCTATATTCCTTAATTCAACTTCCTGTAAAGGAGTAAGCTTCTGCCCAGTAGACTTAACCTCTATCCACCACACAGGTCCAGGTGACCCCTGAACAAGTGGTGGAAATATAGCTATTCGGTCAGGAACACCTTTACGATTTGGTGATGTAAACTTATAACACAATCCACCGATTTTAGTCATCTCTTGTTTCAAATATCGCTCGATTGCTTTTTCAGATTCTTTCTCCACTCTAGTATCTCCTTTTTCTCACGCTTTACTCTCAGAGCATTATAGCGGGAATGCAAGCGCTCAATTACATATCCGCGATTTTTATGATGAGCTTCATAAACCATCATTTGAAGTAACTCACCTTCCGTGGCCTCTTTATATATCTTGTCTGCGATCTTGATCCAATTAGACATGGCTCTCTGAATCCGTGTCTTTTGGCTTATGTCAATCTCAACAGACGTAAGCAAATTCATCATTAGTCTTTCCTATATCTTTTGGCTATGTAGCCATTAGCTCTCAGTGGACAGTCTTTAGCCCATGGAATACGACATAGTAATGAATTATAAGTATCAAGGGTTGTATCAGTTATCATGTTATCCTTGATTCTACCTATAGATTCATCATGCACGGTTCCTATGAGCTTGACTTCCGGCATCTCATTCTGTACATTTAGCAGACCGTGAGCCATAACCTCACGTGCGGTGCCTTGAATGGCATTCTCAGTTATCCTACCTGGGATAAGCTTGAGTCTGCTCCACTTCTTGCTATAGGGATTTATGCCCCAATGTGTGATCGTTGGTACAGGGCCCATCTCCTCGTACTTCGGGATATAATGTTCCTCTATGGTTGGCCTACAGTAATAGATAGATTTGCCACTAGGTAAACGCATAGCAAGCCATCTAATTCCATTCTTTCTAAAAGTACCAAACTCAAATAGTCCGTACCTCTGACGTTCATCGGAGATAACGGCACGTATTGCGGCTTTCTTAAGTTCATCCCAGAGTAATTTAACAAGATGGTATTTTGTACGGTATGCTTTAATAGCAAGTCTTGCATCTTCTTCCTCTATAGTCATACCAAATTGATCTTTGGCTGTAGATATAAATGTTTCCCAGCCCATGCCATAGCCACAACCAAGAATAATTACTTTACCCATTTGTCTTTGACCTGCAGCAATTGGGTCATGGTCTTTAACACCCTCGAATATTTCCTCATAAGTCTTATTGTATCTTGAGGAGGCCATGTCTATGTATTGGTCAAACCCTTCAGCAAACCTTTGTAATGCACGTAAGTCACCCGCACCCCAACACAATAATACATATTCAATAGAACCATAGTCGGAGACAATTATTGATTCATCAGGTGGTGCTTTAACAATAGGTCTTATAAGAGCTTTAGCAGTACCTACAGGGTCTTCAATATCGCGACCCTCCATAAAATCAAGAATTGCTGCATCAGGGTCTTTTACTTTTGCCCTTGGTAAGTTATGCATTTGGAATCCTCTACCTGTCCATCTGCCTGGAGCAGCACCATGAAATACAAGATTGTCGTATACATAGTACTGGTCGCCTTGCTTACCTGCAAGGTCCTTGATTTTTTTAAACTTAGCTGTTGATGTACGACCTAACTCTTGCCGCAACTTTAATATCCTCTGTACAATCTCAGGGCACTCAGGGTCTTCAAGGGCCCGTTCAACTGTAGCAGCTTGCATATTTGGCATCGGATAACCTTGCTCTTCACACCAAGTAGTTATTTTTGCTACTTGGTTAACTGTTTGAAAAGCACCGCCGCTAAGGCTAGGTATCCGTTTTGATTCCTGTTCTACATAATTACTCACGTGATTAAGGATTTTACATACCTCATCATAAGCTACAGGAAGCCCGCGAGTGTTCATTCTATAAGTTAGCAACCATATATCCTGTTCTATAGGTAGCAATTCTTGCCGTGGTAATGTCTGTACGATCTCACGCATAGACTTTGTGTCATCAATACAATATTGAAAGAAAGCACGAAAGTCAGCAGCATATCGATGGTCCCAAGGGTGTGGTTGTTCTCCTTGTTTATTTGGCTTGCATAGCTTATTAATAAGAGTAGCACCCTTTTTACTTTTCCTATTAATTACACCTAATGCCATGCCAGCATCATCTAAACCACCAGGTAACGTATACGTCTGACATAAAGCCATAGCATCTAGTACCTGCTTAAGAGGTATACGTGGCCACCCGAGCTGTTTATGCCCTATATAATGCCAAATTCGCCAATCAAATGTAGCATTATGAGCAGTAAACCACAGACCTTGTTCTAAAGCCAGGTAGATATACTCAGGTAAATCTCCATCAGCTGGCGTCCATAGTCTGACATCGCCTGTGTCAAGACCATGCGAGAAACATATAATCTGTGTACTAGGGTGAGTGGTATAGTTATACCCACCTACGACCCTTATATCTACCTCGGAGTAGGTCTCGAAGTCTATATAAAGGTGATTATTCAATGTGTAGTCCCTCCCTATCCTTCTCTTCAAGTCTAAGCTCAAGGAGAGCCATTGCATTCCATGCTACTTGAGCAAGATGATAAACACCACCGTCAGTTTCATTAATCTCTTCAACGGCGAGTATATGCCTCCAAAAAGCATCCATATAACGTTCTTTAGCGTCAGGCACATTTCGCCATGAACCTCGTGCATATCCTTTATTAAGACCCGCAGTACCTACCCTAGCTACTTCCATAAGAGCTCTTTTGAATTCGTTAAGTATACCTGCATGAACCTTACCCTTATCGAATTTCATACCTTCCTCAATATCAGCACGCAATTCATCTTCAATACTTGTGATTGTTAGATTGAGAATTTGTCTGCTCATTGCCTGCCCACATTTCCTACAACCTATTTGAATACGCTCAGGAGATTCTTCTTTAGCTAACCATTCTTTTGTATGGCAGACAGAGCATTTAATTGAATTATTATTGAGATACTCAAACACGGATTCAACCTCATCAGCCGTAAAGTAATATTCTTGCATTCTCTTCTCCTTACAGTATCTGTAAATTAATGTTCAAAATGTGCGGGGCCGAAACCCCGCACAGGTCCTTAGCACTTGAGACTTACTACATCAACTCGCCTTCATCCCCGCCTGTAGAATCATCAGTTGCTGCATACTGTGCAAAAGCATCTTCAGCCTTCTGACGACCATCGAGCCTTTCGTCCTCTTTTACAAGCATGACGTTGTTCAGGCCCCAGCCTATGCCATTGTTACCGCTGTTTGAATATGGGAAAGGATTGATGTCAGCCCTTACCCAACAGCCTGCAAATATTGCATCTTGGCTCATGAGAGGTTTCGCGTCAGGTCCCACTACTCCTGGCGGGTTATCAGAAGAACAGTTGAGGAACATCATACCCTCATACTCTTTACCTTCTTTCTCACCCGTAGCGAGTTCCGCGTCTCCGTCACGAAGAGGCTGATACCTGAATACAGGAATCTTACCTTTCCAGAGCTTCTCCTTCCCCTTTTGCTTGGCTTGCTCAATAGCAGCCTCAAGCTCTTTAATCCCATTTTTATCTGACTTAGGAATCAAGAGCGAGCAAGAGTACTTCAGTGCTCCAGATGGATTCTCTTTCGGCTCGAAAAGTGCGGGGTAGCTGATGCGCATTAACGATGTAATCATAGCGTTTTCTCCTTATTGCGTTTTACGTTTTGATCTTTGAATATCCAGAGGATATCCGCTTATGGTTGTTCGCAAGCTTTGTTTCATATGCTGTGAGTATATCATCTGGTGTTATGCCAAGGCAAAAAGATTGGTCAACCAGAAAGAAAAGCATATCCACCCACTCAAGTGCTATTTTACGGGTATTAGGATTAGGTTTCTGGTCTTCGTACTTACGCCAAGGTTTCCAACTGACTTCATCTAGAAGCTCTACTTGCTCTGCTTGTAGAGCTACAACATAATTACGCAATGCTTGCATCCTATCCTCTGGCGACATGGCTTCGAAGTCATAGCCCATTGCCAGCTGATAATCTTTTATTTCCTCAATGATTGTCCTGAGAGCTTTCATTAGCTCGTCCTCTCCGTAGACATCGGCGGCATTTTCCAGGGCCCGCGTTTACATTGCATCTTCCCCTGTTTGCATCTGTCCATGAAGCATTGGGGACCTACATTGTTAAAGAGGGATGGAAAATGTTGCCTGGCCCATGATAGTGCCTGTTCAGCAAACAACTGCATCTCATCTACATTGCGATAACATAGTCTGAGATTCAGGAAATTCACAAGCGACCTAGCATTGATTGTCCACAATAAGTTAGTGGCTGCCGCATTTGGAAGTAGCTGTCTAGCTTCATACACAGGTACTCCGTGTTCACGAATAAGATACCCATACTCTTCATAAGAATTGGTGAGACTTAGATTCATGAATTCTTTGGCAGATTCATCTTCGATAAAGCCAGGATGAATGATACATGGATAATCAGAATAGTTTTGGTAGTGTTGTGACCCAGAGGTATATGACGCCATTCGGTGCCGTGTTATCTGGGCTAAGAAGGATCTGGATACATTCCTTATTAAAAAGGTATAGACGACATGCTCTAGTACCGACGTGTGATTAGCATCAAGTAGGTACCTACAGAGTTTGCCGTCTACCTTAGGAGACTTAGAGTCCAGATCCGTTTTCATGGTCATCCGCAGAGCCAAGCTCACCATTTCCTCGGGCCGAGGAGTGACTTGCATCAGCTCTAATGAGGCGGCGGTATACGGAAGTAACTCCATAGTATTTTCCTTTTATGGGAACTAGATTCGGGGTTTCAGAGTAAAGCATTTACTCCAGCATCAACGAGACAGAAACAGGCGACTTCATCTCTCTTGCCAACTCGGATCCTTAAGACTGGGAGCTACCGACAGTCAGGTTCACGTTATGGTCCTGGGATGAAGCCGCCTGAAGTTAAGGTTAATTATTCAAGATCGTCTTCGTCGTCGCCGGGAACGTCGGTTGACTCATCTTCAGCCGGGGGCTCATAGTCAGGCAGGTCATCCTGCTTCACACGGTTCCTGGAGATCTTGATCTCAAGCAGGGTGATGTTGGCCTCAGCTTCACGCCTGAACTCATCAAGCTGCTCATCGTTCGGATCGTCGGCGATGTCTGCATTGATCTGAGTAAGCTTTTTCTGCCAGTTGGCCAGCTGTGATTCCTGACGCTCGATGGTCTTGTAGACCGCCTCTGCCTGCTCTTCCGGGGTCCGTGCAGAAGTTTTGGTCTTGCGGTTTTTGGCAAGCTCTTCCTGCCAGTCATTGTACTCATCTTCAGTACAGAAGGTCAGGATCTTGTTCTCATCATACTTGATGAAGTTGCCCATCCACCGCAAGTAAGTCATCTGGCTTGACACAGATGCAGCAGAGATGTCAAGAGCCTCAGCGATTTCAGCTTTTGTGTGGGTGCCTTCCTTAATCAGTTCGGCTACCTGTTCACGACGATTCATGGTTTTTGTTTCCTCAGCCATTTGGATTCCTCCTTTTTGATTTTAACGGTTTGTACTGCACTCATTTTTACTATAAAGAATTATAGCAAGTTTTTAAACAAAAGTAAACATTTATTTTTCCAAAAGTGCATTTTTTCTACTCCGGCTCTCCAGCCTTATCAGCCCCGACGGCATACTCAGCAAACTTCTCTTCCACTGATTGAAACTCCAGGGCTGGTCGCCTGTCTTCTATAGGCACTAGTGTTGGTTTCCCTTCAGGCTTATCAATCAATGCCAAGAAATCATCATCCTTAACTGAGTCTTTGCCCACATCTTTCTTGAGCTTTTTCTCAGCTTTAGCAGGAGACATAAACTTCATCTCTGACATATCAAACTCACTAAACCCATAGGTATCCTCAAACCACTTTTTGGCTGACGTTTCATCATGCCATTTCCTTATAGACCTACCTGCCACAAGCTTCCAACCAGGAAGAGTCTTTCCTGCTGATATATGGAGAGTGGCATAGGTTTCAATATCAGAAATGTATGTCTTGAGGTCAGGCAGAATCTGTAGCACTTTTGAGATATGGTCAACGTCGACTTGCGGGAGTTTCGCATGGACTGCGAATACTTCCATTGCAGCCTCCATTGCCGCCTGTTGCCTAGTCTCACAGATAATCTTAGCATCACACCACATACAACCCTTCTCGGTAGCATGAAAAGATGGCTCAGCTGTGACGGCGTCTTGAAGTGCCGGCACTAAGCGTTCCTTAAGCCATGCGAATAGTTCATCTGGTGTCAACACTTCGATCTTGAATGGATTGCCAGCATACAACCTTGGTTGACCTATGCAAAGATGAATCTCATCAAACTGCTTTGCAAACTCATAAGTCTTAAGCTTGCCAAGGGCATAAGCTTTCAATTGTTCAGAATCAGGGAATACTTCAACGCCCTTGCCGAACTTCCAATCCATGAACCAGGCTTTGCGAAGAGATGGTACAACCCGTGAATAGTCCAGGGTTCCATAGACCTCTTCAAGTTGCGGGCACTTATGTTGTAAAGTATAATGGCCCAGGTTAACGGTTGATTCGATTGATTCCACGGCATCATCCGCCATGCCCTCTCCCATACGAAGAGTAAAGACCCAATCGAGACAGTCCTGTACTGCATCCCGCTGCTCCGTATCTAAGCTGTACTGGGTGATGATAGTGCTGGGAACATTAAACTCTTCCTTAATCAAGCACTCTTCAACCACAAAGCTGTACACTCCCTGGACAACGGACAATCCTGGGAAGCTGTGAAGGACTAAACTTTCCATGAATAGCTGTCAAATTACACCTCCTCTTTTAGTTATGTACATGCCAAGCTACTAAATACCATCTCATGGCTGAATAACTCAATGCGTCGGGCATTTCACCTGGCATGTACAATTTATATTAATTCTCCCTTATTCATGGCCTCAAGAGCTTTCTGGGCCAATTTGTATTCAGTGTCTGAAGGGCTATGCTCCTCCATAACTTCTTCAAGTTCACGACGCCTAAGAACATTAGCAAACCTTGTTTGCTCAAGGTCTTCAAGTTCGGTGAGCATCATATCACACTGTACTGAAAGGTCTGTTGCAACTTCATTAACAGCATCACCTTCCTCAAGCTCAGCTTCAAGGATAACCATGGGTTTGAAATACTGGTAATCAGCGACCTTTACGCTTCTTGTCTTTCCTATACTTACTGCTTTTATTCTTGCCATTTTGCGTCTCCTCGTTTTGACAGTCT
>WOR8_10000856_pt1 | contig 31426 bp, 31 predicted proteins | sample DeeMarSeWOR38_10_FD_19890 | JGI IMG/M metagenome (IMG submission 19890) | reverse complement strand
TACTCCAAAAAGATTTCATTGAGGTTGCAGCTCGAGAAGGCAAAATAACCCCCTATAGTACAGGGGACATCAAAAATACGATTCTTCATACGATAACTCGCCGTTTTGGAGAAGTAACAGATTTAAGCAATGATCTTCGCTTAACAATGACACCAGCTGGTCATATATTAGGCTCATCTATCATGCATATGCACATTGGGGATGGAAAATATAATCTAGCAGTTATGAATGATTTTAAAGCTAGAAGAAGTCGTAATAGTTTGCTTGATAGAGCTAATAGTCGTTTTCCCCGTCTTGAAGCAATTATTATGGAATCAACGTATGGCGGGCCAAGAGATGCCATGCCAAGGAGAGATGATGCCGAAATTCAACTTATAAAAATTATCAATCAGACTGCCAAACGAGGTGGAAAAGTCCTTATTCCAACTTTAGCTGTAGGTAGAGCTCAAGAATTAATGATTGTACTTGCAAACGCATATCAAAAGAACCAAATGGTGGAAGTTCCAGTTTATCTCGATTCATTAATTGCAGAAGCGGCAGCTATTCATTCCTGTCACCCTGAATACTTATCACAATTTCTCCAAGATCAGATTTTCAATGAAGGAAAAAATCCTTTCCTTAGTGAGATTTTCATTCGGTTAGATAAGCAAAATGAACGAGAACCGTTAAGCAAAGGAAAATCAGCCGTGATTATGGCTACATCTGGTATGTTAACTGGTGGTACCTCTGTTGAATATTTCAGGAAATTAGCTCAAGATTCAAGGAATTCTCTAGTTTTTGTATCCTACCAAGCTGAAGGGACTCTGGGAAATAGGATCTCATCAGGTGTGAAAGAAATCAGAAGTTATGAAGATGGCAAAGCAAAGCTTCTAAGAATTAATATGGATATTCATCAGATTGATGGCTTTACAGGTCATTCTGATCGTGGTGAAATTATGAATTATTTCCGAGAATTATCACCCAAACCAGAACGAGTTGTTCTTGTTCATGGGCAACGAAATAAATCTCAATCACTTGCCCAAGCAATATCAAAACGCTATCATGCGAAAATAGATATTCCAATGAACTTAGAAACTATTCGATTTGCTTAGATTCTTTTCTGGGGATTTTCAATTGGCATTACTGAAAGAAATCCGTTCAAAGGAAAAAAAAACTATTTTTTCTAATGTATTTGCCCCTGGAATATCAAACAATCTTTTAAAGAAACAAATTCAGTTTATTTCGTATTCTGAAAATGGAATTAAAAGTTTTCTCTATGATCCTGAACAGCGGTTACAATTTTTCCTATATGAAGATAAATTTCTTCCCACTATACAATTTATTAGAGCTAATCCATCGATAAAAATTCCTAAAGTTAAAGTAGATCAAGGTGCAGTTCCTTATATCTTAAATGGCGCAGATATTTATACTCAAGGTATAGTCTCCATTCTTGAAGAGTTTAGTGAAAATGCAATTGTTATAGTTGTCAATCCCCAAGACTCTGTCCTCGCTTTAGGAAAAACACTTTTGAATTCTACTGATTTACTCACTTCAAAGCTTAAAGGGATCTTAAATATTCATTATTTAGGTGATTATATCTGGAATGAGAAAAATAGTAGTTAAAACCAAGATTAATTTAATCTTATTATAAGATTTGGTGGAAAAAAAAATAAATCAAAAAAATTAGATGAGTATGTCAGTAAATTTCTCAATTTATTAGAAATTATTGGATGAATTAGTATGACAGTCTATAAAGTTGATCCAAATATGAAGTATTTAGCAGAACATGATTGGGCTAAAGTTGAAGGCGACCTTGTTTTGATCGGGGTTACAGATTATGCCCAAAAAACCTTAAAAGATATAGTTTATGTTGAATTACCTAATATTGGAGATAATTTTGAGTTTAAAGGAGTTTTTGGTTCGATTGAGAGTGTGAAGGCGGTCTCCGAGCTTTTTTGTCCAGTAGCAGGGGAGGTCGTTGCTTTAAATGAAAACCTAGCAAATGAACCAGAGAAAGTTAATGAAGATCCTTATGGAACTTGGCTGATAAAAATAAATCCATCAAACCTTGAAACGGATTGGGATCGATTACTTACTCCAGAAGCGTATTCTAAACTATTAGATTAATCAATTTTGATTTTTATTCTTGTATAGTTGAAAAGCTGTGGAAAAACAAGAATCTACGTTATATTTTATTGGAATGGGTCTGAGGGGATTCTATACCTGTTCTTTGGAATGTCTTGATGTCATACAAAAAGCTGACACTATCTATGTTGAGAAATATACCAACTTCGTTTTAGAGGAACTTCCTCCTTTAATGCAAAAAATTAGTTCTAAATTTAAATTTATCAGTAGAGAAGAGCTTGAAGAAAAAGATTTAATATTTTTAGAAAAAAATAGAAATAAAACTATTGCTTTACTAATACCTGGTGATCCTTTTATTGCTACCACCCATATTTCATTAAGAATTGCAGCTAAGAAGAAGGGTTTTAATTGTCATGTCATACATAATACATCAATTGTTTCTGCTGCTGCGTCGGCGTCTGGATTATCAGTATATAAATTTGGGAAAACAGTGACCTTACCTTTTTCTGAAAATTATAGTGACACCCCTTATGAGATTATCAAAGCAAATAAGCTTATAAATGCTCATACACTTGTTCTCTTAGACATTGATCTTTTTTCTAATCGTTTTTTAGCAGTTGATGAGGCAATAGATCAGTTATTAGAATTAGAACATGTAAAAAGAGAAAAGGTCTTCATAAATGATAGTAAAGTTGTTGGAATAGCTCAACTAGGTTATAATTATGAATTTATACACGCTGGGACAGCACTCAATTTAAGAAAGGTTCATTGGAGAGAAATTGGTCCACCTCAATCACTTATTATTTGTGCTGAAAACCTCCATTTTACTGAAGAAGAAGCATTGAAAGAATTATGGATGTTAAAAAATTAGAGTTATAAACAAGAAAGCAATGAATACTTAATGAAATTATTAGTAAATTATATTTATAGAGCTGAAAACGAATGAAATCTATTGAAAATTCTACAGAAAATTTTCAAGCCTTATTAAAAGAATTTTTAAAGGTAGCTTTTTTATTGACTGTAGAAAAGGGAGATTTTACCATTGAAGATTATTCAAAAGCCCTGATACGAACAAATGAAGAATCAGCAAGTCTTTTGAAAGTTTTAAAGAGCATTTACATGGTTAATACTATCAAAAATGATTTTACACGTTATTTAATCACTGAAGGAGGAAGAAGAAATTTGAGGCTTATATTGACTGGAGGTGTGTTTGATATCCTTCATCTAGGCCATGTTAAAACCTTAGAAGAAGTAGCAAAGGAAGGAGATATTTTACTGGTGATAGTTGCATCAGACGAAACAGTTGAAAGAAGTAAAGGTAGATTGCCGTTAAATAATCAAGATAGCCGTATAAAACTTTTGAAACAACTTAAAATTGTAGATATAGTTGAAAGAGGGACTTCTGATCCCACAAAGTTTATGGATATAGTTGTAAAATATAAACCTGACGTGATTGCTTTAGGATATGATCAATCCTTAACCGAAGAGAAATTACAAGAGTTTTTATCTGATAAAGGTTTAGAAGGAATAGAAATAATTCGTTTGGGATCGTTCATTCCAAATGAAAAAAGTTCACTCAAGATAAAAAATCTTGATGAGCATTCATTTGAATAATTATTATTTCACGATGATTTCTAATTCATCACCATCTTGAATTTGATAAGTTTTCTTAATACTAACTTCTGCAATTAATTCTACTTGATTATTATGGTGTGTACGATCTGGTCGGATGATTGCGGAATCAATTTTTTGATTACCTATTACAAGATAAGTAGGCCAGACAAATACTTTTCCAAATCGTCTATTCTCCTTCTGAAATTCTGGAATAAATTTGGTTGGGCTTCTAAGAAGTTGATCGAAATCACGAATACTCTTCTCTTCAAGAAGCTGCAAATTTAATGTTCCAGGAAAAGGAGTATAACCCAGCATTACGGTGAACTGTTGTTTATAACCTTCTTGACTCATATAGTATGCACCCTCTCCCATACCTTTGATCACTTTTCCTCGTAGAGTAATTTTTTCCTCTGCATCACGACCTTCAACATTTAAAATCATCCAAAGATCTTTAAATATTCTTTCTAAAAGGGAATTTCCCTCTGGAGTTATTTTGACTTGATTTCCTCGCTGAATATACTGTCTAACAATTAAATTTGCGTTTTCCATTCGGTTAAGTTTACGTGACGCACTTTGTTGAGATATCCCCATAATCTTTCCAAGTTCACTTGTCGTACAAGAGATAGGACGTCTAATCCCGCCCATTTTACCAATATGAATAAGAAGGCCAATTAAATCAGCATTATCGACATAGTCTTTCAAGAAGCATCACCTTGAGACAAAAAACTCTTGAAGATTTTGTATAAAAATCCATTTCCAAAGTTTTAATCATATGATGAATCAAACACCTCTTCATTAATAAAATAAGACATGATAATATGATCAATTTTGTATTTACTTCTCCATACAGAATCGAGATTTTTCATCTTATTTTAATAGGGGGGAATAAATTTAGACGAAAACGCTTATGAAGACATTCAGGCTCATATTAAATGTGATCTATTTTCATTCTACAACTTTCATTTCAATAGATCTTAAATTAAACAATTTTAAATTACATTAGATGGGCGTGTAGCTCAGCAAGGTAGAGCGACGGGCTCTTAACCCGTTGGTCAGTCGGTAATTTGTCATTACTCACCCAAATGGGGGTTCAAGTCCCTCTACGCCCGTTTAAATTCCCTCGAGGGGTGATTTAAAGAGGCTTTAAGCAGTGACTGATGATCGATGGAATATTGGAGTTGGAGTACCAACAGAAGATGCAGAATCTGCTCGAATTCGATTACTAAAAGCCAACAAATTAGTTTCAGGAAAAAAACCTTTTAGAAAGGATAATCTAGTATTTTTCCCAATTACTGATGTAATGAACATAGAAAAAATCATCAAAAACCCAGATGTTATAATAGGAACTTATCAATTTATTAGTCGATCTAAGAAAATTCCTTTAGATGAACTTATAAAAGATAATCATCCAAATTTAGTTAAAAATAATATATCTCTAAAATTTGACCAGATTGGAGAATTAATTATTCTGAAATTGGATCCTATAAAAACAGAGATTAGTTCAAGAAAATATATTGGGGAATTAATTTTACGTCATAATCCTAAAGTTCAAACTGTTCTAAACAAAATTGATAGCATCGAAGGACAGAAGAGACTCTATCCTATCGAAATTCTCGCAGGAAAAACTCAAACTACAACTTGGCATCACGAGTATGGCTTGCGAATCTTTTGTGACGTTGAAAATGCCTATTTTAACCCACGATTAGCAGAAGAACACCATCGTGTGGGTAAATCAGTATTTGATGGTGATTTAATCCTTGATATGTTTACTGGAGTAGGATCTTTTGCTCTTCATTGCGCAGCAAACTCATTTTGTAATATAATTTCAGTAGATATAAATAAATATGCAATAGAGTCTTTAAAAAGAAGTATTTCTAAAAACAAATTAAAAGGAATAATTAATCCCATTATAAGTGACTCAACTTTATTTTTAAACAAGAAACAGTCTTTTAATCGAATAATCATTAACTTTCCCCAAAATTCATGGGAATACATCTCATTAGCTAGTAAATTTTTAAAGAAGAATGGAGTTATTACTTTTTATCAATTCATATCGAAAGATGATTTATCAGAAGCAGGAATTTCAGATATATTAGAAAGAAAATTAAAAGGGCTTAAGTCTTATAAAGTAATATATCATAGAATAGGAAGAGAGATTTCACCTTCTAGAACTCAATTAAATGTTGATATTCAAATTTTTTAATAGGAAGTAGAGTAAGTGCGATGATTGACTTTACTGAACAGAAAGAACGGTTGATTGAACATTATTGTCAAATGGGTTATGTAAAGGATCAAATTTCAATTGAGGCTTTTCGTTGTGTTCCTCGTGAGAACTTTGTTCCACCTGATCAGATTTCATTGGCTTATATTGATCGACCACTAAGTTTAATGAACACTGGCCAGACAATTTCCGCTCCACATATGACGGTTATGATTTTAGATTATTTAGAGTTAAAACCTGGATTAAAAATTCTTGAAGTGGGAGCTGGTTCAGGTTATCAAGCAGCGCTAATTGCTTCAGTAATATGCTCTGATCCGTTGAACAAAGGGCATGTATATACCGTTGAAATTGTTACTGAGTTGATAAACTTTGCACAAAATAATTTAAAGAAATCTGGATTTGATGAAAATGTTACAGTTATCAGTGGGGATGGAACCTTAGGCTACTCAGAACAAGCCCCTTATGATCGAATAATTCTCACTGCAGCTGGACCTCAAGTGCCTCCACCTCTAATCGAACAGTTAAGAATTGGGGGAATATTGGTCATTCCCCTTGGACGTCCTGGATTATGGCAACAAATGACAAGATTTCGGAAGTTAAGTGAGAATAAAATTAAAGAAGAACTGCTTTCATCAGTGGCTTTTGTTCCTTTACGCGGAAAATATGGATATTAATGGTTTAAAAAAAACTGTCTAAAGTGCGTTGATTTCTTTTATGAGAAATCTGTTTTTGTTGTTTTTCCATTGTTGCTAGTCGTCGATTAATACGAGATGCATCAAATCCTCGTTCATTAATGAGAAAATCACTGATTTTAGAAAAGTTTGGACCCTTAAATGAGATATCAATATTAGTATTAACTGTAGGTTTTCTAAAATATTCTATCAATATTTCTGGTTCATATGGGAATGCTTCTCTCATTTCATAGTTTAATTTGATATGATCTAAAGTATTTTCAACAGTTTTATACTTTTGAAGTATTTTAAGAGCGGTTTTTGGTCCTATTCCCTTTACCCCAGGATTATAATCCGTACCAATTAATAGAGCTAGTAAAATTAATTGATCTTGTGTTTCCAACTTTAGATCTTTTAGTAAATTATTCAGTTTCACTTCTTCAATAGGTAAATCAGGAGGAAGGGATTGATTAGTGATCCTTCTCCTTCGTGTAACAATTAGGTTTCTAATGACTGTTTCACAACCAAAAAGAAATGTATCATAATCTTGGGATGCCATCGCATCAATACTCCCTTTTTGAACCATATATGCACCTTGGGCTTCCGCTTCTTCTTCTGCTAAAACATATGGAATCCCAAAACCTTCCAATAAAGTCATAGTGTCTTTAACTATTTGAGGAGTTATTCTTGTTGTTAATGGAGCATATTTAAGTGCTTCTTCTTTTAATCCAAGCTCAATTGCCCCTAAATGTTTAATTTCTGCCTGTTTTTTCTTTGCTTTTCGGATTTCAACCTCCTTTTGTTTAAATTTTGGGGGTTTTCCATCGAATATAAACACAGGAGATATTTGATATGTCAATAGGTCTGTAAGGCGGTAGAATAGTCCTTGAAGATGACTTGTTACATTCCCTCTCGAGTCTGTTAAATGACCACCCCATGATTCAGTATGTCTAATCGAAGAGAGGAGCGCGTATAAAAGGTTATATACGTCAAATCCGATTTTTTTACCTGATAGTGCACCTTTTGAAATTTCTAATCGACTACTTGAAATAAGGACTCCAATTTGTGTTCCCATAAATTTACTTCCTATTATCTAGATAAAAAGTATCATTAAGGTAAAATTTATTGACCTAAAGGCGTTTTTTAATTCTTTTAAGGATTTTAATGAATATTTTTCTATAATGGATTAGATGCTAATCATATATAAAAGTGCAGGGAGGAAGAAAATATATCTTCTAAATAAAGATCCATTATATCATTTAGCAGAGTATTTAGATTATTTAATCTAACTAAGTATTAAACCTTATATAAACTATATTACAACAATTATTATATTAGAATTGGGCCGGTGGTCTAGCTCGGTTATGACAATTGCCTTACACGCAATGGGTCGCCAGTTCAAATCTGGTCCGGCCCACTAGCATATAATTAAACTTAAATTATGGTTTTTAAAAGGACAAGAGAAAAAACACACCTAAACAAAAGTATTGTTAAATAGGATCTACAGAAAAAATAATGTGTAGAAAACTTGAGAAAATTATTACTCATCAAGTTACTGATCTTAAAATGAAACGTAAATATTGCGGGGGTTTCCCAGCCAGGTCAAAGGAGCTGGACTTAGGATCCAGTCGCATAGGCGTTCGTGAGTTCAAATCTCACCTCCCGCACCATTTTTAATTAAGAGAGTTCATTCTAATTAAAATTTGCCTCCTAAAAAGGGAAAAACTACAATGAATAGTATCGAAGATATTTTTGTTGAAATTCGTGGGAAATTAGAATACGATAATGAGATTCGTGAGGAAGTTCTTAAGCTTTCCAGAAAATCAATTCGGACATCATCTGTTATTATTCGTCATCTCCATCGGAGGGAGATTGAAAAAGCTGAATTAATGATTCAAGAAAATAAAGAACTTATTTCCACACTTAATGAGTTATCTAGAAAAATAGATCCCTCACCTTTTGGTATAGTACTTAGTGCTTACCAAGAATACGCTGAATCGATGTTATTATACTCATTTCTTAATGAAAAACCTTTTCTTACTTATACGGATTTAGATATTCCATATTTAGCTTATTTGCATGGAATTACGGATTATGTTGGAGAACTACGAAGAGTAATTCTTGATGCTCTCCGAAAACAGAAAAACATTTCATTTGCTGTAGAAACATTGGATTATATGGATGATCTCTATTCTTTATTAATCACACTTGATTTTCCAGATGGATTAACTTATAACTTACGGAAAAAAACGGATTTTGTACGTAATTTAACTGAGAAAACTCGTGGGGATGTTATATTAGCCTTAAATCGTGAGAATTTAGTAGATACAATAAATGAGCTACTTGAAGATTATCGAAAGAAGAATTGAAATTTTTTTTTAGCTGTTCTTTCTTTTTAACATCCTATAGCTAAGTATTGGATTTCGTGCTGCCTTGACATCATCTATAAGTCCAACTGAAGTATTTTTCGGCGATTCCAATATAATATTACGTTTTCCAGAATAAGCATAGTCAGAAACTTTTTCTAATATATCTCTGTATCCATCAAGCATCTCTTTTGACTCTGTTTCAGTAGGTTCTATCATTAAAGCCTCAGGAACGATTAAAGGAAAATATATAGTGGGTGGATGATAGCCATGGTCGAGGAGGAATTTAGCTATGTCATTTGCACAAACATCTGTTTCTTTTCCTAATGTTCGAGCTGAGAGTACAAATTCGTGCATACAGAAGGATTTTTCTCCATAAGGGACGGAAAATCCTCTTATCTTTTGAGTAATACTTTTCAAATAATTTGCATTTAGTACAGCCATTTCTGAGACGGATCGTAATCCTTCCTTACCTAATCTTAGAATATAAGCATAAGCTCTGAGGATTATAGAAAAATTTCCAAAATAGCTGCGTACTTTACCGATGGAATATTGATGATCATATTGGAAAAAATATTCATCCCTTTCAGGATTATAATCGACTGTTGGAACTGGTAAATAATGATTTAATCGTTTAATTACTCCTACTGGACCTGCTCCTGGTCCACCTCCTCCATGAGGTGTTGCAAAGGTCTTATGAAGATTAAAATGCACAATATCAAATCCCATATCTCCAGGTCTGACCTTTCCCATAATTGCATTAAAATTGGCTCCATCATAATATGCTAATCCATCCACGTCGTGTATTATATCAATGACCTCTTTTATATTAGCCTCAAAAACTCCCAGAGTATTTGGATTCGTTAACATCATGCCAGCTGTCTTATTTGACACTGCTGACTGTAGAGCTTCTAAATCAACACATCCTTCTTCGTTTGAAGGGATAACAACCGTTTTAAATCCACACATGGTGGCTGTAGCAGGATTTGTACCGTGAGCGCTATCAGGAACTATAATCTCAAGCTTTTTGGATAGATTATTTTGGATCTCATGATATTTTCGAATTATCATTACCCCTGTATATTCTCCATGAGCTCCTGCAGCTGGTTGTAGTGTCACTTTACTCATCCCAGAAAGCTCTGCTAACCATTTTGATAGTTCGTAGATAATTTGGAGAGATCCTTGGACACTACTTTGATCTTGATAAGGGTGAATGTTTTGAACTTCAGGAAAAGAAGTCACCAAGTCACAAATTTTAGGATTATATTTCATTGTACAACTACCTAGAGGATAAAATCCTGAGTCAACCCCATAATTCATTTGAGAAAGTCTAGTATAGTGTCGTACAACATCAAGTTCACTCAATTCAGGGAGTTCTATGGGTTTATTTCTAATAAGATCTGTAGGGATTGTTTGAATGATTTGGCTAAAAATTTCATTTTCCTCTTCCGAAAGGGTAGCCTCAAGGAATCCAATTCGTCCATGCTTCGATTTCTCAAAAATAAGTTCCTTTTCCCAAGTAGTTTGACGGTACATTCAGGTGCCTCCAATAAGATTCTGAAAATTGTTCAAATGCGATATGAAATATTGAATGTCCGATAATTTTGTCATTTCAGTCGCACATGATAAATACGATGTTCCTAGGTCTGGATAAAACTTTTTAAGAGGATATCCTAGATAAATATTATTTTTAAGTAAATAATTTTCGAAATCTGTTTGTAAAACATCATTATTAATTCTAAAAACAAATTCTCGAAAGTGAGGATTTGAAAAGACAGGCACACTAATTATTTCCAATCTTTGCATTGCTTGAATCAAATAATTTGTTCTTGCCATATTTATCCTTGCAAGCTGTTTTAAACCGTTCATTCCAATAATACTAAGATATATTGCTGATGCTAATGCACAAAGAGCATTATTAGTACAAATGTTTGATGTCGCCTTTTCTCTACGGATATGTTGTTCTCGGGTTTGTAGTGTCATAATAAATGCTCTTTTTTCCGATTTTTTTTCTGTAGTCAACCCGATAATTCGACCAGGCATTGCTCTTGATAATTTTATATCATTTTTAACTGCAAAAAGCCCAAGTAAAGGTCCACCAAAATTCATAGGTAATCCTAAAGATTGTCCTTCCCCAATTGCGATATCAGCGCCATAATCTCCAGGGGATTTTAAAATTCCTAATGAGATTGGGTCTATTCCTGCAACAAAAAGTGCTTCATTTTGATGTACAATTTTACTTATTTCATGAATTTTAGTCTCTATCACTCCAAAAAAATTAGGGTGTTCTGTATATACTCCTGAAACTTTTCCATTATACATTTTTAGAAGTCCCTCTAGAGCAGAGATGTCTGTAGTGCCTGTATTTGAATTAAATGGATATTTAACAACAGTTATGTTTGCTCCAGTAGCATAAGTTTCAAGAGTCTGATATCGTTCAGGTTGGATTGCAGAAGGAACAAGAAAGACTTCTTTTCCATTCGTTCTTGTACACATTAATGCTGCTTCCCCTAATGCTGTAGCCATATCATACATTGATGAATTAACAAAATCCAATTGGGTCAATTCAGCAATCATTGACTGATATTCCCAAAGTCCTTGTAGCATACCTTGGGAGATTTCTGGAGCATAAGGGGTGTATGCCGTATAGAATTCTGATCTAGTAAGTATAGCGTTGATAATGGTTGGAATTGTTTGATAATAAATTCCTGCACCTAAGAAAGACGAGACTTCTGATACTTCCACATTTTTAGAAAGTATTTTTCGTATTTTACTAATGGTCTCCTGTTCGGAATGCATATTGGGAAGATCTAGATCTTTTGAAAACCGAAGATTTTTGGGAATACCTGAAAATAATTCTTCAATAGATGAAATACCGATATTATCAAGCATACTCTTAATTTGAGTATCAGTTTGAGGTAAATATGGGTGAATGAATCGTTGGGTAAATGCCATAGACAATTTCACCATTAATTTAAGAGAGAATATACAAATCTAAATGGTACTCGTTATTTTTAAAACTGTTCGGATTAATTAATAGAAACTCAATGGATATATGAATTGAGAAATAGAAGTCTTCTAGCCATTTATATAATTTTTAATTCTCCTAGAGCTTCAATTTCCGGAAAATAAAAACAGTTAAGGTAAAAGCTGCTAATGGAATGAGAAAGATAAGTAATTCTAAAAATGGAGGAGGCTCAATTGTTCCTGTTGGAATAGGTCTTAAGCTAGTGGTCGTAGTTGTGATTTTCTTTCCTCTAAAAGAGATTTCAATGCTACTCTTTGATTCAATGCTTGCAGAGATACCATTTTCAAAATAAAATGTTACCTCAACCTCAGGTAAGACAAGTGTTTCAATAGTATCTGAAGTGACATTATAAACAAGAGTAAGTTGGAAATTAAAACTAACTGATAAATCGCCAATGTGATAAAGGATTTCATCAGTTTCATCATTAAATTCAGTCCCAATTTTCGAACTATTTAAAAATTCAATTTGAAAAGGCACTTTTATTTTTAGAGATACGTTATAAAGATCTTCAAAATAAATATTAGTAACAGAAGTACTTAAGTTGAACTGTTCAGTCTGGTAAACAGTAATAGGATCAGCAACTTGATAAAGTATAAGAGGAGATGCATCAATAGCTGCTTTTTGTCCATTTGTAACTGAATTAGTTAAATTAATCATTCCTAGAACAATGAATAAAATAAAAATCCTCTTGTGTAGTAGTTTCATCAACTATATCACCTGTATTTTACCAAGGGGGAATCTAAGTAACATTTTATAGCTTTTTGTAAGTATAAGAACAAATATGCTGAGAAACACATCGATTCTCCGGAAATATGAAACTACTTTAGTAAGTTTCGAGAAGTAATAAGATGGATCAATTCATTGTTTTTCCTTTGAAAAAACTAAAAAGGATGAGTCTACAAACTGATTTTCCATTCTTTATTGAACAGGTTAGTTTCTAATCTAATATTGAATTTTAATTTAATAAGCCACCGCAGTTCCTTGTAAAGCCATTTTTGCAGCCGTTTTAAATACTTCTTCCACGTTGTTACCCTTTAGAGCACTTGTTTCAAAATAAGGAGCGTTTAATTCTCTAGCAAGGAGTTCTCCTTCTTCTCTGGTTACTTCTCGTCTGTTAACGTCGTTTTTGTTACCAACAAGAATTATAGGTGTATTCTTAGCGTATGATCGAAGTTCTCTAACCCAATGCTTTATATCAAAAAAGGAACCACGATTCTGAAGATCAAATACAATGATTGCTACGCAAGCCCCATAATAGAAATCGCCTCTTATACAACCAAATCGTTCTTGACCAGCTAAATCCCATAATACTAATTTTATAGATGTGTTATTTAACAGTGTTTCATGAACTTCAATATTTAAACCAACTGTTAGTTCATAAGTACCTGGAATTCTCTTTGTTCGAAGGTTTGAGCATAAGGAAGTCTTACCAACCTTCCCATCACCGATCAAGATCAATTTACTAGCAATTACATCTATAGCCAGCTTCTTATCTCCAAGTAGTAGTTGAATGAATAAATCCTAATTAAAAATTAAAGAGAACATAATATTAACATATTATGAGAGATAATGGTTACCAAAATGTAATAAGATTGAATATAGAAAAATGATTTATTACTAAAAGTCGATGAATATATAGTTGAAATATATGTCATCACTTCAATTAATCTTTTCCCATCCCCAAAATTCTTTTTCTGCAAGCCATTTTATATTAGGATTTGGAAAATGTGAACGTCTCCATGGTCATAATTATTTGGTGGAGGTTCATATTGAATACAAGGAAGATGTTCCACCTGTAAATTTCTCGGATATAAATCTACTTATAAGATCAAAATTAAAAGTTCTTGATCAAAAGATTTTACTCGCTGGATCTAATTCTGAAGTCATTATTGAATCTGCATTAGATATTGCTAATTGGATTGTGAAAACGGGTGAAAAAAGCTATTCCTTTCCAAAAAAAGATGTAGCAATATTAGAGGGAATCTCTGCAATCACCTCTGAAAATCTTGCCAAATATCTTCATCTAGAAATTTCTAGAACACTGAATGAAATGCATCCTGATACTTTTAAATGGTTAAAAATAATTATAGAGGAAAATTATGGTAATAAAGCATTATTTTCAGATAATATTTTGTAGACATTGAATGAAGTTTAATCCCAACGATTCCCAGTCAAAGCTAGATATGCCAGAATTATTATCCCGACGATAAGAAAAATCCCCAAAAGTCCTATGACACCAATTATTACTAATGTGGTTATAATTGACCAAATGTCCAAATTGAATAATCCCCTTTACTTTCATGATCACAATGTTCAGATTTTCTATTTATTCTTTACTCATTTTTGTCTGATCGAAATTCTACTATTTAAACCTAACTAGACAAATATCCCATTTCATGTAGACGGCTAATTGTTAGATAGGTGGTTCATCATATTTCTGTAAATCAGAGGTTATATAATCCCTTAACTTATCACATTCTCCTTGTTTAATAATATCTGGAGATTTGATTTCCTTATCGAAATCTGTTGGCTCGATCCGAACAATCCAATTAGAATAGCAATCTTTATTCACCAAGGATGGATTTTTAATCACTTTTTCATTTACTTCCTTAAGAATCCCTGATAGGGGCAGTCGAAGTTGCCCCATCCATTTATCACTCTCAACGGTTCCGAAAGCTCGTCCTTGTTGATATTCATTATCTATACGTCGTGTTCGAATATGATGGAGATGCCCTGCTTGTTTTTGCCCGAAATCATCAAATCCAATTTCAATTAGAGTGTTTATTTTCTTGAACCAGATATGGCCTGGATCATTTGAGTAATAAAATCTATCTAAAGGGAAAAAATAAGTAAATTTTTTAGTAGGTATTTCTAAGCAGGTATCATCCAAAAAAATCACCTTAATATGTCAACCGAATTATCTTCCAGAATGTGCTTAATAAGCTGTTCGATATTATCTTTTTTGGTTCCAATTGAATCATAAATATCAATCTGAATCATACCTTGTCGATGCCATGTTAAACGGTAGAGTGAAGAGCGGAACACTACCACACTAGGAGTATCCGCTAAGATCGTAAAATCCTTCCCACTCATTAACTTTTTCACATACTCCATGTTAAAAGGATTTTTAATTGAGAAATATACATACCATCGACTAGGATTAGCTGTACAAGGACTGATAGAAAAATTTAGAGCATCCATTCAATAATCCCATCTTCAAGTATTGATTCATGATTGTTTAATATTGTTAGACTCATATTCTTTCAAATAATGTTAATCTAAGTTATTTTTAAGGGAAAATCCTTTAGGTATGAAAAGAAGTAGCTTCTAAAATCAGATACGAAAAACTATAATTTGACTCTAAACAAAAAAATAAAGTTTGGTTAGCGTGTAAGGGAAAAATTAAGTTATGAAAGCTATTTGTTTATTATCTGGTGGGATTGATAGTCCTGTTGCTGTTCAGATAGCAATTAATAATGGTTTCCAACCATACTTATTGCATTATCATAACTTTCCTTTTCATTCTCTTGGTACAATTGAAAAAGTTATTGAAATTTCAAATAAAATTGCTTTTACAAATCCAGATGAAAATATTAACTTAACCGTTTTACCTCACGGTAAATCCCAAGAAATCATACTTAATCAGCTTCATGGTAGAGAAATAAGACAAACATGTCTTTTTTGTCGAATTCAAATGTTTAGAAAAGCTGAACATTATGCTAAAAAAGTTTCAGCTGATATTATAATCACAGGAGAGATTTTGGGAGAACAGGCTAGCCAAACTCTTAGTAATCTTCCTTTAGTCACATCTGTGATTGATATACCTGTGGTTAGACCATTGATTGGATATAATAAAAAAGAAGTTGTGGAATTATCAAAGAAATACGGATATTATCATTCTTCAATTCTTCCAGGAGGGTGTTGTAGTGTGAATCCTAGGTTTCCTGAAACTCAAGGTACTAAAAAAACCATTGATACTATCTTTCAAAGATTAGTAACGAATTTAGACAATAGTATGGATGAAGAATTATCCCAAATATTAGAATTTCGTCTACCTGCTGAAACAAAACAAATTCTCAATTTAATTAATGTTTAATCCTTTTTTAACTAAATTTAACTTATCTTTATCATCATATATTCTTCAAAGTCAACAAGGACTTTAATATATCCAGTTAATGCTTCATCGAGCTGTAAATCCCCTGTATCGACATGTAAAGTCTTTCCCTCAAGCTTATTTACTTTATTTTTCGTCGCTATTACTAGTATATTATTTGTTCCAACAATTTGCAAGACATTAGGACTAATTTGTTGATTTCCTCTTCCTAAGATGAACCCCTGTCCTCCAATTGGTGTTAATATAATTTTAACTTCCTTATCTTGATTTTTTTCAAGGATTTCAAGTAATTCTTCTTCTGAAAGATCTTTTCCAAGGAAATTTCGATTTATTAAAGCATCAATTCCCAATACTGTTTTATTAGAAAAGATAATATCTCCAAATGCTTTTGATACTTGTTTTATTGTGGATCCTGCCCCTAAAATATAAATAACATCTTTTAATACTAATGTTTTTAATGTTTTAACTATTCCCTCAATATTTTCAATTTCAGTAACATTAATCTGTGTCATTAATTTTGTGGATTGCATAAGAGTTGGTACATAGGGAATAATCCCTAATCCAAATAATTCTGTCTGAATAAAGCCCTCACGAAATTTTGCTTCATTTAAATCTATAATTTCTGTGTCCATAAAGTATACTTCATCTAAAATGAATTTACGTAATATTTCTGCTCCTTTTTCTGGACTTTGAGCAAAAACTCCTGAAAGCATTTTTACACCTGAAGGGATACCAAGAATTGGAATTGGTGATTCTAAAGCTTGATGTATGTCACGAGCAGTACCATCTCCTCCTACAAAAATCATGAGATCAACATTCAGAGAAACGAGTTTTTTCACGCAGAATATAGTTTCTCTTGAAGTAGTTAAATCTGGAATAATAATATCATCTAAAACAGAAAATTTTATTGGAAATTCGTTTTTTAGGAATGAATAGAAGATTTCTTCTCCCATTGTTCCTTTAGGAATGAAAAATTCAACATTTTTCGCTTCAGGAAACTTGGAGAAATGATTTAAAAATCGACGGGTTCGATCTACCGCTATTGGCGCAGCACCCCTTTTAAGAGCTTCATTTTGAATTTCTATTGAATCAGTTCCCTTTAATCCCACTCTACCTCCCATTCCAGCAATAGGATTGATTAGAAATCCAACCTTTTTCAATTCAGACGAATCCTTTGTACTCAACCTATGAAAATATTAGAATTTATCAAATATTTTAAAATTCCAGATCATTTTTATCTAAGAAAATTCTAGGTCTTAAAACCTTAATATCTTGAATTATGTAAGTAAATTTTGCGTACTTCTATTTATCTGTTTGGAGTTTAGTTCGAATGAAAATCCTCGTTACTGGAGCTAGTGGATTTATTGGTAGTACCCTAATTCATCATTTAGTTACTAAAAAACTTGATTACGAAATTTTTGCTGCAGTCAGAAAGACTTCAAACATCACCAAACTGAAGGAATTAGGAGTTAAGATGGAAAATTTCGATTTAAATAATTATACTACCTTTGAACATGCTGTTCAGGATAAGGATATTGTAGTTCATTTGGCAGCAAATTTTGACTTTTTAGCGTCAGAAGAATCTTTATTCAAGCAGAATGTTGAAGCAACAATAAAACTTGCCGAGGTATGTCTTTCTTTAAATGTTAGTCATTTTGTTTATTGCTCAAGTACAGAAGCTCTAGGAGCCATCATTAATGGAACAGAGGAGTCTGAATACCAACCTGACGAAGTCTATGGTAAAAGTAAAATGCAGGCAGAAAAAATTCTTCTTCAGATGTGTCACAAAAGAAATTTTCCAGTAACGATAGTAAGGCCAAGTGGAGTTTTTGGTCCAGGAGATAATTATGTTTTTAGAGAAATAATTGAGTCAATAGATCGGACTATTCTCAATAAATTTGTACCTACAAAAGCTATGAATAAACTTCATTTTACTTATGTCGATGATGTGGTAAGGGGATTTATTCAGATAATTCAAAATCCAGAGATAACTATGGGACAAATATATCACTTGGTTTCTGATGACCCTCAAACCTATCGACTACTTTTTAGTACTATAGCAGACAAACTTGGTCGTAGATGTCCAATTTTTATACCATATTTTCCGTTGATATTAGCCAAGCCTTTCTGGCCATTATTAGTGAAATTCTACCGATGGAAAGGATTTGGATATCCCTATGTTCCTAATGGTCTCTATAAATTACAGACAAATCGAAGCTATTTAAATTTAAAAGCAAAAAATGAAATTAATTTTCTTCCAGAGGTTACGTTTGATGAAGGAGTTGAAAGAACAATTAATTGGATGAGGAGTCAAAATATGATCAAAACTAAGAAGAAATAAATCCTCTTTTCTTTTACTAGTTTTTAATTTGAGCGTGAATCAGAAATTTATTTGTTCTAATTAAGGATTTTATACTTTTCCTCCTATTTAGCGCGATCTAATTCAAAATTTAATGATTATAATGATGAATATCTTATAATTAAAATAGTACATAGATTCTTTAGGCACTATTTACATTAATTGGCTAGATAGATTGATTTAAAAATCATCTTGAGAGGTGGGATGTACTGAATTTTCAATCATTTATCACATATGGTGATTTATAATGACAAATCTAATCCCCCAGCATTATAAACTTCGTTTAGAACCAAATTTAGAAACTTTTAAATTTGATGGACGAACAGAAATTAGTATAACGTCAAATGAACCAACTGAAAACATTGTTTTGCACTCTTATGAATTAGCAATATGGAAATGTAAAGTGAACCATCATGGAAAATTAGTTGATTGTTCATTTCAATTAGATCCAAATAAACAAGAACTTACAATTAATTTACCAGAAGCATTGACCAGTATCAATGTGCAAATTGAATATATTGGCTTAATCAATGATCAATTAGTAGGATTTTATCGAAGCAAATATGAAGAAGATGGATTGGAAAAATATCTTGCTGTAACACAATTTGAAGAAGAACATGCACGACAGGCATTCCCTTGTTTTGATCATCCATCAAAGAAAGCAACTTTTGATATTGAATTTATTATCGATACTGGATTATCTGCAATAGCAAATACAAAAATAGAATCAGAAGAGGATTTCAAGAAAGGTAAAAAATTGATTAAATTCAAAACGACTCCAAAAATGTCCACATATTTATTATTTTTCGGGATTGGGAAATTCGAGTATATTGAATCATTTTCTGATAGAATACGCTATCGAATTGCCACAACTCCAGGAAAAACAAAATATGCTTCTTTTGCACTCGATTTTGGACAAAAAAGTGTTGAATTTGGAGAAAAATACACAGGAATAGATTTTCCTATTGATAAAATGGACCAAATTGCTATAAGTGATTTTGCATTTGGTGCAATGGAGAATTATGCTGCTATAACTTATAGAGAAAATTATCTATTGGTTTACCCTGGTATTACCTCTAAAGCTGGGCTAGCACGAATAGCTGAAATAATAGCTCATGAAGTAGCCCATCAGTGGTTTGGAAATCTTGTAAGTCCCGCTGATTGGAAATATATTTGGCTCAATGAATCTTTTGCTACACTATTTGGTTATGCTATCACAGATCATTATCATCCTGAGTGGGAATATTGGGAACAATTTTTGGCAGATGAAGTAGATAGTGCTTTTGAGCGTGATTCACTTATTGAAACTTTTCCTATTGAATTACCAGGTAAAGGTGAAAAAACAAAAATAACACAGGCAACTGCCCCTATCATTTATTCTAAGGGCGGAGCTATTCTTCAAATGATAAGTGGATATTTAGGTGAGGAGAAATTTAAAAAAGGAATAAATAACTTTTTAGAGAAATACAAATTTGAGTGTGCTGAAAGTACTGCATATTGGGAAGGCATTGAAGAAGCTACTGGAGAACCTATTGCAGATATGATGAAAACTTGGGTCTATCAGCCTGGTTATCCATTAATCGAAGTAAAAAAACTTGGAAATACCTTATCGTTAACCCAAAAGCGGTTCACTTATTTATCTAATGATTCATCTACCCTTTGGATGATTCCACTTACAGTATCATTCTTTAAAGGTTCAGAGTTAATTCAAACTCCTCGTTATGTCTTTATGGATAAAGCTATGCAAATTATTATCCCTGAAGGAGTTACTGCGTATAAATTAAACCATGAACAAACAGGTTTTTATCGTGTAAAATATGAAAAAGAAAACTTACAAGCACTTGCTAAGCTAGTAAAGTCAAAAATTCTTTCTCCTAGAGATCGTTTTGGACTGCAAAATGATCTTTATGCCTTGGTACGGAGTGGAGACTATATGATTGATGACTATTTAGATTTTATCGAATATTATTCTGAGGAAAAGGAATATCTTCCTCTAATTGCAGTAAGTACAAACTTAATTCATGCTTATAAAGTTGTTGAATCACGTAGAGAACGTATAAGTGGAATTGGCTTTAAGCTATTCTATAAAGTTCTTCAAGAGATAGGATATGAACCCAATGAAGCTGAAACTCATAAAATCACCAACTTGCGAAGCAATTTATTAATAGCTAGTTATCAGTTTAATGATGAAGGTGTTGCAGCCTTTGCTAAGAAAAAGTTTAGCGATTATCTTGAAGGAAAGGAAGTGAACGCTGATATCTTAGCAAGTATTATGCGTATTGGAGCCGCACAACGTCCTGATTCTTATTCTTCCTTGATCCAAAGACTCGAAAAGGCAGAAACTTCTGAACCTGAAAAGATTAATATCCTTCGCGCCATTGGATCTTTTGAAGATAAAGACCTCCTACTTACAGTCCTTGAATATGTTCTTGAAAATGTTCCTAGTAAGAATAAGATTTTCCCAATTGCATTAGCATCTCAAAATTTGTTTATAATTGATGAACTGTGGGATTGGTTCAAGCAAAATGTTGAAGTCCTTGAAAAACTTCATCCTATGCACTTTGAAAATGTTATTTCTAGTGTCGTATCTTTATCAGGATTAAATCGTCTTGAAGAAGTTAAAGACTACTTCACAAACTACATGAAAGAGAAAGATTTAGCAAAAGATACAATAAAGATGACCTTAGAGCGATTAGAAATAAATTATCGGTTAAAAAACCGATAAATCTCCATTTTTTTTTATAGTAGGATTATCGCTGATAATAAGAAGAAGAGAAAAATAACAAACAACAATCCAGTATTTCCATAAGTTGCTAAAATATATCCGCCAATTATTGTACCAGCTATTGTTGCTATCCCAATTACAGCTTGTCTTACAGACATCGCTTTCGCGAGATCATCACCAGCTAAATCAGCTATCCATGCAATTGGAACAGGTATCAATGAGACTGCTGCTACAATTGAAACTAGAAAAATCAGAAGGATTCCAATAACAAACGGATTTAAGGACATTATTTCATCTATTAAAATAGCTGATAGATCAAATTGAAGAATTATAAAGAATAATGACATAATACTAAATGTTCCTAAATAGCCGATGATTAAGACTGGTTTTCTTGTCCAATTATCTGAAATTCGTCCCCAGATGAGTAAACCAAGTCCAACGGAAATTATAAACAAAATTACAATCATTATTATTGGAAGAGGCTGAAGGAATCTTGAAGGCAATTTATCAAGAAAAAGATCAATAATTGGAATAAGATAAGTTCCGAAGGAAATAATAGCTGAAAATCCAAACCAATGAAGCGAAATTTGGATCATTTGTTTTGATAAAAAAAATGATAAGGGAGTTTCTCTGGAAACTAGTTGTTGAAATGTTTTTTGAAAAGATAACCAATTAAAAGTAGAGTAAACTCCTAAGTCTTTTAATGGGAGAACTAGGAAGGAAGAAATTAGTAATAAAATCCCAAAAATGATAAAAACAAACTCCTTCACCGAGATCCACATGACAAAACTTAAAATAGTACCAAATAGACCCCCTACAGCTATTAATATGTTAATATAAGCTAATGATTCACCTTTACGATTTTTTGGACTGTATTGGATCCAAAAAGCTATTATTGAACCAATTCGAATCGCAGTTCCTATACCAATTAACCCATTCAGAAGAAATAATAAAATTGGTTGAGTAATAATTGAGAGACCTAAAAAAGCCAAACCCGCAATCCAATTTGAGATAATTAAGAAGAATTTACGGCCATAAATATCACTTAAAGCTGCAAAAATTGGGCCTAATAAAAACCAGAATAAAAAATAAACACCAATAATGAATCCGCTTATCGCTAATAAACCTAATTTATCCAAATAGGCTGCTAGTAAAAGCTGTTGGGCAGTAAAAGTACCAGTAATTATAATTTGGTAAATTCCCATCAGAATAAGAGGAGGATTTAAGTAGAGACCAAATACTACCTCTTTTAAAGAAGAGATTTTCATACGTCGTGAGTTTCCTTTAAATTCCTAAATTTCATAGTAATTAGCAGCGGTACTTAATAATCGTGCTCCTGTATCCTTAATTACTATACTGTCTTCAATTCCCAAAACAGTTTTATCTATGACTATTATTTTTGGTTCACATGCGAGAACATTTCCAACACAAAGATCTGGTCCTTTAGCGTAAAAAATAGGCAGCTCATCTAATTCCAACCCTATTCCATGACCTAAGAAAGCTGATTTATCCGAGATAGTACCCATAAAATTATTATATATCTTTAATTCTTTACTAAGTTCCATAACCTCACGAAAAAGATCTCCAAGGTTTTTCTTTGAATTAAGATTCTTTAATATAAACTCTTTCACTTGTTCTAAAGCTATTAGCTGATCCTGAGCTTCTTTGTTAAATTTACCACAGATAAATGTTCTTGTAGTATCAGAAATATAACCTTGCCAGTTCCCACAAGTATCTACAAAAAACGGTTTATTCTTTCCGATTTTTTGCTTACTTGGGCCATAGGGATATTTCAAGGTTAATCCATAACCCGAAATCGGTGTAAATTGTATATTAAGAGATGTTGAATGACTAGAAACAACATAAGAATAATTTAATAGTGCTGAATTCATAGCTCGGGTAGTAATATATCCACCATGTCCATTATTCAAGAGCCAACTGTCCAATTTTGAAGCTAACTCGATTTCACTCATATCAGGTTGGGCTACATCACAGCAGTATAAAAAAGATTCATCAACCATTTTTGCTGCCTTTTTAAGCATCGTGATTTCATATTTAGATTTAATTGATCGTATTTCTCTAAAAACCTGACTTCCATCAAGAAATTGAATACTCCCATTGATATCTTTTAGATATTTAACAAATGAATAAGAAAGATAATCTTCCTCAATCAAAATTTTATGGTTTTCAGGAATTTTTAGGGTCTTAAATATCTTAGAAATCCGTGTTAGAGGTTGAATATTAGGGATTTGAGAGTATCTTTCTGCTAAAGATACATTTCGCTTAACTAGATGGATTGGTTCTCCTTCTATAGGGATATATATCACACCATCAGCACCATATCCAGAATAATAATATATTCCTGTAATTGAAAAAAGAAGAGCTCCATTAACATTTGCTTGAATAAGAATTTGTTTTAATTTTTTTATACGAGCTTGAATTTCAGCTTTTGGTTGTGATGTGTATATACGACTCAAGAGTTTCCCAACTTAAACCAAAAAATAATAAGAAATTAAAAAGATTAAAAGGAGTCTAATTCATCTAAAGCTTGTTTAACTCGTGAATCTAGGTCAGATTCTTTCTTCATTCCTTTAGCTAAACCTTCGATGTTTCTAATCATCTCCTCTTCAGCAGATGTAAGTTGCATTAGTTTTTGTTGATATAATGCTTTATATTTATCACCCTTTTCCATATCTCCCACCTTATAGTTCGCTTCAGATATGATATAGAGAGCTGTAGTAAATGCATTTGCATTATCTAGAATTTCATCTATAGACAAGGCTTGTGAGGCATGAGTTATCGCTTCAATAAAATTCTTATTTTCTGTTTCAATCCAAGCTTTATTCATAAATGTCTCTACTAATCCCTGATTATAATTTATTTTAGCAGCTAAGGTTCGAGCAAAATTAAATGATTTAGTAAAAGAAGTTGTATCGTTATTTTGATAGTGTAAAAGTATCAATTGATTGTGAATATCAACAAGCTCTTGGACAGCATTATTCTCGACTCCTAGTTCATGGGCACGGTTCAGGAGTGTTATTGCTTGGCTGTATTCCTTTCTCTGTTTCAATGCTTTTGCTTTAAGGATGAGATCGCTTATTTCTTGCATATTAGCACATCTTGTTATGATTAAATGGATATTGTAGATGGAATAAATAAACTCAAGAAGCTTAAGGTATTCTTTTTATTTATCATCATCCCAATAAATTAAACCTTTCTATTTTTCCGGATATTTCGATAAAATTATATTATATTCTTTATATTCATCTATTAAATCATTAGTGTTATCAACCATGTTGAATTTCATATAGGGTATAATTAAGCTATAGGAGATAGAAAGATGTCCGTTCCAGAAATAACTCATGTTGAGCAGACCATTCTCGATATTATGGCACGATTTCCAGATATACATGTGTTAAATATAATGGCTCAGCTTAAAGACTTATATACAATTACGTCTCAGGATTTTAATAAAGATTTATTCGCGAAGGGGATGGAAAAATTAGAAAAACAAGATTTTATCAAAAGAATCCCTTCAAATCCCGAAACTTTTGCGTTAACAACAAAAGGAAAAGAATTTATCAATAGATAGTTTACATTGAGGTTAGAATTTTCATATTTATAATACCCTTTACAAAAACCTGTGCATTATAAAAAAATTGACTAATTCCATAGCTCTCTAAGGAATATCTTAGTTCCCGAAATGAGTTCTGAAGGATTTTACTTGGTCGAAGATAAAAACGTTTGTAAGCCCACCTAGTTAAATGTTTCATTTCATCGCGAGACACCCCAGAGATCTCTGCAATAGGTGAAAACAGGTTATATTTCGTATAATCATGTTCTTTGATCTTATTTTTAGCTCTCATTCTTCGATAAAATTCTGTTCCTGGATAAGGAGTAGCTAGCGTAAATAAAGCTAAAGATGGATCAAGGCGTCTTGTGATCCATTCTACTGTATCAATCACGGTCTTTCGTGTTTCACCTGGAAAGCCAAATGAAACAGATGCAAGAGAATCTAATCGAGCTTTTTTAGTATTATCAAAATACTTTTCTATTTGATTGAGTGTTGTCTTCTTATTGATATTATTCAATATTTCTTGATTTCCCGATTCAACTCCTACAAATACAAGTCGACAACCTGCTTTTCTCATTAGATTTAATAACCTAAGATCCCCAACATCAGCTCGAGTAGTTGCTCCCCAATAAACATCCTGTATCTTAGATAGCTCTTTAACTAATTTAATTACTCTTTTTTTTGAAATAAAAAACAAATCATCAACAAAAGCGACAGCTTTTAGGTTCATTGCTTCACGGAGATAGCGAATTTCCTCTGCGATTTTTTCTGGAGCTCTTGGTCTCCATTTCGCATTATAAAAAGCTGAAACACTACAGAAATCACATGAATAAGGACATCCACGGCTTGTTAAAACAGAGGTTGCGGGAAAAGAGGATCCAAAGATACGATATTTATCCATTGGAAGTAAATGCCGTGCAGGTAATGGTAAGGAATCTAAATCCTTAATGAGATCAGCTGGTAAATTGTGTATTATCTTATTATTCCCCCCTCTATAAGATATTCCATGGATTGAATTCCATTCTTTTCCTGATTCAAGAGATTTAATGAAATTTAGTGTTGAGTATTCAGCTTCTCCACGAAAAATAACATCAACATTACCATTGCCAAGTTCTAAACATTCCTCAGGCATTGCTGTTGGATGATAACCACCAAGAGCGACATATGGCACATTCTCTTCCTTTGCTATTTTTGCTGCATTTAGAGCATCAGAAAATGTAGGAGTTAAAGATTGAATTCCCAAAAAATCTGGTTGATAATACTTAAGAATTCGTCTATAATCTTCAGCGGAAAGGTTTAGAGCTTGGGAGTCGATAATTTTAAGTTTTGTAAAACCATTTTCTTCAAGGACAGCAGCAATATAACCAAGTCCAAGAGGTGGAGCTGTAAAGTTTAGGAAAGCTAGTTGGTACTTTGAAGTAGATTCATCTTGAATAGTGGGAGGAATAAGAAATAGAATCTTCACTGAAGTAACCATTAAGATGTTCAATGTATTTCTTAATAAATAAATTGTCTACATTGTTTACACTGTCTCAGATTAACAATAGTGACATCATATTATTATTTTTTAAGGGAATCTACAACACTAAGAAAGATATTAATAACATTCATTGTTGGTGGGACAAAAACAATATAGAAGTACAATTCGGGTCTATATGCACCTGAAACCATATTTTGTGACGGGATTTTAGTATGTATGACGAAACGTTGACACATATGGGGATATTTTTAATTGCTGGTTTAGCAAGTCCAATAGTTATTAAGATGATACAATATTTTCTTGCACCTAACATCCCTCGTTTAAAAAGGGCTTCAACTACCTATGAATGTGGTGAAAAGCCAATAGGAGAAGCTCAAGTTCGTTATAATGTTCAATATTTTACTTTTGCAGTTGTTTTTGTAGTTTTTGATATTCTAACGATATTATTTGTATTATGGGCCTATGCTTTTCAACTATTTGATCCAGTACTTTCAGGATTGATCATTATGGGTGTTTTTGCTTTTTCTTTATTTTGTGGGCTATTTTTCTGGATGAAAAAGGGAACTTTGTCTTGGGTGTGAATAATGGCTAGTTTAGATGAGTTAAATCAGCTAGGTGAGCTTGAAATTTATGAACCAATGCCTAATGTGGTTTTAGCTAATGCTAGGAATTTCGTTGGAGTAATTCTTAATTGGATGAGAAATTGGGCACAAAGATGTAGTATTTATCCAGTTTATATAGGAATGAAATGTTGTGCAATTGAAATGGCTGCAACAATGGCTTCCCGATATGATACTGAACGGATCGGAGTCTTAGCTCGCGCAAGTCCGAGACATTGTGATGTCCTCTGGATAAATGGCCCTGTTACTATTAAATTTGCTTCTCGCTTACGTGATGTCTATGATCAAATGCCCCATCCAAAATGGGTTTTTGCAACTGGGGAGTGTGCCATTAGTGGAGGACCATTCTGGCAATCTCCAACTATTGTGGAAGGTGTTGATCAAGTGATTCCTGTCGATGTATTTGTACCTGGGTGTCCTCCACGTCCTGAAGCGATGTGGGCGGGAATTTTTAGACTCCAAGAGAAAATTAAAGCAGATGGAATATTTGTTCCAGAACCGTTATTACCTGAACCCCGAGAATTTTACGATCGTGACCCCCCATTTCATGATTATAGAATAAAATTAAAGAAAGAATCGAAGAAGGAAGAGAAATGAGTTTAGAGTCACATCTACAAAGTCTAAAAGAAAAATATAGTAGTAAACTGATTCTACTAGAAAAAACTGAAAAGAATCGACTTAAGCTTCAAGTTACTCAAGAGAATTTACTAGAGGTAATGCAATGTCTTAAATATGAGATGGGATTTTCTTCTCTTGAATCAATTGCAGGATTGGATTGGGAGACATATTTTGAGGTTGTATACCATATTGATCGTTGGGATGGTGATCCCACTCTTCTTCAAGTACATGTACGACTTGATGATCGGGAAAATCCAATGGTTCCTTCATTAACTTCCATCTGGGCTTCAGCGAATTGGCATGAACGAGAACTTTGGGATTTATATGGTATTAGTGTAAAAGATCACCCAAATTTGAAACGTTTACTTTTACCAGATGAATGGGACGAGTTTAAGCATAAACATATCTCTGAGCTTTATCCTATGCGTAAAGAATACAAATTACCCGAGAAACCATATTCTTTCAAACCTCATCCCAAATAGGAGAGAATTAATTAATGTCTGAACAAATGTTTATTCATCTTGGGCCTCAACATCCAGTTAATCATGGATTATGGACTCTGAAGATTAAAAGTGAAGGAGAACGAGTTGTAGATTCAGAAATTATGATTGGATACATATTTCGTATGATAGAAAAGATTGCGGAATCACGCCCTTACGATACTTTTCAACCAATTGCTGATCGGTTGTGTTATGTCTCTGCTATGGCTTGGGAGGCTAGTTACATTCTCACAATTGAAAAATTATTAGGAATAGAGGTAAGTCGACGTGCTCAATATATGCGAGTAATTCTTTTAGAATTTCAAAGGATTGCATCTCACCTTACATGGCTTTCTGCGTATGCTGGAGACCTTGGAGTTCTGACAATGCTTGTTATTCCATATCGTGAGCGTGAATATATTCTAGATATTCTTGAACATGTAACTGGGTCAAGAATGATGTATAATTTTTTCCGGTTAGGTGGATTAAGGAGTGATTTTCCCCAAGGATTCATCGAGGATGCTAAAGCTTTAACTTTCTATTTAGATGAGCGAATACGCGAATATAAAGCTATGTTAGATGATTCTAAAGTATTTAGGCTTCGGAGTAAGGACGTAGGGATTCTAGGTAAAGAAGATGCATTAGATTTAGGAGCTACAGGCCCTGTATTACGTGCATCAGGAGTTCAAGCTGACTTAAGAAAAATTGAACCATATTTGGTCTATGATGAAATCGATTTTAAAATACCTTTCCAGAAAGCTGGGGACTGCTATGCTAGATTTCAAATTCGGATGGAGGAAATAATGCAATCGACGCATATAATACGCCAAGCTTTGGCTGGAATGCCTTCTGAAGGGGAAATTATGATAAAAGCTCCACGACAACTGCCAAAAGGCGATGTATATTTCCGAACAGAAGATCCACGTGGAGAAGCAGGATTTTATATTGTAGGAAATGAAAATAGAAATCCTTATCGGGTGAAAATTAAATCACCTGCTTATTCAAACTTAAGTATTGGTTCTCATCTTCTAAGAGGAGCCAAAATTGCAGATATACCTCCAATTATTGCGAGTTTAGATCTTTGTATGGGTGAAATTGATCGGTAGGTGGATATAATGGGTTATGGTATTTACGATGGATTAGCAGATTTTCTTCTAAAACTTGCAAGTTTAATTTTATCACCTCTTGTAGTCTTTTTTGTGAATATAATAGGATTTTTTCAAGATTTAATCCCAATCCTTCATTTTGTTAATCCAGAAGATTTTCTAAGTTATGAAATTGAGTTTCAAGACTCTCTTAAATCAACATTAATTGATTCTCTGGAAATGACTACTATTCTCCTCTTTCTTATTGTGAATACAATAATGTTGATTTGGTTCGAACGAAAATTAGTCGCACGAATGATGAATCGTCGCGGACCAACTTTTATTGATTTTAACTATGGACATCTGTTCGGAAGAACTTGGAAATTTGGCCTTCTTCAAAATATCGCTGAATTCTTAAAATTCTTCTCCAAAGAAGATATTGTTCCCGAAAAGGCAGATAAATTTACATTTAATATAGGTTATTTTGTATTCATTGTTGTCCCACCATTTGTTCTTGGTGCTATCTTGCCATTAGGAGGAGATACGATTATTGCTGACCCTGAAGTGGGATTTTTGTTAATTTTTGCATTATTTTCTCTCGTTCCTGTTGGGGTCCTAATTACTGGTTGGTCATCGAATAATAAATATTCATTAATTGGTGGATTTCGGGCTGCAGCTCAAATGATCAGCTATGAGATCCCTTTGATTTTTTCTGTCGGTTCTATTGTTATTGTAACCCATTCGTTCTCGTTGGTAGAGATTGCACAGAAACAATCCCTGGGAAGCACACCATTTGGACTTCCCTATATGTTTTTGATACCAATCGGATTTATTGTATTCATGGTTTCATTAGCAGCAGAAACTGAACGAATTCCTTTTGATATCCCAGAAGCCGAGGCTGAACTAGTTATGGGGTGGAGAACTGAACTGACAGGATTCCGTTATATGATGGCGATGGCAACAGAATACTTCATTCTATTGATAGGGGCGTTTGTCGGAGTTTCGTTATTTTGGGGAGGATCTAACCTTCCTTTAATCTCCCCAGAAATAATTATGAATATACCATTGTTACCAAATATTATCTTTGTCATAAAATTATGGCTTTTTATCTTTCTTTTCATCTGGGTTCGTGCAGCACTACCTAGGGTAAGAATTGACCAACTTTTAGATATTGGATGGAAAAGGTTAATTCCTCTAGCCATTCTAAATATTATTTTTGTTATATTTTTATTTATAAATTATCCAGGACTTTTTGGAGTGATTAATGGATGAATTTTAAGTTAATTCCTAATTTTCTAATTACACGACCTTTAGCATATGTCGGAAGGTTACTTTTAAAAAAGCCTATCACGATACCAGATGGTGATCGAAGGAACAAAGACACTATTTACTATCCCAAAACCCTTGCGAAAAGACAAGAAACTATTTTAGATCGTGATCTGACACTTTCCGATGTATTCAAGCATACACCACATTTAACTCCAAATGCACGTGGATTAATTGGACTCAATGCATTAAATTGTACTGGTTGCCAAGCCTGTTATCGAATATGCCCCAATAAATGTATAGAAATGGTTGAGGTTAACCCAATACCGCCTCATTGGGTAGAGAAATATAAGGATAAGGATAAAATTCGTCCACTATTGCACCCCCAAATTTTCATAGGCAGATGTCTTTATTGTGGTTTTTGTGTTGAGTCATGTAAGTTTGATGCTCTATACCATACCCCTGGATTTGATGCTGCAACTATTTCAAAAGAAGACCTTCACCACGACTTTCGTGATCTCTATAAGATCTATCAATTATACTTTCCACAAGAATATGAAAAACAATGGAAAGAATATGAGAGAAAATATAGCAAAAGCCCATATCACGAGGTTGAAGCTAAGGAGGAATAAATATGGCATATCTATTTCCACCAGAGTTATTTGATACTTTAGATTTCGTATTTTTCCTTATTTTAATAACTTATACGACAGGTTCTGCATATCTTGCTGTTTCAGTTAAAAGCGTATATCATGCTGTTTTATGGTTAATATTTACGCTTTTAGGGGTGGCAATGATATTTCTGCTTTATGCAGAGTCCGCAATATTATTGGTTATTCAATTAATTGTCTATGCAGGTGGGATTACAGTGCTCATGTTGTTTGCAATTTCTCTTTCTGGGAAGGAGGCCATGTTTGAAAAGAAAAAGAATATAAAGCTATTAGATTGGCGATTAAGCTTTGCTGGTGTTTTTATTTTATTTACTATAATAATCTACCTCTTAGGACAGGTTTCAGGATTGTTTTGGCAGAATAAGAGTATTGGAGTAAAGCCAACAGAAGCGGAATTGATAGGAAATTTTGCATTAGAGCTTTTCACTACCCATGGAGGAACTATCATTCTTCTAGGTTTTCTCCTGGTAG
>WOR8_10000855_pt1 | contig 31431 bp, 18 predicted proteins | sample DeeMarSeWOR38_10_FD_19890 | JGI IMG/M metagenome (IMG submission 19890) | reverse complement strand
GTGGCAACCTGGGGTAGAAAGCAGCCGGACAGACGGTCTCTCTTGATGTAGATGCCGTCAACACCCAGCTTCAGGCTCAGCGGATCATCCGTCCGCTTCAACGGCGAGAGGACCGAGATTTCGATGTCCAGTTTTTCCAGCTCTTCTACGGTAATCGGATCGGCGAAGAAACGCGGATCCCCGGTCGCCGAGGCCTTTGCCATCTCGGCAACTAATTCGATCAGGGGATTGTCAGAGATGAACTGGCCGATGCAGCCGCGCAACCTATCGTGGTTTTTTAACGTCACAAAGCAGCCGCATGGGGCATTCAGTTCAGGATCGTCCGATTCCGGTTTGGTGATTTTCTGCTGCCCGATTACCGCGTCGACGGTATCGCGGGCGACCTTCAGGAGTGTCTTTTTTTGTTGATCGTTCATATATGCAACCCCCTATTTAGCCCCCGGTTCTATCGGGATTTCTAATGAATCCATTTTATCACAAGAAAACCACCAATCAACAGTGCAACAAAGGCAAGAGAGAGCCAGTTGAAATATTTTTCAACAAATGGGCGTATTTTTTCGCCCTTCCAACCCATCAGGCCCGCAACGATGAAGAACCTTGCGGACCGGCTTACTGTCGAGGCAATTAGAAATCCGATGAACGAAATCTCCGCCACGCCGGCAGAGATTGTACAGACTTTATACGGCAGGGGAGTGAATCCGCACGTAAAGACAATCCAGAAATCGTACTTGTCGTACCAATCCTGGAACTTTGCGAAGTTCGCTTCTGTCAGACCAATCGCTCCGAGATGGGCAAACACCCACTGCCCGATCAAAGACCAAAGAAACATCCCGATACAATAACCGAGAATTCCGCCGAGCACCGATGCGAGCGAGCAGGCCAGAGCGAATCTTAGCCATTTTTTCGGCGACCCGAGCGCAAGCGGCCCAAGTAAGACATCCGGCGGGATTGGAAAGAAGCTGGATTCTGCAAAACTCAGGACAAAAAGAGCGGTCGTGCCATGCTTCGTACGTGAGAAATGAATCACCCAATCATATAAACGCCTGTGCCAGTGCCACCATGCAACCGATTCGTTACTGGTTGCTCGTTGCTCGTTGCTCGATCTGCATTGTACTATTTCACGGTTGGACATTCGGTATTGATTACTCCCTGAATTATTCGAATAAACCCGGTTCGTCGTCCTTTGCCTTCCGAGCAGGTTGTGAAATGGGCGCGTTGTTCTGCTTGGAAGGAAATTCTATAATCCTTGCCCCTGTACCGGATTGTGGTTCATGTTCCTCTGACGAAATCTCACCTGGGACGTAAGGAATCAATCCCAGCCGGTACGCCTCCTGCTGAAATTCGATCGGGGCCGAGCGAGCATCTATAACGAACCCGTCAATGTTCAGCATCCAGACAAGCGGATTGTCACCGAGCTGTGAGGGCAGGCACCAGTCGGGATCCATTTGCATGATGTCGAGCCTATCGCGGATGATTTTTGATTTGTTCTGCATCGTCTGCTGCGAGACACCGAATCCCTCTGCCAGTTGGGCTGAGGTCATATGTGGCGGTCGGCTGGGATCATGAAGGAAGTTAACAAAGCCGATAGCATGAACGATCCCGCTGGCCCAGCCGGCCGGCTGGCCCTTTTCGAACGGCAAATCCTCTTCAAAAGCAGTCCATGTCAGGTCATCGCACAATTCGTAATATTCTTCATCGAGATGATTCAGACAGAAAGCATTTATCAGTTCAAGAATTCGTCCCATCGCATCGAAGGCTTTATTACGACTGTCATCTGTTCTTCTTTTACTTTTTTTTGTCTTCCTTTTTTTCTTCACCTTCAAATTTCCCTGCTGGCCTTCGCCTTTTTTTGTTTTCTACTTTCAGATTGCTTCATTAATAGGTCTTAGAAACTCCAGAAAAAGATTGATTTCTCCATTTTTATATTCCTCCAGGTCGGCACCGGTCCTCGCAGATCCAGCGCTTCTCCCGAAGGAGTGAAAAAAAGCCCCGGTTCATATTCCTGGAGTTTATCTTCGCCGATACAGAGATAGCCGTCTTTTTTAACGATGACGAGCTTCATACCGGAATCGCAATACCCCAATCCCAGAATAAGGCGGACAATAAAATTTAGTTTATATCCCTTTGCGATGTATCTGTAGGTGCCGGTATAACGCTTCCATTCAGGCTTAAAGGGTGTAGGTGCATGAATGGGATCATCCTCTGCTAAAACAGGCAGTTTCGCATCTTTGCCTATCAGTTGATCACTCTTGGGAATATCACCTGAGGTGTCATTCGCAGCTACTTGTTTTGTAATCAACTCATCCAGAAGCTCGTTTGATATCTTAACATTCTGCTCATCATGGCTTGTGCTGTTGGTGAGCACGATACACCCAATACCATATTCCGGATACCATTTCATTGTTGTTAAAAAGCCAAAACCGCCGCCGCTGTGGGTAAGGTAGTAGGAGTCATGTTTTTCGCCTATGCCGATCCCCAGGCCAGCTCCCGTCGAGACTTCAGATGACGTATACATCGTATCAATAAAGCGTGCAGCCAAAATACTCCGGTCTTCAATTGTGCCGCGGTTGAGGTGAAACTGCACAAAACGTGATAGTTCAGCGGCGCTGGTATAAACTCCGCCGGCACCAACCATTGGTATTGCAACCGGAACTTCAGCAATAAACAGCATATGCCCGAGCGCCCGGTCTGGTAATTGTTTGACATAGTCGTAATCCATCGAGCTTGTGGACATGCCAAGCGGTTCGAAAATCTTCTTACTCATGTATTCTTCGAACGGCATGCCAGATTTGACTTGAATTATATACGCCACCAAGTCGATGCCCAGATTGGAATAGCTGTGTTTGGCTCCGATCCGATGTTTAAGCCAGGTATACTGAATGCTCAAGACGTGCTCTTCGAACGAGTCGTAAAGAGTATCTAAATTGTTGCCGACAGGGGCCTCATGGGCCAGGCCGGAAGTATGGGTCATCAGGTGACGCAGCGTTATCTTCTGCTGCGGATTATCCTCCCAGCAACTGTTGACCGTGAATTCAGGCAGGTACTCTGTAATCGGTGTATCCAAATCGACCAGCCCATCCTGTACGGCGAACATTACCGCTGTAGCTGTGAATGTTTTCGACATGGATTGAATGCTAAATAGCGTCTCCGGCGTCACGGGCTGTTTGCCCCTGCCGGTCCGCCCGAATCCCGCCGACCACAAGATACCGTGTCGATCCACAACCGCAATAGATAAACCAGGTATCTTATGTCTTTTCATGCTCTGGGGTATGGATTCGTGGTACTTGTCAAACACCTTCCGGTACGCCGGACTTATTCCCGTCGGCCGGTAAAATTCCCTTTGCAGTTCTGTAGTTGGAGTGCATCCAACAACGGCAAGGGTCAAGAGAATCGATACTGTCACTGTAATGGCTTTCCAAAGGTGAAAAAGCCTTGTCATCTTGTCTTCTGTTTTATCAATCATTATTATCTGCTACAACATAAATATTCGACCATTATAAGCGTATCTACTGAAGGCATAAAGCCTTAAATCGGTGGCCTTTGTCGGCTTAGAATTATATAAATTTATACGCTTTTTTCGCCTTGCTTTTTTGAGAAAAAAACTTGTGGAAAAGAGCATTTCGGTGTAAACTACGGTGTTTATTTTTGAGCGTGAAAAACGCGATTTTTCGACCCTTTTTGCAATTAAACACAGAGGTTTATTATGAAGGCGAATTTTAATAGAAGTGCTCTTGCCGAGGCCCTTGGTCTTTTGACATCAGTCGTACCGAGCCGGACACCGAAGCCGATTCTGCGCTGCGTGCAAATCACCGCCGACAAGAAGGAAGTTCGGATGTGCGCGACGGACCTGGAGGTCGGTATAAACTATCTTATCTCCGAAGTGCAGGTCGATAAGCCAGGTGAAGTAATCGTCCCTGCGGATCGGCTGGCGGCGATTGTACGCGAGAGCGTCGATGAGGTTCTGGTATTGGAATCATCCGAGGGTATCTGCAAAATCACAGGCTCCGACAGCCACTTTACAATCTACGGGCACGAGCCGGGCCAGTATCCGGTCGTACCGGATTTTGATGGTGCCGGTGATATAAAGATTAGCCTGGCAAATCTCCAGTCCGGTATCGAACAGTGTCTCTTCGCCGCGGCCAAAGAGAGCAGCCGCTACGCAATTAACGGCGTGCTATGGGAAATTAAAGACAAAAAATTGATGCTGGTCGCCACCGACGGCAGAAGACTGGCACGCTGTAAGGTCGGCCTGACTGCGGCGCCGAAGGGCGAGGTGCCTGCCAATATTCTCGTACCGAGCAAAGCGATGGGCCTGCTTGATAAAATCGGTGCCGGTGAGAAAGATACCGTCGCCGTAAAGCTCGTCGACAACCAGATTCTGATAAGCTGTGCGAACGTGGTGATAAGCTCGAACCTGGTCGAGGGCAACTTTCCGAAATATGAGGACATTATCCCGACCGATTACGACAAGAAACTTTCGCTATCGACCGAGGCGGTGCTCAGCGCCGTTCGCCGGGCTTCGCTTTTGACGAGCGAGGAATCGAGAGGGATTAAACTCTCGCTGGAAAAAGGGAAAATGGTCTTTTCCGGCAGGGCGCCCGAGACCGGTGATGCGCAGGTAGATATGCCTGTCGATTACAAGGGTGGGCCGATCGATATCGGCTTTAGTCCGCAATTTTTGATTGATGTTCTGAGGGTGATTAAAACGCCGGAATTTGATTTCGAATTAGGCCAGTCGGACAGGCCGGGCCTTATTAAAAGCGGGACAAATTTTCTCTATGTCCTGATGCCGATTAACCTGGGATAATTAATTGCGTTATGGATGAGGAAGAAAAATTATTAAATGCCGCCGAGTGGCGAAGATCTTGGAAATCATACCGCGCCGTCAACCTGGGTCAGGTTGCTCGGCAACTATTTGACGAGCGGATTTCACCGCAGCAGGCCCGATTCAGTCAGATATCAGAAGCCTGGAGTCGGCTGCTACCAGCAGAACTATGCGGTCATTGTGAAATTATCGATATTTCCGGCGGCCAGTTGGAAGTGCAGGTGGATTCGCCGTCTTATAAGTATGAGCTGCAGTTATGCAGCTCGGAGCTTCTCGAAGAGCTGCAGCGGCAATGTTCGAGAGTCAGGCTCACGAAAATCAAGCTCGTTGTCGCCTGAAGCGCTACTTTTCAACAATAATATCAGGAGCGAGAACCTCAAGAACTTCAACAGTTTATAAGTAATCAATGACGATATATAAGAGAGGCAGAGAATTTGTATGAAGGACCATAAATATGACGCTGGTAATATAAAAATCCTCGGAGGCCTGGAGGCGGTACGCAAGCGGCCGGATATGTATATCGGCGACCGCGGCAGCGCAGGTTTGCATCATCTGGTCTACGAGGTTTTGGACAATTCCATTGACGAGGCCCTGGCAGGCGCTTGTGACAATATCAGCGTACACATCCATCCGGACGGCAGTTGCACTGTCGAAGACAACGGCCGGGGCATCCCGGTCGAAATGCATAAGGAAGCAAAAGTCAGTGCTCTGGAGGTCGTGCTTACGAAACTCCATGCGGGCGGCAAGTTCGACAGTGACAGTTACAAGGTGGCCGGAGGGCTGCACGGCGTCGGCGTCAGCGTGGTAAACGCCCTGAGCGAGTGGCTCGAAGCAGACGTGTATCGCGACGGAAAGCAGTATTACTTCGAGTGTGCAAGAGGTGTCGCCAAGGGTAGCGTTAAAGAAATAGGCCCTACAACAAAACGCGGTACGAAAATAACTTTCAAGCCCGATGAGGAGATATTCGGCGATACCGAATTCGCGTATGATACACTGCTCAAAAGAATCCGGGAACTGGCGTATCTCAACGGCGGGCTCCGGATCTCTTTCAAAGATGATAGAAACGATAAAAAAGAGGTTTTCGAATTTGCTGATGGGATTAAGGCTTTCGTCAAACATCTAAACGAGGGCAAAGAAACGCTTCATAAAGATGTTATATATTTGGCAAGGGAAGATACTGAGGCAATGCTAAGCTGCGAAGTGGCATTGCAGTACAACGACGGTTATACCGAAAACGTGCTGGTCTTTGCCAACAACATTCGCAACATCGATGGCGGCACACACCTATCGGGCTTTCGGACTGCATTGACACGGACGATGAATTATTACGCTAGGAGTAATAACCTGCTGAAGAATGGCCAAGGCACTACCGGCGAAGACCTGCGCGAGGGCTTGACGGCGGTAGTGGCGGTAAAACTTGCCGATCCGCACTTCGAGGCCCAGACTAAGGTCCGGCTAACCAACCCGGAAGTGGGTAGTTTTGTCGAGACCACCGTTAACGAACAATTGGGTCTCTATCTGGAAGAGCATCCGCCGGAGGCGAAACGGATTTTGAACAAGGCCATCCAAGCCGCCGCCGCAAGAGAGGCCGCCAGGAAGGCCCGAGAGCTGACCAGGCGAAAAGGCGCGCTCAGCACTGCCAACCTTCCCGGCAAGCTGTGGGATTGCGCAAGTAAGGAAAAGACATCCACCGAGGTCTTCATAGTCGAAGGTGATTCGGCCGGCGGCTCGGCAAAGGCCGGGCGGGATAGAAATATCCAGGCAATCCTGCCGTTGAAGGGGAAAATACTCAACGTGGAAAAAGCACGGTTGGAAAAGATGCTGGCACACGACGAGATTCGCACCATTATCAGCGCGCTGGGTACCGGTATAGGCACTGATGAGTTCGACCTGGGCAAGTGCAGATATGGCAAGATAATACTGATGACCGATGCCGACATCGACGGCGCACATATTCGAACGCTACTACTGACCTTTTTCTTTAGGCAGATGCCGCAATTGTTTTTGGAGAATATGATTTATATCGCTCAGCCGCCGCTATACGAAGTTAAGGTCAAGAACAAAAAGAAATCCGAGTATGTTCTAAGTGAGAATCAGATGCGCAAGCAAATGACTACTCGCGGCCTGGAGGGCACTGAGCTGCTCATCAGGAACGGCAAGAGCAGGAAAACTACGAAAAGCAAGTCCGAATCGAAAACCAAAGACAAAATCACCGAGTCTCGTGTTTCCGGCAAAGAGATGGCCAACCTGGTAAAGCTGCTGGCGGAGGCCGAGAGAATAATAGCAGTATTGAAAAGGCGTGGCATCAACTTTATCGACTTCGTCAATGCCTATTACAATCCGGAAAAACGGGGACTGCCGCCGTTTCGACTTTGTACCGAAGACCAGGAAGAGATTTATTACGAACGAGAGCAGTACGAAAAAAGGGTAAATGAGTTAAAAGAGCGTAGTAAGGGTGGTTCGCAAACCGCCTCCACTGAAGGAGAGGAGGAAGAAGTAGTTGTTGCCGAAGAACTCCACGAGGTCGACCGTATCAATGAGATAAATGAACAGCTCAACGATAATTTAGGTCTGGATTTGAAAGATTTCCTATTGAAGCCCACCAAGGCTGTCTCCGGCGAGGCTTTACAGACCAAGTTCCAGCTTGTAAACGGTGAAGACAAGTACGATATCGCCGCTCTGGGCGATATCTGTGCCGGAATAAGACAGATAGGCGGCAAAGGAATCGAAATAAAACGTTTCAAAGGCCTAGGAGAGATGAACGCCGATCAGTTGTGGGAAACGACGATGAATCCCCAAACGCGAACCTTGTTGAGCGTCAGGATCGACGATGCCGGTGAGGCCGACCGGCTCTTCAGCATATTAATGGGCGGCGATGTGGAAAAACGCCGGAACTTTATTCAGGATCACGCTCTCGAAGTCCAGAATCTTGATGTTTAACTTCATGCTGTAGAAAAGTGCCTATACCCCACCGTTTGGTATAAGCCCTTACTTTATTGAAATTTTATGTTGTCTCGGCTACAGCGGCATTTATTCCTCGGCAGCAACTCTCAGCCCATACAGTCGGATATCGTCTAAGTACATCTTGCCGGAACCACCTGGTTGTGGATTATTCCTGTTACCTATACCAATCGAAATATTATCCACGTCGGCAAGGTTCACACCTTGATCTCCTAACTCATTCAAGTCAATGACCCATTCTGTCCATGTGTCTATCTGCGTTGCTGCCGGATCGTCATGGTAGACAATCGACGGTGTGCCGGTGCTGTTGCCAACAGCTATATACATCGACTCGGCACTGTTGCTGAAAATACCGATGTCCTGCGATTGCCACTGCCCCGTGACCGTGCCGGTTGTCTGGACACCGGAGAATACGGCTTCGCACGCTAAGGCCACGTTATGGCTGGTCAGTGCCAGGCCAATATAAACATTCGAGCCCATAGAAATGTTCGGTCTCAAGGCCATTGACTGGAAGTTCACGCCGTCGCTGGAATAGTAACCTCTGAAGTTGCCGGAAATGTCACGCTCCAATTTCACCCAGTATGGTGCCGTAATTGCCATCTGCTCGGGCGTTGCTACCAAAGTCGGGCTCGAATCACTTGTGGCGCTGCCGTCCGTATTGATCCTGACCTGGAACCTGCACCCGTTTGTCGACGTGCCGTCGGCATTGGCGGGTGTAATATATACAGCGGCGAATTTCGAGCCCGGATCGAGTGTCTCGCGAATCATCGCGCCGGCCTTGGCCCATGGGTCAGTGTTTTCTACGCTCTCAACTTTCGCGATAATCGAGCCGACACCCGTCAGTTGCCTGAATGCGTAATGGAATTGGTCAGCTTCGTTCCAGATATCCTCGCCCGAGGCAGTCATTGTATAAGTACCCACCGGCCCCTCAACAAAGCTGCCCACCGCGCCAGAGTACCCTCTGAACCACAGCGACAATTCCTTTACACCACTGGCCGTCCAGTCCCGCCGGGAACTCAGCGTCATGGTTGCCTCCGAATAATTCAGGTAACCCTGTTTATTGTTGTTATAGGCCAGCGGCATTGATTGACTGCCGCCGTGGATGATTGTTTCCTCAGTAAACGAATCGGTGTTCTCGTCGCCGACTGCCGAGCCAGTACCGTTGCCGGCATAAAAAGGCGGAGTGTCCGGCGTGCCGTAGCCAAGCCCGTCTTTCCATGCATACCATATCTGATTCTCCTCGGCGTTATAACTTTCGAAATCATCCACGATAAGAGAATCAACTGTAGTGAAGTCCCAGACGACTCCCGGCCATATATCGGGAACCTCGGCGTCGTTAACCTCATCGACACGCCAGTAGTATGTTGTGCCGACATTGAGCGACAATGGCCCGTGGCTCGTTTCATTCAGGATCGTAACCGTCGCAGTACCATCTATAACGGCCTGCATGCCCTCGCTGAAGTACACTTCGTGTCCGGCCGCCTCTCTACCCGCTGACCATTTGAGTGTCGGATCAAGAACTACATCTGTCGCCCCGGAGGCAGGGTATGGCCCTCTTGCACTGACGGGTATAGAGAAGAAGCGAACCTCGCTTAGACCGAATTGTTCAAAAATGCTCTTGAAGTTGCTTATTGCCGTAAGCCTGACATATTTTGCCGCCACACCTTCCATTTTAATATCGGTATTATGTGCATAGTCAGGCTCTCCGAGCGCCTTGTTAAATTCGTGTGTTGTACCTAATGTCGCATAGTCGATGTCATCAATCGAATATTCAATCTTCACCTCCTTGAAACCCAGACCGGCCATCCGCTCCAGGCTGTCGTTCGAGTTCCATACCCACATCTCGAAGAGTTTATGCACGCTATCGAACTCAAATTTGATCCAGGTCGGCTGATTTCCATCCTCCGCGCTTAACCACATATTTCCGAAGCCTCCGACATCGTGCAGTAAGCCATCGTCATCAAGCCCGGAACCGTTAACAGTATGTTCAGCCTCTTTGCCCGGCTCGCTGCTGGAGGCTGTGGCAATAATGTTCGTAACCGGATATGCAAATAGCTCAGTCGTAAAGTTCCAGAGAGTGCCTTTGAGCACCATATTTTCGGGCGGAGTACTGACTTCATCGACTCTCCAGAAATAAGTCTTACCGAATTCAAGCGCCTCTGGGGGAAAATAGTCATCGGCAATTACACGGCCGCGATAAATATCGGTCGTATCGGATGTGTCTGCATTTGCAACTGCTTGTGCATCGGTGCCGAAATATATATCGTGCTGGGTGGCAGCCTCTACCGGCATCCAGCTTAGAACCACCTCTCGCAGCACATCTTCCGCTCCATCGGCCGGGACAGGATCGGTAACCGAAGGCAGGGGAGCATCTACCATGACCTGCTTAATTTCATCAGGCGTCAGAACCCGGTTGAAAAGCCGCACATCGTCAATAATACCAGTAAAGTTCTGGTCGGAATCGAGCCGACCGCCGATGGAAAGTGAAAGATCATTCTGCTGGAGGTCGCCTGATGCGTTAGCCCTGCCGGCTTCTTCTCCGTCTTTATATATAATCAGGACACTTCCGTCATAAGTGAAGCAGATATGAGCCCACTCGCCGGGGAAATTTGTAATCCTGGGAGAGGTATCATAACGAGTTGAGGCATTGATTGTCGCATAGATGCCCTGCGCAGTATTATATTGCAGGGCGTAAGGATATTCCCCCGATTTTTGCTTAATGAATGGCTTGGCGTAATCGAGTTGATCTCCTTCCGGTTGCATCCAAAGTGCTACTGTAATTGCGTTTGTCAGGTGGAAATCTTCATGATCGGGGATCTCGACCTTATTTTCGCCGTCGAAGCTCAGGGCTTTGCCGTACACACCGGGTACCCACTCGGGCGTACCATCGACGAAAAAACCGTCATGTCCGTTACCGGACGAATCGGCTGCTGTCGTGCCTGTACCTTCATCGAACATCCACCAGCCTATAAGGCCCTCGGAAATATCAGCGCGAGCCCCACTTGTTAGAACGATCCCTAATACCAGCAATGAACTAAACAATTCTCTACACATTTTACACATAATAATCCTTCTTCACTAACGATAGTTAACATTGAAAATTGTAATAATCTTTGGGCAGATTATTCCATTTGTCAAATACAACAACGATTTGATATCGCCTCCTTCCTTTGAAAGCTAAGTTTTTGCGTTTACCACTACGCAAAAGTCCACGTTTCTATGAAGTTATTTATATCAGATTGAAGGCCTTCTCGTCAAGAAAAAACGCTACAACAACCATATAAATATGAAGTTAGATATGGAATCAGAGACCTGAAGACAAACATTAAAAATGGGCCTATACTGTATCAGTAAGTATAGGCCCTTACGGATCGAAATTATGATATCATTTGAGCGAAAGCAGTGTTTTACTCTTACACAGATTATCTCGAACCGTACAGTCTGATATCATCAAAATACATCTTACCGGAACCGCCGGGCTGAGGATTGTTCCTGTCACCTATACCGATCGAAATGTTATCCACCTCGGCAAGATTCACACCTTGACTGCTAAAATTCTGGAGTGGAATTACCCATTCGGTCCAGGTGTCTATCTGTGTTGCCGCAGGATCATCGTGGTAAACAATAGCCGGTTCACCGGTGCTGTTGCTGACGGTTATATACATCGACTCGGCATTGTTGCTGAGGATACCGATATCCTGCGACTGCCATTGTCCCGTTATTGTGCCTGTTGTCTGTACACCGGAGAATATTGCTTCGCAAGTCAGGTCGGCGTCAAGGCTAGTCAGTGCCAGGCCGATATAGACATTGGAACCCATTGAGACGCCGGGCATCCAAATCAGCGGAGTCCAGGTCGAACCATCGCTGGAATAGTAACCTTTGAAGCTGCCTGAAGAATCCCGCTCCAGCTTAATCCAGTATGGCGCGGTGACGGCCCTTTGCGCATTCGTTGCTACTGAGCTGTCACTGGTTGCGCTGTCATTAGTGCTTGCTCTGCCCTGGAACCTGCAGCCCTGCGTGGGTGTGCCATCGGCGTTGGTGGGCGTAATATAAACAGCGGCAAATTTCGACCCGGGATCTAACGTTTCACGAATCATCACACCGGCCTTGGCCCAGACGTTCGTGTTCTCAATGCTTTCGACCTTTGCTATTATCGAACCGACACCGGTAAGCTGCTTGAAGGCATAGTGGAATTGGTCCGCTTCGTTCCAGATATCCTCACCAGCGGCGGTTATCGTATAAGTGCCTGCAGGTGCTTCGAAGAAGCTGCCCACCGCGGCTGGATAGCCTCTGAACCAGAGCGACAATTCTCCGACACCCCTGACGGTCCAGTCCCGTAAAGAACTCAGCGTCAAAGTTGCCTCCGAATAGTTCAAGGAATCCGCTTTATTGTTGTCATAAGCGAGCGGCATTGACTGATTACCTCCATGGACGATTGTTTCTTCAGTAAATGAATCTGTGTTCTCGTCGCCAACTGACGAGCCTGTGCCGTTACCGGCATAATAAGGTGGAACCTCTGGCGTTCCATAACCAAGCCCATCTTTCCATGCATACCATAACTGGTTTTCCTCAGCGTTATAACTTTCGAAATCATCTACGACAAGTGAATCAATTGTAGTAAAATCCCATACGACACCGGGCCATATTGCGGGAGTCCCGGCATTGTTTACCTCGTCGATACGCCAATAGTAAGTCGTGCCCACATCGAGCGAAACGGGACCGTAACTGCTCTCAGTCACGGTCTCGGCCGGTTCGATAGCTTCTATCACGGCCTGTAAATTGTCGCTGAAATAAACATCATGCATGGTCGCTTCTCTCCCTGAAGACCAGGCGAACATTATATCCAGTTCCACATCGGTTGTCCCGGGGGCCGGAGACGGTGCTCGTGCACTGACTGGTACTGAGAAGAAGCGGACCTCGCTCAGGCCGAATTGTTCAAAAATGCCCTTGATGTTACTGATTACCGTAAGCTTGACGTATTTCGCGGCTACACCTTCCATATCAATAGTAGTATTATGCTCATAGTCAGGCTCCCCAAGTGCCTTGGTAAATTCATGCGTCGAACCTAATGTCGCGTAGTCGATGCCATCAACCGAGTATTCAATCTTCACTTCTTTGAAACCCAGGCCGGTCATCTTCTCCAGACTATCATTCGAGTTCCATACCCACAATTCATAAAGCTTATGTACTCTATCGAACTCGAATTCTATCCAGGTCGGTTGTTCGCCGCCCTCACTGCTCAGCCACATAGTGCCTACACTCTCGTTGCTGTGCAGTAAACCACTGTCATCCAGTCCGGAACCGTTCACGGTATTTTCAACTTCTTTACCCGATTCATTGCTGGAAGCTGTCGCGATTATGTTTGTAATTGGATAGACAAACAGCTCGACCGTAAAGCTCCAGATATTGCCTTTGAGCACGGTATTGTTGGGTGGGGCACCGATCTCATCGACTCTCCAGTAATAAGTCTTGCCGAATTCGAGTTTCTCGGTGGGATTATAGCTGCCGACGATAACTCGGCCGCGATATGTGCCGGTTGTGTCGGATATATCCGCTCCGGCTACGGCTTGTGCATCAGTTCCCAAATAAATATCGTGCTGGGCGGCAGCTTCTACCGGAATCCAGCTAAGGGCCACATCTCGCAGCACATCTTCCGCCCCATCTGCCGGGCTCGGATCGGTAACCACGTCGGCGGGAGCGTCTGCCATGACTTGCTGAACTTCCTCAGAAGAAAGCTCCCGGTTGAAAAGCCTTACATCATCAATAATCCCGTTGAAGTTCTGGTCATAATCGAGCCGGCAGCCGATGGAAAGCGATAAATTGTTCTGCTGGAGCTGGCCTGAGGTATTAACACGGGCAACCTCTTCTCCGCCTTTATAAAGAATAAGAACGCTGCCGTTATAAGTGAAACACATATGCGCCCATTCACCGGGAAAATCCGGAATATGGGGAGCTGTATCGTAACGAGTCGAAGCATAGACTGTCGCAAAAAGACCCTGACCGCTATCATCATATTGCAGAGAGTAGGGATATTGCCCCGATTTCTGCTTAATGAATAGTTTAGCAGAAGCGACTTGCTCTGCTCCTGGCTTCATCCACATAGCCACTGACATTGCATTAGTAAGGTGAAAATCTGCATGATCGGGAATTTCAACTTTATCAGTACCGTCGAATTCAAGAGCAGAGCCGTACACACCGGGCACCCATTCGGGGGTACTATCTACGAAAAATCCATCATGTCCGGCCCCGGATGAATCGGCTGCCGTCGTGCCTGTACCTTCATCGAGCATCCACCAGCCGATAAGGCCCTCGGAAATATCAGCGTATGTACCGCTGGTAAGAACAATCCCCAGTATCAGGAATGAACAAAACAATTCTTTACACATAACGATTCTCCTTCAAAAAGAGAGTTGTCATTGAAATAACTATAATAAACGAGCAGACAACTTATTCATTGCAGTTGCCAAATACAACATCGATTTGATATCGTCTCCTTCCTTCGAAAACCAAGTTTTTGCCGTTCATTACAAAGCAAAAATCCACGTTTCCATTGAATTATTTATATCAGATTAGCAGCCCTTTCGTCAAGCAAAAACGTCACAACAACTATATATTACCGGTCAGCTAAATTCTTCAAGAGTTTGAAGACATACTGGAAAAAGGGCCTGTACCAAATCGCTGAGTATAGGCCCCAAAATGATCGAAACTCTTACATTGTAAGCAAAATCAGCATCTACTCTACTGACCGTTCCAACCGAATGTCATCGAAGTACATTTTACCCGAACCGCCTGGGATTGTCATATTACCTTGCGCCCCCAGGCCGATAGCAATTTTGTCAACGTTAGTCAGGATGATTGCCTGATCGGCAAAGGCCTGCAGCGGAATTACCCACTTGGTCCAGGTGTCGATTGTTGCTGCAGTTGGGTCATCGTGAACAATTACGGCAGGAACTCCGGTACTGTTTGAGATAGCTACATAAAGCGGCTCAGCATCGTTACTGACTATGCCGATATCCTGGTTCGCCCACTGCTGACTTACCGTACCGGTAATCGTAACATTGGAGAACACCGCCTCGCATGTAGCTGATGCATTATGCGCAGTCAACACTAAACCTATATAGACATTTGCAGCCATCTGAATTGGTTCGGCTGAACCCAATTTTTGCCAGGTGGAACCGTCGGCTGAACTGTACGCTGAAAAGTTGCCGGCCAGGTCGCGCTCGAGCTTAACCCAGTATGGAGTAGTTATGCCACCTGTATCATCGTTGGAGAAACTGTCACTACCTGTATTGGGGCGTCGTTGGAAGGATATACCGGAAGCAGGTGTTACTACCATCATTGCGTGTGCAGAACTGCTATCGAGCGTCTCACGAATCATCACACCCGCCTTGGCCCATGGGTCCGTGTTATCAATACTGAGTACCTGCGCTTCTATCGAACCAACTCCAGCAAGCGTTTTGAAGGCGAAGTGAAACTCATCCGAGTCGTTCCAGATGTCCGCACCTGTTGCTGTGATCGTGTAGGTGCCAGCAGGTGCTTCTACGAAACTTCCGACAGACGCCGGATGACCCCTGAACCATATGGACAATTCAGCAGCACCTCCTTCAGTCCAGTCACGCGGCGAGGTCAAAGTAAGCTCAACCTCCGAATACTTGGAATAATCCTGCTCATTGTTGTCATAAGCAAACGGCATTGACTGACTGCCGCCATGAACGATTGTTTCCTCAGTAAATGAAGGCGTGCTCTCGTCACCCACAGCCGCTCCGGTCCCGTTACCGGCAAAGTAAGGATCAACACCCGGCGTGCCGTAACCGAGCCCATCATGCCATGAAAACCATATCTGGTTTTCGCCGGCATTATAACCTTCGAAATCGTCAATGATAAGGAAATCGGCTGTTGTAAAGCTCCAGACATTGCCCACCCACGGGCTATCGGGATTAGCCGGATTAATCTCATCAACCCGCCAATAGTATGTCGTGGCCCAGGCAAGAGTACCGGGATCATAGCTCTCATCACCCAGTGCTTTAGTGCCTTTGAATTCCAAGGAAGCTTGAGTAGCATTTCTTACTGCCTCTCCATCAGTGCCGAAGTACACTTCATGCGAAGCGGCGTCGTCTCCAGGGCCCCAGCTAAGGTCGGTCGTCTGCCTGACATCGACCGAGCCGCTTCGTGGTGTCGGACTGCTTGCCTTGACCGGTAAGAAAAGTGCTGCCTGTGGAATTATCTGCTTCGGCGTACGTGGGCTCGACCATCGTAGCTCTGCCACAGCACCGTCGGTATTCTCATAATACTCCATTATAAGGCTGTAAGTATTGCCGGCGATAAAGTCTATCGTTCCCCTGTTCTCAGTGGCCGAGCGGTCGGTCCAGTTGTCAACAAGCAGTAGACCATCTACGAAAAGGCGCACGCCGTCATCGGTTCTGGGATAGAAAGTATAGATTTCCGTAAACACCGCTTCTACCTCACCTGTCCATCTGACCGAGAAATTATCGTCGCCGACTGCCGGATCCGGTCCGCCGGGATCGCCCCAGTTAAAGTTGATCTGAGGGTCGGTGCGGGTCAGAGCGAGATTTTCAAAATTCATCCCCTTGTAATAATCCGCCCGCAAGCCGCCACCGATGCCCGCGACGGTGAAGCTCCATACATTACCCTTATACGTCTCGAAGCCGTCGTATTCGTCGATTCGCCAGTAATATGTCTTATCCGGTTCAAGGATTCCGGGAGTAAAGGATGTCGTACCTGCGACACCTTTTGCAGTGTCACCTGTACCGGCATCGACTTCTTCAAAATTATCTCCGAAGTAAACGTTGTGCAGTTTCGTACCGATGCCTGCTGACCATGTAAGTTCCACATCCGGCTCTAAAAATTTTGCTCCATCGGCAGGGACCGGATCAAAAGCGGTTTTGGGCGGAACCGTAAAGCTCCAGACATCACCCACCCACGGACTGTTAGGATCCAACTCATTGATCTCGTCAATTCGCCAGTAATATGTCGTGCCATAGACGAGCCCGCTCGGATAGGGATATCCAGCAAAGCCAACGATGAAAAACGCAAGCGAAAGATCCTGATTGCCCTTGAAGGTCTCGCCGGTTCCCGCTTCTACATCTTCAAAACTCTCACCAAAATATATATCGTGCGAGGTTGCTGCGACTCCCGGCTCCCATGAAAGGCTGGCCCATGTGTCCTTGTGCAAAGCACCATCAGCCGGGCTTGGTTTTTCCGCTGTAAAACTTCTGAAGACGGGTGGGACATAGTCGCCTTCATAAAATCTTACTCCATCTATCCAGAACTCACCCGCATCAAAACCGATATGAAACGTGACGCCCGCCGGGATTACGTTTTCCGTAAAAACAGGCGTAGTGACGCTATACTCTGCCCACTCCTCGGTTATAGTAAATGTTTCCTGACCATATCCTGTCCACGGATCTTCTGATCTCTGCGGCTTGAAATCGACCTGAAATTCACCCTCCTTGCTCTTGAGAAAGGCGGACACTGTATAATGCTTTCCCTGCTCAAAAACGGCACCTGAAGGTACCAGGCCAATTTCCCACCAGTTTGGATTGGCATTGGGAACTGTTACATGTAAGCACAGATCTCCCTCAACCGGATCTTCAGCAACAACAGCACTTGTTAATTCATCTACAACTTCTGCGGTGGCGCCCCCATATACATACCACGGCTCAAGCACACCGTCCTCAAAGCCACCATTCGGAAAATAATTTCCGTTCACATCTTGTGCATGGCTGATACCACATACTATGAATCCAATCAATAAAACTCTCGTTAACCGGATTGTTCGAGTTCTCATATTACTGCTCCCATAGAAAAATCTACCACAAAAACTTACGAAACGCATATCTTTACTAAATTTTGCCTATTTTGAAGTGGTTATTTATGACCTGGCATTACCTCCTTCCATTGTCTTAATAAATATACAATCTTTGCAGGTAATTGGGATGCAAAATCACATATTTATAACGCTACTTATACCAGATGGACTACCTTTTGGTCAAGAAAAAACTACACGAACATCCGGTTAGTGCATTTCGAAGCTTGTGAATTCTGCTGGCCTGCGATGGCTTGTAATGTTAATATCGGATCATGACACAACCATACGAATGTGAAGTCAGGTTCGGAATCGACGACATCGAGGACTTCGAGGCGAAGCTCGAACGTCTGGGAGCGAGGATTGTCTTACCGTACGAGTTCACCGACCACTACTATAAACCGCCGGCAGGGCACTGGGATCCGGTCGAGAAAAACATCCGGATCAGACAATGGATAAAGCCGGAAAAAGATTCGATCATTTACTTCATAAAACTGAAAATTATCTCGATTGATGGTTTGCAGTTCAAACGCTCGCTTTATCCCGAAGGCAAATTGCCGCTGTTTACAGGCCCGCTCGACATGTGCCGGGCGCTGTTGGACGATCTCGGTTTCGAATCCTGGTTCTCGTTGAGAAAGGAAAAGGCTCGTCTATGGGAAATCCCGCAGCACGGTTTTTACACAGCAGTCGAATATATAAAAGGTCTCGGCTGGACCGCCGAGCTTGAATTCGAAGGGCAAGACCCTCAAAAAGCCGCTTCTGCAATCCGGCAAGCCCTCGATGCACTCCAAATCCCCGACTTCAAAGTAACACATAATCCCATCTCCGTCATCTATCTGCAAAACGGTGAACGTGATAAAAATGCCAATGGTATCGATTAAACTTTCTCCCTCCTGGTTTTTAAGCGTTGGATTATACAAGCTTCCGGCCGAGGTCGTAAGCTTGCTGGAGTGATTGGTTCTTGCTTCGGATAGCGCCTTTTTCACCTACTCCCGGGACGATAATTTGGCCGAAAAGCTTTACTTCCAGATATGCCAGAGATTTTTGAAAGAATTCAATAACACCTCTGGCTGTCTCAAGATCGTCTTCCTCGAACGGCACGGCTAATACCGCTGAGAGGCCCTTAATTTTTTGCCTGTTTTCCGGGCAGTTGAAATAAACGAACCGGTCGACGAACGCCTTCATCAGGGCGGTCGGCCCATACCAGTAAACGGGCGTGCCGAATATGATAACATCGCTTTGAATTATCGCCGGATAGACAGCACGCATATCATCATCTTTGCTGCACTCTTTGCCCTTCCAGCACACATGGCAGCCGTCGCATTCGCGGATAGTCAAATCGCCAAGAAACACCTCATCAACGACAGCGCCGCCCGCCTCGGCCCCTTCGATTATCTTCGAGACCAGAATATGTGTATTTCCATTTCTGCGAGGGCTCCCCATAACGGCAAGTATTCACTTCATAAACAGATATCCTTAAATCAAAGACCGGTCCTTAAGGTACACTGATGAGCTATTGTATGCACCACGGGTATTGAAGAAAAGATGGAAAAAAGGAATTCGGCCCCGATTTGGGCATTTTCAACAGCAAAATCGTCATATTTGGTCTAACAGGGTAAGTATGATTGAAGAGCGTCAAAAATTTCTCCGGAAAGACTTGTTTTTCATACTTGATTTTACATACCGGTGAGGATTATAATTCCTGTTTTCGTAATTGGAGTGAACAGGTCATATGCCAGAGAACTGTATCGGCTGTAGAGGAGGTAACTGGAGCTAACAGCCGTCTCAGTAATTTAATAGCGATTAGGAAGGACGCAAAGTTTACCTCATACTTTAGAGTTGGAGAAACAAACATGGTGCAAAAACAAAAACTAACACGACGAGAACTCTTAAAGAGTTCGGCATTGGCGGCCGGAACGCTGGCTTTTGCAGGCGCAGCCGTTCCTTTGGCCGAAGCAAGGGGCAGCGACACGATCCGCGTAGGCGTAATCGGCTGCGGCGGCAGAGGCTCCGGAGCGGCAAACGACTGCGTGAATTCTTCGAAGGGTGTGGAAATCGTCGCCCTGGCGGACACGTTCGAAGACCGCCTTGCGGGTTTGAAAAAGCAATTCAAAGTCCCTGATAACCGCTGCTTTGTGGGAATGGATGCGTACAAGAAAGTGCTGGCGCTCGACGACGTGAATCTGATAATTCTTGCTACACCGCCCGGCTTCAGACCGAAGCAATATGCCGCGGCCATCGACAGCGGCAAGAACGTCTTTATGGAGAAACCCGTGGCCGTCTGTCCGGCAGGGATTAAGATGGTCATCGAGGCTTCACAGAAAGCCACGGAAAAAGGCCTGGGTGTGGTCGCCGGCACGCAACGCCGGCACGAACCGAAATACGTCGAGACCATGAAAAGGATCCATGACGGAGCAATCGGTGATATAGTCTCGGCACAGTGCTACTGGAACATGGGTGAGCTTTGGGTCAGCCAGCGCCAGCCCAATCAGGGCGACGTCGAGTGGCAGATTCGCAACTGGCTGTACTTCACATGGCTCTCGGGCGACCATATTTGCGAACAGCACGTCCACAATATCGACGTGATTAACTGGGCATTTAACGAGCTGCCTGAGCAGGTGCATGGGCTTGGTGGTCGGCAATACCGTACCGGTCCCGAGCATGGCAACATATTCGACCATTTCGGCGTAGAATTCTTCTATCCCGGCGATGTGCGCACTATCAGCATGTGCCGGCAGATTAAGGGGACCACAAACAATGTCAGCGAACGCGTGGTCGGCACCAAGGGCGTCAGCGACTGCTGCGGCATCATCAAGGGTGAGAATCCATGGCGTTACGAGGGGCCGAATCCCAATCCGTACGTCGAGGAGCATAAAAACCTTATCAAGAGCATTCGCAGCGGCAATCCCCTCAACGAAGGCAAGCGAATCGCCGAGAGCACACTCTGCGCAATCATGGGCCGCGAATCGGCCTATTCACGGCAACAGTTCAATCGTTCGTGGTTTATGAACAGATGCACGCTTGATTTACTGCCATCCGACGACCTGAAGCTGAGTGATTCGAAACCCGTGCCGCCGTTTGCGGTTCCCGGTAAGTATGAACTGCCCGGCATGGTACAGGAAGGACGAAGAAGAAGGCGCGGATAACCGGTGGATAACCAATTGGTAAAACGGTTCAAAGAGAATGATCAAAGGAGAATTTTAATATGACAGCGTCAGATAAAAATAAACCAAAAAAGATTGCTGCCACGGCCGCCGGCGCCGCGGCGCTTGCCAGCTCGGTGGCGCATGTGGTTCACGCGCAAGGCACGGGCAAAATCAAAGTCGGACTTCTCGGCTGCGGCGGACGAGGCAACGGCGCCCTGCGTCAGAACCTTAATGCCGATCCGGGTATCGAAGTTATCGCTCTGGCCGATCTTTTCGAGAATAAAGTAAGAAGCACACGCGACAGGCTCGCAAGAGACGAAAAATATAAAGACCGCGTTAAAATCGATGACGACCATCTGTTCTGGGGCTTCGACTGTCACGAAAAGCTGGCTCAGTGCGAGGCGGATTTGCTGCTGATGGCGACAGCACCGGCGTTCCGCGGACGCCAGATGATGGCTGCCATCAATGCCGGCAAACACATCTTCACCGAAAAGCCCGTAGCGACTGATGTGGCCGGCTGCCGGGAAGTTATGGCAGCTTCAAAACTAGCCGAGGAAAAAGGCCTCGCAATCGTCTGCGGTACACAGCGCCGGCATGAGTTAGCTCGCGTGGAGTTGATGAAGCGTATCCACGACGGCGCCATCGGCGAATTAGTGGGCGGCCAGTGCTACTGGTACGGTGGCGGCATCTGGTATCGCGGGTACAAGGAAGGTTTAAGCGAGCTGGAGTGGCAGTGTGAGAACTGGTACCACTTCACATGGCTCTCTGGAGACCAGATTTGCGAGCAGCATATCCACAACATTGATATAATGAACTGGTGCTTTAATGGCCCGCCGGCAAAATTCACCGCCGTGGGTGGTCGGGCATGGCGAAGCTTTAATGATTCACAAATCAACTCGGCCAAGGAAGTTTGCCGCAAGTACAACAATGGAAGCGAAGATAACTGGGAGAAATACAACGGTGACATCTGGGATCATATCTTTGCAGAGTTAGAGTATCCCAACGGCGCACGCTGTCTGAGCTTCAGTGGACATAGTCCAGGCACTGGACGTGGCGATGAGAAGATCGTCGGCACCAAGGGCACGAGCAACTGCAATAACAGAATCGACGGTCAGAATGCATGGCAATACGAGGGCCCGAACGTCGACGGGATGGACCAGGAGCATATAGACCTGGTCAAGAGTATCCGCAGCGGCAAAGTGCTCAACGAGGGCCAGCGAATCGCCGAGAGCACGCTGACAGCTATCGGGGCAAGAATCGCTGCTTATACCGGCAGAACGTTCAATTGGAGCTGGCTGCTGAATGCTTCCAAACAGGATCTTGTGCCGAAGCAGGAAGACATCAAACCCGGCCAAGGAATCTTCCACAGTATCGCGACCGGTTGCGATCCACTCGTATAAATACCGGAGCGGATTTTACAGAAATAGCTTGAAAATACTTCGTGAAATCGAAAATAAGCGGCCCATGTCGGACAGACCGACTTGGGCCGCAAGTTTTTCTTGTACTAACAGCTACCTATCAAAGTTTCTATGTGCCAAGCTTTTCTCTTTCTTCTTTCGGCCTGCTCTTCCATCGACGGTGCAGCCACCAGTATTGGGTTGGATCTTCCCGCACAAATTCCTCGATTGCCTTAGTATATTCCGCCGTTAACCATTTCAACGGATCGTTCTTATCAGCCCATTCTTTGGGGAAGATAATGCGTGTTGCCCCGATTTCAAAAAAGAAGCGGTTACCTATCCTCCTGCTGTAACCTACAACTATCGGCATATTTTTGGTTATAGCAAGAAGGCCGATGCTCTTATAGGTGCTGGCTTTGCGGCCAAAGAAATCGACAAATATCCCTTTCTTGCCGGCGTCCTGGTCGGAAACGAAGCAGAGCGTAGCACCGGCTGTAGTGAGTTCATCCATGAGCGCCGTAGCGCCCTTTTTGTCGATAATTCTTTGTCCTACAGCCCTGCGGACTCCGTACAGATATCTGCTGATATACTTGTTATCCAGCGGGCGGGCAATGCTGTAGACTTTAAAATCGAACAGGCTCATAAGATAACCGATGATTTCAAAATTGCTGTAATGAGCGCCGACCATCAGCAGTCCGCGGCCTTCCAGCATCATCCATTTGGCTCGCTCGATGTTTTTGTACCGGGAGTAATCGCGCCAGTTATACTTTTTTACCAGTCGCGGCGTAAACAAAATATCGATTGTCAGCATAACAAGATGCTCGAAGCTTCGCCGGCCCGTCTGCCATATCCATTGCTCGCTCTTCTCAGGGTAGCTCGCGCGAAGGTTTTCCAACGCCCGGTTGCGGCCGCGATGATAGTGCTTCCACAGCAACCGTCCGAGGATGCATGCGGTATTAAGATTGGTCTCGACATCGAAGAGATAAAGAAAAACTATTAAAATCCGCAGCATAAAATAGGCAAGCCAATCTTTGATGGGATTGTGTTTTTTCTTTTTCTTCTTACGTCGGGGCGAATCAGCCATAGGCCGTGATTTTAGACTCAAAATGGCTGTTGTCAAGTCTTAAGAAAAGTCCACCTTTAACACTGATGGAATAACCAGTGCTTTTTTGCTTAACGTTGATTCCTCCAGAACCACAGGCAGAAGGAACTGGTTATATGTTTTTACCAAAGCCGTATTAAGCTATGCAGGCGGCATTAAAATCGATAGCCCAGGCCGAAAAAATATTTTACATCCGTCCGATGAGCGCCAACAGCCGGTGTCCTGTCATAGTTAAGAATAGCTTTGAAAGTCATAAAAAACTTTTCGGTTAAATCTGCACGAACCCCGGCGGTTGTTGTGAGATAGTAGTCGGAAAATTTATCAATACGTGGATAGTAGGTCAGATCATGTACGAACTTTATGTCCTTGCGGAGCTTCCTGTCAAAATTATAGCCTACCTGCATCGTAATATCACTATTACTGTCGGTACCATCATCGTATTTCTCATAAAGAGAGGCCAGACCAAGCTCCGACGAAAAGTTCATTATTTCCGACTCAATCCATTGATAACCGGCACCGGCACCAACAATCACGCGCCGATCCAGATTGGCAACCGCATCCTTTTCGTATCGACCATCCACATAAGCATACAGCTTCTTGCTCAAAAAGTAGTCATATTTGCCTTTTACCCGCCACCAATCCTCTATTGTTACATCTTCGCCGGTATCCGGGTCTTCCTGCTCTCCTTTTGCATAATCGGTGCTTAACGTCATGCGGTCTTTTTCGGTGCGTTTGGAAAAATTGGCGTTCGCGCTGATCATCTCGGTTTTTGTATTACCGTGCGTAGAGGTAATACCGACGGCAATATCCCCCGTCCATTTCGGTTTCGGCGGGTTGATTGAAACGATATCGGCAACAACGAATTCCTGAGCTTTCGTCGTCTCGTTGCCTTCGATGGCAAACCGGCCGGCCTCAGCGCTCGATATTTTTTGCTTAAAAACCGTCTTGTCTTTAAGGTTCACTTCAATTGGTTCATCACTGCTAAGAGTCTCAATGTCGGATAAATTGATAGTGACCTTCCCGGCGGCTTCTGCCTCGAAGGTTAATTTTCCATCCACAAGATTTTGGATTTTACCGGACAGGCGATCTCCATTCTTCAAGAGAATTTCATCTCCATAGATTATCTGTGTTAACAACAATAGACATACCACTACAATTGAGATTCGATAACGCATGTTAATCTCCTTTCATTTCAATCCACTATTAAATCTGCAATTCCAACCGTAACGTCTATTGAGGTGGAATCTGGATCTGTACTATTTATCTTCTTTCTTTTCGCCGAGTAGGCCGCCAATGCCTTTGATAAGGTCCTTAGGCTCCTTGATAACGTCTTTTAGTTCCTCAGGCACCTTGTCTCCGAGCTGGTCACCGAGCTGTTTATCGATTTGTTTGTCGATTTCCTCTGCCAGCCGGTCTTTCCCTGCCTTAACCAGCGCCTGTTTGATGCTTTCCTGGAGCCCGTGAGTGTCAAATACAAGCCGGGGCTCCGTAATCGGACCAACTATCTTGATCGTTGTCTTGAGGTCCTTGAGGATTTTGAAGGCTTCGGATGTCGTATTACTGCCCAAGCCGAGAATTCCATCGCCCCGTGAGCTGGCCTGCATGTTCTGTACTTCGATATCCACGGCAAGGTCTATCGATTCGCTCGTAACCAGCCCGTTGAATTGCCCCGAAGCGAGACCGGACGTAAAGGTCAGGCCCGCTCCGCTGCCAAGGCTCGACTGCAGTTTGCTGAGGTCCAGCTTAGTGAAATTCCCCGTAACTTTCGGCACTTTTCCTCCCGTGCTGTAATCGAAGGTCATGCTGGCTTCAAGCGGCGTATCGTTCGACTTGACCTTCAGACTGACAGGCAAAGCAGTGGCAGATGGAGCATCATTTATGTTCTCCAGCGTAATATTACTGTTACCGAACACCGGCGATTTTATACCTACCTTCTCCAGCAGGACATTTCTGGCCAGAAAGCGGGCCGAAGCCGGAACATTAGCACGAGCAATGAGATAGTCAAGATACTTGATAGGTTTCTGTTCCACAGGCACTTCAGCTTCTTTTTTATCACCAGGTTCAGGCAGCCACTCTCGGACTTTTTGCAGCCATTCCTTGACTGCCTTGGCATTATCGAGATATTTCTCGAGCTTAGCAATATCCTCGACAGCAACTTTGTATTCGCACGGGTCGAAAACTTCCGGTTCTTCGGTCTTTGCCTCGGTTACCTTGCCCGGCGTTTGACGCTTCTGATCGAACTGGACATCCGACAATCTCACTTCATCTAAGACGACTTTGCCCAGCATCAGGCCGTACACACTTGCATCCGCGGATATGTTCTCCACGGCAATCTGGTTATTTGCGGGATTGGCAGCATCGGTGACCTGTATACCCGAAACCGATGCCTGGCCTTTCAGGACCGACAGCTTGAGCGCTTCGACATTGACCTCGGCACCATTTACCTGGGTGAGTCTGGCTGTGGCGAACTCTTTTACTTTCGTGTCCTTCAGAAAATGAGCCACTACACAGAAAACAACCAGCAAAATCATGGCAAAAGCTACACCAGCCTTACGGATGATTTTAGTCTTGGCGGTAAAGAGTGCCTTTACGTCTTTCGCACTTTTGCCGATTAGAATTCGGTCGAGTATTCGCACCCATTTATTCGAATACCACTTCTTGAATTTCTCGGATTTTTCTTCCGCTTTCAATATCATTCGGCGAAATCCAACGACCGACTTGGCCATAAGCAATCCGACTATCGCTCCAACGACCGGCCCGACGATTAAGCCACCTACAACAGCGTATTTACTAAAGTCCGTGATACCGATAATGGGTATCGCGGCTAAGAGTTTGAGCAGGCCCGAAAGATTATCCTGGACAGCCATGCCAATATGATAAAGCACAGGTGCGGCTGCTAAACACAAAGCCTTGCCTAATGCCGCCGACAGGAGAAACATCCCGAGATGAACGTTCAGCAGGAACACTAACGCTATCAGTACGGCATGCAGTCCTGAAAAGCCCGGTATCGTGCCGAAGGTAAAACCCAGCATGATCGAGATAAAGATAATTACCGGGGAAACGCCGCCTCGCAGGATCTTGAGAAGTTTTTTGATTGGGATTGGAATGGGCAGAAGCATCTTGACTCCTTTCTTTTTAACTGATTTCGGAATTCTTTTTCATAAAGTAACACTTAATACTTTGACCTGCCCAAATCCGAAAGTCCAGAAAAAATTTCTTGAGAATTTCTGCATATTTACAATACCACTACATAGACCGATTAACCAAGCTTTCACCCCGCGATAGATACCGGAATAATGAGAGTCATGTTATTTACCCTTGGCAGTCTGATAGATGTGAACATCCCGTTGCGGGAAGGGGATCGATACACCTTCTGCATCGAATCGTTCTTTGACGGCTCTGGTAACATCCCAATATACATCCCAGTAATCTTTGGTTTTGGCCCAGGGACGACAAACAAAATTGACCGATGAGTCGCCTAACTCATGCAGTTTGATAACCGGCTCAGGGTCTTTGAGGACCAGTTCATTGTTAGAAACAATCTCTTCGAGTATCTTTGCGGCTTTGACGATGTCATCGCTGTAACTAATTCCGAATTTCATATCAACCCGCCGCGTATCACTACCAGTTACATTAGTAATGACTCCTCCCCAGATTTCTCCATTTGGTACTATAACGATCTGATTATCAAACGTTTTAATCGTGGTTGAAACCAGATTCATTGAATCCACCTTTCCTTTCATACCCGCAGCCTCGATAACATGTCCGACGTCATAAGGGCGATAAATCAAGATCATCAGGCCTGAGGCAAAATTGCTGAGCGTTCCTTGCAGGGCAAAACCAAGTACGAATCCTGCTACTCCAAGACCGGCGATAAAAGGCGCGATTTGAACTTCCAGCATGGACAGCCCTACAATAATACCGATTAGCATTACAGTCTTGCGTACTGCACTGACAAAGAAATTTTTCAGCAGGTCGGAAAACCTCTTTGACCTTGAGACTGTTTTCAAGGTCAGACCGCCGAGGAAGCACGCAAGGATATAGAACACCAACAAGGTCAACAGGAAAAAGATGATGTTCTTTAGCCATTTCACGCCGCCTTCGCTGGACTTGAGCCAGCCCATGATCATGATTCGAAAAGCACTTACGTCTTTTATGGATTCCATATCGACTCCAAGCCCGGATACCGCCGTTACGTACTTCTCGTATTCTTCGACGTCCCCTCCTTTGGCCTTGAGTGCCTTCAGAACCACATTAAAACGATCGTTGAGTGCAGATTGCTCTTCGCGGAGCTTGGTGATGTTTACTAACAGGTGCTCTTTGACTTTGGAGTGTAATTCAACTTCCGCTTCACCGATTTTCTTCACCTTCTCGGTCAACTCCATATCCGCCTGGGTTATTTCCTCGACGGCGTCTTTGGCCTTTTGTTGTGCCTCGGCGACTTCATCGGTTTTTTTCTGTAAATCCTGCTCGAGACTGCTGCGTTCTTGTTCTTGTTTGGTTTCTAATTCTGCCTGTGTCTTGGTAGTTATCTCTTCAATCTCTGATTTTGTTTTATCGATGGCCTCGACTTTTTCCTGTATTTCTTTTTCAGCTTCGGCCGCGACTTCGACTTTTTCCGCTGTTTGTTTTTCCGTTTCTTTAATCTGTTCGATTTTCTTCTCGATTTCCTCTTCCTTTTGGTCGATCTCCCTGGATTTTTGCCTCATCTGAATTTCTGCTTCACTGATCTGGCTGACTTTGCTCTTAAGTAGTTGCAGCCATGCTTCAGCTTCCACAACTAATTCGCTCTTTGTCAAAGGTTTCAGCAGCAGTTCCAGATCGCCAACTGGGATTTGGGGATCTGACACTGTTTTTGCAGTATATTTCTGTTCTGCTTGTCCACCAAAAGAGCTGGACACTAAAAAACAGACAATAAGCATTATACAAACAATAAATAAATTTTTTCTCTGTGTCAGCATAGTTACTTACAACCTTTCTTTAATAGACTAAAAGTTATTACAAAGAGTACCCATATTTAGTTCTCATTTATTCCTTCTCATTAGTGTTGCTTTATTGCCGAATAGACTACCTAGTTTTTCTTGACTTTGCAAGCATTAATAACTGCTCTACGACAATGCAGCCAGTTGCCTGTTTGACTTGTCTGGCCGTTCAGATACAATAGCTCCAAGCAGGAGTGGATTAAAAACCGCTCGCAATGCTGCATATTGAAAGGTAGAAGCTTATGAAAAGACGCTCATTTCTCAAACTTGCCGGCTGTGCCTGGACTTCGGGATTGACTGGAAGCGGTCTGTCCATGGCCGGACAGCACGACACGAAAACATCAAACGACAGAACATTTATCGACCAGGATGTAGTCCGGCATCGAAACCAAAACCGCTCGACGGTCGTTTGCCAAAACGGAGTCGTCTGTTCCAGCCAGCCTCTGGCGAGCATGGCAGGTGTCGATATTCTCAAGGCCGGCGGCAATGCTATTGATGCAGCCATTTGTGCCAATGCCATGCTGTGTCTGGTCGAGCCGATGAGCTGCGGGCCCGGCGGAGATTTGTTCGCTATCGTCTGGAGCGAAAAGCAGCATAAACTTCTCGGGCTCAATGCAAGCGGCCGTTCGCCATACGATTGGGACCTGAGCAAGGCACTGGCTCTGGGATTGAAGGAGATTCCCATCCGTGGGCCGCTGTCATGGAGTGTGCCCGGATGCGTCAGCGGATGGGCGACATTGCAGAAGAGGCTGGGTAGATTTAATCTGACGAAGGTTCTGGAAGCACCCATTTTTTACGCCCGCGAAGGATTCGGTGTCACGCCCATTATAGCCCGCTCCTGGTCACTCGGCAAAGAAGCCAATCCCGCCGCGCTTAAGACTTTCATGCCCGACGGCAAGCCTTTGCGTTACGGCGACATTTTCAAGAATGAGGATATGGCAAAATTCTTCGAGATTATAGCTCGCGATGGTGCCGATGCGTTTTATAAAGGAGAAATTGCAGAAAGAATCGTCAAGTTCTCCAAAGCCAACGGTGGCCGGTTTTCCATGCGCGATTTTCGTGAGCATACCGCCGACTGGGTCGAGCCGGTCAGCACGAACTATCGTGGTTACGATGTCTGGGAATTGCCACCAAATGGCCAGGGAATTGCCGCCCTGCAGATACTGAATCTGCTGGAGCACTTTGACATCGGCTCGATGCAGCCCAACTGGGCCGAGCACCTGCATCTTTTCATCGAGGCGAAGAAACTGGCGTTCGAAGACCGTGCAGTGTACTACGCCGACATGGATTTTGCCGATGTCCCTCTCAAAGAACTTATCTCCAAAGAATACGCTGCTAAACGTGTTAGACTAATAGATCCCAAACGTGCCGCCCAGCAGGTCAAACCTAGCCGTCTTAAAGGCTCTTCCGATACTATCTATCTGACAGCAGCGGACAAAGAAGGCAATATGGTCTCTCTAATTCAGAGCATCTATTACGGGTGGGGTTCGAGTTTTGTGCCGGATGGTCTGGGATTCTGTCTTCAGAACCGGGGCCAGTTGTTCTCGCTCAATCATGGCGATCTCAACAGGCTGGAGCCACATAAGAGACCGTTCCACACAATCATCCCGGCGTTTGTGACGAAAGATGCTGAGCCGGTTTTCTCGTTCGGAGTCATGGGAGGCGATTTTCAGCCGCAGGGACATGCTCAGGTATTGATGAACATAATCGATTTCGGAATGTCACCACAACAGGCCGGAGAGCAACCACGTATCCAGCATTCCGAAAGTTCGACGCCTACGGGCCGGCGAATGGTCGATGGCGGTTTTGTCGATTTCGAGCGACATATCCCGGAAGAGACAAAGCTAAGACTTTCCTACATGGGGCACAAAATCAGGCCCGGAGCAGGAGCTTTCGGCGGCTATCAGGGAATATGGAGAAAGTCGAATCCCCGGTGTTACTTCGGAGCATCCGATCCCCGCAAAGACGGCTGTGCAATCGGATATTAAGAAGCATGCTTAGAGCTTATGCATAAGCATTTTCATAGATGGCAAGAACATCATCCTTCGTTAGCTTAACCGGTGTGATGTCGAAAAGACTGCCCATCGCATAGAAAGAATTCTCAGCGAAAGTTTTCAGGTCGTCCCGCTTAATACCGAAACCGGCGAGCTTCTCTTCTTCGAGACCGATGTTCTTTATGAGCTTTTTCAAGCCGGCTATAAATGCCATGGCACTTTCCTTTTCGGACAAGCCGTCGATATCTTCCCCTATGGCTCGCGCCAGATCGCCGAAGCGAGCGGGATTTCTCTCCGCCAGATAGCTGAAGTAAGAAACCGAAAGTATTGTCAGGCCGGCGCCGTGTGCGACTTGCGGGTAATAAGCGCTGACGGCATGTTCCATCGAATGATGGGAAATGCAGCAGGACAGCGACTCGCAGATTCCTGCCTCGGTGTTCGCCCATGCAAGTTTGGTTCTTGCTTCGATGTTCGTTCCATCTTTGACCGCGATCGGCAGGTATTTCGTAATCAGGCCGACCGCCTCCAGCGCCAGGTGGTCGCTCGTCGGCTGGCTGACCGTTGACAGGTATGTTTCAACCGAGTGAAAGAATGCGTCCATCCCGGTATACGCTGTTGTTTTCGAAGGCACGCTGACCATTAATTCGGGATCGACGATTGATAGGCTTGGGAATGTGCAATCAGCTCCCCAGCCAATCTTTTCGTTTGTCTCGCTCCTGGTAATCACCGTCCAGGGGTCCGCTTCGGTTCCCGTCCCGGCGGTCGTTGTTATTGCTACAATAGGCAGTGCCCCGTTAGCGGGAGTTTTCCCGCCGCCGCTTCCTCTGGCAATGTAATCCCAATATCGCCCCGGATTGACGGCCATTACTGCTATACTCTTGGCCGAGTCTATGGTGCTACCCCCACCGACGCCAACAACGAAATCACAGCCGTTTTCTTTTGCCACAAACGCCCCTTCCTCGACATGCTCAGTGACGGGATTGGGCTGAATTTTGTCATACACAATCGTTTCGACGCCGTTGTTTTTGAGGTACTTGGTCACTCTGTCAAGATAACCGTGTTTTTTCATAGCACCGGAGGCACCGATCACAACGAGAGCTTTTTTGCCCGGAAGGTACGGCGTGGTTTCAAGCTCACTTAACTTGCCGCAGCCGAAGATAATTCTGGTCGGCATGTAGTATGAAAAATCCAGCTTCAT
>WOR8_10000862_pt1 | contig 31452 bp, 32 predicted proteins | sample DeeMarSeWOR38_10_FD_19890 | JGI IMG/M metagenome (IMG submission 19890) | reverse complement strand
GACGTGGTGTACGTTTCAGTACCCGGAACCAGAGAAGATGTTCTTCAGTTGATGGCGGAGGAACAAATCAACGGTGTCCCAGTTGTGAAAAAGGGGACCAGGTCTCTAGTTGGAATCGTTACCAGGACCGATCTTCTTCGGAAAGCTGATGAGAATCAGTTGGCAATGCTCATGGTCAGAGACCCAGAAACTGTCACTCCTAAGACCAATATCAAGACCGCTCTCAAACTAATGATTGAGAAGGAGTATAGACGACTTCCTGTTGTGGAGAAGGGCGAACTAGTTGGATTGGTTTCAGTTCCAGACATCCTTGGAGCCACCCTTGAAGATGACAAGAAATACGGAAAAATGGAACTATCAGATTTTGTTAAGCGATCTATAAATGCAGTCTGGGAGAAGACTCCCCTTCCGCTCTCTTACATGATTATGGAGCTGGCTGGAAAGAACGGTCTCGTTGTACTTGGTGAGGGAGGAGGTGTGACAGGTATGATCACAGTGAGTGACTATATCCGTCTCTCTGAAGTTACAGTTGAAGATAACGTATCACAGACATTCAGTGGTACGGACAGTGCAGTTGACTGGGGATGGACTTCGAAAGACTTCCTTGTCGTGACGAAGAAACTCCTTCGATTGCCGAGTAAAGCAGTCGAGGAAGTGATGACTAAGAACATCATCAGCTTCAGTGAAATCACTACTGTGGCTGAATGTATCAAGACTCTTCGAAAGGAAGATATTGACCAAGCCCCAGTGTTGTCAGTTACTGGTGGCCTTATTGGAATGATTGAAGACCAAGACCTATTACATCTGGCTCTGAAATCCCAGAGCGAAGATTAGGACTCGAAGAAATCAGTCAATGATGTCTGTTCTGAAACAAATAATGAATCAAGAGAGGCTGTAATGAGCTTCAGTCGTTCCTGCAGATATTGATCCAGACCATGTTCTTCAATGATTCTTCTTGTCACTTCTAGGTACTTGGAGATGTTCTTCTGCCTGACTGTCAATGAGAGTTTGTTCCCACAGATGCAGGTACCAGACAAGGGAATCCGTCTATAGATTCTTCGGCACTTCTGGCATTGGATTTTTTGTGTAGAATATGCCCTTAGATTTCCTCTGATATCACGGAAAAAGTGATGCGAAAGAACACGTTCGGCAACATCTTTTGCATCGACTGCTGAAATGAGAGTGGCAAGTTTCAATTGAGCACTTAGTTTCTCATCCATGCTACCCAAAATCTTGTATCGGGTATTTTTTGGACCGATATCGAATGAAGATGTGCTGTGTGTAAATCCAAACCCTTCGTACTGTGCAGCTGAATGGAGCCGTGATGCAATTATGTCGACAAGGTTTTCCACATCCTTGGGATGTCTTGCATCGGCAACCATGTTGTAGAACTCAGCAGGGTATCGTCTACAGACCTCCATATTATGACTCTCGTCATCCACTTCGGTTGGGTTAAGGATGACTGACAAGACCAGAGGTGCATCCATGAGGCCTCCCCTTCCGGCTGGAAGATAATTCTTGGAGAAGTTCAGAAGTGCATCAAGAACTAGAATGAGTGCGTCCTCATCACCATCACAGTTCCTCCTTTTTGCCGCATGCCAGTATGGATGAGCAAAGCAAACACTAGCATTCGTGAACCCAATAATACGACCAATTATTCCAGCCGATGTGTGAGGTGCAAGACCAATGACTAGCTGACCAATCACGTCTTCTTGTGCATCGAATCGGTAATACCGGTCTAAGCTGTAAATCTTCTCTAGGCAGTCGTCAATGAACCTTCCAACTCTTACGAGATACATTGCACAGTTCTCTGGTACGACAATGTCTTGGACTTTGAGCTCTACTACTTGTTCGTCAGAGATCAAGGGTTCTCCATCTTGGTCTGTGATGTACCCCAACTCATGAAGTCGACTTACAGGAGTTCCTATCTCTCTTGGTGTGAAATGTGTAAGTGGAGCATCGGTGGCATCAAACCTAGCAGTTCCATCACGGTAGCAGTAAACATCATGTTTGGCTCGCAGAATGCCTTTTCCAAGATATTCGGGTATCTTATAGTCACTCGTGAGGCCTAGAACACCACGAACACCATGTGCCTCAAACTCACTGACCTCAGTCTTTACACGATTAATCAGGCCCGATATGTCAACAGGTATCTTTTTCGTCACCCGTATTAGGTTCACATCGTGACTGAACTGGCACATTCCTGTATTGGGATCTACTGGTCGTCCACAGTCCTCGTGAGAACACCATGGTTGCACTTCTGTGTGTACTCCACATTTTGGGCATCTTGACTCAAAGGTTTCTGCTGAACAGCCAGGACACACACGAAAGACCATCTCGAGCTCAACACCTGAGGATTCAGGAGTTTCGAGTCCAATCGAGTCGTCTTCGAACACATCAAGAGTAGAGATGTGTTCTACACTCTTTGCTACTTCCTCTATTCGACGTTCAGTCCCTTTTGTACGACCAACTGGAAAGAGTACTTGAACCGGTGGTTTCATCCTGCGTTCTTCAGCCTTCTCTGGTCGACCCATCCTTGCTCCAATGGAGAAACCAACCTTGTCCATCAATTTCACAGATGACACCGAGTTCATCAGATCAAGTGATGTCTTGCCCTTTGGCTTCGCCTTCTCCCTACCTAGTTGTGCAAGGATGGACACCGAATCATCGCTTAGATGAATCTTCTTTTTGTTGGATGTGAGGGTATGAGGTATTGCAGCTTTTTCCAGCATTCTCTTGTATTCTGATTTGAAAGGAAGAATCATAGTGGATTCGTTGAGGGTATGTTTTGTGAGAAGCCACTCTCTCAATTTGATTGCCTCTTCAGGTTTGAGTGACATCCAACGATAGAGGTAAAATGGATGAAGTGGAATCTTGAGCTTCCTTGACAGATGTACTGCTTGGGATGCACTCGGAATCTGTATGAGGGGAGTATCCACCCACTGGTTAACATCTTCTGCCGTCATGTCAGTCTTTGAAAGATGTTTGTTTAGCTCGGGGAGGCTGATTTTGGATACTGCATGGTCAAGATCGTGTGACCACCATTCTTCACAATAACCTGATGGGACAAGTGGATGGTTGTTTTCGAGGAACTCACCCAGAGCGATTAGAATATCACCCAAGTAAAGAATCTGTTCAATCTTACCTTCGTACATTCTAGCTTCTTCGGTACTATTCACCCGTACTACAGAACCCTCTTTCAGAAGAACAATTGGACCTTCAATCGAGTCAACAGGAGTGACTATGGAACCCTTTCCCGGTCGCTCGGTACGGATGTGTGTACCAGGAGCCAAAAACTCCTCTACGATATACATAGTTGCTGGATGAACACCAACTCCTGCAAGACCCGTATTTCTGGACCTGCCATATCTCAATCTAAAGCCGCCTATGCGGGATGGATGTGAGAATACGGGTCGTCCGCCAATGACATCTGCCAGATAATCAGCCTTGGGTTCGAGTGTCTTCGCAGCGAAGTCTTCCTCGTCAGGAATTGTTTTGGACATCTTGGTAGCGAGTTCGTTCAACCATTCCCAACCAGAGATCTTTACACCACTGACAATTTTGGCCAATTTTGCGGCTTTGCCAACAACACCATCATTCAGAACTAGAACTGCTCCACCACGAACTCGATTGCTCTCGATACGTTCTAGATCACGGCTCCCAGAAACTTCAAACTCCTCAGTTGGGTCCCCAGTCAACATTATTGGAAGTCTTGATGCGACAAAACGAATTAAATCTGGATAAACGGGATACTGAAGATTGGCCAGTCTTGCGTAGAGCTCTACCTCTTCCAAGGCGCGTTCTGTTTCCTCTTCAGTTGCTTTGAATGCAGGTAGATTAAGCACTTGACGTACATAGTCAGCCACAAGAACTGTCATGGCAGCCTCAGTTCCGCCTGCAGCTCGAATAGGTCCAGCAAGATACAACGCTAGATACTGCTCATCTCCGGACCCTCTGATACGAACTTTTGCAATTCCTTCAAGAGGCGCAGCAGTGATGCTTTCTGTAAGAATGGAGAGTGCTACCCGAACAGCTTTGTCTGCAGCTTTTTCTGGGTCTTCAATTCCTCCAAGTTTTCCTTCAGCAATCTCTTTGGCGATAGTAAAGGCGACTTCCTCTCGAGATTTTTCCTCTTGTAATTCACGGATTCGTTTTGCAACACCCACCGGACCCTCTAGAGTGGCTTCAACACGAGCAGCTACATCATGAGCAGGAGGAATCTCAACCCTTGTAGTTGGATCAAATCCCTGAAGTCGGGCTGCTTCTGCAATGGCATATAAAGTGTGTATTTCCTCATTTAGTGCACTGAAATATTGCTCGTAGAAGATACTATGCTCGGGAAGGCTCAGATCGGATTCGGTCACAACAAGTCAACCTGTTTCTATCCTGATAGTGTATTTTGTGTTTCGCTTGGTGAAGCGTAGAAATTCTCCAAGCTCGTGCTCGTTGAGGATATCACTTTAAAGCAGCTGGACATGACCATAAAACAGTCCACGCCACCATATAGGCAACGGAAGGTGACCTACTTGCTCACTCTGGAAGAAACGATTGAACTGATTCTGAAACATAGGTCCGATTATGAACGTAAAGACATATTGAAAATGATTGACGAAAAACGGGAGGAACTAGGACGAGAAGTTATCAACGACGAGTCCGCTGCCATGATAGTGGCTAGAGAGCTTGGGGTTGATCTTCACCAAATTTCACCAAAAGCACGTCAGAGAATTGAGGATATCACAGAAGCTACACGAAATATAGCACTCACGGCCAAAGTAATCAATCTTGGTACAGTCCGTACATTTTCCAGGAAAGATGGGGGAGGAGAAGGCAAAGTTGCTAGTATAGTGGTTTCAGATGAAACTGGAAGTATTCGAGTTGTCCTGTGGGATGATCTCACTAATGCTGTTTCTGAGGACGTTATCTCTGTTGGAGATGTCATCCAAGTAAGAGGGGCGTATGTGAAGAAAGGTCTTGGTGATGCTCTTGAACTGAATCTAGGCAGGATGGGACAGATTAGAGTCCTTGAGGATTATGAGATTGAAGATCTTGGCATCGATTTCAATGGTTCTTCAATTGGGGACCAGAAAGTTTCCGATCTCAAAGAGGGTCTTTTCAATGTCAGTCTGAAAGTGAAGATTCAGAGAGTTTTTCGGTTATCCACATTTACAAGACAGAGAGATGGTTCCGAGGGGAGGGTCTTGAGCATTCTTGGGGCAGATGAAACTGGAACTGTCAGGCTTGTTTTTTGGGATGATAAAGCCTCAGAGATGGAGAATGCTGAAGAGGGCGAAATCATTCAACTCGGTGGTGTAAACACCAGATTGAATCGAGAGGGTACAGAGGTAGAGGTGCACATTGGGCGTGCAGCTTCAATAGAACGAGGTCTCAAGGAGAAGATTGACGCTGTGGAAGTAGCCCCAACTCGAAGTGGATCGGAACCACTCGGAATGAAGAGTATCGCAGATTTGACAACAGGTATGTGGGATGTTGACATTGAGGGTAAGGTTGTCACGGTCTATGATGTGACCAACTTCACGACTAAAGATGGACGAGATGGCCGTGTTAGAAATGTCATTCTTGCTGATGAGTCTGGCAAGACTCGTGTCACCTTTTGGAATGATGATGTCGATAAGATAGAAAAAATCAAGGAAGAAGATGTCATCAAGATCCTTCATGGATATGTCAAGGAGGGATTCAGAGGTGGTGTGGAATTCCAAGTTGGACGGAAAGCAGAGATTCACATTAATCCCAAAGGCTCCAAACTCAAGAAACTGGATGTGTCACAAGTTACCCTTCAGCCCATGGCTAAAGCATCAAGAGTTCTTATTGGTGATATTGATGACCAAATAGAGGGTAAAAGTGTTGAAGTCTGTGGTATAGTAGTTAATCTAAGTCAAACGATGACCCCAATATACCAAGCGTGTCCAAGTTGTAGCAAGAAATTGGAAGAAACGGATGATGGGTATGTCTGCAAATCCTGCGGGAAAATTGACAAGCCTGAACCTCGAATGCTATACAAAATAACTGTAGATGATGGGTCTGGATCGATCAGAGTTACCCTCTTTGGCAAAATTGGAGAAGAACTGTTGCAGATGACGGCAGAAGAGGCTAATGAGATGATTAAGAAGTCTGGAAAAGGAGAACAGCCCTTGGTTGAGAATATAGACAAGGTAGTTGGGAGATACATTGCAGTCTATGGTCGTGTTAAGAAGTTCCGAGATTCACTGGACCTTTCTGCAAGTGGTTTTGAGTTTGCAGACCCTGTAAGTGAAATCAAGCGGATAAAAGAGGATATTCAGAAAGAAGTGAGCTAGAACCTCTACTTACTTGCTTCGATGAGGGTTTCCACTCCTGATAGAAAAGCGTCTGCATCAGAACGGTTGTTGTATAGGTAGAAACTGGCTCTTGCAGTCCCCTTCTTTGGATCAATCCCCATCTGATAGTGGAATGGGCCTACGCAATGCCAACCGCTCCGGACCATGACATTAAATTCATCGTTGAGAAAAGTGGCAACATCATGTGCTGAGGAAACTGTGTCGACGTTGAAAGTAACTAGACCAGTCTTGATGTTGATATCATCTGTTCCAAGGATGTGAACGTGCTCCATTTCACTCAACCGCTTTAACACTACCTTTAGTAGTGAGCGTTCATGTTTCTCAATCTCGTGCATTCCAATGTTCTGGAGATATTCTGCTGCAGCACCTGCACCTATAGCACCAGCATAGTTCTGTAATCCAGCCTCAAACTTTTCCGGCGGAGGCAAGTATTCAGGAAGGATTTTGCCATTCTCAAAACGAACATCGCTCACAGTATCTCCACCATAAAAACACATGTTCATAGATTCGAGAAGGTCCAACTTACCATATAGAACACCCATCCCTGTAGGTCCACACATCTTATGGACAGAGATTGCAGAGAAATCAACATCAAGTTCTTGAACATCGAGAGGATGGTGTGGAGCATACTGAGCATCATCACTCATGACCAGAGCTCCACAATCATGCGCAATTTCCACAATCTCCTTCATGGGAGCAACTGTACCGGTCACATTGGATGAATGTACAACGGATACCAGACTTGTGTTCTTGTCAATTGCCTTTTTCCAGTCTTCAATGTCAAAGGTCCCATCTGGTTGTGCCATGACAATCTCGATACTTAGACCGCTCCTTTTTGCTCGTTCTACAAAGGGTAGAGACCCACTATGGTGTTCAAGAGATGTTGTAATGATTTTGGAACCCTTAGGCAGTTTTACTGAACTAGCTACGATGTTCAATGACTCTGTTGCATTTCTGGTCCAGATGCATTCTTCTTTACGAGCAGCGTTCAGGAATTTGGCAAACTTAACTCTGGCTGCAGAATATGCATCTGAAGCCTCTTCTCCAAACCTATGGATACTTCTTCCACCACAAGCAGGATATTGCTCATAGTACTCATTCATAGCATCAATGACCTGGCGAGGTTTGAGTGCCATACAAGCACTATCTAGGTAAACTACCGGACGTCCGTTGATTGTCCGTTCAAGTGCAGGAAAGTCACTTCTGATCTTGGTCCAGTCCACCATGCTAATCATTCCTTCACCAGTTGCCACCGGTATCCTCCTTTGCCAAATTTCTTCGTGATTAATCCCTTTTCTACCAGCTGATTTGCTGCAGCCACAAAGGCATCACCACCCGCACAGTCAGTGCATAAATTGGCATAATCGTCAGTGCTTGCAATCTCGAGAATTTCTGTGGTTGTCAATGATTCATTATTTTCAAGGATTTTGAGAACACACTGAGCGTTTTTTGAGAGGTCCATCATCGCTAGCCGAGGCGGAACAACCCACAATATGAAGCCTTCGCAATGGGCTTTGAGTCATTTAACAAAACGCTTAAATGAACACCTGAGCCGGTGAGCCCGCTCTATTTCTTTCGGGGCTACTGCTCTGACATGTGTGAAATAGGCAAAGGGTGAATCATCATGGGAAGAAGAAGAAGACAAAAAGTGCGTCGTCGACCACAGAAGCGCATTCCAGACGTATATCCATGTCCAGATTGTGGAAATACAGCTATCAAGATTGAGCTGTATCGTGATAATGGAATGGCTACGGTGAAGTGTGGGTCATGTGGACTAGAGATGACCGTTGATGAGGTCAACCCTCTTACTGAACCAGTAGATATCTATGGATCATTCATTGATCGATTCTACGAGAGTCGAAAAGCAGAAGCTTGATGCAGTACATTGTCTAACATTCAGCAATGGTTATAAGCGGACACAGTCCGAGGGCACAAGATTCTGATGCAGGGTATTCAAACATTCATTTCCATCCTTTTCATAATACTCGCAGCGATGGGAATCCTAGCACTCTTGCTTACAATGGGCTATATGATCTATGGTGAGGAAGAAGAATAAACTACGGGATGTTGTTCCCGATGACAAGTTCGTTAGTACGTGCAGCATTTGAGAGAATTGCACCGCATATTGCAAATCTTGAGGAAATGAAGACACTTGTTGATGAGGTTGAGAAGAAAGCTGATTCTCTTGAGTTGATTCTGTTCGAGCTGGAGTCCAGACTAGAAGATGCAGAAGTAACCTTCAGGACTGATATACGCATCTTGATTAATGAATGTCGACACCTAGATGATAGGACGACACCCACATGAATGCGTTTGAACCTCTCAGTGAGAAGATTGCGGCCTTCCTCAAGGCAAATGGTATGGTTCAGTTCACTCCGATTCAGGAGAAGGCAGTACCACTACTTTTCAAGGATCAAAAGAACGCACTTCTTCTAGCACCTACTGGGAGCGGTAAGACTGAAGCAGCATTACTACCCCTTCTTCATCGTTTACAGAAAATGAAGGAAGCCCAAGAGCTCTTTGGATTCTATATCTTGTATATTACACCACTAAGGGCTCTGAACCGAGATGTGTTCAAACGAATCGAAGAGTTATGTAATCATTTAGGGCTGAGTGTTGCTGTTCGTCATGGTGATACAACTCAATATGCCAGAAGAAAACAAGCAATCAAACCTCCAAACTTGCTCATCACCACACCTGAGTCTCTTCAAGCAGTTCTACCAGGGAAGAGGTTAAGGTACCACCTCAGAACGGTATTTGCAGTCATAATTGATGAGGTGCATGATTTAGCAGACAGTAAGAGAGGAGTACAACTTAGTTTGGGTCTGGAACGACTTGACAAACTAGTGGGAACTCCTGTACAGCGCATTGGACTGTCGGCCACGGTTGGTAATCCCAAGGAGGTCGCATCCCTCGTGGGAGGAAGCCGTGCTGCCAGAACGGTTTGGGCGGGATATTCTGAGCGTAAAGTGGACCTTAGTGTTGAGGTGCCAGTTCCATCAGATAAGCACCGGGCATTATCTAAGAGGATATCATACCCACCTCATTCTGTCGCTCGTCTCGACTCAATTGTGGACCTCATCAACAGTCATCAATCTGTACTCGTATTCACCAATACTCGTTCCTTTTCAGAGGTTCTGGGAGCTAAAATGCGAGCCATATCGCCTTCCTATGAGTTTGATGTCCATCATGGATCTTTGTCCAAGACTGCAAGACTTCATGCAGAAGACAGACTCAAGACTGGAAATTCAAGGGCCATCATTGCGACATCTAGTTTGGAACTTGGGATAGACATTGGATTAGCTGACTTGGTTGTGCAGTACTCTTCGCCAAGGGAAGTTGCTAGACTGCTCCAACGAACCGGGAGATCAGGTCATGGTGTTGGTAGATCTTCTAAGGGGGTAGTAATAGCTACAGTCAATTTGGATGATATCATCGAGTCAGGAGTTATCCTCAGACGTGCTCGTCAGAATAAGGTAGAGGATGCGAAAATTCCCAAGAAGTCATGGGATGTGCTCAGTCATCAGATTGCAGGTTTGCTTCTTGATGTTAATGAAATTGGAAAGGACGAGCTCATGAAACTCATTAGTTCAGCATATCCCTTTTCACATGTCAAGCCAGAGGAGCTGGATGCCCTTCTAGATTTTATGCATGGAAGAAAGATTGTAGAACTTGATGGTCTACTGGTGAAGAGAGGGTCTAGAACAAGAATCTTCTACTATGATCATCTGAGTACTATTCCAGATGTAAGACAGGTCAACGCAGTGGATATGACGACACGCACGTCGATAGGTGTGCTTGACGAGGACTTTGTGTCATCCAATGTTGAAGCCGGTTCAGTATTTGTGATACGAGGGCGACCTTGGAATGTGGTTAGTATAGACGATGAAACAGGTGAGGTCTTGTGTGTCCCAGCTGGAGGAACAGACACTGAGGCTCCCCGCTGGGTTGGAGAGATGATTCCTGTTCCGTTTGAAGTCGCCTCCGAGGTTGCAAAAGTTTGGTCCTCTGTTCTAGACAAAGATCCCAAAAATGCTGGTAAGTGGTTGACAAAAGAGTATGGAATATCTCATGATTCGCACGAGTATATTCTGGATGTCTTAAGAAACAGCAAAAGTGTCCTCGAGCAGCTTCCTACAGAAGACCTCTTTGTAATTGAGAGCTTTGATTCAGGACTAGTACTGCATGCTCCATTAGGGACTAAAGCTAATGAAACTCTAGGTATTGTGGTTGCATCACTTCTGACAACTCGTTTTGGTGTAGAAGTCGCAGTGGAAAGGGATCCCTACCGTATCCTTTTCACAGCTAGTAGGAGAATTGATCCAAGCTGGGTCATAGATGTTCTTCACGAATATTCTGGGGAACAGGTTTCAGTCATTCTTCGATTGGCAATGAAGCATACACAGAATTTTGCTTCGCGCTTCATTCATGTGGCAAGAAGAATGGATGTTGTAAAGAGAGATGCAAAACATAGAGAAGTACCTGTGAAATATCTCATTAAGTCATTAGAGGGTTCTCCAGTCTTTGAGGAGGCAATGAGAGAAGTCTTGGTTGACAAAATGGATGAAGAGAGGGTCATGGATATCTTTGATAGATACTCAAAAGGAAACCTCAGAATACACATCGTAAGCACTGAGAACCCCTCCCCTCTTGCACGACTAATCATTGAAGAAAAAACTAGATTCGAAGTTATGGGAGAGATTACTGACGAGGACGAGGTGCTTCGCATGATGGAGGAGCGGTTACTCTCTAAGAAGTTTAGATTGATATGCATGGCTGCTGACCACTGGAACTCTGTCAGGACACTGTCTACGCTTGACGATAAAGTGAATTGTCCCATTTGTGATTCAAAAATGATTGCTGCTGTATCACCAACCTCCAAAGACCTTCCAAAGATAGTAGCAAAAAGAGTGCGTGGCGAAAAACTCACAAGAAGTGAAGAAAAGGAGCACAAAGCAGCATCCCTTACCGCGGAACTAGTTTCACGATATGGAAAAACTGCTTTGTTGGTGCTAGCCGGAAGAGGAATTGGAGCAACCACGGCATCTAGGATTCTCAAACCGGGATTGAAGGACAGACTTGAGATTCTCAGAGCCATAGCAAAAGGAGAGTTGCAATATGAAAGAACCAGGCCTTACTGGTAACCAAGAGAAGCCAATGATTGTGTTTGCAGGTAGAAGTAATGTTGGCAAGAGCAGTACAATCCGTGCTCTCACCGGTAAGAAGGTTCGAATTGGTAAGAAACCTGGCAGCACTCGTTGGGAGCTGATGATTGATTTTGGTCCAGTCACAATCGTAGACATTCCAGGGTTCGGGTACATGGCTGGGCAGAGTAAGACTACAATAGAGGAAACAAAGACAAACGTTGTTCAGAAGTTGGAGTCTTGGAAGGACCAATTAGTGCTTGCAGTTCTGATCATTGACATCTCCCTCTTCAGGGAGTTATATCAAAGATGGTCATCTCGTGGAGAGATCCCAATTGATGTGGAATTCTATGGTTTCCTGTCTGAGATTTCTCCCAATGTAATAGTCGTAGCAAACAAAATGGACAAGGTCAAGAAGCGCGACCTCGCTGGGGAAGTTGATTTCTTAAAATCCAAGCTCAAAGAGATAGCACCAACCAGAGACCCCATTGTAATTCTCATGTCTGCTCAGAAGAAACAAGGATTGGCAGACCTTGTTTCTGTGCTAGATGATTTATTGATGGAGCAGGACTTAGACAGACCTAAATGGGCTTTTACCTCAACTTCTTGAATATGTAAAATACTACACCTACTACCATCACTACAGTTGAGATGATTGCCATTGGGACTATTGCACTTGGTGCTTCAATAAAGTCTAGGGATAACCAATTCAAGATGTTCATGAATAAGCGAGAGTTGTCACCAGAGTAGAACCATTTCAAGTCAGTATCTGGATGAGGAAGTTTGAGGTCGGTGAACATGAGTGTAGAACCCATAACAACTATTCTGCTTTCATCATACTCGAACGCCGACATCCAAGGCGGAAAAGTTCCATTAATGGCTGAGTAGGAAAGTGGTGCTTGTTCAAAATCTTCAATAGTCATGTTTGGGAAGGAGTAGTTCCCCCATGAGATGGGACTGTTTCTGAACTGTGCAAAGGAGGACTCATAGCCTGTAGCGATTGCGCTGGAAAGGTCAACTGGCTTTAGGGTGGAAGTCATGACATAGAGTTCATTGATGTTTCTGAAAATAGGATGATTTGATTCCCAGGTCGATGAGTCAAGTCGTTGTACAAACGGATAGCTTTCATTGAGAACTGTGTTGTCGTAGTCGAACATAGTATCTCCCCAGAGCGGTCCTACTCCTGTATCATTCACACTGAACCGGACACCGGTTACATTGATACTGTCTAGGAGATCATTGATTGCGTAATTATCACCCATGCCTTGCATTGTCAATTCAGCCCAGTATGTAACGTTCTGGTCTATAGTAGGGTCGCCACACAGGAATAGTGAGCTTCCATTGGCAAGCATCTCTGAAATTCCATCAATTTCCTCACTTGAGAAGGGATAACTGGCTGCTGGCCCTGCGATAATGAGAATGTCAACATCATTGAGGGTTGTGTCGGTCAAGTCCTCTGTGGTTGCATGTACAACATACTTTGTTGAAGTATTCACTGCATCAAGCATGAGATTAATGCCATCTTCTAAGTCAAAAGCATCGAATTGATTGTTATGACCTGCATCATAGAGGACCACAATAGGATCCAAAGGAGTTTGGGCTCTTACATTAGTCTGAAGACTAGAGAAAAGAACCATCATGGTCACTACTATTGCGATTATTCTGGGGGCATTCCTGAGCTGATTCATTTTGACATTCCGACCTTGTTGCTCAGTCAGCGTGCTTGACCTTAGGCCGTGTTTTAAAGTTATCCTCAGGTGCGACTGATAGTCAGTCAGTTCTGCGCCATTCAACATACAGCTTTCTTCGCTCAGTGTCAGTGGATTCTAGAGTATGATATTCCTCACGAATCTCCCCTATTCGTTGAGCCAGAAGGTGATAGCACATGTTTGATTCACGTGCAATGACAGCTTCTTGGTAGAAACTCCTGCATGTACAATACAGCTCAGGGATTACAAGATATTGACGACGTCGGCCCTTTACTATCCAAGTCACAGAATCACTTGGGTTGAAGTGATATTTGACAATCTTCCTTTCCTCTACTGTTCTTAATGCCTTTACAAACTTCTTACCATACTTGTCTTTGAAGTACTCTATGTCTTCTTGTGTGAGGTCTTCTTTTGAAAGCCTTTTCACCTCAGGTTGTGGAAGGAACATGATTCTCACTCTGTTTTCTGGTATAACGAGGTTAAAATGTTGTATATTAGATGACATACTTGTGATGGAAACAATATTTGATGACAGAGGTCTGATAATTACACAAGATGATGAGTCAGTCCTTCTCTTATCAGATATTCATCTTGGGTTCGAAAAAGAGCTATCTGAGAGCCGAGGTGTGGAGTTTCCTCCTCAACATCCTGTTATTCTTGAAAGAGTGAAGCTTCTAGTAAAGAAACACGGAGTTTCGCACCTATATGTAATCGGTGATGTAAAGCATACAATCGTGACTGATAGTTTCTATAATTGGGAGATTATTCCTGAGTTTATGGAAGCCCTGTCAGATTATGTAGAAATAACGATAATACCAGGTAATCATGATGGTGATTTGAAGGCATTACTTCCTCGGAGTATAACGGTCACTAATATTCGAGGTCAATTGATAGGACGGAGAGATGAACAAGTTGGACTTCTGCATGGGCATGCATGGCCAACTCCTGATATTCTAAATGCCAAAATGATAGTTATGGGTCATAACCATCCGACTATTCGCCGGTTTCGAGATGCGTCAGTTCCAGAGATAGGTCGTCCCTCAAGACGAAGATATGCGGGGACATTACCAGTTGTATTGAAATCGGAGTTGGATAAAAACTGCGTTCGAAGATCCATGGAAATACTTGAGAATCCAGAGGATACGAGTTGTGTGTTGATTACTCTCCCAAGCTTCAACGAGCTTCTCTCGGGAATTTCTGTCAATTATCCACAATCAGAGTTTCAAGGTCCATTTTTTGAAAATAAATGTGCGAGTTTCCGAAAATCGGAAGTCCACAGTGTAGATGGACTATTTCTTGGTTCGGTGGAGTGGCTTCAAGCGCGTTTCAACGAAATGATTAAATCCAAACCGACCGGGGACTGATTTGGACTAATGGGTCGGTGGTCTAGCTTGGTATGATTCTTGGTTCGGATCCAAGGGATCGCGAGTTCAAATCTCGTCCGGCCCACCATTCCTAATTCTAATCCTTATGACTGGCTTCTGAATAACCACCGCCACGAACAGCTCGATAAGTGGGGTACAGAGTAACTAATAGGACAAACACACCTCCAAATGGATAGATAATGCTTCCACTAAGATATAGAAAGAGAATTTGAATAATGAGAGTTAATTGTAGAGCAATGAGTAAAAGGGCTGAAGACTTTCTTTGTGTTCTCGGAACTATACTCTTTCTTTCAATTAGAGTGAGTAAGCCAACAAGGACTACCACCACTAGAAGAAGTAATAGTCCAAGGCTTAAACCGGAGAAATAATGTTGCGCATGAATGAAATGGGATTGATCTTCCTGTAGAGCAAACTGTAGTAGGGGAATTCCTTCTGGCCAACCAAAACTCACAGTGTAACTGAAAAGATTTGCATCATAATTGCGGTATTGCTGAATACAAAATGGGTACGCTGCTGGTGAAAAGACTCGTAAAGCTTCATCCCCACTTAATGGGATTTCTGTAATAGGTGATAGACTAGCCATCACTGCAACTATGAAAGATGTGATAAGTCCAACAGAAAGTAGTTGAATTATTTGTCCCCAACCTGTTTTACTAGCCAATAACCACGCAGCAACAATAACGATAATCACAACAATCAATCGAGTGTAGTCCTTCGTCTGTCTTTAGTTTAATATCACACCTTCTGGACATATCACTTCCGGCAGTTCAAATCTCGTCCGGCCCACCATTACTATTTCATGGATAATGCATAGAGAATGATAGCTGCTGTGCCTGCGGGCCCAATATCGACCTTTGCATCTAGACTGCGACATTCACCGAGATCCATCTCCTTTCTCGAAAAGGAACTGCTGCTTCCAGAAAGCATGATGGCAATTCGTTCTCCTGATTTTACCCGTTCAGATAGCTGGTTCATATCGAGATGATCTTTTGTGAGTACTGGAGATGTGATTAGCAGAGGTTGCTCGATGTTGAGTACTTCCAAGGCATCCTTGAGGTCTGGTAGCACCATGAAGTTCTGTTTCATCTTCATTGCTAGTCGGTTTGCATCGGGAACACCAGCCTGCGCAGCAGAACCTTCAGCCTTAGAAACCACAAAGTTCGAAAAACCAAGTCCATACACTACTTGAGCTGTTTCAATCGTCTTAGATGCTGAATGGACGTTGTGAAGGACTACGTAGATATTCTTGAGATGATTAGACAAGGTTAGCACAAACCTCCTGTGCAATTAGATGAGATATTATTGGAGGAACACTCTCACCCACTTGATTGTATTGGCTATCAGAAAAACCGGTGAAGACAAAGGAGTCGGGATAGCTCATCAGCCGTGCATGTTCACGTACGGTCAAGAGTCTGTTTTCATATGGATGAATGTATCGAGAGAGACCGTTTATTGAAGTTGAATGACGATCGGGGAAGAGTCGGACCCAGTTTGGTAGGCTTCTCGTCTTTGAAACACGGAATTGTCTAACACCCTGACCCCAACGGGTTTTGGATATGGCTTTCGTTTTTTCCTCGGAGATTGGATAGTCAACATGATTGGGAACATCAATTTCTGGGTTGAAGATTCGGTTTAGACCAAGATCAGGGAGGTCGCCAATTACTTCCATGACAGTGGGAGATGGTTTCCTAGCTGGCTTTAGCTTGATATTGCTTATGAAGACGCGGAGCCGTTTTGAGGGATTACCATGTTGATGTGCTCTAATCATATTGATTTGAATGTCGTCAATACCAACACGCTTGAACTCCTTTTGGATTATCTCCTTACCTCCAGCATGTAGTAGTGCAGCCACATTCTCAATGACGAAGACCTGTGGAGATAGATCGCCAATTATGCGGATTGCGTCTAGTAGAAGCTTTGCAGTTCCCTCACCATAGACTCTCTCTGCGGCTCGTTTCTTGCTGTCAGGATTAGCCTTGCTAAACTCCTCACATGGAGGTGATGCAATAATGATGTCTGGAGTTCCACTCAGAGCTTCTTCGATTTGGATCGAGTGAAGTTCATGTATATCAGTTTGCCAAACTACAGTGTCTGGAAAGTTGAGTTTGTAGGTTTCAAGAGCTGAAGAATCAATATCTACTGCGAGATGTGTGTCATCAATATAGGGCTTAAACCCTAGAAAGAAACCTCCCGCACCACAGAATAAGTCAAGAATCTTCATACACTTTTCCACAATCCGTCTGATTGTCTTGCAGACACCTCTGATTATAACAATGTCGAAGGAAGACTTCAAAAGTACCGATTATCTAGGACGGCTTCAAACTGCAATTGTAAGTGAGTGAGAATGTCAACAGGCTTTGGAAAAGGAAAGACAATTCTGTTTGGGGAACACTTTGTTGTCTATGGACTCCCAGCCCTTGTAGCAGGAATTGCATCAGAAACAACGGCAAAAATCACACGGATTCGTTCTTTTGGATGGAAACTTGTTGATGATCGACCCGCTATGCCTGGGTACAAGGAAAAGAAGCATGAGGAGCAGAAAGTATCGATTGACAACATGCTAAAACACCTCAAAATCGACACTACCAAGACTGGATTTCAGATAGATCTGGGAGGCGACCTAGTCTGTGCTTCTGGTATTGGCGCCAGTGCAGCGAGTTGTGTTGCTATTGCTAGAGCCTTGAGTGAAGAATATTCACTTGGTCTAGACGATGATCAGATTAACGAAACCGCCTATATCGGTGAAATGGGATACCACGGAACTCCTTCGGGGCTTGACAATACTGCTTCAACATTTGGAGGCCTCATCTGGTTTGTGCGTGATTTGAGTGGAGGTCTTCCCAAATTCGAGAAACTAAAACTAGGAAAACCAACGAATCTCGTGATTGCCTCAACAGGTTTGACTGCGAGTACTAAGGTTGTTGTTGGCGATGTTAGGAAAAAGAAAGAGGCTGACCCAGACTGGTTTGATTCTATCTCAGAGCAGTATGTTCAGCTTGTCAATGATGCACGTAAGGCTCTGATTGACTTGGATTTTGACAAAGTTGGGGAATTAATGAACAAAAACCACGTTTTGTTGCAACAATTGACTGTTTCTTGCAAAGAACTTGACAATCTGGTTGAAATTGCACGTAAGAACGGAGCCATTGGCGCTAAGATGACTGGAACTGGTAGAGGAGGAAATATGATAGCACTTGCTCCAGATGAGGCTACAATGAAAAAGATATCAGAAGCACTGAAGAAAGGTGGTGCAGCTGGTGTTTGGACCACATCATTTGGGCTTTGAGGTGAAACCATGATACTTGAAGATTATATCAAAAAGTTGCAGAAAGATGGAAAAATCACTACTGTGAGCAAGGAGATCTCAAGAAATCTAGAGATTGCTGGGGTTCTAAAGACCCTTGAACCCGAACCCGTATTATTTGAGAATGTGAAGGAGAGCGAGTTCAGAGTAGCAGGTAATCTGTTCTGTACCAAGTTGCAGATAGCAGACTACTTTGGAATATCGGTAGAGCAGATTATTCCAACTCTCACTGATGCTATTGAAAACCGTAGTGAACCGGAAAAGATTGAAAATGCACCATGCCAAGAGGTGGTTGAAACTAAGGTAGATCTTGACATCTTGCCTATACTCTTCCACAACAAAATAGATGGGGGACCATACATCTCTTCAGGTGTTGTTGTAGCCGCTGATCCAGAGTATGGGCAGAACTTGGATTTTCATCGAGCTATGCAAATCAGTAAAGATAGAATGGTTGCCAGAGTGGTTAGAGGAAGAGACTTTCACAAGTTCTTGGAACGAAATGGGGAGGTTGATGTAGCATTCTGTATTGGTAACACACCTGAAGTCCTTATTGCAGCTGCAACCTCTGTTGAAACAGGGATAAACGAGCTTGAGATTGCGAATGCGCTTAGTCCTATTAGACTAACCAGGGCTAAGACTGTGGACCTCATGATTCCAGCAGATTGTGAGTTTGTATTGGAAGGCAGAATTGTGCTTGAAGAAAAACACGATGAAGGTCCTTTCATTGATTTGACTGAAACAGTGGATGTCGTGCGACAAGAACCAATATTTGAAGTGAAGAAGCTAACTCACAGAAAGACTGCAATTTGGCAGGGACTGCTACCAGGTCGTTCGGAGCACAAGATTCTGATGGGTATGCCAAGGGAGCCTACAGTTTTCAAGAAGATAAAGGAGAGAGGAATAGATGTTCTAGATGTCTTCATAACTCCTGGAGGAGCCAGTTGGTTGCACGTTGCAGTTAAGGTGAAGAAGAAGAGTGAGGATGATGGATTGCAGGCTTTGGAAGCGGCCTTTGCGGGCCATAAGAGTGCGAAACACATCTGGGTCTATGATGAGGACATCGATATCTATTCAGAAGAAGAAAGAGAATGGGCTATGGCTACCCGGTTTCAAGCAGATGTAGACCTTCTCATAAAGGATCCTGAACCTGGAAGCTCTCTCGATCCCAGTGCGGAGCCAGGCACAAAAATGACTACAAAATGCGGTTTTGATTGTACAAAGGTCATTGATGCGAAAGGAAAGAGCTATGAAAAAGCCAAGTTTCCAGAGGTTGACGTAAAGAAGTACCTAGGTGAGTGAGATGGGACTGGCACTAAGTAAAGAAGAGCAAGAGATGCTTGAGGGAAAACAGGGAAAAGCCACGCGAAAAGCCATGGAGATAATCACTACGCTTGGTGAAATCTATGGTGCTGAAAGACTGATTCCAGTTTCAAGTGTGCAGATTGCGGGAGTGTCCTATCACAATCTGGGGGAGGCAGGACTCGAGTATCTCTCCGAGATGGCAGAGGATGGTCGTACGAGAGTCTTGACCACTCTAAATCCAGCAGGAATGGATCTGGACGAGTGGAAAAAACATGGAATCAGTGAGGATTTTGCAGTAAATCAGCAAAGAGTTGTAGATGCATTTGAGAGAATGGGTGTAATCACTACTTGTACATGTACACCCTATTTGATAGGAAACTTACCGCATTATGGAGAGCATATTGCGTGGGCTGAGTCTTCTGCTGTTTGTTTCTCGAACTCAGTGATTGGGGCTCTTACAAACCGGGAAGGCGGTCCTAGTGCACTTGCATCAGCATTGACTGGACGAACTGCAGAATACGGTCTCCACCTCAAAGAGAATCGGGTAGCACAAGTGAAGTACGATGTGAAGACAGAGTTAACAGAAACTGACGATTTCGGTCTATTGGGACACGTCATTGGGGAACGGACTGGCAAGACAATCCCATATATCACAGGAGTGAAACATGCGACCACGGAGCAGTTGAAGTCATTCAGTGCTTCAGTGGCAACATACGGCGGTGTCGCTATCTTCCATATGGAGGGAATCACCCCTAACAGGACTACGATTCCAGAAAAGACAGAAACAATCACAAGAGAGGACTTGAATGCAGCACGAACCATACTCGATGATGAAAATGCAGATATCGATTTTATCAGTGTGGGATGTCCTCATGCGAGTATCAAAGAGATTGCCACAATTGCAGAGATGCTTGATGGTAAGCATGTGACCGGTGGTAAGACTGTCTGGATAACGACCGCTAAACCAACCAAGGATCTTGCCATGAAGATGGGATATTATGATAAGATAGAGAAAGCAGGTGCTTTCTTGGTGGCTGACGCATGCTGTGCTGTGGCACCACTGAAGGGGAGATTTTCTGGGTTGATGACAGATTCAGCGAAAGCATGTTTCTATGCCCGAGGAAAGAATAAGTTCAAGACAGAAATACGAACCGTCGAAGAGTGTATCAGGGAGGCTGTGTCCTAATGCAAGGCAGGAAGATCTTCAAAGGTAAGGTAACGGGGGAGGCTCTCGTAACAAGCGAAGACATCTCGTTCTATGGAGGGTGTGACCCTGAAACAGGAGAAATAGTTGAGAAAGGGCATCATCTTGAGGGGAAATCTGTTTCCGGCAAGGTACTTGTCTTTCCCACTGGAAAAGGTTCAACAGTTGGTTCGTATGTTCTATACGCACTCAAGAAGGCTGAGAGAGCACCACTTGCAATCATAAACAGAACAACAGACCCTGTTGTGGCTGTGGGTTGTATAATCTCAGAGATTCCTGCGGTGGACCAGATTGAGGTTGAGAAAATCAAAACTGGACAAAAAGTGGAAGTGGACGCCGATAGTGGCGTCGTATCCATAATTGAGTAGACCTCAAAACCGTTGTACTTGAGGTTCAAAGTCTTCAGGAGTAAATGCGGTTTCGCCCTCTTCTGGCATATCGCCCCTCTCACGTAGTGTCTGTGCTGTAAGAAGGTAATATACCAGAGCTAGTGACTTACGACCACGGTTATTGGTAGGAATCACAAGATCAACATTTGTGGTAACGTTATCGGTGTCACAGAGAGCTACTACCGGGACACCAATCTTAGCAGCCTCAGACAGAGCTTGTTGGTCAGTCCTTGGGTCTGTAAGGATAACCACATCCGGCTCAATGTAGGTTCGTGGACCTGCAATGTTAGGATTGGTGAGTGTACCTGGTACAAAACGTTCAGTGAATGCATTGGCGCCGATGTAGTAGGCGAATGTTTCGACAGGCCTCTTACCATAGACTCTTCCTGACACAATCACAATTTTAGAAGGATCAAATCGAGCAAGGAACTTTGCAGCCACTCGAATTCGCTCGTCTGTTTTCCGGACATCAAGTACGTAGAGCCCAATTGGTCGTTGCCGATAGACGAAGGGCTCCATGTCTTGTGTCTTGACTTGGGTCCCGATATGACAACCGGCCGCCAAATATTTATCCATAGGCGTGAGCAGCTCTAAGTCAGTAACTTCTATCTCACTCATTCTACTTAGCCTCCGTAGATTCTGTCGTGGCGAAAGCCATGAAACTGTCAATAATGTCAATATGTGCAAGTAGCATCCTCCGGCAGCAATACCGGGTTAGCCCGATATTGTCAAGCACTACTGCAGGGTCTTCACCCTGTCGTACTTCTCGTTTGAACTGCTCGAACTTGTCTGCAACTACTTTACCGCAAGTAAAACATCGTACGGGTATAATCATTCTATAGTCGCCTCACCTGTATGATTTTTGGTAGCGAGAACGCGCTGAAGGTCCACCGAATTTCTTGGGTTCTGTTCGTCGTGGATCTCCCACCAGCATTGTTCTATCGTGTTCAATCATCTTTGAGCGTGCTTCAAAGTCTTGACTCATTCGAACCAGACCTGTGGCTATTGCCATTCGCACAGCGTCTGCTTGGCTCATGAAACCACCACCTTTGGTCCGTACCCTGATATCATATCGTTTCCATCCTTCTCCGAAGAGAATTAGGGGTTCCATGATACGCATGCGAGCAAGCTCTGGTTGTTGAATCTCCAGAGGGCTTCCGTTGATTCTGATTCGACCAGTACCGTCCTTAATTGTGGCTTTTGCGAGGCTTGTCTTCCTCTTGCCAGTGCTAACTACAACTCTCATTTTATGCTACCTCCGGATTTCTCCAACCAAGTTCTTGACTCAGGTCAGCTACTGTGATGTATTTCTGAGTCAGGCTTCTGTATTTGGCACCTTCAAGCACTATCTTTTCATAGTCAGCGTACTGTTTAGGCACTCCAATGTACACTTTGATACGTTTGTATGCAGCCTTACCACGTGGTGTCGGCCATGGGAGCATGCCACGGAGCATCTTCCGGACCATCTTATCAGGACGTCGTTCATGAAATGGACCTCTGCTTGGTTTGTAGGAGGTCCGAATGTTAAACTTCTCTTTGAAAGCTTCAATCACGGTTCGGCGTTTGCCTGTGATTATGGCTTTCTCAGCGTTGACAATTACAATGTCATCACCGAGGAGAGCTGCTTTTGCGGCTTTCGCACCAAGTCGACCGACAACCATGTTCTCGGCATCGTAAACTTTGATATTTTTCGCGCTCATAGGAACCACCTATACAATGATTGTAACTCCTTTCCCTTTAGGACTCTTAGCAAGTAGCTCGTTAATCGATATCAGCGATCCACCAGCCCCTACTATGACTGTCCTCGCAGAGGTTGAAGCATTAAGAGCTGCTACTGTCACTTTATGTGAGAGGCTACCTGATCCCAGTACCTTTCCTGGTACTACAATGATGTCCCCTGCATTGGTATGACGATTGATTTTTCCAATATTTACTGTAGCACGCTGACGAGCTGGTCTGGCAATTAGCTCAGCAACTCGTTTCCATATCCCCACATTGTGTTTTGCAGATGTTTTTCTCAACGCATTAATGAGTGCGCGTGTATTGGGGTCAGTTGGTCCAGATTTGACTGATCTTTCCATGTTGTCACACCTCATAGTGAATTCGCGTAGTCAAGAGCCAATCTGATTCTCTCTTTCAGTAACTCAGAAGCCTTCTCAACAATAACCTCAGGACTTAGAGCGCCAGACGATTCTACTTTGAACAGGAAACTATCTTTCTTCGAATCAATAGTTATTGCGCCAGGCTCGCACACTTCAACACAAGCCTCGCAAAGGCTACAGTCCAGAGTATTCTGTGTAGATATTGTGTCACCCTCAACCAACAGTATGTTCTTTGGGCAAACATCGACACAATCTCCACACTGATTGCACTTCTCTTTGTTCACTTCTACTATGGGTACATATTTGTATGAAACTGTTGAAACTGGTTGAAACTTGGCGTTTTCCACACCTTTTCCAAGTCGAGCGTATGCCTCGATAATTAAGCGCTGATTGGGCGCTAGTTTTACCAAGGGAATATCGCCTGATGCTGGAACGATTTTCGGGTCCTGTGATGTCAAATCGCGGGAGTAGATAATCTTCTCTTCATCACCTGTTTCTTCTTCTAGAGTAAGTGTACATTGACAGAGACTACAACCTTTTCCTTCGCAATCACAATCCTCTGGTAGGTTGTAGCTGTCGAGATCTGTCACAAGAGGTATTAGACCCATCCTGTGAGCAAGCATCTCATCATACATAACACTGGTATTCTCAAGAACAAGTACTTCATCTATCGCCATTGATGGCAATCTGGTAAGCATGGTTCTGCGTAATGCGTTAGCAAACGCAACATCCACTCCTTCCACTAGGAAGTGAACGGAATCATCTTGTTTGTGGATTATTGTGATTTCCATTGACTCACCTGACCGTTATGTTTCAGTCCATACCCAAAAGACATTCATTCCCGGACGGACTCGCCATGCGACCTGATGTGGTCAGATGACTCACTCGCCCATGTCCTGGGTGACTTCGCCTGTTTTCTCTGAACATAAAAGGCTTGTCCTACGACCGGTCTAATAGGATAGAACTCGGATATGAGATGTTGTAGCAATAATCATGCAGCTACTTCGACAATGTCTCGTAGCCCATTCACAATAATTTTGTAACCATTAAGACGTTGTTTCGGGTCAATGGCGACCATCCCGACTGTTGGAACCCCGAGCAGGTCCTGTACTGACTCGGGCCTCATTGATCCTGGAAGATCCTGCTTGTTGGCCACAGCGATTACTTTCACGCCATTAAGTTGACTTTTGTATTTCTCAAGTAGCTGACGAGTTTTAAGCACAGCTTTTGGATAGCTCTCAGTAACTACAACTACCATCTTGCTACCCCTCATGAAGTCGGACCAAAGGAATTCAAAATGGGATTGACCACCCATCTCGATAAGAGACACCTTTGTCTTACTGTCGATAGTGATTGTTCCACAGCTCATACCCGCAGTTGGTTGATAGTTTGTCTCCAACTTTGATGTCCGGTCAGTTAGTAGCTTAATCAGAGTAGACTTGCCAGCGTAGCCGGACCCCATAAGGGCAACCTTGACATATTGTGTCATGAGAGTTGACTCCAACTAGAACGTGTTTGGATAGCGTATAGGTTGATGTATTTCGGGTGTAATACTCACTGTTGGAAAAACGCCACATTTGAAGCTCTACTTAAGGCTGATGAATTAACATGAGGGGGATACCGTGATAAGCGCGCGATAGAAGAGCTTAACAGGCAAAGCGAATTTGCCAATCGGGAGATGGTGAGATGTCCTCCAAGGGTCCACAGATAATAGAAATTGAGGACGGGGCTCTAGGCAAACTGGGTTTGCTGATTGAAGATTATACCAACCCAATCTGTGTGACTGACGAACTGATTCATTCGGAGTATTCTCAACTTCTAGAAACTGCAATTGGGAAACCCTGTAAATGGTTAATGGCCTCTACTTATCGAGCTAATATCAACACAGTTCTTGGTAATATCGATATTGTACTGGGATTTGGTGGCGGGAGTAGCCTGGATGTCGCAAAGCTGATCTCTCGAGATACTGGTATCAACTGGATATCAATACCTACGGCCGCCTCCCACGATGGAATAGCAAGTGAAGTTGCATCAGTGAGTCATAATGGCTACAAATACTCTGAGAAGTGTAAGGCTCCATTTGCAGTGATTGCTGACACTTCAATCATCTCAAGGGCACCTCCTAGACTAAGACTTGCAGGTCTTGGGGATATAATCTGTAAGACATCTAGCTTGGCTGAATGGAAACTGGCTCATGAGGCGATGAATGAAGAGTTTGATGATGATGTCTTTTCCATTGTGAGGAAAGCTTTGGAATCAGTTCTCGCGGATGATAGTCTTGAAACCCTAATCAGTGCTGAAATTGATGCAGGACGTGCCATGAGTATTTTCGGCAGTTCGCGACCTTGTTCTGGGACAGAACATGCAATCTCTCATGCCATGGACATAAGCTGTGCAGAACTGCATGGATTACAGGTTGCATTTGCCACACCGCTGTGTCTTCATTATCTTCAAGAAGCTGGTTGTACAGAGCACAAACCTGGTGACATTCTAAGCTTCATGTCTGAGAGAGAGATGCCAACAACCCTCTCTGAGATGAGAATCAGTAAAGTGCAATTTATCGATAGCATACGTCATGGTCTTAAGATCATGGAAAAGAGAAACAGGTACTCAGTTTTGACACATCTAGATGTAGATGACAGCTCTCTCGAAACAGCTATGGCAGAACTTGGATACTAAATTGTCAATACACTTCGACAGTTTTAAAAGAAGTTAGACAGACGGCGCAGGAGAGTCTGTCCCTTGAAGGATAGACTGTATTTGCATATACCGATGAAGAACTGAACTGAGGTAGAAAATAATGCCAAAGCCAAGTTTTGTAGAATGGGAGCCTACTGAGGAACTTCAGAAGAAGGCCCTTGAGGCTCTAGAAATAGCTAAAGACACAGGCCGTATCAAGAAAGGTATCAACGAGGCGACAAAGAGTATTGAACGTGGCATAGCACGCTTAGTAGTCGTTGCTGAAGATGTTGAGCCACAGGAAGTAATCATGTACTTACCTGGTCTTTGTGACGACAAGAAAGCTCCTTACATCTTCGTGAAAAGCAAGGCAGACCTTGGAAATGCCGCTGGCATCGAGAGACCCACAGCAGCCGTTGCAATCATTGTTGAAGGCAAGGCGAAGGAACTGGTTGACGATCTCGTCGAGAAAATCAACGGTCTCCGTAAATAGAATCCAGGTGATGGCCGATAATGAGCAAAGAAGAAGAAGCAACTCCTTCAATCCCTGCAGAAGTCATTCAGCTTCTAGGTAGAACTGGAGTGACTGGGGAGATCACACAAGTCCGTGTGAAGATCCTCGATGGAAGGGATAAGGGGCGAGTCTTAACCCGTAACGTGAAGGGGCCCATTAGAATGGGGGATATCCTGATTCTAAGAGAAACTGAACGAGAAGCCCGTAAGATGAGGAGGCGCTAGATAAACGATGGTCGGAACACAGAAATGTTCGTTCTGTGGGAAGGATATTGAGCCGGGAACTGGCTCTGCTTTTGTACAAACAAAAGATGGAGCGGTTTTCTGGTTTTGCTCTAACAAGTGCAAAGTAAACAGACTGAAGCGCCGATTAAAGCCCAGAGACACAAAATGGGCCGCTGGGTACGAAAAAGGCGGTAAAGTGTCTCGTTAGGCTGAGTTAGCCGGGAAAAATGTGGAACCAAAGGTGGTCCTTACCACCTGAGGTTTCATCTATGCTTTTTCGACTTCTTCCTTGACAAAGTCAAAGATGACTGAAGCTAGTGTACTGATTTCTTCTGGAGTAATGCCCTTCGAGTCCTTTCCTAGAAGTTCAGTCAGGGACCGGAGTACATCATCTGATGTGTCTTTGCTCTCTATTGCGTTCTTGACAACATTTCGAATCTCAGTTGTATAGTCGGCATCTCCTAAACTGTACTGGTCAACGTATGCTTTCGCTTTTTCTTCAGCATCTGAGGATTCCTTGAGACCCCCCTCGGTGGTCCAAAGCTTGATTTCATCAGTAGCTGTTTCTGGGGCATCTGATGCATGTGCAATGTTTACTCCAGCCCAAATACCATACTTACCTCGAAGAGAAGAAGGGTCAGCCTTTTGAACAAAGGTTGCACCAAGAGCATCGCGAACACCTTGGATTACATCCTCACCTTCAAAAATCATGGTCAACACAGGAGCTGATGAAATGAAATCAACCAGCCAAGGAAAGAAGGGTTTCTCCTTGTGAACCGCATAGTGCAGCTTGGCTAGTGACTCTGGGACCTTCATCTCGCGAAATGCAATGATTTTGTAGCCCCGATTCAGCAACGCCTTCAGAACTAATGCGCTGACTCTACGTCGGGCTGTGCCATCTGGTTTGATTATTACAAATGAGCGTTCCAAATTGTTTCACCTATGCTCTTATGATACAAAAGTACTGTATCTATGCCATTCGCGGGAGAGATGGAGAATATAATACATTTCATTTGACATGTTTGACAAAAGCGACACTTTCATAACCATAACCTGTAGTCCAACAGCCAATTCCTTGTGAGGTGCCAGTCTTGACAGAGAATGCCAAGTTACGTTCACCAATCGTCACTGTCTTGGGACATATTGATCACGGAAAGACCTCATTGCTTGACAAGATGCGTGGCACTGGGGTTCAGGACAGAGAAGCAGCTGGCATCACTCAACACATAGGTGCATCATTCTTTCCTACAGAAACAATCCTTTCAATCTGCGGAGATCTTCTGAAAAGCGTCAACACAGAACTCACTATTGATGGTCTGCTCTTCATCGACACACCAGGTCACGAGGCATATCTTAACCTCAGGCGTCGGGGTGGGGCTATAGCAGATATTGCGATACTTGTCGTTGACATCAATGAAGGGCCCCTCACACAATCCTATGAATCACTCAAAATCTTGCGGTCTGGAAAGACTCCATTCTTAATTGCAGCAAACAAACTTGACAAGGTTCCGGGGTGGAGAGAGAAGCCTGGAATGACTCTTTTCCAAGCTATAAAGGCACAGGGGCAATCAACACAGAATGAAATCGATAGGCGGCTCTACGAGATTGTAGGAGCTCTCTCAGCCAATAACATCCAATCAGAGCGGTTTGACCGTGTAACAGACTTCAGAAAGACTGTAGCAATAGTACCAACTAGTGCTAAGACAGGGGATGGGATTCCAGAGCTCTTGATGGTTCTCTCGGGTTTGACTCAACAATACATGAAGGATCGGCTAAGCATTTCTGAAGGACCTGCAAGGGGTGCAATTCTAGAGGTACGAGAAGAAACAGGACTAGGAATTACTTTGGATACAATAATCTACGAGGGAGTGCTCAAGAAGACTGACACCGTGGTTGTAGGTGGACTCGATGGTGTCATTGTGGCTAAAATCAGAGCTCTTTTGCAGCCAAAACCCTTGGATGAAATCAGAGACCCCAAGGAGAAATTTACTCATGTTGATGTAGTACATGCAGCTGCAGGGGTCAAGATAGTAGCGCCAGACATAGAGGGTGCGGTGGCAGGTGCTCCGGTATATGCTGTCACTAATCCAGAACAACTTGAAGAGATAAAACAAAAAGTTCGTGATGAAGTTGGTGCAATTCGGATTCAGACTGATAAGTCGGGAATTGTTCTAAAGACTGACACACTGGGTTCGCTCGAAGCAGTGACTCAATTTCTACAGGAACGCAAGGTTCCTGTGAGAGCAGCAGATGTTGGACCCATTGTAAAGCGAGATATCATCGAAGCGCAGGCATCTGGTGATACAGACCCACTGAATGCGGTTGTCTTAGGATTCAATGTCAAATTTGCACCGGATATCGAAGATTTGGCAGCAGAATTGGGTGTGGAAACGTTTCTGAATGAGGTCATTTACCGACTCTATGACGAGTATAATGCCTGGTTGATTGTGAAGAGAGAGCAGGCAAAAGCCGAGTCTCTCAGTTCTATCATTCGACCAGGAAAGATTGAGTTGATGCCTGATTATGTGTTCAGACAGAGTAACCCGGCTGTAGTAGGTGTGAAGGTTTACGGTGTCATTAAACCTAGAACGGGACTGATTAACGAAGTTGGAAAACGTGTTGGGACAATTCTTCAGATACAGGACAGAAGTGTAACAATTGACGAAGCAACAGAAGGAATGGAAGTTGCTGTTTCAATAAGAGGACCAACGATCGGTAGACAAGTGAAAAATACCGATATACTGTATACAGATGTCCCAGACAAGCACATTCTGGCAATCAGAAAGAAGTTCATGGATGATTTATCACAATCGGAGCAGGAAGTACTCGAGGAGCTGATTACAATTAAAAGAGCTGGTGGAGCCTTTATCTGAGCTCTACTGACAATTGGCAACGTTTTTAGGCAATTCAGGGGAAAGCACCGATGCAGCGGGCAGGGCGGGCCGTTTGCCGCGGTCGAGACCACATGGCACTAGTGGCGTCAGTAACCCCGTGGAGGATGAAACCCGACCACGATGGGTTTCGCTGTGGGACTGTGATTGGCAGTCTCTGGAGTCTGTTACGGGTATAGCAACACTCGTAGGTTTGTTGTGATTACCTTAAACTTCCGAACCGGGTCAGGCCCTGGCGGGAACAGCCCTAAGGATGAGTAGTGGAGCCCCAGAGGTAGCTGCCATGAGAAACGCAACGAGCTAACTCAACGCGGGAAGGACATTCGATACATTGGGAGCCGCTGCACCCTTTCATTCTAGATTATCTGAAAATGGTAGTCTACGGTAATGTTTAAGAGAAAATTCCAGTCCGCAGAGAATCAAGCTGAGGTTTCCGAGCCTGGTACGGAGCCAGCCTGCTATTCGCCCGTGCGTATCGCAGGCGGGCTGACAGTTGGTGTGCTAAGCACGCGAGGGTTCAAATCCCTCCCTCAGCGCCATTACTTCTTGCTAAGCTAAGTGGAGTCGAGTATCACAGAATGGGCACTTGACTACATTTTCATCAACTGGCATAGCGTTCACAGATTGGAATAGATTCCCGCAGTTTGGACATCCGTAGGTATCGGGATTGGAAGTGGTCTGAGCTGGTAGTGCATGTTTTCTCATGGAATCCAAAATCCGTTCATCCTCTGACACATCAGTTGGAGCAATGGTCCTACCCTGTGCCCATCGATACGTGGCATAGAGCCCAAAGACAATCATAGGGATGTAGAAGACCATGTAGAGGGGTATCTGTTCAGGTGGCATCATACCTATGCCAATGAAGCCGATTATTCCTATGATGAGAATTAGCACAAAGAACAACCATCTCCACGTGGATGGCCCGGTTTCTTGTTGATATGGGTCATAGTAGTCATCGTTCATCATGGTCTGCACTCTAACCAAGACTAGAGCGTGAACCCTTCTAATCTCTTCCATCCCGGCTTATGAAATAAGTTGCAAAATAGAGAAGGAACTCGGGCCTTGCGGGCCCGGTTCTTAGATACTAGAGATTACTTTCTTGGTGTGACTTTCTGGACAATACCAACAGCCACGGTCATTCCCATGTCACGAACAGCAAACCTACCGAGTTGTGGGAACTCCTTGTAGCTCTCAATGACCATAGGCTTCAGAGGAACCAGTGTGGCGATCATTGACTCGCCTTTCTTGACGAAGTCTGGGTTCTCTTCTAGGACTTGGCCACTTCGCTGATCAAGCTTCTGAAGGATTTTGTCAAACCTACAGGCAACTTGAGCAGTGTGAGCATGAATGACTGGTGTATAACCAACTGTGATAGCACTTGGGTGCTGAATCACCATCACCTGACCGGTGTAGTCAGCAGCGACTGTGGGTGGGTTGTCAGTTGGACCGGCAACGTCACCACGACCAAGATCTTTCCTCTCGATGCCACGCACGTTGAAACCAATGTTGTCACCAGGAACAGCCTGAGGCAACATCTCGTGGTGCATCTCGATGGACTTGACCTCTCCCTCTTTATTTGGAGGCATGAAAACAATCTTCATTCCTGTCTTCATGATGCCGGTTTCAACACGGCCAACTGGTACAGTACCAACACCCTTGATTGAGTATACATCGTTGATAGGTACTCGTAGGGGCTTGTCGGTTGGCTTCGGAGGAAGCTCTACCTTATCAAGAGCCTCAAGAAGTGCAGGACCATCATACCATGGTGTGAGGTCTGGAGTCTTCTCTTTCAAGTTTGCAGCGTCGAGGGCTGAAGTCGGGATGAATGGAACGTTCTCCTGTTTGTAACCAATGCTGGCTAGGAATCCTCCAACTTCTTCCTTGACCTCTTTGTATCTGTCCTCGCTATACTTGACACTGTCGTCATCCATCTTGTTGATACAGACAATCAAGCTTGGCACACCAAGAGTCATTGCAAGGTAAGCATGTAACTCTCCTCGCTTTGCAGACACAACAAGTAGACCAACGTCAGCCTGTGAGGCTCCAGTGATCATGTTCTTGATGAAGTCCTTGTGGCCAGGAGCGTCAATGATGGTGTAATAGTACTTGTCAGTGAGGAACTTGAAGAATGCGATGTCGATGGTTAGACCACGCTCTCTCTCCTCTTTCAGACGGTCCAGCGCAAAAGCCCATGCCCAGCTGGGCCGCCCAAGTTTCTCTGCTTCGGCCTTATGCTGTTGGAAAGTACGCTCGTCAACAGCGCCTGTTTC
>WOR8_10001738_pt1 | contig 31470 bp, 28 predicted proteins | sample DeeMarSeWOR38_10_FD_19890 | JGI IMG/M metagenome (IMG submission 19890) | reverse complement strand
ATCTCTCATCATGCGGCTATAGCCTTCCACATCAGCACTAAGGATGGCGGTGAGTTTACGATTAAAACCCTTTTCTGCCATCATGACACCCCCACTTTTAAGGTTTCAAACTCGGATTCTATTCTGGAAATGGAGCGCCGTTTCAGATCAGGTGGAATTGGAAAATAGAAAATGATTTATGCGCATTTATACCCAAATCGATGGGATTTAGTCAATCAAATTGAGGATTCCGGCAGGTGGTGATACCATTATTGTATCTGCAAAAATGCAGAAATACGGATATGTAGATGTAATCGCAAAAATTTAATGTCTCCAGAAACCTGACTTATTTTGCCGCAAAAACGGCAAAAATTCAGATATTATGAATAACGAGTAGGCAGGTAGTTTGAAGTGCTTAAAATGGAGAACACTTGCCAATTTCCATGTATGGAGTATCACTATCGTTGTCAGTTAATTGGTTTATATTTGGTAGTACGTTATAATATGCCATCAAAAAACTAAAAATGTATCTCCCATTATTTTTGTTAAATCTAAATTCCGTTCCATAATAGCCCTTGCAGAATAAGTACCCGTGATCATTAAACTCACCTTTACAGAGACAACTCGGTTCTTTTTCACCACCTTTAACGACTTTGTAACTGTATCCATTTTTATCTGACTTGGTAATAATAAACTTGTTTTCGGATATAAATTCCGTAATCTCCCAATTTTTTGAATTTCCGTTGTACCTAAATCCAGTAGTTTTATCAGCTGCACACCGGAACTGTTCAGAACCAGCAATTAATGGATTAAACAATAGAAAGATAATAATTATGAAATAGCATTTATATTTCATGCTTCAAATCTATTATGAATATTGGGTAGGTTAAAGGGATTAAAACCGGAACCTCATAGACCAGCTTCTTATTTTTTTTAATTGTCACCAAATAAACTCCACAGCTCAATTTCCCAATAAAATCATATCATAGCTGCTACCAATTGCAAGCAAAGCAGAAATACGAAAGCCTTAAGGGGATTGAGGCTTTCTTAATGGAGGATTGCGGCAGGGAGAGATACTTTACCGGAAAATCAAATATCTACTGATTGGGGAGATTATTTACAGAAAATTACACCTCTAAAAACCTTAGATGATATCTAATAAGAGTTTTATCAATAGTCCCGTCAAAGAAAAGGCCAAAACTATAAATTGAGTTTTGGCCGTATCACGAATCAGATGGTGACATCTTGGCGTAAGGGATTATTGATAAAACATGATGTGCGAAGCCGAGATGTTGGCACGAAATATGCTATATGGGTAAAGTATCCACTTAAATAAAAGCAAAATTTAAGCGAATTTGAAATCTAAACAAGAAAACCGCTGGGAAAAACCGCGTTAAAACTGCCGCGGAGCGGCTTCGTTCATCAAAGCTATATCACAGGTTCTTCAGACATTCAAAAGTAAAGGTTCGTTGTAAATAGTACAGGTATTTGATGTGAAAAGCAGCCTGTTTTCCATTAAGGCGAATTGTGCATATTCTGATAGCAGTCGAAGCGACACCTTCAAAGCAAACTATGTATCAACTTTTTATCAGCATTAATCGATGAAATTATGTCTCAGGATCGGTTGCTACAGTGGATTTGCGGCTTTCTATGTGCCCAAGGCCTTTCTTGCTCTAATTGAGCCGCAAGTCTGAAGAGAGTGGCTTCGTCTCCAAAGCGACCTGCGAATTGAACTCCGATTGGGATATCATCTTGGTTCCAAAATAGCGGCACCGACATTGCAGGTTGCCCCGTTAGGTTTTGGATGCGGGTGAAAGTTCCAAAAGACTGTACAAGTGCTATCCATTTTTCCGGGTCTTCTGGCGTCCACTTTAAAGCACCGAGTTTTGTTGGAGGAATTCTCATTGTCGGGGATAATAGCAGATCGTAACCACCGTCGTGATACCATCGGGCCACTTTCCTTGTAAAACGCTGGGCCTCTTCCACTGCGACCAAAAAGTCCGCACCTGTTTGTCCCTTGGCCGATTGATATCTGCCCCATGTTACAGGCTCCAGTTCATCCTCTGCGATCTTTCTTCCTAACTCCCTTTCCCAGTAAGCAATCGCATGGCCAATAAAACTGGAGAAAATGCAGCCAAAGCTCTCTGTAACATTTGGATAGCTTAATTCATCTGGTGCGATTTCCTCAACGGTATGCCCTAAACTGCCGCAGAGCTGCGCAGCATCCTTGACAGCGTCCACACAATCCGGATGTAACTCTGTGCTCACATGCCAGCCTTTGGGCACACTTGTCAGAACTCCGATCTTCAGCTGTCCTACCTTCGCTCCGACTTCCTCTATGAAAGGGCGTTCATTATGCGGAGCACAGTATGGATCACCGATATCTGGACCAGACGTCACGTCCAACAGCGCAGCGGAGTCCCTTACACTTCGAGTTAGAGCATGTTCATATGCGATTCCGCTCGCTATATCCCCGAATATTGGGCCAAGTGGATTTCGTCCTCGGCTCGGCTTAAGTCCAAAAACAGCACAACATGAGGCAGGAATCCGAATAGACCCTCCGCCATCATTTCCGTGAGCCATTGGAACAATCCCCGCTGCAACAGCCGCCGCTGATCCACCGCTTGAACCCCCTGGCGTTAAACTTGGGTCCCATGGATTTACAGATGGTCCATAAAGGGCAGGTTCCGTTGTGGGCATCGCCCCAAATTCAGGCGTATTTGTTTTTCCGACAATAATCAATCCGCTTATTTTTTGGCGTCTTACCAACTCACTGTCCAGTTTTGAAACATTGCCCTTCACTGCTCGCGACCCCTCTACAAAAGGAGTTCCTTTGCATTCAGCAATTAGGTCTTTCAAAAGAAAAGGGACACCGCAAAATACAGCTTCACTAACATTGCTTGTGTTTATTTTAGAGCTCCAATTTTCAGCTGTCTCCCGAGCCTGATCATAAGTTTTGTGTATTACTGCGTTGAGCTTGGGATTAAATTCTTCAATTCGTTGTATCGTATGATCAAGTAGCTCAAGGGGGCTGATTTCATCTCTGCGAGTTAATTCACCCAGGGCAACAGCATCATATTCGATTAATTCGTCCGTCATTTTATTCTCCTTTAATTTAACCAAAAATTGGCAAATCTCTTGCTTAATGAAGTAGTTCCAAAATTTTGCTCAGATTCCCCAAAATTCAAGTATCACAACAACTCATATATATAAGTAATATCCAAATAAATTTAGGATGTCTTTCACTTTGCATATGTTGGAGTAACATGCAATTTTGACAGTACTCATTTATTGCAGATATACTCCTTATTCACACTTTCGAGATTTGATCCGAAACCACAATATATTGATATTTATACTAGCAAAACGGCTTTTATGCTCAAGTATCAAGAGCTTCCCTTGCTTGTTTAAGCCAGCCTTCAGCCTCGCTTTCCTGGAAGATATTAATGGCTTCCAGGATGCATTGCCTGGCCTGGTCGGTTTTTCTCCTGGCTTTGTATAGTCGGCCCAGGCTCAGGTAGGCTTGTCCAAGATAACCTCTCGCTCCGATCTCTTTTAATGATTCAATCGCCTTGTGAAAATGCTCTTCTGCTTTTTTAGTCGCAAACGGCGCATTTTTTACCAAAAAACCGATGTTTTTTGCCATAATCGATAAGGAAGGCTTCGGCCCTGTAGCTATTTGTAAATTCACTTCACCAAGGATAAAATCAGTCAGGGCATATTGCACTCTCCTCTGATTTCTAATCATGGTATTTTGAACATCTTCCATCAGTTTTATGCCTGGCTGCATCTGGCCTTTGGCAATCAAGATGGGGGATAGAAATTCCTGAGCTGTTGTAGCAAGTTGCCCTACACCACGTTTCTCCGTGAAATTTCCTATGGAGTGAAAAACATTTTCAGCTTCCTCAAGTTGTTCGCCGAAAAAATAAGCTAAACCTAATGTGATTTTTGGAAATTGGGCATAAAGAGGGTCCAACGCAACTTCGATTGCAGTTTCACTGCTTTTTTGAGCTGATTTCATATCTCCGGTAATGTGGTAGCCAAACGCTTTCATCCAATGACCAAACACTTTGCTTCTGCTGTTCGCGTTTCTTTCACCGTATTCTATAAGACGTTTCGCACCCTCAAAGATACTGTTCGCATCACCCTTGTAATAGTTAATGAAGCAAAGTCCAGCCAGTGATTTGAAAAAGAGATATTGATCAGATGGAAATAATTCAGCTATTTTCTGGGCCTTCTTACCATACCCAATACCTTCCGCAAAAAGCCCCAGTTCCGCGCATGTCCATGTCAGCCAGGTGCATGCATAACCCACCACTTTTTGGTTGCCTGCCTTTTCGCCGAGTTCCAGCCCTTTACGCAAGTAATCATAGGAATCCTTTGATTTTCCGGCCATAAAAAGAGCAACTCCCAACCAAACATAGTACATCCCGGTTTTTGCCCTGTCAGCCAGAGATTCTGCCATAACCTGATGGGATTTGAAAAGAGTAATGCATTCCTTAATTTCGCCCAGATAATAATAACTGTAACCCCAGCTGTTTAAAATATCGACCAGAATAACTATTTCTGATTCAGATAGCTCGTCTTTTGATTCCAGGATGCCATAGGCTTTTTTGAAGTACTCATGGGCTTCCTCCACCGCGTATCTTGCCAGGCTTTTTTCGCCGGCCTTTACGAGGTAATCGACGGCCTTGGCAGTCGATTGTCCCCGTGCAAAATGAAAGGCCAGGGTCTCATAGAATTCCGACAGCCTGTCCTGGAAGACATGTTCCATTACCCGTGCAATTTGTTCATGGATATTGCGGCGCTGTTTTTTGAGCAGGCCGTTGTAGACAATCTCCTGGGTCAGGGCGTGCTTGAACGTATACTCGATATCCGGTTGCAATGAACGGGCTCTGATCAGGTCGAGTCGTTCCAGATGGTTGAGTTCCCCGTCGATGCGGTGTTCAAGCTCGGTTATCCGCCTTAAAATTTCATAAAGAAAATCCCGGCCGATAACCGACGCTTCCTGCAAAATGCGCTTGGTCTGCTTTTCAAGGCGATCGAGTCTGCCGGAAATCAGACCGTGCAGCGATGAGGGGATTCCCGATTCTGAAAGGGAACGAGTGAGTTTCCAGCTGCCGTTATCCCGGATAAGCGTTTCGGATTCGATCAAAGAGTTGACCAGCTCTTCCAGGTAAAATGGATTCCCCTCCGCTTTGTTGTTCACCCAGCGCTTCAGATCGGGGGGGATGTTTTCGGTTTTGAGCAGTGATGCCAGCATATTCTGGGCGACAGAAAGTGACAGATTCTGCAGCTGAATATCATGGTAATTTTCACCGATACTACTCACCTGATGGCCCGTGAAAAGATTGAAGGTTGGCCGGTACGCACACAGCACAATGGCAGGTCGCCGGATCTCTATACATGCACGTCGCAGCAGCTCGACAAATGAGGGATCGGCCCAGTGTAAATCCTCCAGAAAGAAAACGGTCGGCGCTTTATCGGCAAGAGCGGAAAAAATCGTCAGGACGGCCATTTGCAAACGGGATTTCCATTGCTCAGGACTGATCTCGTTTGCTGCAGGGTAGCTCAGCGAGTAAAGCTGACCCACATAAGGGAGGACATCTGCCGGGTTGGCGACAAGAGATCCAAGCCCGGACTCGACTTTGTCCCTCACTTTCTCCGGTGGGTCTTTTTCTTCAATGTGCAATAATCGATTTAGAAGATCAACCAGCGGGAAATAGGGTATGTTTTGAGAATACGCATAGGCATGTCCTTCGATCCATTGAATCTGTTCGAGATCGAGTCCGGCCTTGAACTCCTCAACCAGTCTGCTTTTTCCCGTACCGGCAGCACCGCAGATCGAAAATATTCGGCCTTTGCCTTGTTGCAAATTTTCGACCGCTTCGGACAGTTCGGCCAGCTCTACATCTCGGCCGACCAGATCTGACCTTAGTCCGGAGATTCGACGGATGGTGACAGGTTTTTCTCTTTGGGATATTACTTTATAAATCCGGACCGGATCAGCTTTACCCTTGACGGAGGCTCTTTCCATGTATTCACATGTAAAATGTCCCTCAATCTGACGGCAGGTATCCACATTCACCAGGATTTCACCGGGTTTGGCGAGATTGCTCAGACGTGAGGCCAGGTTGATGGTATCCCCTGCAACGCCATGGGTTCCTCTCTCCATGTCCACTTCACCGGTCACCACTAGACCGGTGTTGATTCCGGTGTGCGTCGATATGGGTTGCCCGATCCTGTTTTCGACCTCCGGGCTTATAGCGTCGACCAACTCATGGATCTCTCGTGCAGCTTTCACAGCTCTAATCGGATCATCCTCATGAGCCTTAGGAACACCGAATATGGCCAACACCGCATCACCGGCATACTTTTCGATGAATCCATCGTAATTGGCCACGATTTTGGAAATTTCTTCTTCCGGGTCCAGCTTTTCGGACATGGCCGTGTATCCGGTAAGATCGGAGAAAAGAACCGTAACGTGCTTTCGTTCACCTTCAGCTGGAATGCGTGTTGGTATGGTCTCTGCAGGTGGTGATTCAGAAATTTGGGTCTCGTATTCTTTTTCTTTGATGGATGCACCTTCTGTGGATTTGCATAAATCATAGCCACATTCACCGCAGAATTTTCTCCCAAGAGGAATATTGGCCTTACAGGCAGGACATTCTAAATCAAACTTAGCTCCACATTCTTCACAGAACTTTACTCCCTCACGATTCTCAAACTGACATTTTGGGCATTGTATTATGGTGCCCTCCATTTAAGATAAACAGTTTGAATATTATTGAAGTGACGTAGGTTGGTGATATTGAATTACCTTAAATATGACTTTGTGTCAAATCTGGGGGATACCCCATATATTGTGGTCGGGGAACAGAATAGATTTTGCAGATACCTTGATAGAAAACCAAATATCACTGGACGTGTGAGCTAACCTGCAGAAAACGACACCTCCGAAAACCTGATATCATAAAATATCACAACTTGTCGCAAATTTAGATATCTGCAATTTCGGCTCATCCGCGATTAGTTGAAGTAATAAGCATTTTTGAGAGTACACTTTCATTGCCGATATCAACAGAAATATGCAGCATAGAGTTAAAGTGGTAATATACAATATATTGTGTTTTTCATAGCCTAAGCTTCAGGCAATTCGGCCAAAATTTCTTTTACCTTTTCTGGCTCAAGGAGAGTGCCTAGCCGCTCGAAGATCTCCAGAGCCTTCATTAGATACTTCCGAGCCTGGGTGATTTTGCCCTGCTTTTTTTGGAGTCGACCATAGCTTACATAGACTTGCGCCAACTCATTCTCAGCCTTGATCTCTTGAAGTACGGAGATGCTTTTATCAAAGTGGATCGCTTCTTGGGTCGGATTGTTTTTCATGGCTCTCTCGCCTAAAAGGCGGTGAGTCCACCCGAGATAATACCTCGCCCCACAACGTTGTGACATTTCCATAACCTCTTCCAGCGTCTCCCCGGCTTTTTCGTCATTCCCCGCCAGCCAATACCCTGCTCCCAGAAAGCACATTGTGGGAATCAAAGTCGGTATGTGACCTGAAGCTCGAACTATCGGAACGAGCGGAGCCAGAAGCTCGATTCCCCTGTTTATTTCTCCTGCTCGGCATAGTGCCCATCCAAGACCTCTATGCGCCCACGCCTTGTCCGCAGGAGCTGAAGCTCTCTGGAAAGCTTGCTCCCCATATTCGATCGCCCTGTCCAGATCACCTTTCCAGGTATAGGCCATCGAAAGGGTCCAGATCGCCAAGACAGCATAGCTGTTATCGGAGTATTCCTCAGCAACTTTTACCGCCTTTTGTGCATCTTCTACTGCCTCCTCCCAGCGACCAAGACATATGTTAGCCCTTGAGGCCGCGGTCAATCCCCTCACATACCAACGGAGGTTAAACCGCTTGTCCATCATGCGAAGCAGGTCTTCTTTCACAGTGAGGACCATTCCGTATCAAAAGTTCTGAAGGTCGGTCAATTCTGCATAGATGTTTATTCTTCTAATATTCATGTCATCTCCAGTTCTACAACGAAGGATTCAGGAATTAAGGTTATCTTTCCTTGTTTGACTTTGCAAGGGAATATTCCACTTTTTCATATACTTCCACACGGCCGTGCGGCTTAAACCAATCCGGCGAGCTACTTCGGCTTTGTTCCAATCACATGCATCAAGTAATTCGAGTAAGGTCGCTTTCGACAGATTTTTACCCCGTACACGCGCTTTCATCGGCACCGAGAAATCTTTATCCGATATCGGATAAGTCCGGGGTTGCCGAATTTCCAGGGGCAAATCAAACACATCGATCTGCTCGGCAGTACACAGGACAAAAGCGTGTTCTATAGCGTTTTCCAGCTCGCGGACGTTACCGGGCCAGTGATAATCCATGACAGTCCGCAGGGCATCCATAGAGAGATGCCGAATCTGTTTACCGGTCTTTTGGGTATAGCGATCGATAAAGTGATCCACCAACAGCGGAATGTCTTCTTTGCGTTTCCGCAAAGGCGGGAGATGAATGGGAAACACTTTCAGCCGGTAATACAAATCTTCCCGAAAATGACCCTTTTTCACCCGCTCGTATAAATCATGGTGCGTCGCTGTGATAACCCGGATATTGATTTTGCGTTTGATGGATTCCCCCACGCGTTCGACTTCTCTTTCCTGCAGCACTCTGAGAAGCTTCACCTGAATATACGGGCTGATGTCACCGATTTCATCCAAAAATATGGTTCCGCCGTTGGCTTCCTCGAAGCGACCCATACGATCCCGCAGCGCTCCGGTAAATGCTCCGCGAACATGGCCGAATAACTCGCTTTCAAGCAGCGACTCGGAAAGCGCCGAGCAGTTCACTGCTACCAGAGGTTTTTCAGCCAGGACGCTGTTGTAATGGATGGCGCCTGCCACGAGTTCTTTGCCGGTCCCGCTTTCGCCTTGAATCAAAATAGTCGCATCGCTCGCTGCGGCGGCCTTAATCGCAGAGAACACCTGCTGCATCTCGTTGCTTTTCCCGATGATGTTGCCCAGGCGGTGCATTTCTCCAAGACGGCGCGCAGCTTCCTCCGCTTCCAGACGTGCCCTTTTTAATTCGCTAAGGTCAGTTACGGTCTCCACTACCCCGATGACGGCACCACTTTCATCACGCACCACGCGTGCATTTTTTATAACCGCCACATCATGTCCATCTTTGTGACGCAGCATGCACTCCTTTGCCTTAGTGGCACCGTATGTAAAAACTCCGCACTCTTTATGGTTCGTCGGGCACACTTTGTTGAAGCACCGGTTAAATTGCAAAATATCGCAGGTTTTACCGATGGCCTCTCCGGAACCATAACCGCTAATGCTTTCCATGGCCGGGTTCCAGGATGTGACCCGACCGTCTCCATCCAGCGTAAAGACGCCTTCGGCCATAGAATCGATAATCTGGGTGAGAAACCGGCGATCCCAAATGTCATGAATTTTAGATGCCATAGTGTTTTCGTGGATAATGAATTCGATCTAAACATAACGTTACGTAACGTTACATCTAAAATAAGTAACGTTCAAATGGATGTCAAATTATTATTTCAGAGTCATATTTTGGCCGTGCCAATAAAATAACGATAAACTTTTATCTTGTATTTTTATATGGTTATCCATAGTCTCCATCACCGATCCCCCACATATCTTACTTTGGCATTAATTTTGATTATAAGGGAGTATTAAAAATAAAAAATTATTAGAAAGGAGATCTTATTAATGGCAGCTAAACTTATGGAGGTTAAAGACAGCAGTTTTGATTCGGAAGTATTGCAGTCGAAATTACCGGTTGTGGTGGATTTCTGGGCCCCCTGGTGCGGCCCTTGCAAAGCCATGGGACCCGTGATGGAAGCACTTGCGGTTGAGTACGGGGATGACGTCCGCTTTGCCAAATGCAATGTGGATGAAAATCCAGCAGTGCCCGGCAATTACGGAATCCAGTCCATCCCAACGCTCATGTTTTTCAAAGATGGAAAGATGCTCGACAAGATTGTGGGGCTGGTGCCTCAAGCAAGAATTGAAGAGACGATCAATAAGATTTTAAAGGGTGCTGAAATGGCTGCATCTTTTGTCGTTCAATGATGCTATGCTCGATTCGATCTCATTAAAGCAATTGAAGCGTTTTAGATCGAAAGACTGAGGGCACTTAATTACGGCGAAATAAGCCGTTTAAATTAAATCCACACCTGGAGATGAAACATGGGACAAAACATTTCAAGAAGAGCATTTTTAAAGGGGAGCATGGCAACTGCGGCCACACTGGCGGCTACAACGATCCCTGGTGCTGCTGCAGTTTCAAAACCGGATGAAGAAACACAGCTGGCGACCCTGCTTGATATCAGCAAATGCATCGGCTGTGAAGCCTGCGTTGAGGCGTGTAATGAAGTAAATGCCGATAAATACCCGCAGCCGCAAAAACCTTTTCCTAAAATGTACCCCAAGCGGGTACCGGTGGAAGACTGGTCTGAAAAGCAGGATGTCACCGAGCGGCTCACCCCTTACAACTGGCTTTTCATTCAACACGCCACCGTCGATATTAACGGCGAAGAGAAGGAAATTACGATTCCGCGGCGCTGCATGCACTGCGTCAACCCTCCTTGTGTCAAACTCTGTCCCTGGGGCGCTGCGAAGCAGTTAGATAACGGCATCTCGCGTATTGATTCCGACATTTGCCTCGGTGGTTCCAAGTGCAAAAAGGTTTGTCCTTGGGATATTCCCCAGCGCCAGACAGGAACGGGTTTGTATCTTGACATTTTGCCTTCGTTTGCCGGAAACGGAGTGATGTACAAATGCGATCGCTGTTACAACCGCATCGCCGAAGGGGAGCTGCCGGCTTGCATCGAGGCCTGCCCCGAAGATGTCCAGACCATCGGGCCGCGGGAGGAGATCATTAAAAAAGCTCATGCGCTGGTCAAAGAAATCAACGGCTATATCTATGGCGAGAAGGAAAACGGCGGGACCAATACGATCTATGTTTCGCCGGTTCCGTTCGAGGAACTCAATACAGCCATTCAAAAAGGCAAGGGCAAACCCCATCTGAAACCGGTAAAAGACACCATGGCCCAGGCCAACAATCTGGCAGCAGCAATGGTTCTTGCCCCTGTGGCCGGGATTGCCGCGGCGATGGGAAAATTTTACAAGCTGGCAAAAGCCAGCAAATAAGGAGCCTGTTGAAATGAAAGCGCAACACAACCATACAGCAAATAAACAACATCGTGCCGTTCGTTATGTCTACCTGGTAACTGTTTTTTCCTTAATGCTTACCGGCTTCGGCCAGATGCCCATTTTTAAGCGCTATTACATTGCTGATATACCTGGCCTTGGCTGGTTGGCCCAGTTTTACGTGACCCATTATATTCATTACCTGGCGGCGATATTACTCCTGGTGCTGGTGCCCTATATGATAATCGACTACCTGATTTTACAAAAGAAAAGCATACGCCTCACCACCTCCGGTTACATCCGTGGCGCAATTCTGACCGGAATACTTGTATCGGGCCTGTTTCTGGTGGTCAGAAATTTCGAAGGAAGCCGGTTTGCACCGGCATTCATTATCTTCCTGGATTTAGCCCATCTCGGCCTGGTCATGACGTTCTTGATCGCAACCGGATACTGTCTGGCAAGAAAAAAACAGTGGACCGTTTACCGCCAATCTGATTCCGGACGATGAACAACAATCGGTAAGATACGATGAAATATCCGGCAAAGGAATGAATATGGAACACTGCGTGAATCATCCTGACAGGCAAACCAGCTATATGTGCATGAAACATAATATCTACATGTGCGAAGAATGCATGCGCTGCTGTGATCCAGAACTGTACTGCAAATTTCGCACGTCATGTCCCATCCATTTTTTAACAAAAAGAAAAGGAAGCCTGGACGGCGACATTCAGCCAGTGATTAAACCCCCTGCGGGGCAGGACACAGAAGAACGGGCCAGAGTAGTCTAATAAGATACGAGTAGTGGTATTGCCTGATTATACGGTCGGATTTTCCGTTCTTGCCTTTCGTTTTCTCCATTAGAGGGACATCAGTGTCCGGTTTTATAAGGGCCACTACAAAACTAACTTCCGTTTTTATCTGGTAATCCCTTTTTTTATTTTGCTACCCTTCAGCTACAATTCCTCGGAGGTGTTTTGTACCCACTGCAGAAGACGTTCTCGCAGCTGTTGGTCGATTTTCAGCAATTGGATTCGTTCTATAAGGGTTTTCACGACAATCATCCCCTCAGTTAATAGAACGCGCACAAAATCTCTGTCTTTTTCTCTATAGGCCGCAAGCTTACTTGCCGCAAGATCATGGGCCTGCACGCACCAACCGATTTTACCTCTGGTTGATATTTCATCAACTACTGGTATAGCCCTGCGCTCCCATCCTTGTGGAAGAGATGCACCATCTATTAGCGAGCCATGCACATAGAAATCGTATGTTTTATAAAACTGGGACAGTTCCCCTAAAGCACCATCGATAAGGTCTGCCTTATCGGGTTGATTTTTCGGTTGCATATCCACCTCGATAGATGCGCGAAGGTCTTCTGGTGCATCTGGAAACTCTCCAAGGATTGCCTGAGACCCGAATACCCATACCTCGGTATCATCGGCGACATCGCATGCTACCCGAATTGCGTGTTCAAGCTGATCGCGTGTCACCGGTCTCCTCCAAGTCCATTAAGCAACTGGTTTCGTTCGTCTGGACTCAGAACAGCGAAAAGTGGATTGCTCTGACGTAAACGATTTGCTCGTTCACTGGTTGATGTTAAGAATCGCGACAAACGCCTAATAGAATATGATTCCAAGATATCCCGCCATTCTTCAATATCCTTAGTCGCAGATCCATGATCTTTCTTTAACATGCGATGGACGTGCTCCTTTGCCCGTCGTACGAGAGAAGTATCATGTTCAATAGCCTCAGCTAATTCATGTGATAATTGCAACATGTGTTGATCCTTTTCCTTATGAGTCGAAGGTTTTGTATGCATTTCTCGAATATATTTGTCGGGGAATGGCATAATCCCGAATAGAAGCGTAACCTCATCAGCATTGAGACTGGGGACATCAGCTTTCGTATAGCCATTTAGTTCAATAGTTAGATCGAAGTTTCGTTCTACCCGATTGAGCTGTGTCCGCAGCCGATGAATGTAGTTGGCCAAACGCTTTGTTTCATGCAGGACACCTATCACCAGCGGATCTCCAAATTCATTGGGTAATTCTTGAATCCATACTGAGCGCGGATAAGGTACCGGGTTCTCAAGTTCCTTTTTGATTGAGCTGAGAAGCGCTTCGTATCGATTCTTTTCAGCTTGAAAAAGCTTCAACAAGGCCTTAATCAATTTATCAGAACGATTAAGTTCATACTGATGCCTTCGACCCCCGCCAACGCGAAGGACGAATCCTGATTGGAGGAGTCGCTTTAGTGCCTTGCGTGTTCCGCGAGTGGTCAGTCCAGCGTGCGCAGCGATATCTGACGCGGTGAGGGGTTCGTCAGTCTCGTTTGCCAAAACTCTTAGAAGGCGCACGTGTGCCGCGGTGCCCAAAAGTTCATTAAGAGGATTTCGTAAAGGATTCTGTTCAGAGGCGACTGGGCGCATAGTCACGTGTACTCCTTAAAAAATTATTAATTGCTAAACTTAAAGAGAATTATAGTTCTCCTTTGGGAATTTTAGTTTCTTTTAAAGAATTATAATTCCTTTAAGGGAACTATAGTTCCTTTCAATTGTAACAATGATCAGGCAATAATGCAAGTGTTTTTTGAAAAAAATTTGTAGCTTAATTAACCGTTCATGAAGATATCAATCTGTATCAAATCCTGCGTCTTGTTCTCTGTAATTCCAGATTTCTTCTCATTGATTTAAATTTTTGTTGACGAAGATTTTTGATTTAAACTATATGAATCGCGGTGAATTGATGAAATAATTTGTCCGTTCCCCGTTTCAAATGTGCTGAATTCCGGTTCCCATCACACAACAAATGCAGAAGAGATCAATAAAGAATCTTTTTGACAGGGGGATAATAAAGTGGCGGTGAAGGTAACCATGCCCAAATGGGGCATGACGATGAAAGAGGGTAAGATTAGCAAATGGTTTAAATCCGAAGGGGATACGATCGAAAAAGGAGAGTCTTTTTTTGAGGTTGAAACCGAAAAAATAACCAATGTCGTAGAGGCGACGACCAGTGGTATTGTGTTTCAAATCGTAGTTTCAGCAGGAACAAAGGTTCCCGTGGGAACCATTGTGGCGGTTATCGCCGAGCCCGGGGAGCAACCCGAACGCATTGAGGGAATTCAGGCGGGCGAAGTTGTTGAGGAAGCCAAGCCTGCCTCCGGTCGCCCGGCGCCAACACCAACTGAAGAGCCGGCAGAAAAGAAATTTGTACCGGCTACTCCGGCAGCCCGTCGTTTGGCTAAGGAACTGGGTGTTGAATTGGCATTGGTAGTGGGCACCGGTCCCAACGGCAGGATTATCGAAGCCGATGTTAAGCGTTTTCATGAAGAGGGACCGCCGACACCCAAGATGACCCCCCTGGCTGCCGAAATGATCCGGCAGGCGGAGTTGGATATCGCTCTTATCGAGGGCACCGGGGAAGGCGGAAAGATCACCAAGGAGGATGTTCAGCGATTTCTGGATTTGAAAAAACACGAAGATGTCACCCCGCATGTCAAATCAATTCCGTTCAACGGTATACGAAGATCGATTGCCGAAAATATGCATGCCAGCCTTCACAACACGGCTCAATTGACGATGTTTACCGAAGTGGACGTGACTGAGATGATTAGATTCCGCGACATGCTTAGAGAAGAATATAAGCAAGATGATACGGTGAGGGTCTCCTATAATGATATCATCATTCTGGCAACTTCCCGTGTTCTGAAGCACCATCCTAACATGAACTCCACGCTGGTTGCTGAAGAAATTTTGCTGCACGATTCCGTTCACATGGGCATTGCCGTGGCATTGCCCGAGGGATTGATTGTACCGGTTTTGCGGAATGCCGATAAAAAAGGTCTTTTCGAGATTGCCAGCGAGGCAAGGGAACTGGCCCGCAAAGCTCGGGAAGGAACACTAACGGTTGACGAGGTCACCGGGGGAACGTTTACCATTTCCAATCTGAGCATGTTTCAGGTAGATGGCGTCACCCCCATATTAAAATCACCTGAAACCGGTATTCTGGGGATCGGACGGGTTAAAGCAAAACCGGCAGTTTACAACGGCCAGATCGCTATTCGGTCAATGATGTTTCTGAATTTAACGTTCGACCATCAGATTGTGGACGGTGCCCCGGCTGCCGAGTTTCTGCAGGCCGTGGCCCGGTATCTGGAAAATCCATATTTAATCATGACCTTATTAACAAAACAACTCTAGTTAAATACACATTCTTTGATCGTGAATACCTTAATAGAGGTGATCATATGTATGATGCAGTGGTGATCGGAGGTGGGCCCGGAGGATATGCCGCGGCCATACGCACTTCCCAGCTTGGTGGTACAGTGGCGTTGGTTGAGGCCGGAGAAATCGGGGGCACGTGTGTCAACCGTGGTTGCATTCCCACCAAGGTCTGGCAGCGTAGCGCCTATCTGCTTCAAAATATCCGCATGAGCCATGCGTTTGGTCTCAAGGTGAAGGTCGAAGAGCTGGATTTTAAGGCCATTGTAGACAGGAAAAACGGCGTGGCCGGCGATATTCGTATGGGTATGGAAGGGCTGCTTGCCAACAATGGGGTGGAAGTTGTCAGAGGACAAGGGGTTTTAAAAAATGACCGGGAGGTAGACGTGGACGGGACTGTCCTGGAAACTAAAAAAATAATCGTCGCCACCGGCAGCTGTCTTGATATCCCCGATATTCCCGGTCTTGAAGAAGTAGCCATGACGACGGATCAGTTCATGGATCTGGAGCAAATCCCTGCGTGTGTGCTTGTCTGGGGATCTCTTCCGATGGCAGTGGAAATTGCCAATACGCTTAGGGTTTTTGGATCCAAGGTGTATTTAGCCACTGATCAGTCCCGGATTCTTCCCCAGGAAGATCATGACACGAGTCAGCGCATCTCCCAGGTTCTTCGGGAACAGGGAGTTGAACTGCTTTTAAAGTATAGCCTTGAATCTGTCAGCAAATTGAAAAAGGGCTATAAAGCCATTTTAGTTGGACGCGACGAAAAGGTCGTCGAGGTCGAAAAGGTGCTGGTCTCCCAACGCAAGCCCAATACCGCCCAAAGCGGACTGGAGCAAGTGGGTGTGAAATTTAATGAAGATGGAAGCATTGCAGTCAACGAAAAGCTGGAGACATCGGTGTCGGGAATTTATGCCATCGGCGATGCCATCGGTGGATGGATGCTCAGCCACGCCGCTTCGTCCATGGCGGTGACGGCCGCCGAAAATGCCATGGGCCGCGCCGCGTTGTTCCCCTTTCACCTGATTCCCCGCGGTATCTGGACCATTCCTCAGGTGGGCGCGGTGGGGCTTTCGGAAGAACAAGCCGAAATAAAAGGAATCGATGTCGAGGTCGGCGATTTTCCTTATGCTATAAACGGGTTAGCCATGGCCTACGACGAAATGGTCGGGGCCGTAAAGATCGTTTCAGAACCCCGCTATGGTGAGATTTTGGGGGTTCACATCGTTGGCGCCAATGCCACGGAATTGGTGGGTGAAGCTGTTCTGGCCATGCAATTGGAATGCACGCTAAAGGAACTGGCCAACAGCATTCGGATTCACCCCACGTTTTCGGAGTCGGTCGTCGATGCCGGCCGAGATGCCCTGAATTGGGCACTTTATCTTCCCCGAAGCTAGCTTAAATTTGCCAATAGGATTATAGGGTAGGCAGATGCAAGACATGGTTCTTGAAATTTTGGACTGGGGGCATTTGGGGTACAACGAGGCCTTTCAGCGTCAGCTCGACCTGGTTGAAGAGCGAATCAACGGATCTGCACCCGATCGTTTGGTTCTGGTCGAGCACCCACCGGTGGTCACCCTGGGGCGAAGTGGGAGCCATGAAGATCTATGCATCTCTAAAGCCGCCTTGCATCAAAGAGGTATTGAATTTTATGCGGTTGACCGGGGCGGACAGGCCACGTTTCATGCACCGGGTCAACTGGTAGCCTATCCCATCATCAAACTCGCTGAAAAAGACCTCCATCGCTATCTGCAAACCCTGTTGGAGGTAGTGGCGGCGGTTATACGCACCTGCGGTTTTAAACCGGTGTTCAAAAAAGGTCGACCGGGAATTTGGGTGGATTCTAAAAAAATCGCCAGCGTAGGTATTGCGGTGAAAAAATGGGTAACCTACCATGGAGTTGCTTTAAACGTGAACAGCAACCTTGACGGGTTTAACTGGATTGTTCCCTGCGGCAACCGCACTGAAAGGGTAACGTCGCTGCATGCGTTGCAAGGACAACCCGTTAATTTGACTGTGGTGAAGAAAATTTTTATTATGGAATTTCGGAAATTATTCGGATATATCGCCGAACATAAAAGCTTTCAGAGGGCGAACCGACGACCTGATTGGCTGATTCGGCCAGCTCCGAATCCGGATGTCATCCGTCAGATGGAAAGGCTGCTGGATCAACTGCAACTGGCCACGGTGTGCCAAAGCGCCCATTGTCCCAACCTGGGGGAATGCTTTAACCGGGGGACAGCGACTTTCATGATCCTGGGCACCCGTTGCACGCGCGCCTGCCGGTTTTGCGCGGTGGACAAGGGCACACCTCAGGCACCGGACCCTGACGAAGCGGAACGTATTGCCCGTGCAGCCGAATCGTTGAACCTAAATTACGTCGTTATCACCTCTGTGACGCGCGATGATCTGGCCGATGGCGGTGCAGAGCAGTTCAGACAAACCATCGACCATGTTCGCAAGCGATGCAGGCAGACCCGGATAGAGGTCCTCATACCCGATTTTAGAGGATCGATTCGTGCGTTGCAAACCGTCTGTAACGCACATCCGGATGTGCTCAATCACAATGTTGAGACCGTCTCACGCTTGTACCCGATAGTACGGCCCGGGGCACACTACCGCCGCTCGCTGGGAATCCTTGAGTATGCGGCCCAACAGCGTGTGCCGGTCAAATCGGGACTTATGCTGGGGCTGGGAGAATCGCCAAACGAAATCACTGAAACCCTCACTGATTTGAAACGGGCCGGGTGCAGATATTTAACTCTGGGGCAGTATTTGACGCCATCCAAACATCATCATCCAGTGGCACGCTTTGTCTCACCTGATGAGTTTAATAAATGGGCCGCATTCGCATATCAAATGGGATTTACGGAAGCCGCTGCCGCTCCGCTGGTGCGCAGTTCCTATCGCGCCGATGAAATGTTCACAAAATCAATTAGTGCCCATCCGAAAATAAAATATATTAACGAATGCCATTAAATGGAAATCAATTGGTTGAAGGAACTTGAGCGATGAATGAAAAGCACAAACGCTTTATTGTCGAAATTGGAACGGGAATCGATATTCACGGGGAGAACGTGACCAAAGCAGCGTGTCGAGCTGTCAAGGATGCGGTTTCCAGAAGTTGCCTGTGCGGTCTCCTGGAAATACTGGAGCTAGAAAATTTGGAAGATGTCAAGGTGGACATCCGGGTGGCATCACCGAATCCCGACCAGGTGGATCTTGAGCAGGTGATGGCCGAAGTTCCCATTGGGACCAAAAGCGCTCACGCGGTGGAAGGGGGAATGACGGCCCGGGGGCTTTGTGTGCCCCAATTCGCACCGCAGTGCGATCAAATTGTCGTGGCCAACGCTGCCGTAACGGTTTTCATCAATCAATGATTTGGCAACCAGGATCTTCAGAAAGGAGGTGGATAGCCCAAAAATTAGTTAGCTTTTTTAGGAAGAGCGTTTTTGAACTTTTTGAACTTTAACTCAAGGAGGTCTGGAAAATGAGTATGACCAAAGAAAAGATACTCGATGTGTATGCCACGATGAAGAAAATTCGAATGTTTGAAGATAAAGTGGCAGAGCTATTTGCTGGAGGCAAATTGCCCGGTTTTGTCCACCTTTACGCCGGTGAAGAGGCCATTGCCGTGGGAATGTGTTCCCACTTGTCGGACCGGGACTATATTACTTCGACCCACCGGGGTCATGGTCACTGCATCGCCAAAGGGGTGGATATAAATTCGATGATGGCTGAGGTATACGGTAAAGCCACGGGGGCCTGCAACGGTAAAGGTGGCTCCATGCACATTGCCGACGTGGATAAGGGCATGCTGGGTGCCAACGGTATCGTAGGGGCCGGTGGTCCGTTGGCCTGTGGGTCAGGCTTGATGGCCAAGACTCTGGGAACCGACCAGGTGACGGTCTGCTTTTTTGGTGATGGCGCTGCTGAGCAGGGGACGATGCACGAATCCATGAACCTGGCCTGCTGCTGGAATTTGCCGGTCGTTTTTGTCTGTGAGAACAACGGGTACGCCGAGAGTACGCCTTGGGGCTATCATTGTGCGGCCAAAAACATCTCCGACCGTGGAGTGGCCTATGACATGCCCGGCGTCACAGTGGATGGCGCCGACTTTTTCGCTGTTTATGAAGCGGCCGAAGAATCCATCGGTCGGGCACGCAGGGGCGAAGGTCCTTCCCTTATTGAGTGTCGCGGTTTTCGTTATTATGGCCACTTTGAGGGCGACGCCTTACTTTACATGACCGACGCGGAAAAAGCACGCAATCGTGAACGGGATCCGATCGAGACCTTCAAAAAGCGGGTACTGGAACGTGAGCTTCTATCTGAGTCGCAAATTGCTGAGATTGATGCCCAGGTGGCGGCGATCATTGAAGAAGCAGTGAAGTTTGCCGAGGAGAGTCCTTGGCCGGACAACAAAGAGGTTTTCACGGATGTTTATGTCAATTACCCATAAGAGGAAAAAGGAGGAATAATCATGGCTACACGCACGATAACCTTTCGAGAAGCAATCAACGAGGCCATGCGGTTGGAAATGCGCCGGGATCCCACCGTGATCCTCTTTGGGGAAGATGTAGCGGGTGGTGCAACATTGTCCCATATGGAAGGAGAGAACAAAGAGGCGTGGGGCGGCGTTCTCGGTGTCAGCACGGGATTGGCTCCTGAATTTGGCCGCAATCGTGTCCTTGATACTCCCATCAGCGAGTCGGCTTTCATCGGCGCGGCTGTGGGAGCGGCTTCCACGGGATTGCGGCCCATCGCCGAGCTGATGTTCGTTGACTTTCTCGGTGTCTGCTTTGATCAAATTTTTAACCAGGGTGCCAAACTGCGTTATATGTTCGGCGGCAAGGCTCAGGTGCCCATGGTTGTCCGCTCGATGATCGGAGCCGGCTTCAGGGCGGCGGCACAGCACTCCGGATGTCTTTATTCGATCTTTACCCATATACCGGGACTCAAGACAGTTGTGCCCTCAACCCCTTACGATGCCAAGGGCCTTCTCTCATCCGCGATTCGGGACAACGATCCAGTCATGTTCTTTGAGCACAAACTGTTGTACGATACTGAAGGGGAGGTGCCGGAGGATAACTATACGATTCCCCTCGGTGAGGCTGATGTCAAGCGTGAGGGCAGTGATGCAACCATCGTAACAGTTGGGCGTATGGTTCATTTATCGCTGGAAGCTGCCGAAAAGCTGGCCGATGAGGGGGTGAACGTGGAGGTAGTCGACCTACGAACCCTCTCCCCCATGGATGCGGATGCCATACTGAATTCGGTCAAAAAGACCCATCGTCTTGTCGTCGTGGATGAGGACAATCCAAGATGCAGTGTTGCGACGGACGTTATCGCCTTGATAGCTGATCAGGCCTTTGATTACCTGGATGCACCCTGCAAGATGATCACGGCGCCGCATACACCGGTTCCTTTCAGTCCGGGTCTGGAGGACACTTACATACCCAGTGTTGAGGCCATTGTTTCAACTGTTAAGTCCCTCAAGCAATAACCACTGTAAAGGATAATTTGGTCAAGCGAGCATTTTTCACGACCATCCACGGAAATCAGACGAATTCATCCGTAAGAGGTCCACCTCGTTATCGAGGTGGACCCTGATTTGGAGAACAAATTATGTCGACAATTGGGATCATCGCTAATCCTGCCTCCGGCAAAGACATTCGTCGTCTGGTCACCCATGCCTCAGTGTTTGACAATCTGGAAAAATCCCATATTCTGCGACGGATATTTCTGGCGATGGACGCTTTAGAAGTCCAACACGTACTCTACATGCCCGACTATGACGGTCTTGTCGAAAAGGCCTTGAAAGGGTTGAATCTCTCGCTGAAAGCCGAGCAACTTCGCATTGATATGTGGGCGGATGAACGCGATACGACTGAAGCGGCACGACGTTTTTGCGAAAGCGATGTCGACTGCATCATCACCCTGGGGGGCGATGGGACTAACCGTGCTGTCGCTAAAGGCTGCGGAAGCATCCCGATCGTGGCTATTTCAACCGGCACGAACAATGTCTTTCCGGATATGATCGAAGGCACCGTGGCGGGGATAGGTGCGGCGCTGGTAGCCAAGGCAATGGTTGACGTGGAAAAGTTCACCTATATCGCCAAGCGGCTGGAAGTATATGTCGATGGGCAAATGAAGGAAATCGCATTGATTGACGTGGTGGTTTGTACCGAAATGTTCATCGGCAGTCGAGCTCTCTGGGACCCTCGCCGCATTCGGGAAATCGTTTTGGCCAGGGCCGAGCCGGACTGCATCGGCATGTCATGCATCGGCGGTCTTTTACATCCCTTAGGTCCCCGGGATGCCCAGGGAATGTATGTGCGATTAGGCAATGGCAAAACCAGCGTATTGGCTCCTGTGGGCCCTGGCCTGCTCTGCAAAGTTGAGACTCAGGAATACCGGTTATTGTCACTGGAAGATGAGGTAACGCTGGAACCCGCTGCCTGTACCATTGCCGTAGACGGCGAGCGACAGCTTGAGGTTTTCCCGCATCAGAAAACAAGCGTTCGATTGACCAAAAGCGGACCGCATGTAGTAGATGTGCGTCGCTGCCTGCATGAGGCGAGCCGAAACGGGGTCTTTAGAACAACAGTCAAATGATATGAACGTTTAATCTTTAATTCTTCATTGCTTGAGGCTGCCTCGACCAAGAGCAGCCTTTTTGTTTGCTGAGGAGAGCGAATGAAAATTCTGGAGTTAAAGCGTCATCTGAACAAACCGTATCCACGCTTATCAAATTCTTTTGAATAGTGTTTAATATCTATATGCTGATTGACAATTTGAAATTATCCATCTATTTTGGCCAGTGGAGATCAGATGATGAAATCACTTGGAAAGGAGGTGAATCATAGCTTTAACCCAGTCACATTAAATATATTTGTACAGGAGGAAGATCATCATGAAAAAAAGAACCATTTATTTAAGGCTCGCATTTGCATTGGTGCTATGCGCCTGTGTCTTAATGATCAATTATAGCCCGGCTGCTGCCGCTGATTTCAAAAAAGAGTATAAAATGCAAATCAATGTGGGGCCCCAATTTTACTGGGGAATGGGGGCTCAAAAGTTTTCGGATTTGGTCAAGCAACGGACCAACGGTCAAATCAATATTAAGCCTTACTGGGGCAGTTCATTGCTGAAGGGAGCCCAGTTGAAATCGGCGCAACTGGTAGCCAATGGCGTCATCGACTGCGCGATGGAATCCACGATCAATATATCGCCGGTTATCACCGAAAGTAATATTTTTTCCCTGCCTTTTTTTATCAATACCTTTGAAAATCTCGATAGATTAGAACAGGGCCAGACGGGAAAAGCTGTTTTTGCGTCAATGGATGCCAAGGGGCTGGTGGGACTGGCCTGGGCTGAAAATGGATTCCGGCAGGTGACCAACAGTAAAAGAGAAATACGCTCTCCTGAAGATGTAAAGGGATTAAGATTGCGTGTCGTCGGCAGTCCCATTTTTATCGAGATCTTCAGACAATTGGGCGCGGATCCGGTGAACATGAACTGGGGTGATGCGGTCAGCTCATTTCAACAAGGGGTTGTAGACGGCCAGGAGAATCCGGTCGGTGTACTTGTTCCGGTCCAAATTTATCAATACCATAAATATGCAACCTTCTGGAACTATCTGGTAGACCCTGTCATCTATTACTGGAATAAGAAACAGTGGAATTCCTTCCCCCCGGATATCCAAAAAATTATCAAAGAGGCTGCTCAAGAAGCCGGACGGTTTGAAATCGCTCTTTGCCGGGCGGGACTGGATGGGGAGAAATCCCTTAATATCCTGAAAAATGAGTTTAACCACACCATGGAAGTTCCCGAGCCCGTTAAGTTTTTGGAAAGCAAGGGCATGACGGTCACGTTTCTGTCAGACAAAGAGCGCCAGGCGTTCATTGAAGCCACAAAGCCCCTCTATGAAAAATGGGTGCCCAAAATCGGAGAAGATCTTTATAAAAAAGCGCTATCAGATATGGGCAAATAGCGATCATACAGATGGCAAGCCCCTGGAAATTAATGAGTTTTCCAGGGGCTTTTTTAGAGAGGAAATCAAATGGCTCAGAAGGACCAACGCATTCGTATCGATCATTGGATTGTCGCTATTTTGCTATTTACGATGGCATCCATTGCTTTTATCAACGTCCTCAGTCGTTACTTGTTTCATTTCTCATTTGCAGCCACTGAAGAAATTACCATAAATTTGTTTGTATGGATGACGGTAATTGGATCAGGCATTGCATTTGAGCGCGGTGGTCAACTCGGTATGATCACTCTGTATAATTTGTTTCCGAAAAGATTTAAAAAAGTTGTCATTGTTTTCGGTTCAGCCCTCAGTGCCCTTCTGTTTCTTTTAGTAGATATCTACATGATCCAGGCTATATATGAAGAGCTGACGCTGTTTCAGGCCACCTCCGCCGCCTTAGGGATTCCCGTATGGATTTACTATATCGGTGTTCCTATTTTTTCCGTGTTTGTTTTTGAGGGAATTTATCGCGATGCGTCCTCGAAATTAGTTGTCCTTAAAGGTGATGGGGGAAGCTGATGGAAATAGTGGTCATATTTTTAACATTCCTGGTATTGATGGCGCTCGGCGTTCCCATTGGAACCTCGCTGGGCATCGCCGGGGTGATCACTATCTATCAGTTCGATCTTGGCATTGCCATGCTGGGGGTAAACTTTTCCTCGGGTATCGCCTCCTTTCCGTTGCTCGCCATCCCCTTTTTTGTTTTGGCCGGCGTAATTCTTGAAAAGGCCGGGCTGGCGGCAACCATTGCCCATTTTTTTGAGCTCGTTGTGGGAAAGGCGATCGGAGGTCTTGCCATGGTGGCGGTAATGACCTGTATGTTTTGGGGGGCTCTGTCCGGTTCGGGTCCGGCAACCACAGCTGCTGTAGGCTTGATTCTTTTAACTCCCATGATTAAACACGGGTACGACAAACATTTTGCCGCAGCAACCATCGCCAATGCTTCAGATCTTTCCATCATCATACCACCGAGTATTGCCTTCATTATTTACGGAACGATTACCAGTGTGTCGGTCAGCGCCCTTTTTGTGGCCGGTATTATTCCCGGATTAATTACAGGTTCCGGCACGGTACTGGTAGCCTATTTCGTCTCAAAAAAGAGGGGTTATCGAGGTCTTGAAAGAAGGGGGTCGCTTAAGGAAATTAGCGTTGCCCTGAAAGATTCCATCTGGGCGATTCTCGCGCCGGTAATTATTCTCGGCGGTATCTACACGGGGATATTTACCCCTACCGAAGCCGCTGTCGTCGCTGTTTTTTATAGTTTATTCGTAGCCGTGGTGATTTATCGATCGGTAACCTGGCGGGACATGATTAAAATTTTGGTGGATGCCAGTGTGACCAGTTCGGTCATTATGTTTATTGTTGTCTTCGCCGGTATCTTCACTTGGGCAACCTCAGTGATCGGTGTGATCGATCGAGCTGCCAATTTTGTGATCAGCGTGTCACCCAATGCGGCGACCATGATCATCCTGGTAAATCTTCTTTTGTTGGCGCTGGGCATGATTCTGGATGCCATATCCATATCCTATTTGGTTATGCCGATCCTCATTCCGGTGCTGGCAGCCTTCAAGATCGATCCGCTGTGGTATGGCGTCATTTTTATCTCAGCCCTGGCCATCGGACAGGCAACACCGCCAGTGGGGGTCAACCTCTTTACGGCAGCCAACTTAATCAAGGGCAATTTAGACTCGATCGCGAAGCAGGCGCTTGCTTTTGTAATCATGGACGTCGTTATTTTAATCATTCTTTCCCTGTTTCCGATATTGTCTCTTTATCTGCCCGTTTTGTCGGGGCTGTACAAACCCTAGTTGCGGCTGAGCCGGAATTAAAAGTTATTGCTGGTGGAAATTGTTTTTCTCTCAAAATTAGTCGTCACGGTATGCTTGGTTCTGGTTCTTTCAATTATCGCCGAGTATATCAGCCCCAAGGCTGCAGGCATTTTGGCAGGTTATCCTCTGGGAGCCGCCATCGCGCTTTTTTTTATCGGCTTGGAAATCGGTCCTGAATTTGCTTCCAACAGTGCTGTCTATACAATGATCGGATTAGTTGCCACGCAATCGTTTATTTATTTTTATTTCAAATCCAGCTTAATTTTTGAGAGATGGAATGCTCTGATTTCATCGTTTTTTGCGATGATTGGATATTTTGTCGTCATTTGGGTATTGCATTTTGTTAAGGTCAATAAATTTTTGGCAATCTTGATTCCGATCAGCTCAATATTTTTATTTGTGTATCTGTTCAGGGAAATTAAAAATGTAAACATACAGAATAAAATTAAATTAACCCATAAGGTCTTACTTCTGCGGGCAATCTTAGCTGCCGTCATCATTGTGGTAATAACCGGATTGGCACAATTCGTCGGCTCGACATGGGCGGGCCTGTTATCTGCATTTCCCATTACGCTCTTTCCGCTTATTCTCATTATTCACATAAGCTATGATAAAAAACATGTTCATACCATCATAAAGAATTTCCCCCTGGGATTGGGATCGTTGATTAGTTATTCGTTGGCCGTATCCATCGTCTATCCGACCTATGGGATTTATATGGGAACGTTCATCGCGTTGACGGCGGCAACCATTTATCTGATTATTTATCGTGTTGTTGCGGGTCAGATGAAGAGATAACCGATAAGCCCGACACAATTTGAAACCAATATGTTTAGGGGTGCTTTATGACCAACCAGGATCAGGATTATATTTCCTACTATCGAACGATGGTAACTATCCGGCAGTTTGAAACTTTGGCGGGTGAGTTGTTTGCCGCAGCAAAGATTCCCGGCTTCATTCATTTGTCCATCGGTCAGGAAGCTTCAGCCGTGGGCGTCTGCTCCTGTTTGCGCAGCGATGACTATCTGACCACCACCCATAGGGGTCACGGTCACATGATCGCCAAAGGAGCAGACGTAAAAAAAATGGTGGCCGAAATATTCGGTAAAAAAACCGGCTACTGCAAAGGCAAAGGCGGCTCCATGCACATTGCCGATTTTTCCTTGGGTATCCTGGGTGCCAATGGGGTGGTGGCCGGCGGATTGCCGATTGTTACCGGGGCCGGTGTTTCCATTAAAATGCGAAAAACCGATCAGGTCGCCGTATGTTTTTATGGTGACGGCGCCGCCAATCGCGGTACGGTGCATGAGGCCATGAATATGGCATCCATCTGGAAGCTGCCGATTGTTTTTGTTATTGAAAATAATCATTATGCTTCCACGACACCGCAAAATTACGCCTGTTCGGTAAGCGATATTCACAGCCGATCTGCAAGTTATAATATACCGGGTACTGCAGTAGATGGAAACAATGTTCTTAAGGTTAGAGAGGTAACATTGAAAGCGGTTCAACGGGCGCGCAAAGGTGATGGGCCGAGTGCAATCGAAAGCAAAACCTACCGTATTCGTGGACATTTTGAGGGCGATCCACAGAAATATCGAACCGAATCGGAAGTGGCAGCCTGGAAAAATAAAAACGATCCGATCAAACGGTTTGGCGATTATCTAGCCCAAAAAAAAATTTTGACCAAGGAGCTAAATCAGCAAATTTGGCATGAGGTGCAATACGAACTGAAGGAAGCCGTCGCGTTTGCTGAACAGAGTCCCTATCCTGAGCCGCAAGAGGCGCTGGATGATCTTTGGGTTAACTATCATTCGTGAATTCGGAGGAAATAAAAAATGTCAGATCGTATTTTGAGCTGTTCGGCTGCGTTGGCCGAAGCCTTGCACGAAGAGATGTCAAGGGATGAGACGATTTTTATTCTCGGAGAGGACCTCACGGCCCATGCCGGAATATTCGGCCAGTTCAAGGGTCTTCCCGAAAAATTTCCTGATCGAATCATCGACACACCCATTAGCGAGACAGCCATATTAGGTGTCGGACTGGGATCGGCGCTGACCGGTATGCGGCCATTCGTTGATTTGCATTTTTCCGATTTTGTAACCTGCTGCATGGATGAACTGGCCAACCAAACGGCCAAAATCCGATATATGTTCGGCGGTCAAGTAAACGTTCCAATGGTGATCTGGTGCCCCGACGGAGGCGGTTTGCGGGCAGCGGCACAGCATTCCCAGTCTCTGGAGGCGTGGTTTGTTCATACTCCAGGACTGAAGGTGGTGGTACCCAGCGAGCCGGCCGACGTCAAAGGTCTGATCAAAGCTGCCATCCGCGATGATGATCCGGTTATGGTTTTTCAGCACAAGAAACTCTTTGCCCGGCAAGGCAAGGTGCCGGAAAATGATTTCACCATTCCGTTGGGTCAGGCCGCAACCAAACGGGAAGGCAAAGACGTCAGCCTGCTGTGTTACGGTTCAGGATTTTACCTATGCACAGAAGCTGTTAAAGAGCTTGGTCATTTAAATGTCGATGTCGAAGTGGTTGATTTGAGGACCCTCAAACCATTGGATATGGATACGGTGGCCCACTCCATCAAGAAGACCCATCGGGCGGTTGTCGTGCATGAAGCCTGTTTGACCGGTGGATTTGGCGCCGAACTCACCGCCCGCATACAAGATGAATTGTTCGATTACCTGGATGCGCCTGTCAAGCGAGTGGCCGCAAAGGATGTACCGATTCCGTTTTCACCTCCATTGGAAGATTATGTTTTGCCAAAGGTCTCCGATGTGGTCCGGGCCGCCAGAACGGTTGCATACCGATAAAGAGAGGAACTGATGGAAATTCAAGGATATAACATGCCGGATGAGCTGTATTACGAAGAGCATCATTTCTGGGTGAAGGTGGAAGGCGATATACTGACGATGGGAATGGATGATTTCGCCCAGCAAATGGCAAACGATATTGTTCTGATTGCCGGGAAAAAGTTTGCCAAGGTGGAATCTGGCAAATGGCTGGGCAAGGTGTTTGCGCCGGTAAGCGGCGAATTGCTGGAATCCAACCCGGAGCTCGAGATGGATCCTGCCATCGTCAACAGGGACTGCTATGGAAAGGGCTGGATGTACAAAATCAAGCCTAATGACATAAGAGACGTGGAAAATCTCATCCACGGTGGCAAAGCGATAGAAAGGTGGCTGCTGGAGGACATTGAAAAGTACAAGAAAGAATAATCGACTAAAGGGAACTGTTGCTCCGGCGCGACCCTAGCCTGACTTGACTACCGCAGCCTGCTTAGCTTCTTTTGCTTTTATCTCTGCGCTTTCTCCGAACACGGCGGTCGGGGCCGCGTCTGCGATCCAAATCCTGGCGTCTTTCCCGCCCTGTCCTGCGATCAAATCTTATACCCACTCCATCTGGTTCTATCCGCACCACCCAACCCCTCAATTTGAGATCTTTGAAGAGCATGTCGCCTGGAATTTCAAGGTGAACCAGCTGGCCTAAAGAGAACCTGTTTTTTGTCTCGATAAAGGCGCCAACCCGGTTGATATTCGATATCACGCCTTTGAAGGTTTGATTTTTTGAACTGAAATTTATTTCTTTGCGGTAATTTTCTCTTGAAATTTCCCTTGGGTCTTTTTTGTATTCTAACTTCCCATTTCTATTTTTTCGTTTATCAATCTCGTCAGTCTCGAGTATTTTCCCGAAATTGGTATCGGGATCACTGAAAACAGCCCCGTAACCATATTGGAAAAAAGCGTCCGTTAATTCTTTACGCCATTTAATTTCGATCTGGTCGAAACTCTTGATATTGTCTTTATGCCATTTAATTTTAATGCGCTTAAATTCTTTTTTATTATCGAGCGATGAATCGCTTTTTTTGGCAATATAAATTTTTTCTCCCGGATATAAGGATTGATCGGTTTCGAAATATATCCCGGATTCACTGAGATTATACAATTTTGCCTTATAAAAAACACCGGGCAATATATTGGTATGCCATATAAAAGCGTCAAATTTGTAGCGTGTATTATCTCTGCGGTCAGACGTACAATCCACTTTTTACCTCATAGCCCCAATGACCAATCCGTTGATACAAAAAGCTGCAAAGAGATCTGCAGTTAAAAAATTAATCGATGGTTTTATTTTCTATGAATCTTTTTGATAATATCTGCGGGAAGCTCTTTTTTCCGCAGCGTATCCAGTTCTTTTTTAACCAGACTGAACATCTGTAATATTGAATCATGCAATTTTCTGAAAAATACAACTTCAGCTGTCATCCCCGGACGCATCTTTCTTTTTCTGGCTGCTCTCAGCTTTTCGAGATGTTCCTCTGCCAGGATCTCAAATCCAGGTGGAGCATTTAAAATAGCATCGATGATCAGGGGCTTACTTCCATCGAAAAGTGATTCTCCGAAATGAGTCAGAATTTGCCGTTCGGTCATTCCCACGAGTCTATCTCGAATTTCTTTCTCACGCAGAAACTTCATGACAGGGTCTTCTCGCTCTGGTTCATCCGGTAATTTTGCCTCAAGCGCCTCGAGCCTGGATGAATAGTTTCTTTTATTCTTTAATACTTCAAGCTTTCTGCCTGCATCCTCAAATAGCGTTCTCCTGGCATGGCTTTTGGCTCTATCATCAAGATCTTTATCGCCCTCTATTGCGTCTGACTTTTTGTTAAGGAAATTGTTGAGATCTACAATTTCACCGTAAACATCCTCGATGACATTTGCGAATTCAACGGGCAGGTTTTGCCGGGCATCTTCCACCATTGAACGAATCTTTGATATTATATTGTTCAGCATTTTCCTCTGTCCTTATGGCATTATAGTCCCTATTATTGAAATATCGGCAATTATTCAAAAAACTTAACAGGATATTCTTCTGTCGGGACGGAAAAACGGATGGTTGCCAAAAGGCAGGCTCTGATCATACCTTTAAAAAGCTTCCTTTTCAGGCCTTATACGGGGTCATCAACCTTAAAATTGGGTATTGACTCAGAAAAGCCCGGGATTAGAGTTCAAAACATGCGATGAAATCTTTGACGAATTTATTGGCAGGGTGATTTTGTAGTTCTAAGGGGCTGTCGACCTGGATGATTTTTCCATCTTGCATGATGGCGATTCTGTCGGCCAGAGAAAAGGCCTCGGGCAAATTGTGGGTCACATACAGGGTGATGGCCCCCATCTTATTGTGGTAGTTTTTTAATTCTCGTCGGAGGATCAGACGCTGCTGGGGATCCACATGGGCCAAAGGTTCGTCCAGCAACAGGATTTTGGGGATGATGGTCAAGGCCCGGCCGATGCCGACCACCTGCTTCTGGCCCACGGATAATTGATCCGGTCTTCTTGGAAACAGTTTTTTGGCAATACCGAGGCGCCTGGCGATGAGATGGGCCGTTTCCTCCATGGACCGGGGCAACTGATTTCGAAGTCGCATCCCGAAGCTCAGGTTACTGGCCCTTTCTTTATGAAAAACCCGCATATGCGGCCAGAGGGCGTGTTCTTGAAATACCATCCGCACGCCGCGTTTCGACGGGTTATCTTCATCCACGCAGCGCCCCTGGATATAGATGTGACCGTCATCGGGCTTTTCGACACCGGCGACCAACCGCAGCAGGGTCGTTTTGCCACATCCGGTGGGCCCGACAATGGCCAAAAACTCGCGGTTTTCGACCTTCAGGCTCACACGATCGACTGCCATCACCTTCTGGTATTTTTTGGTGACCCGGACTAGGCTGAGGCCTATGTCACGAGCGATATTCATTGTTATTGGTTATTCGTTTTAAAGCGGTAAATTTCTGAATTAAATACATTATCTTGCAAGAATAGCGAATCGTACCCGATATTCATCCGATATTCCATCATTCCTCTATTCCAATTGTAAGCGAAGCGAACAGGGTTCGGTGCTATTTTGGCGGCCAACTGGGTCGCGGTGACAGGTAACGCTCTTTCAAACCTTCCACCGAGAAGCTGTCTGATTTGCAGAAATTAATGATGTTTCGTTCCCAGTCTTCCATCATCTGAGCGGCCTTGGGAACATATCTGGCGATGTCCAGAGGGATCGATATCACGCCGTGTTTATCACCCATGATCAAATCACCGGGCTTTACCTTCAGGCCTCCCACCTTGACTGCGGTGCCAAAATCAATCATATGCACATAGGCATGGGAGACACTGACATAACTGGAAAAGAAGTGAAACCCCAACTCCTCCACTTCATCGAGGTCGCGCACG
>WOR8_10001276_pt1 | contig 31563 bp, 24 predicted proteins | sample DeeMarSeWOR38_10_FD_19890 | JGI IMG/M metagenome (IMG submission 19890) | reverse complement strand
CCAAGTTGCCTTATATTTCATATCCAATTTTTACGTCCTCTACAAACAAAATGTCAAATGTTATTCTGTATCATTATGTGGACAAAATGTATCAGAATGTAACAGTTCGCTTAAGAGAAAAGGACCGGATCGTTTTATCTACACGATTACGGAAAGCGCAAAAACATATATTAAAGAAGTACTGACAAAAGCCCTTCACGAGCGATTCGAGGCGGAATTTCAGATGGATGCAGGGTTATTCTTTTTTGAAGCATTTAAGTCTGAGGAAATCTGTTCCCCACTGAAAGATCATGGATTGCATTTATCCGACCATGTAAAAATGAATGCCGCCTTCTATCGTGCAGCCTTTGCGCTTCCAGGTGGCCGAAACCCCTCCAGGCTGATTGCTACTATGCTCGAAGATGTCTATGCTCGAAGATGTGCGCCCATGAGAATGTTTGCAAATTCCATTTCTCCAAGTTATAAACATTGTCGATAGATTGAATATAAAGGTGGAGTTTTTATAGAATTTGAAATCGAGGAGCAGCAAATGGCAGTTTCCAATCATTTTCAGGAGGACACCTTGATCGAGACAGCTTTCCCATCTCTCAAAAGTGTTTATCTGGCGGGTGCTGTGGCCATTGCCATCGGCATCATCGTGGACTTCCTGCTGAATATTATTACGCCGCTGAATTTGTCTATCTATGGATTTACCGGTATTACCCGGGACATATTACATAATTTAGGCGAACGGTTAATTTACCTTGCGATCATTATTTTTTTCAGTTCTGTTGTCTTGTTTTTTATATTGGCCGCCATTTTAAGACCGGTCACGGATGTTCTCCATATGCGCCGGTCCAGTCAACAGCCTGCACCTGGCAATCTTGAAAGAGCTCGCAATCGTCTGATTAACTTGCCATTTATATTTATTCCGGTCAGCATCAGCATTTGGATTTTGCTGCCCGCCATTATATTCTTTTTTGCTTACATGCAGGGCATGTTGGATTTTCGTTCAGCAGTCATTTTTTTCCTGAGGGCCGCTTTTGTCGGCTTCATTGCTTCATTCATCGGCTTTTATGGACTTGAGCATCAGTTGCGCCGGGGATTGATCCCTTATTTTTTCCCCCAGGGGCGTTTGGCCGAACTCAAAGGCACAGCTCGGCTCTCCATTTCGCGGCGAATTCGAATGATTTTTAGACTCGGGAGCATGGTGCCAGTCACCATTCTTGTGGTAACGCTGATTATGACGCAATGGGAACTGGAATCCAGTGTGATTGCAGCGCGGGATTACGGACGAGGCATCATCTTATTTATTATCGTGCTTTTCGGGATTTTCTTTTTTACCACGGGCATACTCAACCGCATGGTCAGCCGTAGTATAAGCCAACCGCTGAATAAGATTGCACGGATTTTGAAACAAGTTCGTTTTGGTCATTTTGATGAAAAGGTTAAAGTAGTTTCCAATGATGAAGTCGGCTACGTCGGTGATGTGATCAACGAAATGCTCGATGGCCTCATCGAGCGCGAACGTATGCAGCAGTCTTTAGAATTAGCAAGGGAGGTCCAACAAAATCTTCTTCCCCAAAAAAATCTCCAGTTCGGCGAATTGGATATTGTCGGGAAAAGTACTTATTGTGATGAAACCGGGGGGGATTATTTTGATTTCATTCCCATCGATAAATCCAATAATGAAAAATTTGGAATTGCCATCGGTGATGTATCCGGACATGGTATTCCATCTGCTCTGTTGATGGCTACGGCCCGGTCAGCCCTGCGGCAACGATCAGTAATGCCGGGCGATATTGGACAAATTGTTACCGATGTGAACCAACAGCTGGTCTGGGACGTCGAGGACTCCGGGCAATTTATGACCTTGTTTTATCTAATCATTGACCCAAAAAATAGATCTCTGAAATGGGTGCGTGCAGGTCATGAGCCTGCGGTATTTTATGATCCGGAAACCGACACCTTCGAAGAGTTAAGCGGCCAGGGAGTGGGCCTGGGTGTCATCGAAGATTTTTTTTATGAGGAAAATGAAAAGGCCAGTTACAAAAAGGGTCAAATCATCTTTTTGGGCACAGACGGTATCTGGGAAGCCTGCAACGCCAAGGGCGAGATGTTTGGTAAAGAGCCAATTTACGAAATCATTCGGAATAACTGCTTATTGAAAGCAAATGAAATTTTAAATGCTGTTTTGAACAACTTGATTAAATTCCAGCAGGGAGCCAAAATTGAGGATGATGTCACAATGGTAATCGTAAAGCTCTAGTAATAAAATAGGCACGCCCATGAAAATATAACTTTCTATCCTATTTTACATTTGATGCATTCTAACGAGGTTCATGGTTTATGAAAAGGTTAGAATTAGCCCAAAGATCGCCGTTGACAATCAATTCAGGCTTCGATAGTTTAATATTTATCCTTTCTGTTTATTTGACGATGCCATATGTTGGCTTAGACCTTAAACCAATTAAATAATATTTGCGCCCCACCCGCTCTTGCAAAAGCGAGTTGCTATCCATGTGGCTGACTTTTGCAAACGGCTATCCCGTTGATCGGGTGGGTTGGAGTTATTCAAAGGAGGAGGCCATGAGTGTCTTCATGATTGTGAATACCGAAGTCAAGAATCCGGAGGCCTACGAGGAATACAAAGCCCAGGCACGCCCCTTGGTCGAGCGGAACGGGGGACGATACCTGGTGCGCGGAGGTCCGCACCAGGTAATCGAGGGCTCCTGGAATCCGACGCGGCTTGTGGTGATCGAGTTTCCGAACAAGGAAGCCTTCGAGAGCTTTTACAACTCGCCCGAATACAAGGAAGTCATGAAAATCCGCCACGCTAACGCGGACTCGGACATTGTGCTCGTGGAAAGCATGTAGGCCCATCCGGCCAGCGTGGGTTCGTGAGCAAGCGGGGACGGTCACGAAAATATAACTTTCAACCTGATTGTGCATCAGTTGCAGAAAATTTTAAATCTGGCAAACAGATCAAAGCTGCTGAAAATCTAGCGCTGATAAACAAGAACAATCTTGAGATCTGAATAGAATTTTATAATTTCATGTCCGTCCCTAGATATTCCCAAAGGATACAGCCGTCTTAACGGCCCGATGTTGCTCTTTGGCCAAATTCACTGCAATCATCTCTTCAAAATTTTCCAAGCAAAACTTATGGGTGATCATATCATTCAGTTTAACCATGCCTTCACGCACCAGATTCAAGGCGATGTCGAACATGTGCATCCATTCTCCTTTATAGGCGGCGTAGCCGCAACCGTAGACACCTTTCAGCGTCTGCTGTTTGATCCAAAGCGGTGTGAGATCTAGTTTCACGTCATGCCAGATTCCCACCTGACTGAGTATCCCGCCTGCTGCCAGGCATCGCATGGCCGTATTGAGGGTATTGGGACTGCCGACAGTATCGTATATGCGCGCAAATCCTCCCATGAGAATTTCCTGGCCCATCATGGGCTTGTATTTTTTTGCTCCGGTTAGACGAACCGTATTTTCAAACACATTCCCGTCGGTGATGATATGATCTGCCCCGGCTTTTTTGGCCAGATCGGCTGCGTATGCGGAGGGATCGGCCACCGTAACATGACAGTCGATGTCAAGCCCGCGAATGGCCTTGAGGACCATAGTTCCGATCACACCGCCGCCGATGATCAGCAGCTTATCCCCTTTTTGGGGCATATTGCTGTATATTGCCTGAAGGCCAACGGATAGCGGTTCGACCAGAACCCCTTCTTCCGGAGAACACCCTTCGGGAAGTTTGAAAATCTGGCTTTTGTGGGCGACAAAATAGGGTGCAAAACCGCCGCCCGTATCAGAGCACAACCCGATGATCATTCCGGGGGCTAATTTGCCGTTGGCGTAGTTTTCGCAATTGGCGACCATGCCTTGGCTGCAGGCAGGACAAGGAGGATCTATTTGCCTGGCGGCACAGTTCAGTGCCGGGGCAACGGTCACCACATCACCGGGTTTAATATTGTTTACCTTTGATCCCAATTCGGCGACTCGACCACAAACCTCGTGGCCGATGACACAGGGAAATGAGGTAAAAGGACTGGCGGTCGGAGACTCCCTAAGGAAGATCAGATTCAAGTCACTGGCGCAAAATCCACATAATAGCGTTTTGATTTTGACCCATTCGTCCGTAACCAACTCGGTTTCGGGCATGTCGACCAGTTTAACCGCCGCCAGTGGACCCTTATAGAATATTTTCCGGTTGAAAATACCCAACGCTTTGAGTGCAATCCATTTGGGTATTGACACCGAAAATTGAAGCGCTTGCATGTTTTACTCCATTTTGAAACCCTCAACAAATTGGAGGGTAGCCGGGCTAACCACGCACGGATCTGTCATGACATTAATACAGGCCGGCTTGCCGCATTCCAGAGCCCGTTTGATAGCCGGTATGAGATCTTCGTCCTTTTCCACCAATTCGCCGTATCCACCCAATGCTTCGACCATCTTCTCATAATGAACAACTCCCAATTCTGATCCACAGACCCGATCGTCACCGTAGCAAAGTTCCTGACCGTGTTTGATCATACCCCAGGCGCAGTCATTATTAATAACACACACAAATGGCAATTCATGGCGGACAGCGGTGTCGAATTCCATAGCATTCAGGCCAAAAGATCCATCGCCGTTGATAACGACGACTGTTTTATCCGGATGAGCTGTTTTAGCGGCTATAGCAAATGGAACTCCGGTTCCCAGGCAGCCGAACTGACCGCTGGCAGAACCCACAACCCCGGCTCTTTCGGAAGCTCTAAGGGTCGTGAGCCCGTAGTATGACGTATCTCCACCGTCAACGATGTACAGGGCATCATCACCGACTGCCTCTCGAATTTGAGCAACCATCCTGGCGGGATGAATCGGATCGGAGGGATTTTGGCGAGCGTTGATTTCCTCCTGAATCATTGGCATATAGGCTTCTTTAAGTGAATTCCGCCAGGCGGTATGATTCTTTTTTTCTACGACTTCGATCAATTGGCGCAATGTCAATCCCAGGTCACCTACCAGACCCACATCGGCACTGCGATTGCGGTCAATTTCAGCCGGATCAATATCCACACGAACCAGTTTGGCCTGGGGAAAGGCCTGTCCGAACATCAACAACCAGTTGAACCGGACGCCTAATGCAATGACCAAATCGGCCTGGCTAAAAGCAGTCAATATGCCCATCAAGCCACCATCCCACAATGACAGCGGATGTTCATCTGGCAGTGCACCACGACCGGTGCTAATCAGAGCAAACGGGATGCCGGTCGCATCAATGAATGTTTGTAATTCCTTGTCACAACCGGAAAGGTCAACGCCACTGCCGGCAATTATAAACGGCTTTTCGGCTTGATTAATTAAATCTGCGGCCGGTTTGATGAGTGCCGGATCGGGACCGGGCCGCGGTACCACACTGCCTTTCTTGGGTAAGATCAGTTCCTCTTCTTTAACGGTTGCATGAAGTATATCCGGCGGCAACTCTAAAAACACCGGTCCCGGCCGTCCGGATACGGCCTGTCGGAAGGCTGTAAATAAATACTCCGGGATGCGTTTAACATCCTGGCAGATGCCATACCATTTGACGGTGGACTTGATCATGTCAGTTTGATTGATCTCCTGGAGGGCACCCAGACCACGGTCTTTTAAAGGGGAGACGCCGGACAGCACCACCACGGGTGCATTTTCCTGGTAAGCGTTGACAATGCCGGTCAACGTGTTTGTAAATCCGGGCCCGGCCGTAACCAGACATACGCCGGGGTTTCCGTTGTAAATCGACCAGGCATGCGCCATCATGGCGGCAGCTTGTTCATGCCGGACATCAATCAGTCGAACGCCATAGTCAATAAAACCGTCATAAATGCGATCGATGTGTCCCCCGGAAAGCGAAAAGACCGCACCGACTTCCTCAACTTCCTTTAAATACTTGGCTACCACATGTCCACCATATAATTCAATTTTGGCAAAAATAGCTCTTTCACTCGGACCATACAACTTCTCCGTCTACCACCGTCATGGTAAAAGGGATGGCAGGAACTTCTTCGGGATTAACATCCCTCGGGTCGGCGGCCATAACCGTGAAGTCAGCACGCTTACCAGGCTCAATGGTACCATTATTGGCTTCATCAAAAGAGAGATAGGCGGATCCCTGTGTATATAGACGGATGGCTTCATCCATGGTCAGCGCTTCATGTGGACTGAGTTTTTCGCCGGAAGGCGTTTGCCTTAAGACGGCATCGCGAAGTCCTATGCGCGGATCAAGTTCGGAGACAGGACAGTCTGAGCTACCGCCGATTTGTATGCCGGCCTTGAGCATACTTTTAAATGGATAAAGTTGATTGGCCAATTCCGGGCCAAAGGCTTCGATCCAGCCATCGCCCAGTTCTCCGAAAAATACAGGCTGCACCGAAACCAGGATGTTCATATCTGCAGCGCGTTTTAGCAGATCGGGGTACATACATCCGCCATGCTCGATGCGATGGCGCAATGGATTATCGGATTTCGAACCCAGCACCGCTTCAAACGCGTCCAAGGTATCGCCAATGCCTTCATCGCCCTGGGCATGGATGGCAATCTGATATCTTAATGCATGGTACCCTTTGACCTTTTCGATGAGTTCCTCACGGCTTTGGATTTTGAGCCCTTTGTCGTACGGTGGCGTCAAGAAAGGTTTGCTTACCGCAGCGGTGCGGTTTGACATACCGCCGTCAGCGAAAATCTTGATGGGACCGATTCGCAGTCGATCTGATCCAAAGCCGGTTTTGATCTGCGATCCGGTCAGGGCTTCGGCGGTGAGTGTATAGTTCATGGTGTAGATTCTTATCTTTAGTCGATTTGCGGCCAGAGTTTCCTGATACATATTTAAAGTTTGCGGCACGACCAATGCGTCTCCGGCGAAGACCAGTCCGAGCTTGGCAAAGTTTTCTGTAGCTTTACTACAAAGTTCGATCCGTTTGCTGGCGCCCATGGTCTCCAGGTCGGCAAAAAAGAGTTTGTTGAATACGTCAATCATGGCCTGGTCGTGGAGCAGACCGGTGGGCTGACCGGTATCCGGGTCTTTTTCGATAATACCGCCCTGGGGCGAGGGTGTCTCACTGTTGATACCTATTTGCTCAAGAGCCAAACTGTTTAACACACATGCGTGAAATGAGGTGTGAAAAATAATTACCGGATGATCCGGGCTGACTTGATCCAGATCATTTCTAGTAGGGTGCCTGTTTTCGGCCAAAAAGTATTCGGCATATCGCGACCCTTTAATCCAGCTGCCGGGAGGCGTTTTTTTAGTCTCGGCCTTGACCAGAGAGATGATATCATCCATCTTACGGGCTTTTTTGGCGGAAAGATCCATTCCCTCCAGAAGGTACCCATAGATTGTCAGATGATTATGCGCCTCCATAAACCCGGGGAACATGACAGCTCCATTTAGGTCTATGCCGTCTGTTTTGGCTCCGCTGAAGCGCCGTAATTCATCGTCTGAGCCAAGTGCAGCTATCTTGCCGTTTGTTATCCCCACTGCAGAGTGAACTGTTCCAGCTTCATCCAGTGTATTGATTCTGCCGTTATAAAAGATGATATCCATGACTTTCCTCCATTTAGATTTCGATATGTCGTAACTTACTTTTGAAACCCGATCATTGTGCCCGGCGGAATGGCTATTGTCAAGTGCTCTCTCCCCGATTTTACGTATACCCCAAATGAATAAAAACGAATTGGGAGTTATTCATTATTTGTTATGGGTTAATATTTACAATTGGGCCAAACTCTTGACACCCAAAGGGCTTTGTCCTATGCTGCCCTAATTTTGCATGAAAATTAATGAGAGAATTATAAAAATTAGAGGTTAACAAGCTGACCCGAATACAACAATCATATAGCGTTAAAGTGGAGAGCCTCGAAAGCCTTTCCGCTTCCTGGCGCAATTCAGATTTATCCCTAAAATGGGATTGCTTTTTCGTATTACCCCCCTTGCTAAAGGTCTGGTGGAGTATATTCGGTTCCACATCTGAGATGTATCTTTGTGCAGTAAGACATGCAGAGGAAGTCATCGGTATCGCACCGCTTTTGCTTGAAAACGATACCGCATCATTTATGGGCAGCACTGATGTTTGTGATTACCAGGATTTCATTGTTGCCCCCGGAAGAGATGATGAATTTTTCAGCGCCCTGTTAGACGATTTACATCACAAAGGTATCAAACAGTTAAATTTAGAGGCGGTGCGCCCTGATTCAACTGTACGAACTGCGCTGGTAAATGTGGCCAGGGCGCGTGGATGTCAGGTCTCCTGCAAAAAACGGGATATCTCCCTTGAGCTGGAGTTGCCGAAAACGTGGGATGAATACTTATTGATGTTGAAGGCAAAGCATCGTCATGAGATAAGACGCAAACTTAGAAGGTTAAAAGAAGCAGGTAACATCAACTATCGCGTTGTCGAGGATACCGCTGAGGTAAAACAGGAGTTAGAAATTTTCTTTAAGCTGTTCAAAATGAGCAGAGACGATAAAGAGATGTTTATGACCGCTAAAATGACCTCCTTTTTTCGGTCACTGGCCCAAACCCTGGCAGCAGAGAAAATGCTAAAACTCTTTTTTCTTGATTTCAACGGCAAGCCCGCGGCGACCGTAATATGTTTTGATTATGATTCGGGAATTTACCTTTACAATAACGGATTTGATATTAAATTTAGCTCACTGAGCGTCGGCATACTTTGCAAGGTTTTCAGCATCAAAAACAGTATCCAAGGCGGAAAACAAAAATATGACTTTCTCAAGGGCGCCGAAACTTATAAATACCAGCTGGGCGGCAAAGAGGTGCCGCTGTACCAGTGCAAAATATATCTGATTTAAAGTAACTGAAATGACAAACATTCGCGAAATATGGAAGGAAAAAGCAGGGAAAGCAAAGCAACTGAAAATTGCCATGTTCAGCATTCATTCCTGCCCGGTCGGAGAGCTGGGTACCAAAGATACCGGCGGTATGAATGTTTATATACAGGAGCTTGCCGGCCAGTTGGGCAACAGGGGGCATCGCATAGACATCTATACCCGTGTTCACGATCCAAACGATCCTCAGGTTATCCACCTCAATGACAATGCCCGCGTTATTCATCTGAAAGCCGGGAAAAATGGACATATGCATAAATTGTCCATTTATCCGTATTTGGATGATTTCACCGGCGCTTTAAAAGACTTTGTTACCCGCAACGGTCTTCAGTATGACTTAATTCACAGCCATTACTGGCTTTCGGGCCAGGTCGGACGCTGGGCTCAAAGCCGCTGGGATGCGCCCCATATGGTGATGTTCCATACCCTTGGAGCCGTTAAAAACACCACCGGTGTGGGTGAAAAAGAGCCCCTTCTCCGCATCAAAACTGAAAGGCAATTGGTTAAACACTGCCATCGCATTATTGCAGCCACCGAAAGAGAAAAAACCGAACTCTCGCAATTTTACGGCGCTGAAGCGGAAAAAATCAACGTGGTGCCCTGCGGTGTGAACATGGATTTATTTCGACCCGTAGAAAAGGCATATGCCCGCAGGCACCTGGGTTTCGATGATAAAGAACATATAATTTTGTATGTCGGTCGGTTTGCCGCCCTAAAAGGAATCGATCGGTTGTTGAAGGCCATGACGCATTTGCGTCACCTCCAAAATCTTAAATTGGTGATTATTGGTGGCGATGGCGATACTGCCCCGGAGTTTATAGAATTTCAACGGATGTCATCAAAATTAGGCATTCATGATAGAATCATGTTTACGGGCCGGTTAGAGCAAGACGAGCTGCCGCAATATTACAGCGCAGCTGACCTTCTGGCGGTTCCTTCATATCATGAAAGCTTTGGACTCGTTGCCCTGGAAGCGCTCGCCTGCGGAACTCCGGTTATCGCGACGGAAGTGGGTGCCATGGATAGTGTTATCTGTGAAGGTAAGACGGGTAGCGTTGTGGCGGATTCCAGACCACCGGCATTTGCGAGAGGCATCCGTGATTTTATCTCAAATCCGCTTAGTGAGACGGAATCAGTGGATTCCATTCGTAATTCGGTTCGCCGATTCAATTGGTCCAACATTGCGAAGGCTATGATCGAAGAATACGAGAGCATGCTTGCTGATTTCAATTTTTCGAATATGCCAAAAACCTCTTCGAAAGCAGCGTTTATTTAACCCTCCAAACAGATATTCATTTTCTGATTGTTTTACTTAGGGGAATTCAAATACGCGAGAATCGAGTATGTCACCGAAAAAAGGCATTATCGCGCTGATGGGCTCAGGTGAACTGACCGCTACCATGGTCGAGGTTCATAAAGAGTTATTCAGAGAATTGCCATCTCCTGCGCGCGCTTTTTTTTTGGACACACCGGCCGGTTTTGAGCTCAATGCCGATCAGATATCTCAGCGAGCAATAAATTATTTCCGTATGCATGTGCAGCAACCCATGTCTGTGGCCAGCTATAAAACGAAACAGACGGCGCAAACATATGATGCCATGCAGACGTTTGAGCAGCTCAAGCAGGCCAACTTTGTCCTCATCGGTCCGGGAAGTCCGACTTATGCCGTACGCCAGTGGCGGCAATCACCCGTTCCTGAAATCCTTACAAAGCGCATCGAAGAAGGCAATTGTCTGGTGGCAGCAAGTGCGGCCGCCTTAACGGTGGGACGATTTACCCTTCCCGTATATGAGATTTATAAAGTGGGGGAGGATCTGCATTGGGTGGAGGGGATAAATATTCTTGCGCATTTCGGTTTCAATTTAGTAGTCATACCCCACTGGAACAATGCCGAAGGTGGAACACATGACACCCGTTTTTGTTACATGGGTGAACAGCGCCTCAGACAACTTGAATCTTTGCTGCCGGATGACGTATCCATTTTCGGTCTCGACGAGCACACGGCTTGCCTTTTGGACCTTGAAAAGGACGAGGCCATTATCCGGGGAATCGGCAGCGTGACCTTGCGCCGCAGCGGTGTGGAAAGGATTTTTAAAAAAGCGGATCGCTTCCCGCTTCAGATTTTGCGGCAAGGAGAAGTGGAGAAGGAACTGAATACGACAACGCCGCAAACATCGCAACACGAACTTGCCTTTGATAATAAAGAAGATAATTTTTGGGATAAAGTGCATGCCATCGAACAGGCCTTTCACAATAGCCTTGAGAAGCATGAGCCCAAAGAAACCACAAATGTCCTTCTGGAGCTTGACCGGACAATCTGGAAGGCGCAGCAGGATCTTGAGAACCCCGAATTCATTTCTCAGGCCAGAGACACACTCCGGGAGTTGATCGTCTCTATAGGGGTACGACTCGAGTCCGCTCCGAGAAGCAGGGCTGACTGCCTTGCCCCGCTTATCGAAGAGCTGTTGGAGTTACGGAAAAAGCTCAGAAGCAAAAACCAATATGATGCGGCTGATGCGATTCGCAAAAGTCTCAAACGGGCCGGCATCACCGTTGACGATACCAGGGACGGCTCCCGTTGGCGGCTGAAGTAATAAGTGTCAGCAGAAGAGAAAGTGCACAATGATTTTCCATTCTCCTATCTCTATTCTTTTTGTCGTTAATTATGACAATTTATCTCTAAAGCCTCTTTTCGCTTATCTTGAATCTATTCCACACATCCAACTCACCATCAAAGCCACGCTGCCCCAAGATATCAGTCAATATAACGTTATCGTTACCACAGACGCAGAAGTTTTCGCAGATAGCCATGATCACATGCGACACTTCGTCCAGGCCGGAGGAGGGTGGTTGGCATTGGGATATTTGTCCGACAGTCCCCTGTCGCAGCTATTTGGTGCACAGCCCACCCCGGTGGGTTCTCTTTGCGAGTTACGCGTTATGTTTAAAGACAGCAATCATCCAATGGCACAACGGATGCCGGATGCCGTTTATGTGAACGGCCGTTACCAATCTCTTGAACCGACGGTCGAGAACACGGAGACAATTCTGTACGCCGACTGGCATTACCGGCACAGTCCTGTGCTCGTTTCCCGCGCCGTGGATAATGGTCGCGTTGCCTGCACCACGCTGCAGGCCTATGAGCATCCTGCTTTCCAGCAAATCCTTTATCGGTTGTTGCGGGAGTTGGCCGCACAGCCCATCACCGATCAAACACTGGGGGTTGGACTGTTGGGATACTCACCTTTTATGGGCCAGGACCATGGTATGGGGGTTGAGACAACAGTCGGATTGAACCTTACTGCCATCTGTGATCTGAACCCTGAAAGGCTGATCCAGGCCCGTGAAGATTTTCCCGGTGTGAAAACCTATGAGTCGTCCGAGGCACTTGCCACAGATCCTGATGTGGATCTGGTGATTATTTGCACACCACCACATACCCATGCCCAATTTTCATTGGCGATGATGGATTCAGGCAAACATGTACTATGTGAGAAACCCCTGGCATTGAAACAAAAAGAAGCAGCCGCTATGGTTGAAATGGCTGCAAGACAGAAGGTTCATTTGAGCTGTCATCAAAACAGGCGTTGGGATGTAGATTATTTGGCGATTAAACAAGCCATTGCTGAAGGTCTGATCGGAGAGCTTTTTTACATGGAAACCTTTGTCGGCGGTTTTTCACATCCTTGCGGTTACTGGCACTCGCACGCTGAGATTTCAGGCGGTACCGCTTTTGATTGGGGTGGGCATTATCTGGACTGGGTCGTAAGTCTTATACCGGACCGTGTAAAAACTGTTATCGGCACACGCCACAAACGGGTTTGGCATGATGTAACAAACGCCGACCAGGAGCGCATACAGATACGTTTTGACGGCGGGCAGGAGGCGGAATTTCTGCACTCCGATGTTGCGGCGGTACGCAAGCCAAAATGGTACTTGCTGGGCACCAAAGGCGCGATTATCGGCCACTGGCGCGATGTGACCCAATACGAAATCGATCCCGTACTGTATTACCATGAACATCAAATTCCCGCCACTGAAATGCTGCCGGATCTCACGCTCCACCGCTGCCACCCCTCCGGCCAAATCGTTGCTCAAAAGCTGGCGATACCTGCACGGCGGCATTATTTATTATACAGGAATTTAGCCGATCATCTATTGATCGGGGAGCCGATCGCGGTGCCACTTGAACATTCGGTGCTGGTGGTAGCGATATTAGAGGCAGCTGCAAGGTCAGCGGCCAATGGCGGTGCCGTGGAGTATTTGGATGGCTGAGCAAATAAAATGGGGTGTTTTGGGCAATGCCAACATCGCAAGAGTGTGCGTCATCCCCGCTATTCAGAAATCCCCAAACAGCATGGTTTATGCCCTGGCCACACGTTCGCCGGAACTTGCCCGGCAGGTGACGACCCAACATAACATCCCGCATGTCTATGACCGCTATGATAAATTGTTGGCTGATCCTGAGATTCAAGTGGTCTATATTCCACTGCCAAATCATCTTCACCACCCCTGGACATTAAGGGCGCTGGAGGCAGGCAAACACGTCCTGTGCGAAAAACCGTTGGCCTGCAATGCGCATGAGGCCCGGGAAATGGCTGATACGGCTGAGGATTTCGGATTATTGTTGATGGAAGCGTTTATGTACCGCTTCCATCCCCGCAGCAAGCGCATAAAAGAGATGGTTGCAAACGGTTCAATTGGCATGCCGTGTCTGGTGCGATCTTCCTTTTGTTACCCTATGGAGGAGAAACTATTATCAAGCGGTAAAGGTGCACGGCTAAAGCCGACAATGGGGGGCGGAGCCCTTTTAGATGTGGGATGCTACAGCGTCAGTGTCACGCGCTGGCTATTGGGTAAGGAACCTACCCAGGTGCAAGGGCAGGCCGTTTATCACCCAAACAGGGTCGATGTTCAATTTGTGGGCTCGCTTCGATTTCCCGACAATGGGTTAGCGACGTTTGAAGCCAGCTTCATATCTGCATTACAGCAAACCTATACTGTCGTCGGAAGTAAGGGGGCCATTGAGTTGCCCCATAATGCGTTTATCCCCTGGGAAAAGGATGCGGTGTTCATCTTGCGCGATAAAGATGAGGAGAGGGGGGAGGAATATGTGACGCCGGCTGTGGATGAATATCAGCTCATGGTGGAACATTTTGCCGAAGCGGTCTCGGGCAGGACACCGCTATCTTTTTCGCCGCAGGACAGCGTCAGGAATATGCAGGTATTAGATGCCTTGGCGGAGGCGGCTCAAACCGGCAAAACTATTGCTTTGTAAAGAATCCACACACCTTTGGGGTGAAATCAATGCCTGTCCATCTAGAGTTGGATTCTTTCATATATTCGGGTCGCAAATGAGTCTTCTTTGGCTCTTCCATAATTTTGCCGACTTGCCCCGGGACATCAACATTTTTCACCGAGCAATTTTGCCAAATCATCTCCCAACGCCTCAGCCGAAGTGAAGAAAATCCCGTGGAGTCCAAGCCTTCGGGCAGCATCGACATGCGTCTCGGTATCGTCGATAAAGACCGCATCCTCGGGCTCCACGTCCAATCGTTCAAGCGTCACTTTAAAGGCTGTTGGGTCGGGCTTTGCCACCCCTTCGTCCCCCGAACAGAAAACAAAGTCGAACAGGTCAAGGATCTCCCAGTCAGCCAGCCATCGGGACAGACCAGGCGGTGAATTTGAAAGTATGGCTAGTCTATAACGGCCGTGCAGCCTCCGGATCAGAGCCAGCACATCTTCGTTGATGGCCTCATCGGCGTGGTAACGGCTGCGAAACATGTTGATTTCATCAATGGTGTCTAATCCAAGCTCCGGTCCTATTGTATACCAGAACTCTTCTGCCGTTTTTCGGCCGAGTAGGGCGTCTTGCCAGGCCTGGCTGCCAAACATTATGGCATTAAGCGTGTCGGGGGGCAGGCCCAATTCCTTCTCATAGCCGCGAAACAGGGAGGGCGACTTTTGGGCTGTTATGACCCGCCCAAAGTCAAAGATGATGGCGCGTATCATACGAAATCCTTTGCGTTTAAAACTTGGAAGTCCTTCCGATTGCTCTGCGGACGGTTTCGATCATTCTTTGTCGATTGGCTGCAGACCAATTGCCCAATGCCAGCACTTCCATCAGAGCCTCAACGGCCTCTGAAGGGCGGTATGACATTTTCTGTAAACCAACGATGTCGGGATTTCGTAGGCCAGGATGACGGCGCTTGAGAAAGTACCGCCCTTGGGTTGTTTGGATGATCCAGTTCTTGTTGACGAAACCGCACTTGATCTGGCAGGCGTCTTGCAGTTTACCTAAGTTGTAGTTATACAGCACACGCCTTATTTCTTCTTCCATCTCCATCGCGGTTTTATTTCGCTACCCTCAAGCGCTGGTATTGCAAAGATAGAGGTTTTTCAAGGCCGTTTTCCTCGAGCAGTTTTTCGTCTGAGAAAAGCTCTTGTGTCGTTCCGTCGGCAGCTATGCGCCCCTCACCCAGGATGATTGTCCGCTCGCAGAGTTCAAGCACCATATCAAGGTCGTGGGAAGCAATTATTTTGGAATGATCAAAGGTTTTCAGAAGCTGAATGAGTTGTCGGCGAGACCGCGGATCCAAATTAGAAGATGGCTCATCCATCACCAGGATATCCGGATCCATGGCAATCACGGATGCAATTGAAACTGCTCGCTTTTGCCCCATTGAGAGTTTGTGGGGAGGCCGATCTTTGAGCGCCAAACAGTTGACTTTCTCCAGGGCCTTAATAGCAGACTGTTCCACGTTTTCCAGCGTCCAGCCAAGATGAAGCGGTCCAAAGGCCACATCTTCATAAACCGTTGGCATAAAAATCTGGTCATCAGGGTCCTGGAAGACAAAGCCGATCTTTTTGCGAATCTCTTTTACTGTTTTTTTTGATAGAACGATCTCACCAATCCTCACGCTCCCATCCGTAGGCAAAAGCGTGCCGCTGATTTGAAGGAGCAAGGTCGACTTGCCGGCGCCATTGGCGCCCACAATTCCCACCGATTCCCCGTGAATGATTCGGAAGGAAATGCCGCTGAGGGCCTGGGTTCCATCCGGATACCTGTAATGAACATTCTGAAGATCGATGATATGGTGACTCATGGTAAATCCTTCATTGCTGAAAGGCTTGGAAGACCAGATTTCCAAGAAGCTGGCTTGGATTGTAAAATCGAAAGACGGCAAACAACGTTATAAATAGGGAAAGAAAAAGCAGATCTCTGAGTGTAAATCTCAATCGCTTTACCGTGCGGATCTCGCCGTCAAAACCCCGGCTTCGCATAGCCAGATATATTCTCTCAGCCCGCTCCAGGGTGCGAAGAAACAGGAGCCCCACCATTTGAACAAATTGCTTAAGGCCCGGTCGCTTCTTATCAAAACTTCGCATGCGCCTTGCCCGAACCATCCGCAGAGCCTCCTCTGTGAGAACGAAAATGAAACGATAGAGCAACATGAGCTGGACCACAAAAAGCCGGGGCACTTTCAAACGATCCAGCGCATTGCAAATGCCCGGAAAAGACGTCGTGGCAATGAGGATCAGAGCTGCCCCCACCGTAAGCACAAACCGCAGGATCACCGATCCGAAGGAGATCCATCCGCCGGTTATGTTAAAAGGTCCCAGGTGGACTAATACCTCTCGATCCAGAAACGGGTTAAAAATCCCAATAAAAACTGCAAATGGCGAAACAATCAGCAGCTTTTTTAATAGAAATCCGACCGGTAATTCTGCCAGATAGACCATCAGAATTGGAAAAAAGAAAAGGGGAACAAGACTTGTTACGGCATACTTTGGGAAAGAGACCACCACGACTATGAAGCCTACGGTGACAAGGAGTTTTGCTCTGGGGTCTATGCGATGAATGATCGTATCATTATAGGACAGATTATCCAAACGCCCCAGATCCAGGAATGTCGAGTCGAAAGAGGCCATAAAACACACCACCAAGTGGGATTCGAATTCGGGATTTTTTCGTATTTCGGATTTCGTGCTTCGAATTTAAAAAGCTTCGTTTAATCACCAGATCCTCAGAACGAGCACCATTTTTCTAGCTTTCCATTGAAAAAGGCGTAGTTTCTAGTGGACCTTACTTCTGCGTCTCTTAAATACGAAACCGATGAGGAAAGCCAAAGCCAGAGTCATCATGGATCCGACAACGCCTGCAACCGTTGTACCAGAGGCAATCGCTGGCCAGCCTTCTCCCCTCTCGCTTTGACCACCCTGCATTTCATCTGTCTGCGGAGGTCCGCCCGACTTGAATCCGTAATCAGGTAGAATAGCCGATTTCTCCTGGATAGCCCCCAGCAACGGAATGATCCCCTTAACAGGTTCAGAGATTTCCGATTTCCCGGTAATCCTTTCGATGGACCACTCGAGGCCATCGGGATGGGATGAAGCAAACCAGGAAAGAATACCACCCGTTAACAGTGTTACAACCCCAAGTCCAATTAGAACTTTCCGAATGGGAACCTGCGCAAGTAACCTCGATGTCGCGGCAGCTTCCAAAATCTCCGGTCGTGCTTTTCTGACAAATGCAATGAACGCGGCCGTCACTATGCCTTCTACCAGACCAATGGCCAGATGAATTGGTTGCATCAGGAGAACAAAAGATTTGAAGGGAAGATCACTGATTCCGGAAACCAGCGTCTGGACGACAACGCTAAAGGGCCCCAATTGCATTGCCACTAAGACCGATACCAAAGCAGCGAGTGTTATCACTGAGGGTCGAGAATCCTGTTTGACTATTTTGCGGTATATCAGAGGATAGGCAACAAAACACGTCCAGAAGGCCATGTTAAAAATGTTACACCCCAAAGCCAGTAACCCCCCATCACCAAAGAAAAGGGCCTGTATGATAAGCACCGACGCAAGGGTAAGAAAACCGGCATAGGGTCCAAGGAGGATGGATAGGATCATCCCCCCTCCCAGGTGACCACTCGAGCCTGTGCCGGGAATGGTAAAGTTGATCATTTGAGCCGCAAAAACAAATGCTCCCATGACCCCCATTAGGGGTATTATCTTTTCGTCCGCTTCTTCCTTTAGTTTCCTAGCACTATAGATGATGGTGGCGGCCGATACGGCGCAAAAAGTTACGCCCACCGAAGGCGATATGAGGGCATCTGCCATGTGCATGATCGGTCCTCCTTCTCCCGAAACGTCTCAATCTGTTTAATGTAAATGAAGGTCATATCGGAAAATAAGATAGTTGATCGTTTCTGTCAACGATGAATGCAGCTCGTGAACTCGTTACCAAGGCCAAGTCTTGTAACCCGAACAAGCCGGAATTAAACAGGTTTTTGGTGTTTTTCACTTCACCTTGGCCGGTAAATTCAAAATTTCTAAGGGCTTAATCTATATCAGCTTCTTTTCATACCATTCCATCATCATCCATTTTTTAAATCCAACAGATTCATAAAGTGCCCAAGCCACCTGGTCCTCACCATCAGTTGTTAATTCAACGATCGTGACATCTTTGCTTCGCAGATGGGATAATCCTACCAGAAGAACCTTTCGACCGATACCTTTCTTTCTGAAATCGGGATCTACCCCCAGCATATGGATCTCACCTTTCACTTTTTCTGCCGCCGGATTCTCCTTAAAAAACAGCCGTGTCCAGCAGTAACCGACGGGCTTATCTCCCTCGTAGGCCATGATGATATCTTCCGGAGAGCAACTGCTTAAATTGATGCGGTAGGCAATTTCATCTTGGGTATTGGGATTAAAGCCCCAAATATTGGCAAACGAGCGGTTTTGGATATCGGTTAACTTATGCGCTTCACCACGCCGAAGATTACGGAAAATATATTCACCCGATTTTACATCCGGTAATTGGATCTTGTGGAGGTCCAACTGCATTTCAACGAAGTTGCGGATAAATCTCAGCCCCAGATGTGAGGCCAACTTCTTTGCCGCTTGGTTAGTTTCCGCTATGCAGATTTGTGCCACCTTAGACCCTGCGTCCCTTGCATATCGGAAGGCGCAGCCAAACAGCTCTGTGGCGATGCCCTTTTTTCTGTGCAGCGGATGGACTAGGCCATCAAGCAGAGCGCGTCCAATTCCCGGCTCTAAAAAGACACTGACATAGCCGATTATTCTTCCGCTTCGCTCTGCAAAAAATAAATCGTTTTCCGGGTGAAAACTTGGATGTCCCAGCTCCTCTGCTAATCGTTGTTTTGAAACGTGGCGTCCGGATCGATCAAGCTGTTCTGTCTCACCGTGCAATCGGACATAGCTGTCAAAGTCACTCGGTCGATAGTTTCTAATGACAAAGGAGTTTTTGCGCATTTTATCTTTAATTTTCCTAATTCAACGTATAGTTCGCCGATTCGCAAAATTAACCGAAGATACGGGTAAGGATAAAAAATATCAATATCACGAAAGCATCGGAATATGAAAACACTTAAAATGTGTTTGTGCTTCTTTTATTTCGAAAATTAGTGATTATTTATAGCCTTTCAACCAAAAAAGCCAAAAAAGTATGAAATTGTAAATAAAAAACCCATCGGTAATTATAGAAAGGGGGGTTTGGCGTGACGATAGAAGCGGACATTATGGTGGTAACTCCTCATCCTGATGATGCGGAATACGGTGTAGCCGGCACGGTGGCGCGCTGGACTAAGGAAGGTAAACGGGTGATCTATGTGGTGTGCACCAATGGCGATAAAGGCAGCAGTGACCCCAACATGACAGGGGAAAAGATAGCCAAAGTCCGAAAAAAAGAGCAAATGGCCGCTGCCGATGTCCTGGGAGTCAGCGAGGTGATCTTTTTAGGTCACCCGGACCAGGGCTTGGAAGATACGCCCCAATTCCGAAAGCAAATTGTTCGTCTAATAAGACAATACCGGCCGAGGCTTATCGTAACTGCGGATCCATATCGACGATACATCTGGCATCGCGATCATCGCATTGCCGGCCAAGTGGTATTAGATGCCGTTTTTCCCTATGCCAGAGATCACCTGGCTTATCCGGATTTAATAGAGGAAGGTTTACAGCCGTATAAGGTGCGGGAGATGTTGTTTTGGGCCGCGGAAGATATCAATTATCGCTCTGACATCACCGATACCTTTGATCTTAAAATTGCGGCCTTGCGTTGTCACAAAAGCCAGGTCAAGCAGCTGGATGTTCCGAACCCGGAAGGGTGGCTGAGGCAGCGGTGCAGGGACATCGCCAAAGATGAGGATTTTGAATTGGGAGAAGCCTTTCACCGCATTGAGATAACATGGTAAAATGAAACCCTTATTGAGTTTTAGCTCAATTAGGATGAGAGCCACACCACATCCCCACAAAGATTTGGGTCATGAGGTTTTGCGGAAAACATCTCGAAATTCTGTCTTTCTTTTTTCAGAATCGTTGAGTCACCGTGACCCGGAAACACTTCCGTCTCATCAGGTAAAATAAAAATTTTCGTCTTCAACGATTCAACGATTTGTTTAAAATCGGCGGGAGACCATGTTTTTCCAGGTCCCCCCGGAAAGATGGTATCGCCGGATATCAAATTGTTTCCCGTCAGAAAACACAGACTCCCCGGCGTGTGCCCCGGCGTATACAACACATTGAGTTGAACTTCACCAAACGATACCACATCACCGTCTTTTAAAAATTGCTCGGGTTTTACCGGCAAACTTTCGGCATCGGCGCTGTGGGCCGCAAGCGGAACCTTCAATGTTGATTTGAGATCAGCAAGTGCACCGACATGATCCATGTGACTGTGGGTCATAAGGATATATTTAGGATGTGTTCCTTCAAGCCGTTTCAAAACCTTGTCGGCTTCGCCGGGTGCATCAACGATCACGCTATCACCGGTTTTTTGGCAGATCAAAATATAGGTATTGGTACCGAAAGGTCCTAATTCAAGTCTTTCTATTTGGATGCTGTCATTTTTTACAACAACTGTCATTTGCCCCTCCAATTAGTTGAAAATTCAGAAACCTGACTATCATTTATTTTGCATAAAAGTCAAATTCGATTTTTATCAAAGTGATAAAGAAGGCCTATGTGACATTTAGATGCTTGTGAATAATGTTAGACATAAAGGCTTAGATTGCTATAATGCTCATACATGGTTTTAATTTGCAGAGTAAAATAGTATATAGTGGAACGTATTTTCGATATTCAACATCATACCTAAAAAATAAAGAAAGAAGCGCTATGCAAACCGTTAAAGGCTATCATGGCGAGTGGAACATGGGCAGCCCCGGTGGTTGGGAATATCAACGGATAGCCCAGCTTTTGGGGAAGATGGCATGGAATCTGATTTTAGATAATGTTGAGGTTGGCGTTGAGATCGACTTGGAAGATCCCCAGATCAATGCGGTCCCCGGATTTGCCCGCATGCTCTTGCGCGCCCACAAAAATCGCCACGGGAGAAATCCGGTGCACGTTGTACTTTTGGCCGAGTCAGATACGCTGGATGTCGTGCTCGAAAATAAAAATTTTGTGGATTATTTGAACACCTTGGACGGTGTTGAGGCTTCCCTTGCCGAGCCCGGTCATCTTTCCATCAATCAGGGAAAGATCTGCTGCAAAGGACAGGAGGCAACGGTTATTTTTATGGATTTTAACATGCATACCCTGGTCAAGATCGGCCAACAGGAAGATGTAAAGCCTATTTTAGAAGCGATCCGGCAGGGTGTTTTAGTCAACCCCCGCGGCATGGAACCTTTGGGGGCTAAAGGGATGTTTGAAGTTTTAACGGAAAAGTATCATAGCTATCTGAGTGACGACACCAAACTTCATACACCTTGGACCCGTCGATTTTATAGCCGCAGTACAACGGGACCCGGCGGCGAGACGATTGAAGACCTCGTAGAATGGACTAACGAACATTGGGAGGATCTGGTGCTTAAACCGGCCCATGGGTATTCCGGCCACGGCATCTTCGTCGGATATATGAAAAAAAGCCGCCAAAAACATATTCAAGCCGCTTTAAATGCAGGCAACTATATCGTTCAACAACTCGTTGCTTTAGGGCTCTGGTCTGAACAAAGTGTCTGGCCGCTGGTGGAAGAACGATCTCTGTTTCTGAAAGAATGGCAAACCGATTTCCGCTGTTTTATTACCGATGAAGGGCTTCAGGGATTTCTGGCACGATTTGGCAGCGTTCCCACCAATGTGGGTTCAGGCGGCGGTGTCCAGCCCCTCGCTATACTTCAAGGTGACATTGCGCCAAAAGAGGCTGTCGACAAGATTAATAAGGCACTGTTTAAATTGGGCTTTGAGGCCTTTATGCAGATCCAAGAGGAGGTCAATCGCAAAGCGATAGAAATGGGCTTTACCTATCTTTTGGGACCCATTCTGGTTACACTCAGGCCTCGATTAATAACCAGATCTCATCTGGAAGATCTCAAGCAATATGCTCATAATCTTTGGCAGGATGCGATAAAGCTCGAGGAGCTATGGCGTCAGGGGCAACTGGATGATGTCGTGCATATCGGTGAAATGGAAAAAAGCCTGGCCATGAACCAACCCTGGCGAGGAAGTCCTGCCCTGATGGTTTCAGACGGCCTATTTAGCTTCGGAGCGGATTTGTTGGATGAGCAGGATTAACTTGCAATCCTTTTTATTTGACACGCAAATTTGATTTCTCTATACTCTCTTGAGGAAAAAGGATTATTACACGATATCGCACGGAAGGGCAGTTGGTTTTCGACAAAAAGATATATTTATATCCGATGCGGACTTTAATGTTTCTGCTCCTTGAGATTGATGAGGAGGGCAGCGAATAAGAGAATTTCCTTGGCAATGAACCGTATTTTTGCTTTAGAACCGTTCAATCCTACTTTTGGTGATGATCAATTCAATCCATTGGCTCCATTATAATAATATGTTGGCCTGGATAAACCATTCCAATAGCCCCCGCTTTGCTGTCGAACAAGATGTAACTTTGAATAACGAATACTCACCTGAAGCGGGAAAAACGAATCAAATAAATCAATTAAATCATAACGCGACGCATTGTTTTGAATGACCCGGTACAGTCAATATTTTTTGTTGTTTGATTCTTAATTTTATATTTGATGGAGTCAACGACCATCCCGGCCTAAAGTCGGGATGGCTTGGATTTTCGACCATAGGCCGGAAAGGCAAGGGCACAGCCGTGCCCTGATGATTGCGTTTGCAACCGGGTGCGAAGTCCCGCCGCGGGATTTGAAGGCAAACAATTTATGGTTATCAAAGGAGAGTTTTGTGGAAAATTATTTTGATGAACATGAGCCACGAAAACGGTGGTGGATCCTAATCACCGCTGTTATCGTAATTATCGTTATTGCCGGCGGATACTTAGCCTGGCGACTATCAAGGGTGCAGGCTCCGGCGAAGCAACAGGCGGAGCCAACCAAATTGCCCCGGATGGCAAATCTACCCCCTAAAAAAGATGCGCCCAAACCTATCCAGCCGTCCTATTCACCCGATGCGCCTTTGCTTGAACAGGTGAGGGAGGCCATGCGAAACGGAATTGATCCGGAAGGTGCAGTGGCGCTTGCAAAATCATTGCCGGACAGGCCGGAAAGGGCCGATGCTGCCTTTATTCTGTTGGAGTATGCTGCTGAGGCCGGACATGCAGAAGCTGCCTTAATCGTGGCGCGCTATTTTGATCCCACCGACACGGGGGATAGCGGAACCATTCTAAAAGATCCGGAGGCTGCATACGGGTGGTATCAGGTGGCTTTATCCGCAGGACAGCCGGAAGCGCAAAATCACTTCTCAGATTTTAGGCAATGGCTTGAAAACGAGGCGACGCAGGGGTCTGTCGAGGCACGTGAGATACTAAAAAATTGGCAGTAGCCTTATAAAAATGGAGGAAGAGCGATGCAATTCAAAAACAAAAACTCCACGGGTCGATTCAAATTCATGATTGTATTGATCATTTCCATTGTATACTTGGCGCTCATTTGGGTAGGAAGCCCAGCGGCGCAACAGCGCAAACCGCTGCTCATACCCGGTAAAAGGACATTATATCAAAAGGTAATCGCCCACCCTGACACTGAACTATATGCGCTTGCAGGAGATTCCGCGGAAGTTCTGGAAGGCTGGGTCAAGCCTTTTACGGTATTTTATGTTTACCAGCGCGCCTCGGTGGGTGGTGAGAATTGGCTGGAAGTCGGACTTTCGAGCACCGAAGGGGCAGTCGGCTGGATTAAAGGATCAAAGACTTCTGAATGGAACCAGGCCTTGACGTTGGTCTTCACGGAAAGAACCGGTCGTCAGCAGGCATTATTTTTCAATGATCTGGAATCACTTCAGGAAGTTGCAGGTTCGCCATCTCCAGGTGAACAAGCAGCTCAGATAGCGACGCAGTTTGCGGCGATTCAATCGGGGCGCATCTCCCAGCCCACAAAATTTCCGTTGTTGGCCGTTGAACCACCGGAGGAAGCCGTCTCAAGAGATCGATTTTACCTTATGCCGATTTTTCAGGCACTTGAGCTTTTTGAAGGTGTTAAATTCTTGGAAATTGCTTCCATAGATCCCGGCTCAGGCCGATTGCCGAAAGATTTGGACCTCAAAACAGCCATTGTATTCGTAATCGATACCACAATATCTATGAAACCCTATATTGATCGGACCCGAGAGGCTGTGCGCAAGATTTATGACGCCATCGAAAAAGCCGGTTTATCCGACAAAGTGGCATTTGGATTGGTTGCCTTTCGCAACAGCACGAAGAAAACGCCGGGAGTCGAATATGTGGCCAAAATCTTGTCTGATTTGCGGGACGGACGGGAACGCAAGCAGTTTGAACTTGCCCTGGCCCGAGCACAGGAAGCCAAAATCTCTACGCATTCCTTCAACGAAGACGCCTTTGCCGGTCTTAAGGCGGCCCTTGAAAAGCTGAATTGGTCACCTTATTCATCTCGGTTGGCCTTTTTAATTTCAGATGCAGGTGCTATTCGCAACGACGATCCCTATTCTTCAACCGGTATGAACGAGGCTGAAATAGCCGATATGGCTGCAACCAAAGGGGTAAAGATCTTTGCCCTTCATCTTAAAACACCGGCGGGCAAAAAACTGAACAACCATCCTCATGCTGAAACTCAATACAGAACGCTGACCGGGCACTCTGATCCGATGATCGGGGATCTATATGTGCCCATTAATGCTGCTCAGCCTGTGACCGGTGTGAAAGGCTTTGGGCGCGTGGTTGAAGGTGTTGCCACTCAGATGGTGGATTTGGTGCGGGCGACCAGTTCGGGTGAGCGACTGACATTGCCCGAAGTGCCAGCCGATCAGCCAAAGGATGTCGTCAAGGAAGCGGTGCGCAAGGCCGCCATATTGGGCTATGCCATGCAGCTTGAATTTTTAGGCACTCGTGCGGGCATTCAAGCACCAAAGGTGGTCAAAGCCTGGGTTTCAGACATGGATTTGGCGCGACCCGACACGCCAACTTTCAAAGTCAGCGTTGTTTTGACCAAAAATCAGCTTAGCGACTTGAGCCAACGCTTAAAGGTCATTCTTGATCAGGCCCAGAGAACCAAACGAACAGGCGCCAGGGATTTCTTCCAGAGCATTCTTGCAGCGGCTGCACAAACTTCACGTGATCCCATGCAATTTAGCAGACAACCAGACCAGAACTTAGGTGAGATGGGTGTTCTTGCGGAATTCCTGGATGATTTGCCCTATCGCAGCAATATTATGCGGCTTACCGAAGAGGATTGGTACCGGCTGAGCGTAGGGGAACAGCAGGCAATCGTCAATAATATAAAATCAAAGATCAGAAGATATACCCAAATCCATGACGATGTGGCCAACTGGGTAACTTTCGGGGCAGCGGAGCCGGGAGATGCGGTATATCGCGTACCCTTGAGCCTGATGCCCTAACCCGGGAGGTCTGCAACTGTGTCCGACCGTGTAAAAATCAATCGGTCGAAAAAGCAGGCAATGCGCTGATATCAAAGGAGAGTTTCACTGACTATGAAGAAGGTGAGATCTTTGAAAGACGCTGCCAGAGACCCGCTGGCACAAGGCAAGGTGGTTCGACCGTCTCGGGACAAGCCCCGATTTACCGCCAGCGGAGATGATGTCTTTCGTCTACAAGAAGTGACCAAAAGCTGGCCCGGCGAACACGGCTTTACCTTGACGGTACCGAAGCTGATTATCCAGCAGGGAGAAAAGGTTGCCCTGGTAGGATTCAGCGGATGCGGCAAGAGTACCTTGCTGGACTTGCTGGCCATGGTGCTGCGGCCCGATGAGGCCGGGGAATTTGTGCTCTTTACCCAAAAAGGAGAAGAGCTGAATGTTATGGACGCCTGGCAGCGCAAGAAATTGGACAGCTTGGCCCAGGCTCGCATGTTGCATATCGGATATGTCCTGCAAACAGGGGGTCTATTTCCTTTTTTATCCGTCCGTGAGAACATCGGCATCAGCCGGCGGGGACTGGGCTTGCCGCTTGATGAGACTGTTGAGGATATCGCACAACGTCTGCATATTGAGCGACATTTAGACAAACTTCCGGGGCAATTGTCGGTAGGGGAACGTCAACGTGTGGCCATTGCCAGAGCCATGGCCCACCATCCTTCAGTGGTCATTGCCGATGAGCCGACCGCCTCATTGGACCCGATTAACGCTGAAGAAATCATGAATCTATTCACTGCGCTGACCGATGAATACGGTGTGACCTTGATCATGGCCACCCATGATTGGGGAAAATTGGGCGAACGCGGTTTCCGTCGCGTAGAGTTTGGTTTCAAACGGGAGCCGGATCAGGGCAGTGTGCGAGCTAAGGTTTTCGGGTAAGCAACAGGTTGACATATGGACTCTTTCCAAACGGTTATGCGCCTGGCATTGCGCGATTACTTGCATGAGCGATTGTTGTCTGCGTGTGCGATAATGGGCTTGGCAGCGGTTCTGGCTCCTTTGTTGGTGTTATTTGGGGTGAAAAGTGGGATTATCAACACCATGTCAGATCGCCTGATCCAAGATCCCAGGAATCGTGAAATCTCGCCGGTGGGAAGCGGTCGGTACGGAGCCGACTGGTTTTCTGCAATGCGCGATCGCCCCGATGTGGCTTTTATTATTCCACAAACTCGCTCCATTGCGGCCAGCATGATTCTTTACAATAAGAATTCAGCAAACCCCCGCACGCTTGTCGTATCCCTGATACCTACCGCCGAAGCTGATCCCTTGTTGGAGCAATATGGGCGCATATCGACGAAGAACACCCAGGTCGTGTTATCGGAACCGGCCGCGCGAAAACTGAATGTGAAAGCGGGTCAAGGTATCATTGGCCAGGTAGGACGGTCTGTAGCTGGCGTAAGGGAACAAGTTGCAGTCGATCTACAAATTACCGCCGTCTTACCGCTTGGGGCCTTTTCCCGCGAAGCTGCATTTGTGCGTTTGGAGCTGTTGGAGGCAACTGAAGATTATCGTGACGGTCGTGGCTCCAAAATATTCGGATGGCCAGGCAGTGCGAGGCCGGCCGGGTCGAGGGTATATCCCAGCTTTCGGCTCTATGCCCGTTCAATTTATGATGTGGCCGATTTGCGCAACATGCTGATGGATCAGGGCCTGGAGGTCTATACCAAGGCAGAGGATATTGAAACTGTCAAAAGTCTGGACCGCTCTTTTAATCTTATTTTCAGCCTGATTGCCGTCGTCGCTGTATTGGGTTACTTTGCCTCTATGGTAAGCAATGTCCTGGCCAATGTGAACCGCAAAAGCCGATATCTTGGTATTTCAAGTTTGATTGGTTTCTCAACCGGTAACATCATCTGGTATCCAATGCTGCAGTCCATCGCGACCAGCGTTCTTGGCTTTTTAACTGCGGTCATTCTCTATCGGTTAGTGGCGGCTCTGATTAACGGACTGTTTTCAGACTATCTCTCGGCCGGTGAATACGTCTGCTGGTTGTCGGTTGGGCATATGATGATTGCTTTAGTTCTGACATTGGCGCTGGCCATATTGGCATCAACTTATGGCGCTTTTCGTGTCTCGAGGATTGAACCCTCGGAGGTCATCCGTGAAGTTTAGATTAAACACAACGCAATTTGCATCCCTTTTGACTCGGCAATGTTCTAGCCGATTCAAAATGCGCATGTTTTTGTCGGGCCATTTTTTGATACCAGTCTCAGGGCTTGCCGTGTTGCTCACGTTTGTGCTCCTCGTCCGACCGATCCAGGCTCAACATTGCCCCTCTGAACAGGGCGCCTTGGCATCGCCAAAGCCGGTGGAGGATGCAATTAATCCAAATCCTTTCGAAGGTGACTTCCAGCTTCCGATGCCCTGCGGTGGGAAAATGATTCTGCGGCAAGTCTGTGTTCCTGCTGAAGGATATTTTGCGGATTTGCCTCTTGATATGGGCTGCAAAGATTGCGGACGCTTGAAACGCAGTTTCATGGAGGGCAAGCGTTGGAGTGCGGTTTCCGGGCCCTTTACGCTAGAGGATTTGTCCTCTGCTTGGCGCCTGGAGCTTACTAAAGCGACCAAAAACGGTAACGGCCGCTGTCCAAAACTCGGCGACACGAACATCAAAGCATTTTACTATTTTATCGGAAAATACGAGGTAACCAATTTCCAGTGGGAAGCCGTGATGACGGATGCATGTTCCGATTCAGATCGTCAGTTTTCAGTGGATGACCCCCGCCCCAAGACGAATATATCTTGGTTCGAGGCCGTCGAATTTACACGAAAATACACCGAATGGCTTATTAAAAATGCCCCGCAATATCTACCCAAGTTTTCCAATGGCCGTTTTGGTTACCTGCGTTTGCCGACTGAAGCGGAGTGGGAGTATGCGGCCCGTGGCGGTCACATGATTACCGAGTCGCAATTAAACGAGGAGGAATTTTTTCCTTTAAATGATCGTCCACTCAACGATTTCGCTGTGTTTACCGATCAGGATGCAGCCAAACCCCAGCAAAAATTAGCCTGGATCGGTTCAAAGTGCGCTAATCCTTTAGGGCTTTTCGATACGGCTGGAAATGCGGCTGAAATAGTGCTGGATCCTTTCCACTTTTCGGTAGGATTTCGACTGCACGGGGCTGCCGGTGGGTTTATCATCAAAGGCGGCAGCTTTCGCAAAAGCCGCAATGAAATTATGCCCGGAAGGCGCGAAGAACAGCCTTACTTCCTCGGCGATGGCGCCTTTCGCAGCACTGATGTCGGCTTCCGTATAGTTCTTTCGGGGATTCTTACGCCCGCAGACCGTCAAGAGAGGCTCGATCGAGAATGGGCCAAACTGGGCGTTCAACAAGTTCCTGCGCAGGTAACTCCAAAATATTCGGGGGCAACGATCGAAATAGATCAAAGCAAGGATCCGATTGTTGAGATTGAACAATTTGTTTCAGTATCCAACGATGAAGCCGAAAAAAAGAACCTTCTTTTTCTGCGGGAAGTACTCAAACAAAACCGTATTTTACTCAGAGAGCAGGAAGCTGAAATGGTAAAGGGTATCATCCGTAGCGCCCTTCTTACTGCCGAATCCTTGCAAAATTATGCCATCCGGCGAAAGGTCGTCATCAATGAGCTCAACAAACTTGAAAGGATGAAAGCTGAAACGGTCTCCCAGTCAATCCTTGATTCCTTGGAGAGCGGAATCGCCAAGGCAAAAGAGACGGTTGCTATGCTCGATTCCGCCATGGATCATTTCATGAAATTCTATTTTAATCGAATTAGAGAAACTCAGCGATACCCCCAAGAACTCTTCGAAAGTCAAATCAATCTTATTTCACAGGAATTAAGCTTAGAGCATGGTTTCAGCCGGAGTTTGAAAAACAGACTGGATGTATTCAAAAGACATGTGACACTTTATAAACGACAGGCGGGAAACATTAGCCAGGAAGGGATTCAATCCGATCTGGTTTTGCAGTAACATCCGAATCCGTATCCAAACATGTATTGAAGGAGAATGATTATGCGCAACAAAAAATTATTTTTCGGTTTATGTTTGGCTTGTTTTCTGGTTTCAGCATGTGTCTCCAAAGAAAAACATGAAGAACTTGAAGCGGTCCTTTCCGATACTCAGGCGAAACTTGAACAAAAAAACAAGCAATTTCAAGAATTAGAGTTAAAGCTGAAAGACGCGCAAGAAAGCCACAATACGTGCCAGCAGGATATTACCGCGCTTCAAGGGCGTTATAAAGAGTTGGAGAAAACGCAGCAAGAGCTTTCTCAAACTCTAGAACAGACGAAACATGAGTTGGAGCAGTTAAATGAACTCGTGCAGCAAAAACAGGAAGTCATTCAGGAGGTTGATGGTGCCAAGCGTCAATTAGAAACCAGTTTGCAGTCGCAGATAGAGACCCGTGAAAAAAAGATAAGAGAACTGGAGAACACCATCGCAAATTTAGGTCAGGCCAAGCATGATTTAGAAAACACCATGCAATCACAGATTACGGAACGTGAGAAAAAGATAAAAGAGCTGGAAGATGCCATTGCAAAGCTGGATGAAACCAGGCGCATGCTAGAATTCAACCTCCTATCGCAGCTTGAGATTCGAGAAAAAAAGATAAAAGAGCAGGAGAAGGCCATTTCAGAGTTAGATAAAAGCAAACGGCATTTTCAAACCAATTTAATCGATTTAAAAGAACAGATTGCACTCCAGGAACAAACCATAATCGAGCAAATGAATATTATCGCTGAGCTGGATGCTACCCGGCTCAAAATAGAAAACAGCCTGCAAGATCGGCAGTCGGATATAGAGCTCCGGGAAAAAAGGATAAAAGAACTGCAAAATGTCATCGCTCAACGAGATAAAACCAAACGTCAGATTGAAACCGATCTGAAAGAACAGATAAAGACCCAGCAAGTTAAGTTAGAGAAGTTGGTCGGCAAATTAAAAGTTACCTTTGTCGATAAAATTCTATTTAATTCCGGAAGCGCGAAGATCAATAAAGAAGGTAAGGATTTGCTGTTAAAGCTTTCCGAGAGCTTCAAGCATAATAGCCAAAACATAATCGTTGAGGGACATACGGATAACATTCTGATTGGACCGGAATTGAAGGGAAAATATCCAACAAACTGGGAATTGTCGGCAGCTCGATCTGCCGCCGTGGTACGCTATCTCACATACCAAGCCGGTGTCGATCCGGAAAGGTGTGTGGCAAGCGGTTACAGCTTCTATAAACCTGTTGCATCCAATGCGACGGAGGATGGCCGGCATCAGAACCGACGGATTGAAATTATTTTAGCGCCGCCGCTCCGAAGTGAATAAGTTCTCACGGTGGTTTCTTAAGATCTAATTCCATGCCGCATAACCGCTGTTTTTAGGTGTCGCTGAAAAGCTTCCTCCTATCAGAGACGGACAGTTTACCCTAAGGCTGCAAAACTCGAGGATGCTGCAGATCCAAGTTTTTGTAATACCCTCGGCGTGTTGTTAATGCAATGTGAGGGTTTAGCTTGATCATTTTTTATCCTACAGTTTTTTTGATCTTATTCAGTGACCACCTCAATTTGTACCAATCTTTAAGACATCAGATCTTCTCCACGATGGAGCTCATTTAAAAATATGAGTGCTTGACTTTAAATTGATTTGATGTCCATATTTTAACTTTGCCTCAAAAACCCATATCGGCGCAACTAATTTTTTTCCAACCTATCATCAAGAATTATTTAGATTGAAGCAAAACCAAAACCCACATAAATACCGGGAAGTTTTAAGAGTCAGTTTGCCATTGGTGGTCAGTATGGCAACCACAATGGTTATGGAATTTACGGACCGGATTTTTCTTGCCAATTACTCACTGGAGTCTATTGCAGCTGCGCTGCCTGCGGGAATCA
>WOR8_10000848_pt1 | contig 31577 bp, 24 predicted proteins | sample DeeMarSeWOR38_10_FD_19890 | JGI IMG/M metagenome (IMG submission 19890) | reverse complement strand
CAATATTTGATAAACTCATATATTTTTAAGAGATTGGTAGCAAACCAGCATTATAAAACAGAATCAAACCAGTTCCAAAAGCAACTAAAATTGAAAATGTTAAAATAGCGTAATAACCTCCCTCGAAATCAAGTTTTCTAAGGTAATACCAATAAGAAAGAATTTCTGCAAGCATTATAGGCCAAACAAATATCAAAAATTTTGGAGGAATTATATAATCAAGCAGCCCCATCAAAACAATCGAAAGGTTGGCAAGAATAACAAAACTCCATCCTAAATAGAATGCTTTTTTCTTTCCAAGAAAAGTTCCAATTGTTTTTACTCCCTTTTTTTTATCGGGTTCAAAATCAATTATTGTTGTAGGAACATAGATTGCTCCAACACCAAAAAAGGATATTATTCCCCATAATATTGGGAATTCGGATATTGGTTTAATAATAATCCAACCTGCAATAGTACAAATTATTCCACTTGCAACTGCATTAGTTAAAATGTCAAAACCTGGATGCTCCTTTAACCTTAGCACCGGAGATGAGTAAATAACAGAAAGTATTATACAAATGAAAATAAGAAACGAAAACAAAATTGAAACAAAGAATGCTAAGATAAACGCAAGGATAAATAATGCAATTGATAAGTAAAATATCGATTTTGGTTGTATAACACCTTTTGTCAATGGAAGATTTTTCTTTCTTCTACTTTCTTCATCAATTTTTCTATCAAAGTAATCATTAAAGAGAATGGTTGCTCCACCAAGAAGAGGACCAATAGCAATTATTCCTGCCAGAAATAAACCCATTTCAAGATAAAAATCCTGTGCAGGATTTGGATCAGGAAGAAATAAAATTTTTGCTATATAGGTTGGATAAATCTTTTTAGAAGCAAGTGACCATCCCATATAATAGGGCATAATGGAAACACCCCAAAACAGGGGAGCCATCTGTTTAAAATAATTACGAAAAGTTTGAAATGAATCTTGCACGGCATCAATAATACTCATGTTTATCCTTTTAAGCTTATAACATTAAAATTAAATTGATTTGGCAACGATATCAAGAACGTCCATTACCTTAATTTTTACTTTCTCTTCGCTATTTTCTATTTTTTCATTTTTTAATTTAACACCATCACTAAATTGAGTTTTACAATTTGGACAGGCAGATACAATAGTTTTTGCACCAAGTTCAATAGCTTCATCAACCTTTCTTAGAACCATATCTGTTGTTAAATCATAATTGAAAGCTTTCAATCCTCCTCCTCCACCACAACAAATACTATCCATCTGATTATTTGAAAATTCAAGAAAATCATTAATTCCAGGAATGTTTTTCAAAATATATCTTGGTGCATCAAATAGATTTTTACCTTCATATTGGATTATACGACCTAGCTCACAAGGATCATGATATAATATCGGCAGATTTTTTTCTTTGAACTCCTTAGTTAAAACTAGTTTTTTATTTTTAATAAGGTCTGCTACAATCTCAGTTGTATGAAGAATTTTAATATCAAATTTGACAAATTTTCTATATTTTCTTAGAGCACGATAACAACCTGGACAGCCTGTTACAACCTTTGTTGCTCCTCGTTTTTTTATTTGTTCTACATTATATTCAGCAATCTTTTTGAAATTACCCCACTGACCAGTCATAGTATTTACTGCACCACAACACATCTCATCAATTCCAAGTGTGGTGAAATCTAATTCTGCACTAGTAAATACCTTTAATGTATTCAGAAGCAACTGATATTCATTATATGACGTAACACATCCAATAAAATAAACCACATCTGCCTTTTCAGGTAGCTGATAGTCGTCCCGATACCACTCATCGCGCTTGGTGGCAGGCTCCAAAAATGGATTCATGAACTCCTTTTTATCAATGCTTTTATACATCTCCATACTATTTTGTGGAGGATTGATTCCATTTTCAACCATCCACTTACGAATTTCTAACCAGTACTGATGAAAATCTATATCAACATGACAAATAGTTTGGCAACGACTGCAAAGAGTGCAAGTAAAAATCTTTTGCATTGCTTCTTCAAGAGATATTTTACCCTTGCCAGTTAAATAATCAGTTATCCGTTTCCCTAAAATCTTATCAAAAAAACTATCCTTTGTTGTTAGATGTCTCAGAAGAAAAACCTTTCCTCGTGGAGTAAGAGACTCCCATCCTGTCTCACGATAAACTGGACAAACAGAGTTGCAATAACCACATTGAAGACATGCATAAATGTCATCTAAATATGGTGGCTTATTTTTTACAAGATCTATTTTCTGTTTTTTTTGTTTAGGTTTCCTTTCATCATTTTTTATGCTCTGTTGCATTATCTTTTACCTCAATCTTATCAGCTGGTAGAATCCTCTTAAGAATAGCCATTGCATTCATACCAACTGACATAGCAAAACCTGGTAGAGGGATACCAAAACGGGTTGAATTTTCAATTAGTTTTCCAGGGTTCATTATATAATGTGGATCTATTGCAGTTTTAACATCGTCCATTACATAAACTCCTTTTCCATGAATCTTTTTTAGGTTTCCACTGAAAAGTAGTCCAAAACCACCTGGTCTTCCACCTACCTTAAATGATTCATCTGCTAGTTTTTTTACAAGTGCCATGGAAGCCATGTTCTTTACGAGTTTATGTTCATTTGTTACAGCATAAGACATAAATAAGGCTGTGTTTGAATCAGCTATATAACCAACCACTGCTCCTTTCATCTTTAGTTTTTTCAAAACAACTTGTGATCTTTTAATCATATCAACAATACTTGAAACAGGACAGAAACTTTCCCCAACAACTAGACCAGGTCCGAGACGACGTGCTTTGGATTCAAAAAGACGTTCTTGCCATTCATGTTGAGCAAATTCTTTATTTTCTTTTTTACCTCCAAAATTTTTCATTATTTCATCTGTTTTCTTTTCTTCAATATCAATTATCCTACTATCCCCACTAAAAAAGATGTTAACGACAGCACCAACAGAAGGAACATCTTTATCTAATTCACGTAATAAATCGAAATGCGATCCATCAAGAAACGCAATGTGTAATGGATTAATATTTGTTCGAGTTAAAGAAAGGATTGCTTCTCCAACTCTTTCTAAATCTGGAAAGGAATATGAAGTTGGACGTATCTCTTCAGGTGCAGGAAAAACCTTCAATGTAATCTTTGTAATAACTCCCAATGTCCCTTCAGAACCAACAAAGATATCATTTAGATTATAACCTGACGAATTATTTAATACATTCTTACAACCAGTGTTAATAATTTTACCATCGGGTAAAACAACCTCAAGTGATCTGATTAAATGGTTTATACCCCCATATTTATATGACCCGATTCCTACACCACCAGTATTAACCCAACCACCAACACTGGCACCTGGTGCACTGCTTGGATATGCACCAACCAAAAGGTTTTTTCTTAAAAGATTCTCATATAGATTATTCCACCTAACACCTGGTTCCACCGTTACATATAAATTTTCTTTGTTTATCTCCAAGATTTCTTGCATACTGCCCATATCCAAAATGATGCCACCAAAAGCAGGAACTGCCCCTCCAAAGGTCCATGAAGCTCCTCCTCTAGGTGTAACAGGAATTTTATTTTCAACAGCATATTTCATGATTTTAGAAACGTCCTCAGCATTTCTAGGTTTGACTACAATGTCAGGGACAATTTTGAACAAAAGAGAAAGCTCCTTTGGTAGAGGTGCTACATCATGACTATAAAGTAGGCGATCAAGTTTGCTTTCACTGATACGATCTTCACCAACTATTTCTGCCAGGCTTTTATAAATATCAGATTTAACAATCTGGTCCTTCAATTTGATATTACTGCTTTCGGCATCCTTTGGTAGGTCATCCAATTCTATCGCCAGCCAAGTATAGAAATATAAACTATTAATTATTTTCTGTAAAAATTATCTAAAAAAATTAAATACTAAAATGAAATTTTTATTATTTAATCAGTTTCTTTTTCTCTTCTATCTCTTTTTTAATCCAATTTTGAAAATCTGGACCAATTTTCATTAGATTTTTTAGTTCTGAGTCTAGGTTACTTGGAGATATTTTAACAACCCATCCTTCGCCATAGGGATCATCATTACAAAGTTTTGGATTATCCTCAACATCTTCATTTATTTCAGCGATCTCACCACTAACAGGGGCATAAAGTTTACCTGTCCATTTTCCACTACTCATTGTACCAAATGGTTTATCCTGTCTAACTTCATCGTCTTCTTCAAGGGTTACTATTCGTTTTATTGTCCCAGCCATTTGTTGTGTAAAATCGGTTAAACCTACAATTACAAGATTATCTTTTACTCGTGCATAAAGATGTTCTTTATGATAATATAAATCTTCAGGAAATTCATACTCATCTATTTTCATATAGAACTCTCCAGTTGGAAGCTAGATATCAAATATGTGATATAAACTTTTTTTGTTAAAATTTATGATATAAGGTATAATTGCTATAGAAATTTTAATATGAAATTAATAATTACTAAAAACAAACATATTTTTAAAGTTCATATTTATCTAAAAATTAAAGAATAATAATACGATATATGATATATTAAATAATGTGAGATGTGATACATGGACCTCTTATACTCTATATTAGTGCTATTTGCTCTTGCACTAATATGGACTGGGGCAATTTTTCTTTTATTTAGGAAAATTATTGGTCATCAAATTAAAAAAGATACAAGGATGCTTTTGGGTGGTCTTTTTCTATTTATTGCAATGATTGCTATAGTATTTGCAGGAACTGCTGCATTTGAGTTTATAGAAAGTCCGGAATTCTGCGGTACCTTTTGTCATATTATGGAGCCTTACTATAAAACCTATCGCGACCCTGAAATAAATTCAATTATGACTGTTCATTTGTCTTATGATGAAGGTTGTTCAAATTGTCATGAGGGGCCAGGACTTGTCGGTAAGATTGAAGGACTGCTGAGATCTATTCCAGAAGTGTATTTATACTATACAAATACCTATAATCCAGATGATTTGGGTGGAGATGTTACCCGCGAAATGTGTTTAAAATGCCATGACGGTAGTATTTCAATTGATCCTAGATATGTTCAAACAGTTGCAGGAACACTTATAAATCCACATGATACTGAAGATAGATGTACAGAATGTCACTATATGCATAATAAGGGATTGGGTTTACAAGAAGATACTTGCTCATTATGCCATGGTATTGATATTGATGATTTTGAATCAATGCTTGAAAAACATGGAGAAAGAACTGGAAAGGATTGTATGGAATGTCATAACAGATATCATCCAGATGAAGCATTAATATCTTTTCTAGAGTATCCTGAGATAATAAATACAGATTTTTGTTCAGATTGTCATAAAGTTGATTTTGATAGACTAAAAAGCGGAGAACACGAATCAGATGATTGTTTTGAGTGCCATAATGAACACGACACACTAAGCATAAACTTTAATTTTTGTCTGGACTCTTGTCATACTTTGGCAACAGGTCACGATGAAACTACCTCTAGTTGTTCAGTATGTCATGACCTTTCAACGATACATCTAGAACCTGGCTTTGATTCAGGTATTTTATATTCTGAAATTATTTGTTCTAATTGCCATATTGCTGAATCTACTGCTTATGATTTGACTTACACTCAAGAAGCATTTGAGATATATGGAAGCAACGGATGCATAGACTGTCACATAGAGCATGAGGCAATAACCTATCCACATCAGATTATCAAACCTTATGATGATTGTGGTATATGCCACAGCACTTATAATAAAGAAGAAACGATTCATGATCGTAGTGATATATCTTATGTTAATTTCCTAGATATAACAAAGAGCTTTTGTTCAGATTGTCATATAGATCAATACACCCGTTTTAGTCGTGAGTTACATAACTCACTAGAATGTGTTGAATGTCATACTGAACATAAAATTTTAATGATAGATTTTAACAAATGCTCGTCGTGTCATGATAGTCCATCTGACCATGATACATCAATTACCACTTGTTCAGACTCAGAGTGTCATGAACAATTAAGGTCTATTCACTCAATAAAATAAGATTAAAAATAAGGTTAAAATTTGAGAGTAATATATGTCTAAAAAAAAGAAACCAAAAATAGATGAATTGGATAAATTGCATAAAATTATTGATGATTTATATGATTCAAAAATTAGAGAAAAAAAACACAAAAGTTTAACAAAGGAAACATCAGAAGCTATTATTAAAAAACCTGATAGTATTGAAACAAAATTTATAGTTCATAAAAAAGAAGAAAAAATAGATAAACCAGTAATTGAGGAATTTAAAGACAGTCCTTCTAAAACAGATGATTTAATCGAAATTGAAAAAACAGAAATTTCAAAATCTGAGTTTTTAGAAGTTAGACCAAAAGAAGCACCAAAAAAAGTTGAAACAGAGAAAATAGAAGGAAAAACAACAGATGAAAAAATTGATATTAGACCTGAAATTAAAACTAAAAAAGAAAAAAGAATCGATGAAACCCCTTCATACATTGATAAAGATAAAATTTTTACATTTAAAGAAGTAGAGCTTGATGAGATTTATAGGAAAACAAAAAAGGGATTTCTATCATCAAATAAAATTCAAATGTACAAGCCAATAACAATTCTTGAGATATGGGCTTTTACTTTAATTCTTACTGGCCTATCCATTTCGGGATTGTTTTTATTAAGGGACTGGCTTTTTTCCACTTTTGGTATACTTGGAGATAAACTAATACCAACCATTGCAGGTACACAAAATGTACATATATTGTTTGGTTTTGCAATTATAATTCTTGGGTTAATCCATATTATAATTCACATTTTTTCAAAGAAAAAAGATATACTGCCAAAAGAAACACTAAGAGATTTCCGGGCATTTTTGCATTCTGGATTTTATTTACTTGGTTTTGCACGAAAAGAAACCTACGACAATTCTGGTAGATTTTATGGTAGGCAAAGAATTGTTTATCTATCACTATTTTACATACTTGGATTAAGTGGCTTAACTGGAATATTAATTTACACAGAAATATTTTCAGATGATTTAGCAATTGTACATGTAATACCTGCTGGCCTAAGTATAATGGTTCTTCTTTTTCACTTCTTAATAAATATAAGAAAACATGATATAGAATCGTTAAAATGTGCTTTTTTAACAGGGAAATTACCCCGCTGGTATGTAAAAAAGAACTATCCTACATGGCATAAAGAAATTAGAAATGAAAGAAAATCAATTTTTGAGAAATTGCATTTTTCTAAAAAAGAAGTCTCAAATAAATCATATTTGGAAACGGGAAATGAACTGACCAATGCGTTGATAAAATTTGCATATTTTGCAGGAGATTTATCAGATTTGGAAAGTATAAAAGCGTATAGCGAGGAACTGAAAAATACTATACCAAAAGATAAATTGGATAGAATAATTGAGCTTTCAAATGAATTGGAAGACAAAATTGAGGAAGAAATTGAACAAGAAGCAAATGATGAATCTCAACAAGAGAAAGATGTGGAATAATAGTTTAAAAATTCTTAAATCTAATTATTTCTCGAGTTCTTTCTCAACCATGTCTTTATAGTATTTTTCACTTTTTATCTTTTTTTCATCCAATTCTTTTGTTTTATCTGATAATTTATTTTCAGAAGCAATTCTAAGTATCATTCCAATAGCCATAAACCATATACCAAACCATAATAACTTCATTAGAGGTATTATTTTTACATTTACATCAACTCTATCAATATTTCCCTCATTGTCTTTATGTGCTTGCTTATATGTCAAATATATATCTTCTGAGAGAGTCCCCAAGACCTTTATTTCGTTTCTCAATAATTTATTTTCACCATTTATTAGAGAAGTAGACATTATTACTATAAGACGCTCAGTTCCAATAACATTATTTCCTTCTGAAATTTTTATATCAACATATTCTGTTTGATAAAAATAGTTGATCTGATCAACATCTATTTCAACAAAATTTATTCCTTCAACTTGACCAAAATCTGTAGCATAAAATGTATATTTGTTTATGTCTTCTCCATCCCCAATTATGTTTAAGGAAACATCATGCTCTTCGACTAAAAAATTACTTCCAACATAACCAAGTACGATAAGTATAATTGAAAAATGAATCAGATGAGCAGATACTAGATTTATTGATCTTCTGATTTTTCTCCTATTGAAACTTCTGATGATTTTATAAACTGATCCTATTAGAGCTACAACAAGTATTGGTATTGATGCTGCAATTATGCTACTGTCTTTAAAGAAAATAAAACCTATAACTGATGCAATAAGAGTACAAATTCCAATTATTGTTATCAACTTTCGCCCAGTATATCTCCAAAGCATGCAAAATATTAGAACAAGGACTAATATCAGAATAAAAACTCCTACTTTAAGGTCAAAATTTCTAGGATCAATTCCATTAACACTCATAATTAAAATTAAAAAAGTAATAATTGTTGTTATAATAAATAAAAAAACTGAAAAAAGCATAAGTATATCATCACTTATCAGTTCTGATATAGTGAAGTATTGCTCTATTGAACTTTTTTTAATCTTACTATACCTATAAATGATAAGAAAAGAAGTAATCAATAAAATTGAGATAATAAATAGCATATAGATAAGTACAGTCTGATTTTCACCAAGAAGATTAATAAACCGTTGCAAGGGATCTATCTGAACATTTGCCTCACCAAATGTATGAACAGATACCCACAATCCACCAGCTCTAGTTACAAAGGTTGCAAAGATTATTAGAATAAATGAAAAAACACCTAAAACTGGTGTTAAAATCTTATAATCATTTTTTCTCTTAAACATTAACTGTGCATGAAGAAAACCAGTAAGTATTATCCAAGGTAGAAGTGAAGAGGTCTCTACCGGGTCCCAGCCCCAGTATCCCCCCCATCCAAGAACAATATATGCCCAAAGAGCACCAAGACCTATACCAAGTGTTAATAATAACCATCCAACCCGGCTCCATTTAAGAGAATAAGATATCCAATTTTTATCACCTGTAATTAGATTTGCGATTGATGCAGCAAAGGGTAGAACTAAAATTCCATAAGAAAGAAACACAATAAATGGATGAATAACCATTAGTTCGGTTTGTAACAATGGATTTAAACCTTGGCCATTTGGATACAAGTTTAGAAGATTTGCAGCAGTAGGTTTAAAGAGATCATATAAGATAAGGATGAATATCAGAATCGCCATTACTATAAAAACAAAAATTCTTATCCAATCTCTTGTATCATTATTTACAGACCTTTTAATTATTCTAATTTCCTCATAAAACCAGGGAGTAATGATTGCCCATATCCAAAATAGTAGAGAACCTGCTAGACCTGCAATGACACCTGCAAATTTGTAATGAAAAGGATGAGTTACACTAGTGTATCGCCAAACATAATCAAAGTTTACATCTGCTGTAAAAAAAAGTATGTAAAGAAATACCAGGATAAAAGAAATTGTTGTAAAAAGTAATACTGTAACAATTCTTGAGTACATTAGAAATCTATCTTCTTTAGTTTTCAATCTTAAAAAGGAAGTTATTATCCCAACAATAGTAAAAATGAAAGTAAGATAAATCAAAAGATTTCCAACTGGCATATATGAACTGGTAAAACTACCTCTTATATTTATATTTGTATCAATTGATTAGATTCGGTTTACTCTATTTTTATAAAATCAAATCCTAAGGAAATTTTTTCTTACTTTAAATTGTAAAATTTATTATAAAATAAAAGTCTAATAACTAAATAGTGTTGAATAAAAAATGAATATATTTGCTTCTAATTACAAAACTTTTAAATATTAATTAACGTTTATAAATATATTACCCTAAATTAAATGTGATATTATGAATAAAAATAAAGATTTTTATAAAAATAAAGAGGCATCTAAGGCAACGTTTAAAAGAAGTCAGTTTGTCATTTTTATGTCTATCTGTTTAATTGCAATAGTTGCTTTCACTATGATTTCAATTGCTTCAACTTCTTCAGATCCTATGGAAAGAGTATTATATAAAATACCTGAATCTCCATTTGCTCCCGCAAATTCTACAGAGATTCAGTATTGTGATACTTGTCACACAAATGAAATGCCAGATACCTGGATGACTGTTGAAATTGATAGTCAGACAACAGACCAAATCACATACTCAGTTACTGGTTCAGATACTTATGATGGGGAAGAAGGATGGGGAGTTTTTGATCCGTTAGAAAATAATATTGCAAATGGACTAAACTCTGGTTTATTTACTCTTAATAAAGATGGTAAAGCCTATAGGGCATTCTGGGTGGATAATGGTACTGGTGGAACAGGTGAAGGTGGGGGAGGATCAGCATTTTATGATATTATTACACCTAACGATCCACCAACTGATCCAACAATCGATGGTCCAACTAGTGGTAGTGTAGGAGAAACCTTAACCTATACAATTTCCTCAACAGAACCACAAGGACATGATATTTTCTATAAAGTGGATTGGGGTGATGGTACTGAAGATGATTGGATTGGTCCATACAGCTCAGGTGAGGAAGTAACAGTATCACATTCATATTCTCAAACTGGTACATTTACAATAAAAGTTCAAGCAAGAGATGAATTTGGTGCATTAAGTGATTGGAGTGATTTTATTGTAGAAATTACTACTGAACCTAAGCTCAAAATAAAATTAAAGGCTTTCAGTATTGGCAAGGTTTGTGCTGTTATTAAAAATGCTGGAACAGGTAATGTATCAGACATAAACTGGAATATAACAGTAAAAGGTGGAACGTTTAGATTAATCAAAAGAATAAATGCTAATGCAACTGGAGTAATTGGAAATCTTGGACAAAAAGATAAAGAGGTAGTTTGTACTCTTCCAAAATCAATTACTTTAAGATTTGGATTAGCAAGAGTTACAGTTACAGCAACAATTGGAGAAAACGAATTTACAAACAAACAATTTGTATTTGTATTTGGTAGATTTATATTTGCAAGACCAAAAATACTTGGAATATAAACCTTCCTTCTTTATTTTATCTACTCTAATTATAATATAGCTTTATAGAATTTAACAGATGAACCTTAATTAAAAAATTGTTTATTTTTTCACTTATTCTTTTTTTATCAATAATTTTAAATATGATTTATATAATTACATTAAATAGATAAATATAAGGGAGGTACAATAAAATGAGAGAAATTTTATTAAAAAGAAGCTTGATCTTTACAATAGTCTTATTTTTCATTGGACTAAGTGTATCGTCAAGTATGGGTGGATATTCAAGCAACCAAATGACTAAAATTGACTCATTACCATTGCAAAGAGGACCTCTGGCTTATTGGGCTTTTGATGAATGCAGTGGTACTACGGCAGAAGATAGTGAACACGGTTATGATGGAACAATTAATGGAGCAACATGGACAACTGAAGGCTATTCAGGTTGTGCACTAGTTTTTGATGGTGCAGACGACTATGTTGATTTGGATACCCATGCGCCAAATCTTGGTTTAAATAAAACCGATGATTATACTATATCGGCATACTTTAAATCAACGTCATCATCTACAGGTTCTATCTTTAGTATGAGTCATACAAATGTTGCAAGAGCATTTGCATACCTTGATCTTAATGATGATGGTACGATATCATATAAGACCGGTGATGAGACCTGTTTATTTGAGCTATATACACCTGGCGCATATAATGATGGAAGTTGGCATTTTGTTGAAATTAAGTTTTTTGGTGAAACTGTAAATCCAACATTAGAAATTTACGTTGATGGAAGCCTTAAAGCTAGTTTAACAGAATGGTTATGTCCATATCTAGCCGAAGATTTTATAACAGCAAAAATTGGTCGAAGGAGTGCTTCAGGAGATGAACCTTTTGATGGAACTATTGATGAAGTGAGATTATACAAAACCGTTGGTGATATAGAACCTCCAACTAAACCAGCTATAACTGGTCCGTCACAAGGAACAGCTGGACAAGAATTAACTTTTACATTTACATCAACAGATCCACAAGATCAAGACATTATCTATGAAATCAATTGGGGCGATAATACACAAATAACGACATCTCCTCAAATGGAAAGTGGTGCAACTTACACTGCAAAACATACATATAATGCAGATGGGTCATATCAAATTAAGGCTACCGCAACAAATCTTTATGGTGAAACAAGCGAAACAGGAACAAAAAATGTAGAAATTCCACGAACTAGAGCAGTCGACAACCATCTATTACTAAAATTCTTTGAACAACACCCAAATCTGTTCCCAATTATAAGATATTTATTGGGACTATAATATATCATTTAGATAGGTAAATCCTATCCTCTTTTTTTATTTTTTTTCAAGTAAGAATAAAATTAAATCTAATTTTAATGATTTTAATACAAAAACTTTAGTAAATAACCGAAGACTATATATTATACTAATGATATAAAAATACTATATTTATTAAAATAAACGGTGAATTAAAATGATGAAAATATCTTTAATAATATGCTTATTAAGTTTGATGGTTCCATCTGTTTTACCAGTTAACGAATCTTACAAAACAGAAATACCAATTATTTCTTCTTCTAATGATTTTAATTTATTAATTACTGAGTTTGGAGCAAATGATTCATTTAGTCGGGTAATTGAAGTGGATATTAATGGTATTATTGTTTGGGAAAAAACAGGACTGGTTGCACCAATGGATGCTGAAAGACTTCCTAATGGTAATACATTAATAACAGAATTTGGAAGTAATGCTGTAAAGGAGTTTGATCCTCTTGGTAATGTAGTATGGCAAAAGAAAAAGTTACAACTGCCAATGGATGCTGAAAGACTAGATAATGGCAATACATTGATAACAGAATACAATCGTGGAACTGTAACTGAATTTGATGCAGAAGGAAATAAAACATGGGAAAAGACCGGACTTAGCAGACCATTTGATGCAGAAAGACTTCCAAATGGACATACACTTATTGTAGAAACAGATCTATATCCAGATGGTTATATTAGAGAGGTTGACGAGGCTGGAAATGAAATTTGGAATATGACAGACTTGGATGCGCCAATGGACATTGAAAAACTAATCAATAAATCCACTGGAAAAGTAACATATCTTATTGATGAGCATGTTGGTAAAAGAATATTTGAAATTGATGAGGAAGATACAATAATTTGGCAAAAAACAGGTTTACTTGTACCAAAAGATGCTGAAAGATTTGACGATGGGAGAACGGTGATAGCTGAATGTGGTGCAGATCGTGTAATTATTGTTAATGAAGCTGGTAATATTGTATGGGTATTGAGTGGTCTAAATTATCCTTGTGATGTAGAAATTCTTCCTGTTCGACAACCACCTAAAGTAGAAATCGTAACCCCTAAGCAGGGATACTTCCATCTCCGAGGAAGACCTTTATTTTCTATACTAAATCGCACGATTATCTATGGACCAGTCAATATTGAGGTTGATGTTAATTCAACTTCTGGAGTAAATAGAGTTGAGTTCTATATAAATGATAAACTCAAGGAAAATGACACAATAGCACCATATGGATTTAGATGGGCACCAATAATAAGTGGTCCATATACAATTAAGGCTGTTGCTTATGATTATTTGGGAAAAAATGCTTCAGTTGATATGAAAGTATTAAAATGGAGATTTCATCCACTCTTAATTCTAGTTCCTTCTGCACTTTTACTAGGAATAATTAGTCAGGGATAATACTATTATAATTTGTTGCAATTAGAAAACTACTTCTCACTCTTTTTATCATTTAGAGACTGATATCTAGAAATTTAATAGTTAAATTTATATTGATAGATAATATAATAATATATTATATAGAAAAATTTGGTAGAGAATAATAAATATGAAAATAAAAATTGGGGTAACATTTGTATTAATTGTATTAATTATTTCTATTTCAACAGTAGAAGCAATACATAATATAAACGAAGATGAAACACCATCTTCTGGCCTTGCAAATATTACTCAAACTTATGAGCAAACAGAAATTGAAATGAAAAATTATATAGGAAAAATTAATGATAAATCTCTGCCTTTTTATGGGTATAATACATGGAAAACAGAAGAATTAGTCCAAGGTCCTGTTTCCTTCAATCCAGCAACACCAGGGATAATAGATCAGATTGCTCCAACAACATCAAATAGTTTTATCTCTGGAGCTACTTGGGCTCTTGGAAAATGGTATGGGTGTGAATTCAGTTTAGGTGAAGGTGACCCATTTATATGGACCATAAACACAGTTATTGGTGAAATGTCAGTAATAGGAAGTTATGACATGGAAGAAACAAATCTTAGTTTCAATGGTTTAGCATATGATTATATCTCTGGTAAAATGTATGGTTGTAGCAATACAGCTCTTTATAGGGTAAATATGAATACTGGTGCTTCTTCATTTGTAGGTAACTTTGGAATTTCTGATGGTGTAATGATAGCTATTACATTTGATGAATCAGGAAACCTTTATGGAACAGAACTAACAACTGACTGTCTATATTTAATAAACACCTTAAATGGTAAGGCTACAAAGGTTGGAAATGGTCTTGGTATCGATATAAACTTTGCCCAAGATATGGCTTTTGATATAGATAATGAAATATTGTACTTATCTGCTTATACAATTTCTCCAGTAAAAGAAGGTGCATTATATACATGCAATAAATTTACTGGAGTTGCAGAAAAGGTTGGTACATTTCAGGAAGCAGCTGAAATAACAGGTTTTGCTATCCCATATTGTGGTATTCCTCAGATAAATCCTTCAACTATAAGTGGTGGAATTTTAAGGATTGGTGAGTCAAAAATAAAAGCTTCTGTAAAAAACATAGGAGGCTTGCCTTGTACGAATGTAACCTTAAAAATAGCAAATAAAAGAAGTATAATTCTATCAGTGGGATCAAAAGAAATTATTCCGACTCTTAATCCAGGTGAAACAGTTGAAGTTTCCACGTCTATGTTAATTGGTTTTGGATTTCTAACAAAGACATTAATTGTCACTGTAACTGAGAGTTCTTGTGGAAAAACAGAGAGTATTCCAAAAAACGCTCTTATGTTTGGCTTGTTATGGGCATGTTAAATTATTTTTATAAATTCTTTTAAAAAGGTAAATTATTATTTCTAATTTACAATTACAAGGATTAAAAATTTATAGATATTAAGCGAATGATACTTATAAATCATATGATATAACAGTTAAACAATTAAAAATTATTAAGAGTTAATAAATGGTCTATTTAGCATTATTATGGACGTATAAAAAATGCCAAGATTAAAAGGTAGAATATATCTAATTTCTTTAATCATCTTAATAATAATTGTAATTTTTTTTACAGCACTTGATATCATATATGAAGAACAAATTATTCATTTATTGAATTATATATACAATAGACCCTTGCTATCGAGAATATTAGTACTATATATTATTTTATTAGTTTTTATAATTGTATTATTCTTTTCACAAATGACAAAAAAATCTAATGCAGTTTCATATTATGAAAGATTATTAAAAATGTTGATAGGAGAAAAATTACAACATTTTAAATGCCCTAAATGTAAAGAATATTTTACATTTAAAAATTTAAAAATTAACGAAAATAGATCGTTTATAATAACATGTCCATGCTGTGGAGAAATCGGAAAAATTCCTCAAAAACAAAAATCTCCACAAATCAAATTTGAATGTAAAAAATGTGGGGAACAAGTTTCAATATGGTCAGATTTATCAAAATCAACTCGTAGAGTACAAATATATTCCTGTCCATATTGTGGTGAAAAACACTCGATGAAAAGCTCGTGATTTTTTTTTTTATCCAAAATTATTTTTTAATTTATTTATGAAAATGTTGTTGTTGATTGTTTTTCATCTACTAACGTATCATCTAAAAAAAGTTTGGTTTTCAATATAGTTACTATATCTTTTGGAATATCTAGTTTTAGATTAAGCTGTTTTTTTTCTAGAGGTTGTAAAATTGATTCAAAGTTTTCTTTTTCATTAAATATGGAATTGTCTGATGAGATGAAAGCTCCAGTAATCGATATATCTTCTGCATATAAGTTTCCAATATTTTCAACAATTAATTTGAGTTTAACAAATTTTAAATTACCATCAACTGAGATGCCCTCGGCTTTTTTCCATTTATGATTAATAATCGGTCGAGAAGTTATTGGGTATACAACTGCTTGGTCTGGAATACTTTTATAGAGAAGGGGAACATACCCAAGAACACTGTTTTTTTCAATTGTTTCCAAATAGAAATAATCATCCACATAATAATCATATTCAGATAAATTTTCATCCAAATTCACACCGACAGCCATATGTTTAGGAAGGCTTATGAGCGAAACATTGTAGCCTAAAAGCATCAAAACGTTACAAACAAAAATCGATCTATCTTCACAGTCACATGATTTTTTATTTAATATTTCAATTGGAAATAATGGATATTCAATAGAAGAATTAAGAGGGTCATCTTCTCCATATTCAAGATTTTGAACAAATGATGCAAGCAAGTTAATTATTGAAACATTATCTAAATCCTCAGAAATTGACATTAAAACTTCTATAAAAAGCAAAAGATATTGCTCATCATAAGGGTCAAAAACATATGCTGCATAATCATTAGTATCAAGTCTTTCTTTTGAACTATAATAATCAAATAAAAAAGTTGGAAATGGAAGGTTTATTTCATTTTCTCCATTATATTCCCAGATAAAATTATTAATCACCATATTTTCTTGTGGAACTACCAAAAAACTTGATTTTGCTAGTTTTTTATCATTCTTATCAAGAATGGACACATTGATATTATTTTCATTATCTTTAATATCTTCAATATAAATCGAACAATTAATAAATTGAGTTTCTCCAGGTAAAACAACACCTGGGATTATTTCTTTAGACAAAAAATTGTTATTATTAATAACAAAATCAAGGTAATATGGATATGAAGGTAAATCACCATTATTTTTTACTAAAAGTGTAATACCAATTAGAGAATAATTCGAATCTTTAGTATTTTCTTTCCACCAATGTCCATTAAAAGAAATAATTGAAAGATTTGTCTCATTATATCTTAGATTTTCATTATAAATTAGATTATCGTTTTTATCATAAACCATAAATTCGTATAAACCTGATTGAGGGTTGTTTCGATAAGATGTTAATGGAATTATTATTTCACTTTCAGTAGAGTAAAAATTATCAGAAAAAATAATATTTTTATTTGGAGCAATAAGTTTTACTTTTATAATATCATTTGCTTTGAAATTGAATTTTAGACTAGGAAAACCATTATCATCAATAACTGTTTTTGAAAGTATTGTAAATGAGTTTGATTCAGGAAATATACATCCAATATTACTAATTATTAATAAAATAAATAGAGTAATACACATTGCAGGTTTTTTTATTTTCATAGAATGTAAATAGAATATAACAAAAACTTGATAAAAATCTTTCTTTATTCATCATAAAAAAGTAAAAATTAATTTTTTTAGATTAAAAAATTATATTTATCTCCATATATCTTATTTCAAAATATTTATATACAATGATGTATATTATTATAGATTAATAGGAAAATTCAAATAAATATTATGATTATACAATAGGGTCACTCAGTTAATATTGCAATACTAAATGAGGTAAAAAAATTACATGAAAAAGAAGATTAAAAAATCAAGTTTAATACTTAAATTACTAGTAATAGCTTTTTTTGCTGTATCAATATCTTATGCTCTAGATATTAGTCCATATACTATATCGCCGCAACCTCCTATTGAAATTGAAGAACATACTGATGTCCCTATAACCCATGGTGGAGACCAATGGCCTTATAGCTGTACTAAGTGCCATTATGAACCCTTGTATGGTGAATGTACAGATTGTCATACTCCTGACTATTGGATTGGAGATGATGACGGTACTTATATGGCTCATCATGACCTATCCTATACAGGTTTTATAGATTGCTGGTCAGTTGATTGCCATAATCCAGATCCAAATGATGTCAGATTCGTTGAAACCGATCTGGTAGAAGGAGACGATTGGCATGAATTCTGCGATAATTGTCATGATGGTGGCGATCACGGATAATTATAAAAAATTATATCTTAAAATATCTATAATTGATGGATTCTTAAATTTAATATTTTGAAGGACACCCGATCTGGATATTTTGTGATTCAATAAGATTCAGTTCAGATCTAAATATACCAATAACTACAACTGTCTGATTATTACCAAAATTCTCTGGAAATGCCTTTGAGTGCGTTATATTGATGGCTAACTCATTATTTTTAGTATCAACTAATGAAAAATTTTTTGATGAAAGCTTCCAACCTGCTACGATTCCTATAACATTTAATTCTTTTGTGTCAAATTTTTCTGTATTTTTGAGAATCTCTGATACATCATTAATCTTACCAGGTGTCATTCCCCAGAGTAAAACTACAAGAATAATTACAACTACAATAACAACAGCAATGATTTTAATTTGTTTTTCAGATATTTGCCTAGGTTTTTTTCCCATTAAGTATCTCTTTTAGCATCTTTAACTCATTTTCAATTTTCTTTTGAGCTGTGTGTAATTTGACTATATAAAGAAATATCCCAACCCAAATAATTGAATACGCTGCATAAAGATAAATCAAATCAGCTATATCAACCACCTACCTTTTGTTTTAATTTATCAATTTCTTCTTTCATCTTTTCTATATCTACTCTTACAAGAAGGATATATATGTATAAAAATGTAAAGGCAATAACTGAAATTATAAGGCTAAGAGCCATTGAAGGCTGCAAGCTACCCTCAGATGAAACTAAAATCGTTGGATGATATTGTTGCCAAATTCTGTTAGCACCAAAACTGAATGGAATACAAATTAAGCCAATTATTCCAAATACTGCACTTAAATTTGCTTTACTGGTACGTGACTTTGCATTAGCCCTTAATGCTAAATATGCAATAAAAATCAACCAAAGAACAAATGTAATAAAGAGTTTGATATCCTCCCATCTCCAAAAAACACCCCAAATAGGTCTTGCCCAAAGAGAACCTGTTATAATACCTAAAGTACAAAATAATATCCCAATCTCTGCGGAACTAAAAGCTATATTATCCCATTTGAAATCTTTTGATTTCAAGTACATTACACCTGCAAAAAAGGTAACTCCAAAAGCTAAATATGATATCCATGCAGAAGCAACATGGAAATAAAAAATTCTCTGGACATCTCCCATTATTTCATGAGGAGGAGTATAAATTAAAGCAAAATAAACAGATATAAGAATAAAAATGATAGCCAGTATTGAAACTAAAATTCTCAATTTGTTTTTTAACATTTTTTTTATTCCTCCAAAATATAATCAATCAAAAGATAACCAACTGCAATAAACACAACATCAAAAGCAAGTATTAATCTTACTTCATCCAAAACATCAAAAATATTTGCTCCAGCAAACACATTTGATGTAACACTAACTGAGGACATAATTACAGTAAAAAGTAGTACAGGAACTAGTAGAACAGGAAGCATAACCTCGCTCTGACTAAGATTTGATGAAATTGCAGAGATGAGATTACCTAGAGCAGTTATTCCAATGGTACTAATAACAATTATACATAGAAGACTAAAAAGATCTGGAATATTTACAGGAAAAAATACGAAAAATAACAATAATATAAATAACTCTAAACAAAAAATTATAAAAAGATTTGCAAAAAGCTTTCCAAAATATATAGATGAGGGAGATATTGGTGTAAGTAGTAAACCTTCTTTGGTACCTTGCTCTATTTCTCTTTTATAAATAGGAGATAAAGAAAACATTCCTCCAAAGAAGAAAGATATCCATAGAATTGGTGATGCAAGTTCTGTAATTGAAAAATCTATTATTGAAAAAGCAAACCTAAAAGATGCAATTATCATCAATGAAAGTATTAGATAACTATTGATCATCTGCTTGTTTCTAAACTCCACCCTTAACTCTTTTAGAAATATTGCTTTAACAGCGTTCAAAAGGACTCCCTCCTGAGAATCTCAATGTACTTTTCAGAAAAAATCTTCTTTTCTACTCCCTCAGTTTCATAAACTATTTGTCCTTTTGATAGAATTCCATATCTGTTGGCAATATTAAAACTACTACTAATATCATGTGTTATACAAAAAAAGGTCTTACCTTCTTGATTTAATCTGTTTATAAGATTGTTTAAAATATCCTGAGCTTTAATGTCCAAGCCAGTATATGGTTCATCTAAGAAAATTAGATCTGGTGAATGAATTAACGCTCTTGCAAGTGAAAGCCTTTGTTTCATACCTCTTGAAAAAGAACCAACTCTATCATTTGATCTATGATATAGTCCAACCTCCTTAAGGAGGCTACCTATCTTTTCTTTCTTATTTTTTATTGAATATAGATTAGCATAAAAATCTAAGTTTTCCCAAGCTGATAGTTCACTATATAAATATGGTTCATGAGACATGAAACCAATTTTATTTTTGATCTCCTTTGATCGTTTTTCAATACCTTTCCCAAATATTTTTAACTCACCGGAATCTGCAGATAGAGTTGTAGATAGTATCTTTATCAATGTAGTTTTACCTACACCATTTGAACCAAATAAAATGTATTTATCTCCCTTATTTATAGTAAGATTAACTCCATTAAGAACCTGTAAAAATCCAAAAGATTTTTTAATATTATTAGCAACTAATATTTTATCAGGCATCCAGCCATGAAATAATCTTTAATTTTAATATATTTGCCTGAAAATTCAAGATTTTCCAAAAAAAATAATAAATAGATTAAAATCATTAAATCTCTATCTTAGTGATATTATTCTGACAAATGCCTCCAAACAGTTTTAATTAAGAAAGATATTAAAGGTCAAAATTATGAAGATAATAGTACAGAAGAAAATAATTATTTTTGCAACCTTATTTCTATTATTATTTCCAGTAAATGTTTTAGGAGAAGATAATTCTACAATTAGCTCTATTGAAATCGATAGGCATTGGATATATATCTATCAACAAGATGATTTTGATACATTTGAAATTAATGAATATTTCTTTATCAATAATACTGGAGATACAAACTTCAATGAATCGTTTTATATGTGGATACAAAACAATAGTATAATTGGAACAGATTGTTGTGATTATAATCCTAATATGGCTTGTAGATATAATGAACTTGGAATTGGAGAATGTTTTTATTTAAATAAGACTGAGAACAATAACGTTTTTATCGGTTCTCCATTTTTTAATGGAAGTAAGTTATCATATTATGGACAAAAAGAGTCATTTTCAATAACAGCTATTCCTTTAAATTCAACCCTAAAAAGTTCCATCTTAAACTTTAATGCAACTATAGGTGCTAATTCAATACCGCGAGAACAAAAAAATTTTCAAGGTATCGGGGTTCATTTTACATCTGAAAATCTTGATATAGGTATGTTGCCTGTGATTAATCCATTTATGCCTTATAATATTACATCAATTGAGAATATTACAATTTTTAATAACGGTTCAAATACTGAGATAATAGATTTTTTAATTAGTGATCTTTTAGAAGGATGGACTGCTGAAATATGGAATTCTACAGGAAAAATAAATAACATTACTCTTTTTCCACAAGAAAATTTAAATTTGTCTCTAATATTGAAAGCTCCTTCTCATCTTGCATCAATATATGTAAGATATATATCAGATATTGGTAGTATTGCAGATGAATCAAAAGGTACTTTTTTAAAAAAATACCTATATGATACAAAAAAGATAACATATGAAGTTTATTTATTGAATGATGCTGGGTTAGAAATCAGTAATGACCTAACAATTGTTCATAATGAACTCTTTTGGCTAGAGGATTACAATAGATTCTGGTTATTAGCAAAAGCTGATAACATTGAGTCTAACTCTAATTCGATGATAACTTTTAATCTTATTGAAACCACAACTAATAACTTAGATTTATTTATTATTTTTTTATTGGTTTTAATATTGATTTTTATACTATTTATTTTGTTATATAATAAAATAGATTTTTTCAAAAAGAAAAATACTTTACAAAAAAAAGAAAGTTCAAAGGAAAAAGATAAATCAAGACCTGTAAAAGAAAATAGAGAAAATCGATTAAAAGCACTTGAAGTTAAAAAAAAGGAGATAATATCTTCTATTAAAAGAGTTGATCGTGAGTATAAAGATGGTATATTAAACAAAAATGATTATGAAAGTTTCAGGAATGCTTATAAAAAAAAGGCAGTTGATATACTTAAGGAAATTGACAAATTGAAAGAATAAAAAGGAAATTGTAAAAATTTTTTTGATATTTGTGTTTTTTAGGAGAAAATCTTTGAATTTCTATTATATTCCGATTTACTTATAAATCAATAAATTATCGCAATATTATGAAAGAAACTCAAGAGATTAGAGCAAAAGCAAAAGTTTTTTGGGAAGGGGGACTTAAGACAAGAGGTGTCATAAGAGGTTTTGAGGTTGAAACTGACAAACCTAAATCTAGTTTTGGCACAAATACAGCTGCAGCACCTATGGAGGTTTTTATCTCAGCAATTGGTTCATGTTTACTAGCAACATTTGTCTGGGTAGTACTTAAGTCCCGAATAACAATCCAAGATTGTAACGTTGATGTAAAAGCCTTTACAGATTATTCTGAAAAGATAGAAAAAATCACAAAAGCAAAAATTACTTTAACTGTTTGGGCAGAAGAAAAAGACAAGAATAATTTAGAAAAATGTTTTGATATTTCAGTAAAAACTTGTACACTGACAGGTGCAGTTTCTTTTCCAATAGAAAGAATTTTTCAGTTCAAAATAGATCGTTAAAAAATTCCAATTTAAATTCCTAATTTTATTAAAGAATTATTCTGTTACAGCATTTATCATTGCTGTTATTTGATTTGTTTTAAATCCTTTCTGCTCAATTGCTCCAGAAGGACAAGTAGATGCACAATTTCCACAGCCTTTACAGATAACGGCATTGATTATAGCCTTTCCATCTTTTAGTTCAATTGCAGAATAGGGACAAGCCTTTAAACAAAAACCACAACCACTGCAAAGATCCTCATTTATTTCTGATACTACTGCTTCTGAAAGAAGTTTGTCTTTAGATAGAATTGTACTTGCTCGTGCAGCAGCCGCACTTGCCTGGGCGATACTTTCCTCAATATATTTTGGCGAATGAGCCTTTCCACAAATAAAAATACCATCGGTTGCAAAGTCAACAGGTCTAAGTTTCATATGTGCTTCCAAAAAGAATCCATCTTTAGTCGTAGGTAGTTTTAGCAATTGTGCAAGCTCTTTTGTACTATCATGAGGAAGCATTGCATTACTTAAAGCGATAATATCTGGTTTAAGTAAAATTTCTCTACCTAATATTTCATCTTTTATAGAAACCTGCAATCCGGAATTATTTGTAACAATAGGTTTGTTATCATCATCATATCTTAAAAATATAACACCTTTCTCTGCAGCTTCTTTATAGTATTTTTCTCTAAATCCATAGGTTCGGATATCCTTATATAAAATATAAATATTTGATTCTGGGCTAATCTCTTTTATTTTCAATGCATTTTTTATGGCATCCCCACAACATATTCTACTACAATATGTTCTCTCTTCGTTCCGACAACCTACACACTGTATCATTACCACATTTTTTGCTGAAAAATTACCTTTAGCTAGCTTTTCCTCAAGTTCCCATCTGGTCAAAACACGTTTATCTTTTCCGTACAAATATTCAGTTGGTTTATATTCTTTAACGCCTGTAGAAATAATTATTGTTCCATGTTCTAGTTCCTTTTCTTTTTTACCATCTACCAAAATTTTAGTTTTAAAATTACCAATGTAACCTTCTACATCCTTGATTTCTGTGTTTACAAATACATCAATATTTTTATTGTTATTTACTTTGTTTTTAAGAGACTTTAATAATTCCTGAGGGTTTTCCTCACCTAATAAGTAATATGTTTTTCTTAAGAAACCACCCAGTTCTTTTTCTTTTTCAATTAAATATGTTTTAAAACCTTGTGCAGCAAGTTCTAATGCTGCAGTCATACCTGATACACCCCCTCCAATTACCAATCCTCTTGGAATAATGGAGAGTTCTTCCCTTGTCAATGGCTGAATAAGCTGTGCTTTTTTTACTGCCATATCAATTAATTTCTTTGCTTTATCTGTGCATTTGTCTTTATCCATATTATGTACCCATGAGCATTGTTCCCTGATATTTGTCATTTCAAATAAATATGGATTTAATCCAGCCTCTTGAAGAGTGCTTTGGAAAAGTGGTTCATGAGTTCTTGGAGTACATGCTGAGACAATAACACGATTTAGATTATCTTTTTTGATTATATCAATAATTTTCTTCTGAGTATCTTGAGAACAAGTATAAATAAACTCTTCAGCATGAATAACATTTGGTAATTTCTTTGCATATTCTACTACTGATGGTACATCAACATAGGCACCAATGTTGATTCCACAATTACATACAAATACCCCAATTCTAGGTGTCTCACCAGTAATATCTTTTTCTGGAGGATATTTTTTTATGGTTTCCAATGTATGTCTCTCAGAAGATATATCACTAGATGCTTTTGCAGCCGCACCACTGGCATCAGCAACTGTCATTGGAATATCTTTTGGTCCTGAGGATGCGCCAGTAACATATATTCCTGGCTTACTACTTTCTAGAGGTGTAAAAAGATTAGTTTTGTAAAAATTATATTCATTTAGATCAATACCTAATTTTTCACTTAGTTCTTTTGAAGAATCAGATGATTCTAGGGCACATGATAAAATAACCATGTCAAATTCTTCTTGTTTTTTTTGCTCATCTTCAAGGTAATTTATTATCAAATTTTTTGTTTTTGGGTCTTCTTCTATACTTGGGATTCTACATCTTGTAAATTTTATTCCATGTTCTTTTTCTGCTCTAATATAATAATCGTCAAACTCTTTTCCAAAAGCTCTAATATCCATGAAGAACATTTGTGTTTTAAGACCTGGAGTATGCTCCTGAGCAATAATTGATTGTTTAATTGCATACATGCAACAAACTCCAGAACAATATTCATTTGTCCTTTCATCTCTTGAGCCAACACATTGAATAAATGCAATCTTTTTCGGTTTTTTATTATCAGATGGCCTAAAAATATTACCAGATGTTGGACCAGAAGCACTTAGATATCTTTCAAATTCTTTACTATTTAAAACATTTTTAAATCTTCCATAACCATATTCCTTCTTTTTAGAAGCATCAAATAAATCAAAACCTGATGCAACAATTATAGCACCAACATCAATATTGATTATTTCTTCCTTCATATCATGATTAATTGCGTCAGCCTCACATGTCTGCACACATACATAACACTCTGAGCATCCACCACAATTTAAACATCGTCTTGCTTCTTCTATTGCTTCCTCTTCATTATAACCTATTTCAACTTCCTCAAAATTATTTTTTCTTTCTTCAAGAGGTAGATACCTCATGGGTACCTTGCGTTTCTTTTTTACATCCTTTAATGATACTTCAGCAATTTTTGGTTTAATTCCACGACCCTCTCTCAAATCTTGTTTATTAATATATCTGTCAATTGAAATAGCAGCTTCTTTACCTGATGCAATAGATTCAATAACAGTACCAGCGCCCCATATAGAATCACCACCACTAAAGACACCTTGAATGTTAGTTTGTAAAGTTACTGGATCAACTTTTATTGTGCCCTTTGAAGTTATTTCTAAATCATCATCGAGGTTTTTTGGTAAAGATTTTGGGTCATAATGAACATTGTTCCATGCTGTGACTCCCAAATCCTTATCCTTTGCTAAAAATCCATTATCAACTTCTTGACCAATTGCTAAAATAATATTGTCTACTTCTATCTTAAACTTAGAATTTGGAATTTGTTTTATCTTTTTTCTACCACTTTTATCAAGCTCCTTAAGAAGCTTCATTCGTACACATTCTAATGCCTTTACTCTACCTTTTTCATCACCGATTACTTTTGTTGGGGCAACAAGGTATTCAAGTTTTACACCTTCTTGTTCTGTCTCATCAATTTCCCAATCTGGTTCTGCTGGCATTTCCTCACGAGTTCTACGATAAAAAATTGAAACCTTTTCAGCTCCCAATCGCAAAGCTGAACGAGCAGTATCTAATGCAGCATTACCCCCACCGACCACTACAACTTTTTTACCTATCTTTGGAACCATATTGCGATAACCTGTAAGTTTTATTGCTTTTGAAGGGCAAACTGATGCGCATTTACCACACCCCTCACATGAATACTTTAAAACCTCTGGTTTCTTTTTATTAGGTTTACCATTAATTGGAGAGAGTTTTATTGCTCCGTAAATGCATGAAGATGCACAAAGACCACATTCACTACAAAGTTTTTTATCAATTGTTGCAATCGGAGTTGTGATAAGTTCGCCCAAATTAATATCTTTTAAAAAATCAATTGCTTGAAACACACCTTTAAGGTCTTCACCAGGAATATTCATCTTTTTTCCTTTTTGGGCACCAATTGCTAAAAATACTGCTTTATAACCACCTTTAAACAGATCAGATATCACTAAATCCTTGCCGACAGTTGTATTTAGATGTACTTTTACACCAAGATTTAGAATATCAGAAATTTCTCTTCTAAGAATCTCTTTTGGCAATCGAAATGTGGGAATACCAAACTTCATCATTCCCCCCAAGACTGGTGCACTATCAAATACAGTAACATGATAACCTTTCAAAGCTAAATCATGAGCAGCAGTAAGACCCGCAGGTCCTCCTCCAACAATTGCTACATTTTCAGCACGACTTGTAATAGGAGGTGTTTTTGCAACAGGGATTCTAAGCTCTAGATCACCAACAAATCTCTTTATATGGGCAATTTGAATTGGATCATCAATTTCATTACGAGCACAGACATTCTCACAAGGTCTATGGCAAATCCTACCACATATTGAAGGAAAAGGAAGACGTTCTTTTATAACTCTTAATGCTTCATAGAATTTTCCACGACTAACAAGGGTTACATAACCTGGTGCTCCTACTCCTGCAGGACAGGCATTTCTACAAGGATGAATTCCATGTTTGTCAATAGTAGCTTTAAGAGGGACTGCTTGGGGAAATGGAATATAAATTGCTTTTCTTATTCTTTGACCCATATCAAATTCATTTGGAAGTTCAACAGGACAAACCTTAGTACACTCATTACATCCAGTACACTTATCAATATCAACATAGCGAGGTTTCTTTCTAATTTTTGCTTTAAAGTTACCAATCTTACCATCAATACTTACTAGTTCAGAATAGGTCAAGAGTTCAATATTTGGGTGTCTTGCAACATCAACCATTTTTGGCGATAAAATACACATTGAACAATCATTTGTAGGAAATGTTTTATCAAGCTGGGCCATAGTGCCCCCGATACTTGGAGTTTCTTCAAGAAGATATACTTTAAATCCTGATTCAGCAAGATCTAGTGCAGACTGCATTCCTCCAATACCGCCACCAATTATTAGAACCGAACCTACTTTTTTAGCCATATCTGTCTTTTCCACCCTTTAATGCATCATTTTTAGAATTATTTTGCCTCCATTATTGCGTCTGTTACATCCTCAGGTTCAACACCTGGACTTTCAATATTTTTATCCTTATAGAAATCCTCAACCTTTGAAATAATTGCTCTTTCCTTTCTTTTTGTTTTTTTCAATTTATTTTCTAAACCATTGAGCTCGCCTTTTGGATAAAATTGAAAATCTCCAGAAATACCAATATTTTCAATAACATTTGATTTAATCTCCTGAGCTGTACGAATAAGTCCTCCACGAGCCTTGTAAATTGTATATAAAATTTCTACACCCTCACGAATCTTAACACCTTTCGGAATCCTTGGAGTCTTTTTATAAAGGAACTCATCAGAGTTAAACCAATGTTCAAGTTCTATCATTTTATTAATTGTATCTTTTGTAAGGGTTATAGGTTTTAGTTTTCCAATGAGTTTCTCGTAATTGTTAATTAGAGAAGTAACAACCTCATTTCTATCAGGCATTTTACCTAGTTCTCTTTTCATGGTAGTTAAATTTTCTTCCATCGACTTGTATATCTTATCTCTGAATTTTTCGTCAGGCACCTTCAATATTTTACTCATTATCTGATAATCAAAATCCATCAGAATTCCGCCAACAAAAACCATACTATCTCCAATATCACCACCGCCCTCACCAGCAATTTTTTTCTCGTTTTTAGTAATGATATCATTTTCCGGTCTGAACCTAGCTTCTATTCCGAAATCCTTATACGTATCACATGCAGGTTGTGAAAAATATGAAAATACTTCTTTTATGTTTCTCGGAAAGAGTTTATTTCCCTTTTTCCATATAAGTTGATAAAATATTTGGTTTTCATCAAGATAAGTCGCGCCTCCTCCCACTTCTCGTCTCATAACAGGAACTCCTGTCTTTTTACAATAATCAAGGTCAATTTCTTTTGTTACATCTTGGAAATAACCTATTGATGCTAAAGGAACCTTTGGAGAAACCACAACTAAACCTTCAAACCCCAATCTTGCAAGAGCATGAAATATTAACATAGATTGCTGACCTGGTAAATTACCAAGATTAAGAAGTTTTAACATATTCTTTTACTCCATATAACTTATCAATTTTTTCCAATAAAGGTTTTACTTTTACCTGATTTTGTTTAACAGCTAAATCTTTTTTAGGGTCAAGACCCATTGCTAAACCCAAAAGTTGGGGATAATAAAGAATTGGGATATTATAGACACTTTCAAAAGTGGATTCTATTGTAGATTGAAACTCATCATACATAATACTGCAGAATGGACAAATAAGAGTCATTGCATCTGCATTTTTCTCTTTAATATTTTCTAGTTTCTGTCTTGTCATTTTAACAGATGTCTCTTCATCAACTGCAAGAATGCCACCTCCACAACACTGAAGCTTATCTTTGTATTGGATAGAAGTTGCACCTGTTAATTCTACTAATTTATCAAGACTTTGGGGAAGTATTGGATCATCGAAACCATCAAATATTTTTGAGGGTTTAATATAATGACAACCATAATGTGGAGCAATTTTTATCCCCTTCAGAGGTTTTATAATAAATTTTTTTAATTTATCAAGGCCAATATCTTCATAAAGGACCCGCGCAAAATGTTTGACTTTGACTCCACCATTAAAATTATAACCTAATTCCTTAAGTTTTTCATTGATATACTTCATCTCATCTTTATTTTTTTTATCAGCAAAAAGTTTCTGGACTTCTGTTAAATATCCTCCACATGCACTACATAGGACAATTATATCTAACCCATTAGATTCGGCAAGAGCTAAATTTCTAGCTGCCATAACTAATGCAGAATTGTGATGAATACTATTAAGAGGAAAACCACAACATGCAAACTCTGGAATATCTACAAATTTTAAACCTAATTTTTCAGCTACTCTGCGGGTTGAAAGTTCATAGTTTATCCCTTTTACCGAGACTGTGCAACCCAGAAATAATGCATATTTTTGCTTAATCATCTTTATCACTATTTCTTATTACTTTTTCAATATCTGTTTTTTTCAGAACTTTCTTGACCTCAGGTATAGTTGGATTTAGCTCAGGTATTCCTTTTTTTAATCTTACAATATTTTCAAACTCACTAACTTCTAAGAGCCTACCAAATTTTTGTAAAATGTCGACTATGCTCTTCATTGGCATTGGAATATTTCCTTCTCTAACTGCAATATTTCTTACAGCAATCATCAAATTTGTAATTTTCACATCTCTTGGACATAATTCATAACAACTATAACAACCAGAACATAACCAAATAAAATCGCTTTTTAAAACTTCTTCTCGTAAGCCTAATAAGATCATTCTTATGATTTTTCTAGGATTGTATTTATCGTTTACAGAAAAAACAGGACATGTGACAGTACATGTACCACAAGAAAAACAACGCTTTATATTTTTACCACCAGGTTCTTTTGCAACCTCGAATTTAAAGCTAGAATCTAGCTCTTTCATCGTTATTGTTTTTTCTTTTAATAACGATTTTTTTTTAGTCATTCATACATCTCTTCAATTAATTGTGAGCAAAAAACTTATGATTCGCTCTTAGTTTATGTTAATTAATATATAGTGTATTGTGATTTTTCTTGATATTATATGCAAGTTATTAAATAATCCTATATTTAATAGTTTCTCCATGTATAAAATTAAGTTTAGATTTTAATCTTAATCTTAAGAGACGCTTTATTATAAAAATTTTAATAACTTGGTTTTACAATATAATAAATTATTGATTTTTTTATAAATATTAAAATTTACAAGATTATATTTTTTTATATATAGTATGTCATATAAATATTACTTTTATTAACAATAAGTTTCAAATAAAATCAACAAAAAATTTTAAATACTACATTTGTAATTTTAATATTGAATTATACATCTAAAAATTTAAATACTACTACAGGTATTAAATAATTAACTCATGTTAATTTATTGATAGTGAGGGAGAAAAATGATTGAATATAATTTAATAAAAAAGTATCTAATTCTTGGAATATTTGTACTATTTATTGGAGCAGCAATTGGACCTAGTATTAGCGGTTATGATCAAAATCTAAACATAAATACAATTAAGGAAGAATCAGCTAGAGCCCCTGATGACTATATAAATATTTATCTTAAGTTTAATGAAGGTAGTGGTAATACCGCAAGTGATTCTTCAGGCCATGATTACGATGGAACGATTTATGGAGCATCATGGGTTACTGGTTATTCTGGTTATGCACTTGATTTTGATGGTTCAAATGACTATATTAATTTGAATTCATATGCAAAAAATAATTTGGGTTTTAATAAAACTGATGATATAATTGTTTCATTTTATTTTAAATCAACAGATAACAATAGAGGAGTTATCTATAGTATGTGCAGAGGAGACGGTTATGGTTACAATCCGGGATTTCATGTGGCAATAGCTGCTAATGGCACAATAGAAGTTCAGATGTGGCGGTTAATGTGTGGAATATTAACATGGTCTAATACTAGTTGGAATGATGGTGAATGGCATTATGTTGAAGTTTATTATAATGGTATTACAGCAAGCCCACTTACATATATTTATGTTGATGGCACTTTAGATGGATTCTATGAAAAATATGTATGTGATTTTTACTCAGATAATTTTAAATATGCTCAGATTGGTAGAAATAGTCATGAATTAATTGATTATTTTGATGGAACTTTAGATGAATTTAAAATTATAAAATATGCTGGTGGTAATCAACAAGATCCACCAATAATTGATGGTCCAACGGATGGTGAAGTTAATATTGAATATGATTACACATTTACCAATGACGACCCTGAAGAAGACCCTGTATTTGTACAAATAGATTGGGGAGATGGAGATGTAACTGATTGGTCAGAAGAAGAAATTGGATATGGTGAATCTATAACTTTATCACATAAGTATCATACAGAAGA
>WOR8_10001639_pt1 | contig 31623 bp, 27 predicted proteins | sample DeeMarSeWOR38_10_FD_19890 | JGI IMG/M metagenome (IMG submission 19890) | reverse complement strand
GAACCATTTTTTCGCAGTCATGTTTCTTCTCCTTTTCCAGTTTTTCATCATGAGTTGTTTGTTCCGAAAACCCTGGCGCTGATAAAATTCTACCATTCCTCCTCTGTTTTCATAAAAACATAATTGTTCGTGAATATCTAGCGGTACCGAAGGTGTTATCATTGTTGCTCAAAGACGTTTCATATCGGTAAGCGCATCAGTTTTCTCACATTATGTTCAAATACCTTCTCTTTCTCAGCTGCAGAGATATCCATCTGCTCGATGGCCTTTACGACTTGTCTGGTCGCTCGATCTCCAAGCTGACTGTCATAGGGCATATCCGTCCCAAATAAGAGGTGGTCAGCGCCAAAAAAGCTATAGCCGCACATCAGGGCCGGTGTATTCCCGTAAAGGGCCGTATCGGTATAGAACATGCGGTAGTAGTCAAGCGGACGCAGCGTGAGGTTGGCCTCATATCTATATCCCATCCGCATCTCAGCATGCTCCGTCTGTGCGGCAATCCTATCAGCAAGATAGGGTACCATTGCGCCGCAGTGATGAATCATCACCTTCAAATTGGCGAATTTCTCAAATATACCGCTAAACACCAAACGCGCCATCGCCACCGTAGTCTCATAAGGCCAGCCGAATATCCGAGATACCAAATACTTTGATTCACTCTCAACGGGATAGTCTGGCACTGTCCGCGCTCTTTGGGGATGAATAAAGATAGGCAGGTCATAGTCGGCCATCTTTTCGTAAAGCGGCATAAACTCTGAGGCGTCCAGCGGCTTGCCGTCTACGTCCGTAAACACCTGCACGCCTCTGAATCTCAGGTCGGTTATGGCTCTATCAACTTCTTTGAGGGCAGCATCGATATCACTCATGGGCAGGCTGGCAATGGCAGCCACAAAACGATCCGGATGTTTGAAGACCAGCTCAGCCATCTCATCATTTGCGATCTTGGCCAATTCAACTTTATCTTGCGGTTTGAGAAGATCCCACGACTCTGAAGCCTCTAAAGCCAGCACCTGCATGAGATCGTCGTATTTATCCATAATTCTGAATCGAAGGTTCAAATCGGTTAAGGCCGGGAAGCCGGCAATGTATTTGGCGATAAACAAATTCTTCGGTTGTTTATTACAGAGCGCCGCTTCATATTTGGGTGGCATGATATGGGCGTAAGCGTCAATTTTCATTTATTTCGCAAACCTCCTCGTCCGCTAAGTTTAAAGTTGATAATTGTGTAATTGCCTGCAGTGTATATCAACATCTTTTCGGCATCGTCCCGGAAGGTGCATAGGGGTAGTAAGTCCAGCGTTAAAAATCCGTCTAAAACGTCTAATACAAACAAGAACGGCGATACCTATTGCCAGCAACATCCTAGAAAAAGTAATGCAAAAAATATACAAAACATTGAACAAACAATGTATTTTATTTATTTTCAAATACTTATAAAAAAATTTGGTCGGAATCCAGCATTTATAAATTCCAATGAGGTGGTCAAATGCCCAACGAATTTGGATAAAAGCCATAAGCCCCTTAAGAAATTAAAAATTGTGAAGCATTTATGAATCTGAAGTATCATAGACAGTTCTGCGATAATTTGGACACAGCGCTTTTTTGATGTCTTTTTGCGCTAACCTGCCAGCCTCTGATTTCAATCCCCTTTGGTTTTATTCCAATAATTCGGGCATATGCCCATTTAATTCGGGCGAATTTATTTTCATATGGTGCCGGAAAATCGTATAACAAATTGAAAATACACCAGATAGGTCTATCTTTCAGGTGTTTGTATAATTATTGCATGACATGGGGCTTATTACTGTTGTTAAATAGAATTCCGCTGTTTCATAATGAAAAACATAGCAGCCAATTTAAAAGCCTACGCGCGTTTTTACACGGGACTACGGGGTTTCCTGTGTCAAAAGGTTTCTGTCGCAGAAGCCGAGACTATTGTGCGGCAACGCATTGCGCAAAGAGATACAAATTTCATGCGACTGATGGAACGTGGAATTTTCGGCTATCGGAGCAGCCCGTATCTGCCGCTGCTTAAATTAGCAGGTTGCGAGCTGGGTGACATCCGCAACAGGGTCGAAACCAGGGGGCTGGAAGCGACATTACGTGAGCTGAGGGAAGCCGGGGTTTACGTAACCTTTGAAGAATTCAAGGGCCGCAAACCCATTGTGCGCAATGGAAAGGTTTTCCATGTCGAGCCCCGGCAATTTGATAATCCCTATTTGAGCCGTCATTATGATTCAACGACCGGTGGGACGACCGGGTCAGGCATCAGGGTTCGTGTCGATCTGGATCATCTTGCGGCAGATGCGCCGCATATGGGACTGGTCTACCATATACACGGTGTCTTGAACACCCCTATGGCAATTTGGTTCGGTACGCTCCCGGATCCCACCGGAACGATTGCAACCCTCATGCGATCGCGCTGTGGATCGGTCCCTTTAAAATGGTTCTCACCGGTTATGATGCAGGATTCGAAACCGCTTTTTAAGTATCGCCTCACCACCCAATTCACCGTTATGGCGGGACGACTTTTTGGCGTGCCCATCCCCCGGCCGCAGCCGGTGCGCCTGAATCAGGCCGCCATCGTCGCCCGATGGTTGGCAAAAACGGCTTCCGCGCAGGGCGCCGCCCTCCTGGTGACGCATGTTAGCCAGGCCATGCGGGTATGTATGGCGGCGATGGACGAAGAATTGGACCTCACCCATGTCACTATAATGGCGGGGGGGGAACCCCCTTCGCCTGCGAAAATACGGGTTATCAAACGCACCGGTGCACGTTGGGTCCCGCTATATTTTTTTACCGAAGCCGGTGCCGTGGGCCTGGGATGCGCCCACCCGGTGGATGAAACCGATGTGCACTTTTTAAAGGACGCCCTGGCGCTTATTCAATACCCCCGTCAGGTGCCCGGAGCAGAGACCACCGTAAAGGCCTTTAATTACACGTCTTTATTGCCCGCTGCTCCCAAGCTGCTTTTAAATGTTGAAAGCGACGATTACGGCATCATTGAGACCCGCTCTTGCGGGTGCCCGTTTGAGGCCCACGGCTATACCGAGCATTTGCGAGAAATCCGCAGCTTTCGCAAACTCACCGGTGAAGGCGTCACTTTGATCGGCAGTGACATGCTGTACATTTTGGAAGAAGAACTCCCTGCCCGTTTCGGCGGAAGTCCTTTAGACTATCAACTGCTGGAAGAAGAGGATCAGCAGGGCTTTACGCGGCTCAGCCTGCTGGTGCATCCCAAGATTCAGATTACAGATGAATCACAAATCATCGCAACGGTCCTGGACGCTTTGAGACGCCGCGGTGCCGGACCTCAGGCCATTGGATTGTGGAAGCAGGCCGAGACCCTCAGAATCAAACGCAAGGAACCCATCTCAACAGGGCGTGGAAAATTCATGCCGTTGCACCGCATAAAATCATCTCAGGAAGTGACCAACGATGCACCATCTGAAAAGAGACGTTCATTGATAGGCGATCTAATGTCAAAAACGAAATACACCAGCAAAAAATAAGAACCGCCAAAGGAGGGCATTATGACGAGCGTATTTAAACGATATGGGGTGCCTATTTTTTTATCCATGTTATTCCTCTTTCAGACAGGCGTATCTGCCGCAGCTGCCGAGCAAAACCTAACACCTGTCACCCTTAAAGTCGTTCGATTTCCGTTTCTTTCTTACGGCCCCATCTTTATTGCCGAAGAAGAGGGCTTTTATGCCGATCAGGGAATTCAGATAGAATTCCTTAAGATGAAAGAGGCGACCGCCCTCCAAGCGCTGGCCCTGGGCAATATTGACGTGTGGGCAGGGATTTTCACCGTGGGGTCTTTGAATGCGATGGTCCGCGGAGCCGAGATTCGCCTGGTGGCCGACAAGGGTCATTTTGCGCCCGGCGGTTGTCCTTCATTCGGGTTGGTTGCTCGAAAAGGCCTTGCGGAGACCGCAAAATTAGGAGATCTGCAAATTCTCAAGGGTCGTAAATTCGATGTGCTCCTGGGTTCTTTTGAGGAATATTTTCTGGATAAAATCCTCGATCGGGCAAGGCTCAAACCGGATGAAGTGGAGAAATTTAACGTGCCACCCCCGGCTCAGATGGATGCTTTCGCCAAGGGCCGATTGGATTTTGGCGTTACCTCCGAGCCGTTTGTGACCCGTTATAAACGGTCGGGGAACGGGGTTTTGTGGACACGTGTTCAGGACGTCATTCCCGGCTTTAATTACGCATTTATGCGCTTCGGCCCCAGCCTCTTGAAGAAAAACCCCGAGGCCGGCCGGCAATTTATGATCGCTTATCTCAAAGGGGTGCGCCAGTACAATCAGGGCAAAACCGAACGCAATTTAGAAATCATGTCCAAGCATACCCGTCTGGACAGAAGTATTTTGCAAGACGCCTGCTGGCCCCAGATCAGCGATGATGGACGGATTAACACCCAGAGTGTGCTTGATTTTCAGGATTGGGCCGTCGCCAAAGGACTGCAGGACAGCAAGAAACTGCCGGCGGAAAAAATGTGGGAACCAGGCTTTATCAATCACGCCAACCAGGTGTTGAAGTCCGGACAATAAGCAGAACGTTCAGTGTTCTGGGTTCAGAGGTTAAGGGTTGGACAACCTTAAACGCTGAACCTTTGAACGTTGAACCTTTTAGCCAGGCGGCAATCATTTGGCCCGTGATGATTCTTCGCGATCGAGAAGGTATTGCGTCCGTTTGGGTATTTTAAAGTCGGGTAGTCCGGTTTTCTTCCAGGAATCCAGGGCTTTCATCATCAGTTCCTTGGGGGGCAGCGAAAAGTCACTGCGACCGCTTTTATCGGTGGCATCGATGAGAAGTTTACTGCTCATCTCAATTTCGCCGTTGCGTGCGTGCACCGTCGGATCCATCCTTGCCCCGGCGAAAATCCGATCGATGATGATTGTGTCCCGGGCGGGATTCATTCGTGAATTCATGGCCCAGTCCATGTGCATGGGGTCGCGAATGTCGATGTCATCATCAACCACGGTGATCCGTTTGAGGGTCGTTTCATTGGCCATCGCCCGCCCGACGCGCACGGCATGCCCGGGATATTGGGGCTTCATGGATACAATGCCATGGGCAAGCACCCCGCCGTAAGTGAGATCGACGTGGACATCCTTAACGGTTTTGTAGCCCAGATCGTGCCGGAGCATTTTAAGGACAAAACCCGCATAGCCCAGACTCTGCATCACGGTGCTCTCACTGGGAGGCATCTGGCTGATGTGGCCATAATAGATCGGATTCCGGCGATGCGTAATAGCCGTAACGGTAGCGACGGGATTCTTTCCAGCAGATCGCATATAGCCGGCAAATTCGCCAAATGGTCCTTCCTGGTCGACAGCTCCCGGCTGGATGGTGCCCTCGATGATGATTTCAGCATGCGCCGGCACCAAAAGATCCACGGTTTTGGCTTTGGCTACTTTGATCGGTGCGCCTTTCAGACCGCCGGCGATCGTCAGTTCATCGATCCCATATTGCACGTTGGCCACGGCGGCAAGATGGACGACCGGCTCGGCGCCGAGAACCCACGCAAAAGGGGCCGCTTTGCCTTTGTTAACATAGGATGCATAGCACAAGCTGCCATGTCGTGCCGGAACCAGATTAACCGCCACATGATTTCTATCTTTAACCATGGTACGGTAAACCGCCGTATTTTGAATGCCGGTGTCATGATCGCGGCTGATGGTCGTGGAGGTGATGTAAGGCGCCGCATCTTTGCCGGGCGTCCACACCGGAATGGGGAGTACACCCAGGTCGACATCATCACCCTGTATAATCACCTCCTGGCAGGGGGCGCTGTCTGTCAGCTCCGGTTCGATCGGGTTTGACAGCGCGTGGACCCATTTTGCATTGATCTGATCGGGCACCGTCTCCAGTGCGATTGCGTACGTTTCCCGCGAAGCGCCCAGGACACCCGTCATGACCGGGATATCGTAGCCTTGGATGTTTTCAAAGAATAAACCGAAACGATTTTCATCTGCAAAGGCCTGGTACATCCAGCGCGCGATACAGGACACTTCCCACGAAGGGTCGACCCTTTTGGGGATACGTCTGAGTTTGCCTTTTGTCTCTAAAACCGACAAATATTCTCTGATATCACGATAGGGCATGGTTCATCTCCTTATTCTAATGACTATCAAAACCTGGATTTTGCACGAGTTGGAGGCTTTCATATGCAAGGCACTTAAGGCTGAGGCAATAGTGCACTATGCCTCAGCCTTAATAACGCAGCAGATGGAAGCCTCCAGCTCGCCCAACGGGTGAAAATAGATGAGAAATAAATCCGAACATCATCAATTAAATAACAAAAAGATTCTCATCCATTTTCATGCAAGATCCAGGTAAGAAGTTATCAGGCCGTGTTGTGCATGTCAATTTTGAGGAAGCTGCCGTAATGCAAAAGGAGAAAGCATATGAAATTTGAATTTGAACAACTATCGTCCTTGCCGCGCCTGGCCTGGTGTGCCTGTCTGCGCGCGAAAGAGGAAGTCGCCCGCATCCTCCATGGGCCGTGGGTGGAAACCCGTGAAGACTGCTTCTTTGAAGGCGCGTGGGACGGCCCCTTTGAAGCCTATCGCTTTGATGAGGCAACCATGCTGGCCGGCTCCGGGAGCCGTGTTGTCGACGGCGCAATCCTTTTTGCTTCTCCCGGTCATATGGCCGAAAGACTCTACGCAGTGTCCGTAGGGGATACTCTCTATGTTTCCAATTCGTTTACCTTCTTGCTCACCCAGGCAGGACAGAAACTGGATATCCATTATCCCAATTACTTTTTCGATTTTCTGTATTACCATCAAACCGGAATCCGGATGACAAAAAAACCAATCCGCCTCGAAGGCGGACGCTATGCCTATCGGCACGATTGCTGCAATATCCTGGTAAAACCCGATCTGACGATTACCCGTATTGAGAAGAATCCGAGCGATCCGCCCCGCGATTACAGCGACTACGTCGCTTTCCTGGAGCGTTCCATTAAGGCGATTTGCAAAAATGCCATGCACCCTGCCCGTCAGCAAGCCTATCGCCCCGTCACAACAATTTCTCAGGGATATGACTCTACCGCGGTTTCGGCACTGGCCGCTCGCGCGGGTTGTCGTGAAGCCGTCACGTTTCTTAAAAGCGTTAGTGATGAGGGTTATGTTGATGACAGCGGTACCATTATCGCCGGTTATCTCGGTCTTCAAACCACCGAATACGAGCGCCTGGACTTCAATACACTACCCGGATTGCCAACCGCTGAATTCTATCTGAATCCTTTCGGGGTGACAGAGGCACTGGTCGTCATGGAAGATCAGTTTGTCGGTTCGCTATTGATGACCGGGATATTCGGAGATTATGTTTGGGGCACCAATCGACAAAGCGGATTGCCGCTGCTCCAGGAACCCAACACCGATTTTCTTAACCCCGCTGTTATCTGGACCGATTTTCGATTAAGGGTCGGATTTATTCAGCTGCCTGCCCCGGCCTGCGGCGCGATGCACCGCCCGGCGATTCAGCGCATTACGCGCTCAAAAGAAATGACACCCTGGTCGCTCGGCGGCAAATATGACCGGCCGATTGCCCGCCGCATTGTCGAAGAGGCCGGGGTTCCCCGTGGGCTCTTTGGACAACACAAGAGCCGGGGCGCGCCCTGGTCTCCACGTGGCTTTAGTTTATCATCGCCTGCGGGTGATCGCGACTTTGAGTCGTTTTATCTGGCCAAAGTCCCCGGAATTGCCGGCCGGCATTCATCGACAGGTGAGCGTCAGGATGTCCGCAAGCGCAAAATCAACTGGCAGCGACATTTAAGAAAGCTGTTGCGGCGGTTTCCCGTGAGAATCAGACGCACGCTGGGGTGGTACCGGCTGGACCCGCGCTGGGGCTCCAAACACCTGTATAGATTTCACTGGGGATTCGAGCGTACCCAAGAGCGCTATCAATCCGCTCTGAACCAGAAGCGGTAAATTGACGACCATTAAAACTGCGGGCGCCAGCCATAAAAGAAGCCCCGGATCGGTTCTACCCGCTTTGCGCAAGATCAATGCGATTATCCCTATTCTTTGCTGCTCTTCTTGAGTCCCGCACCTAAACGCTTGGCAAACTTCTGACCTTCAGGTGAGCCCAGCCATACCAGTTTTTTATAATTCTCTTCGGAATCAAAAAATCCAACCGGTTTCACTTTCTCCTTCATCATCAGTTGCTCGGCAATGGCAATAGCCTCTTGATTACCGCTTTTAAGACGGCTTCCTAAATAGGTGCCTTGACCGCAAATATCCACAGCCTCTTTTCCGGTCATCCAAACAGCAAATAACTTGGCCGCATTCGGGCTCTGGGCGCCCTTGGGCACTGCGTGCAGCAAAATGCCGCGGGGAACGATGTCCTTAAAAAGCCCCATTTTGAAATGGCTATCTTTCGATCCGGCACTGAGATACTGGTCGGTGGTATGAAATGCGCCTACGGAAAACGTACCATTTGAGACCGCTACGGGCATCTTGCGCGGGTGAAATTTCTCTACATTGTTTTGGCTCCATGTGCCGCCGATTGAAAGCAGCTCTTCGGGGCTGTATTTCAGCACGGTGTAGGTGATGTTCGACATGAACATCGAAACGACGGCGTTCCCCTGGAGGGAGGTATCCGCGAGATCCTTTATTGACAGCGGGATCATTTTGGCATCGACCTTATCGGACCGGTAAGAATATCCGAAGTAAAAATCCCAGCATATGAAACCGACCCCCGCGATCGGCCCCGGGCTGACAGACGCATCGGCACCCTCGGGCAAAAGGCTTTGCCAGTCATCTATTTTTTCCAGTGCGCCGCCATTGGCCATCATGGAATATGACGATTCGTTTAGCACCATCACGTCATAGGTTGGTGCGGCACCCTCGCGAAGCTGTTTGATAACATTTTTGACCTTGCTCGAATATTTTCCCGAGAGGTTCGCATCGAGTGTGATATTAAGGCCGTAACGGGCGTTAAACGCCTGTTCCAATTGTTTTACATGCTCCTGCGTTATAAAATGCAATGTTACTTTCAAATTCTTCTCGTTCTTCGCACCGGCAACCAGGGATTTAAACGTGTCCGCCGTTGCGAATTGCACAGCGATCCCCAGTGCCATTGTCAAGACCATCCCAATCATCAATGTTGTACGGAACATCTGTCTCATCATCATTATCTCCTTTCGTTATCCTATTCGGGATAACAGTATGGTTACCGCAGGATTGTTAATAAAGTATTACTATGGGGTGCAAAAATTATGCACAATCTAACAGGTAATTATATGTTACATATTTCCAGATGGTTACATTGTGGTAGCCTGATAAATCGAAAATCATTCAAGAATTTTTTTGGCCTTTTTCCCAATAATTCGGGCATATACCCGTTAAATCGCGCATATAAATTTTGTCACGCCGATAGAAAATTATATAACTAACTGTAAATATTATATTTTATATAAGATCCCGATTTTTGCACAACATTTGCATACCTGTTGTCAAAGGGTACCATCGAACCGTTCATCGCTTAGCCGGTTGATCATCACATATGAAAAAAGCATTTGCGAATTTAAAAGCGTACGGGCGCTTTTACCTTGGATTGCGCAGCTTTCTGCGCCAGAAGATTTCTCTGGCAGAGGCTGAAGCCATTGTCCGGCAGCGCATGGCGGCACGAGACGCGAACTTCCTGCGGTTCATGGAACGGGGCGTCTTCGGCAATCCGAAAAGTCCGTTCCGGCCGCTACTTAAATTCGCCCGTTGCGAGATGGGGGACATCCGCAACTTGGTCCGCACCAACGGGGTGGAAGCCACTTTGCGTGAATTGCGGGAAGCCGGTGTTTACGTTACGTTTGAGGAATTCAAAGGCCGCAAGCCCCTGGTTCGCAATGGAAATGTTTTCCACGTACAACCCCATGATTTTGATAACCCGCATTTGAGCCGCCATTATCAGGGAACCACCAGCGGGTCGACCGGAGCGGGCACCAGACTCATGATTGATCTGGACCATCTTGCAGCCAATGCGCCGCTTTTGACGTTAGAACATTATGTCCACGGTACCCTCAACACGCCCGTGATTGTCTGGTTCGGGACACCACCCGATCCCACTGGCCTCATCGCAGTCCTGATGCGTTCACGCTATTTGGAGGCACCCATAAAATGGTTTTCGCCTGCCTTGGCTCAAAGTGCGGCACCGCCTTTAAAATACCGCCTTATTGCGCCATGTACCATTATCGCCGGGAGGCTGTTCGGGGCGCCCCTGCCCTGGCCGCAGCCGGTGAGACTGGATCAGGCGGCCACGATTGCCCGCTGGGCGGCGAAAATGGTTGCCGATCACGGCGCTTGCCTGATCACCACCCATGTAAGCCAGGCCTTGAGAATATGCATGGCGGCCTCAGAAGAGGGACTGGATCTTAGCCATGTTCTCTTTACGGCAGGCGGGGAGCCGCCTTCGCCGGCCAAAGTGGCCATGATAACCCGCACCGGCGCGCGCTGGGCATCTAAATATTTTTTCAATGAGGTCGGTGCCGTGGGGCTAGGCTGCGGGAAACCGCAGGACGAAAACGATCTGCACTTTATAAAGGATTCCCTGGCGCTGATCCAATACCCGCGCCGGGTACCCGGCTCGGAGGTTATGGTTGACGCCTTTAATTTTACGACCTTACTGCCCTCTGCGCCCAAGCTCTTGTTGAATGTCGAAAGTGATGACTACGGCATCATCGAGACGCGCTCCTGCGGTTGTCCGTTTGAAACCTACGGATATACCGATCACCTGCGGGAAGTTCGCAGTTTTCGCAAGCTCACCGGTGAAGGCGTTACGCTGGTGGGCAGTGATATGATGTACGTTCTAGAGGAGGTTTTGCCATCACGTTTCGGCGGCGGTCCTTTGGACTACCAGCTTCTGGAGGAAGAGGACCAGAAAGGCATGACCCGCCTCAGCCTGCTGATCAGTCCCAAAGTTCAGATTGGGGATGAATCAGAGGTTATCGCAACGGTGCTGGAAGCCCTGAAACGAAAAAGCCGGGCGCACCGAGCCATTGAATTATTGAAACAGGCTGGAACAATGCGAATCAAGCGGCAGGAGCCCATCGCGACGGGCTACGGTAAATTCATGCCGTTGCACAAAACAAAATTGTCGCAACACCCAACCGAAGATGAATCTGTGTGAATTGGACAAAACGCCATGAGAATTGTTTGCCAAAACCTTTCGAAAACCTTTCAAACACGCAACGGCGGTATTTTAGCGTTGAAGGATGTGACCTTTGCGACCGAAGACAATGAGTTCGTCTGCATCGTAGGCCCCAGCGGCTGCGGCAAGACGACGCTTCTTAAAATCCTTGCCGGGTTGCAGGAGCCCGGCTCGGGAAATATCATTTTCGATCCGTCTGTCAACCACAGCCGGCCCAACAACGCCATGGTATTTCAGGAAGATAGCCTTTTCCCCTGGATGACGGTATTGGATAATGTGGCTTTCGGCCTAGGATCCCAGGGCCTGGGAAAAAAAGAGCGCCGGCTGCGCGCCCGAACCTTCATTGAAAAAGTGGGGCTGCATGCCTTTGCCAATAATTACCCTCACGAGCTTTCGATGGGGATGCGCCAAAGGGTGGGAATCGCGCGTGCTTTTGTGGCCCGGCCTTACGCCTTACTGATGGACGAGCCCTTCGGCGCCGTGGATGCGCAAACCCGCTGGGTTCTGCAGGAAGAATTATTGAAAATCTGGTCGGCGCACCATAATCTCGTTATTTTCGTTACCCACGATATCGAAGAAGCCGTGTTACTTGGGGATCGGGTTCTGGTAATGAGTGGACGGCCGGGCGGCATTCGCGAGGAAATAACCATCCCATTTGAGCGGCCGAGAAAACTTTCAAACATGGGACGGTCACAGATCAGGGAAATCAAATGGCACATCTGGAACTTACTCGAAGACCAGGCGCGAAAAAGCGTTGGTCTTTCTTCTTCTTAAAAAATGGCTTTACTTCGGCATTACAGCGTTCCGAGTATTGGCTGCCGAGCCTGATTTTACTTATGGCCATCGGGTGCTGGGAGTGGGCGGCTCGCCGTGAAATAATTTCAACGCTGTTTTTCCCGGCACCTTCGATTATCATAATGACCTTGATTCGATCCTTTGCCAGCGGTCAGATGATCGACCATTCCGCTGCGACTTTGTGGCGCATATTTCTGGCATTTATCATTGGCGGTTTGCCGGCCATGATCATCGGGTTGTCGATGGGTTGGTCACATCGCTTGCGCGCCGGAATCGATCCGTTCGTTGCGGCGGCTCACCCGGTGCCGAAAATTGCGCTTCTGCCGCTTGCGATGATTTTTTTTGGTATCGGAGAACCTTCAAAGGTCGTCACCGTTGCAGCGGCGGCATTTTTCCCGATGCTCATCAACTGTATGGCGGGTGTGCAACAGATTAATTCTATCCATTTTGAGGTCGCTAAAAATTTCAGGGCAAATCCATGGCGGGTCCTCACGCGAATCGTCTGGCCGGGCAGCCTGCCGATGGTGATCACCGGTGCACGCCTGTCGATTAATGTCGCATTCCTTATCACGATTTCCATCGAACTGGTCAGCGCCACCAAAGGATTGGGTGTCATGATCTGGTTTGCCTGGGAGACATTGCGCACCGAAGAACTTTATGCCGGTCTAATCGTGATTGCGGCCCTGGGAATTGGAATAAATCTTATTCTCAAGCGTTTAAGGAGACACCTGGTCCCCTGGCGGCCGGAACATGAAGCCTGACTAGAAGTGGTTTCAAAACCTCAGATCAGGTTCAAGGGCAAGGCGCAAACCGATCGGGAAAGCGCAGCATACATGGGTATGTGAGCATTTACCGGAGGGCTGCAACGCAGCCATTGGGCCTTAGATGGGGTTTTGAAACCACTTACAGAATGAGGCGGTGAACCGATGTCAAAGCTTCTGTCCATGGGTTATGTAACCAAGCAGCGTTTCGCCAGTTACTGGTATCAGCTTAAAGAAGTCGTCTCGAGCAATCCGATGCGGGTGCTGGAAATCGGTATTGGACCGCGGCTGGTTTCGAGCTATCTCATCCAGAATAACATAGACGTCGTCACCATCGATTTGGACAGAAAATTAAAACCCCACATCGCTGGCTCGGTTTCACAATTGCCGCTAAAAGAAATGACATTCGATACGGTTTTGTGCTGTCAGGTTTTGGAGCATTTTCCTTTTAAGGATTTAAAAAAATGCCTGGAAGACATTAGAAGAATCACCCGCAAGAAACTGATTTTAAGTTTACCTGATAAAACCCTGACGTTATCCTTTTTACTGAGAAGTTCAAAACGTATTTCATGGGATTTTTTGCTGCCATTTCCTCTGGCATTCCGAAGACATAACGTTGGAAATGTAAAGGGGCATTTCTGGGAAATCGGTGAAAGGGGCTATCCTTACACGCGTTTGTCAAAAGAAATAGAACATGCCGGTTTTTCTGTAGATCGGACCTATCGGGTCCCGGATCATCCCTATCACCGGTTTTTCATTGCTTCACCTGCCTGAGATTTTTGATCTACTAGAACCTTTATCAAAAATAAGGAGGAAACCGATGGCGAATCGACCGGGAAGATATCTTTTATCTGTTTCACTGGCAATTTTTCTGATTTTTCAGGCCGGCGGATTTACCGCCGAAGGTCAGCAAGCTGCTAAGCCGACTCACCTGAAGGCCGTGGTATTCCCGTTTCTTTCGCTTTCACCCTTTTTTATCGCACAGGAAGAAGGCTATTTCGCCGAGCAGGATCTCGACGTAGCGTTTGTCAAAATTGCAGAAAATGTAGCCTTTACCGCGCTTGCCAGAGGCGAGCTGGACGTATGGAGTGGAATGATGGCCATCGGTTCCCTCAATGCGATCCAGCGCGGCAGTGGTATTCGATTTGTGGCACCCCGGGGCGCTTTCGCCCCCGATGGGTGTCCGTTCCTTGCAATGGTTGCCCGCAAGACCCTGGTTGATGCCGGGCAATTGGAAAGGCCGGCCCAGCTAAAAGGCCGCAATGTGGCCTGGTACCGGGGATCTGTTGAAGAATATTTTCTGGACAAAGTAATCCAGAAGGACGGTCTCACAATCGATGATCTCACGAAGATAACGATCCCTCCGCCGGCGGATATGGGGGCCATGGAAAAAGGCAGCCTGGATCTCACAGTTGCCGGTGAGCCCTGGGTGACGCGCCTGGTGCAGTCCGGGCGCGGGGTGCTCTGGGTTCCGGTGCAGGATGCCATCCCCGGCTTTCAATTTTCAGCGATCATGTATGGTCCCAGCCTGCTTGAAAAAAATCCGGATGCCGGCAAGCGGTTTATGGTGGGATACTTCAAAGGCGTGCGTCAATACAATCAGGGCAAAACGGAGCGCAACCTGGAAATTATTGCCAAGTACACCCGCCTCGATAGAAAGCTTTTAGAAAAAGCGTGCTGGCCTCATTTTCGCAATGATGGTCGCATGAATATCCAGAGTATCAAGGACTTTCAGAATTGGGCGGTGGCAAAGGGATATCTGGACCGTGCACTTCCGGAGGATGCTTTTATGGATTGGAGTTTCATCGAACATGCCAATAAGGTTTTGAACAAACGCCAGTAAGAATTTTTTTATAACCATTTTTCAAAAACCCGTTAAACCCGCGGGGAACGACCCCGGGGTTTTATGCGTATGAAAATGGTCAAAGGAGGTCTTTTATGACAAACCGGTTTTCCACATATGCTGCTGCCTTTTTAATGTGCGTGTTTCTCGTTTTTCAGGTCAATAGCGCCGCAGGTCAGTCGCAGCAGCCGTCATCGCCTGTCGTCTTAAAAGCGGTGACATTTCCGTTTCTTTCCTTCGCCCCCTTCTTTATCGCTCAGGAAGAAGGGTATTTTACCGAACAGGGGCTTCAGATCGAATTTATCAAGATGAAAGAAGAATTTGCTTTTCAGGCCCTGGCCAAAGGTGAAGTAGACGTGTGGAGCGGGCTGATCAGCATCGGTGCCCTGAATGCGATGCATCGCGGCGCAAATATCCGCTTTGTGGCCGAAAGGGGATCGTTCGCCGCCGACGGATGCCCTTATTTCGGCCTGGTTGCCCGCAAGGCGATAGTTGAAAGCGGGGAGTTAGCCTCAGCCGCCCAGCTAAAAGGCCGCAATGTGGCCTGGTACCGGGCCTCATTTGAAGAATATTTCCTGGAGAAGGTCCTTAAAAAAGACGGAGTTACGATCGGCGATCTTAAAAGAATAACGATTCCGGTACCGGCGGACCTGGGGGCCATGGCCAAGGGCACCCTGGATCTCACCGTTACCTCGGAGCCCTGGGTGAGGCGCCTGGTGCAGGGCGGTCACGGCGTTCTCTGGGTGGCGGCTCAAGAAGTGATTCCGGGCTTTCAGTTTGGAATGACCATGTACGGCCCCAATTTGCTTGAAAAGAATCCGAATGCCGGCGACCGCTTTATGGCGGCTTATCTCAAAGCCGTCCGCCAGTACAACCAGGGCAAAACAGCCCGGAACCTGCAGATTTTGGTCAAGCACACCCGGCTGGAGGAAAATCTTTTAAAAAAGGCCTGTTGGTCTCAGGTGAGTAATGACGGGCGGGTCAATGCGCAAAGTGTTAACGCGTTTCAAAATTGGGCCAAGGAAAAAGGCTACCTTGACGAGCTGGTTCCCAAAGAAAAATTTATGGAGTCCCGTTTTCTCGATTATGCCAATAAACTCCTGGACAAGACCCAATAAGAATAGAAGAAGGTGCTTATCCGGAAAGTCAAAGTTTTACCATAAAAACCCCTGTGGGAGCGGCTCCCACAAATCAATACAACTTGTTCTTTCCAGATAAGCGGATAGAAGAATTTCGTCTGTATAATATCATGCTTACGCGCCAAGCGCTCTGGAAACTCAGGTCGCTTTCATGACCGCGTTGATGATTTTGGAATAGCCTGTACATCGGCAAAGGTTCCCCGCCAGACCGTGCCGAATCTCTTCCTCGGTAGGGTGCGGATTGTGATTCAGGAGGGCCGTCGCCGACATAATCATCCCGGGGGTGCAATAGCCGCACTGGACGGCACCTTCATCCATGAAGGCCTGTTGAAGAGGATTGAGCTTGCCGTTTGAAGAGAGACCCTCGATAGTAAGAATTTCTTTGCCTTCCATCTCTACGGCCAGCGTTAGGCAGGCAAGGGCGGGTTTCCCTTCCACCACTACCGTGCAGGCGCCGCAGTCCCCGAGGTCACAACCCTGCTTTGTGCCGGTGAGCCCGAGTTTTTCCCTTAAAACCTGTAGCAGGGTTTCCCGGGCCTCCACAAATACCTCATAGTCCGCCCCGTTGACCCGAAAAGCAATTGAACGTTTATTCATGAAACGACCCCCATTTCTGTAAATGCTTTTTTTATCAGGACATTAACCATCTGGCGGCGGTACGCGGGGGACCCGGAGACATTGGCGACTGTTCGGATCCGCGAAGTTACCTCGGCCGCAAAATCCCTTACCTGCTTCCCGGAAATCTCGTGCTGCGAAAGCGTGGCTTCCAGGTCTTTGAAACGAGCAGGTTTCCGATCAACAGCGCTAATGACGACCCGATAATCCTTATTCTCCGCAGAAGCCACAAGCGCAACACCCACTTTGGGGAAATCAATCGCCCCGCGCAGTCTGGGTTTATAATAGCGGGCAAAACTGAGCTGTTGGGGCGGTACAATAATTTCAGTGATAAACTCGTCCTTCCCCAAATTGGTGGGTTTTATCAAATCACCGCCAAAGAATTCCTCCAGCGGTACAATTTTTTCTCCCTGACTCCCGGATAACACGATATTGGCACCCAAGGCGAAAAGCACGCTGCCGACATCGGCCGAATATACGGCATAACACTTGCGTGAGCGTGATCCCTTAATGGCATGGCAGGTATCGCCCCCGAGTTTATGACAGGGAATCAAGGATCGTCGCCAGTCTGCCGATTGGTTATAATACCAACAGCGCGTATTCAGGCAAAGATTTCCGCCCACCGTACCCATGAACTGGTGCTGGACAGCCCCCACCATTGAGGCGGTCTCGGCGAGTACGGGGAAGTGATCCTTGACCACGGATGCGTTTGCCAGTTTCTGGAGACTGACCATCGGGCCTATTTTGAGTCCGTGTGTCTCAGAATAAGTCAAATTCTGCAGTTCCGGAATCTGCTTTAAACCAATCACCAGTTCGGGGACCGATGTCCGCTGCATCATCTGAACGATCAGGTCCGTACCGCCTGCCATAATCGCCGCACGCTCGCCGGCCTGTGCCAGCAGCGAACATACGTCAGAAATGGATTCAGGCGCCTGGTAATCGAACTTGGGGAGATTCATCGGGTTATTCCACCTCCTCCCGTTGGGCTTCAAGGGCTGCCAAAACCTTCTCCGGCGTAATCGGCAGCGAGGTAATTCTAATCCCGGTGGCATGGTAAATCGCATTGGCAATGGCCGGAGCCGTGGGTACCAGTCCGGGTTCCGCCACCCCCTTGGCACCGAAGGGCCCGTGAGGCTCATTGGATTCAACCAAAATAACTTTCGGAAGTAAGGTCTCACAGGCTGTCGGCAATTTATAATCCAGAAAACTTGGATTCGCGATGTGCCCTTCGGTGAAAACCACTTCTTCGCCCAGCGCATAACCGATCCCCTGCGCCAGGGCACCTTCAACCTGACCTTCGGCTGCCAGAGGGTTGATCGCCCGTCCCAGATCGTGGGCACAGGTAAAATCGAGTAACTTTACCTGACCGGTATCCAGATCGACTTCCACTTCGGCCACCTGGGCGGCAAAGGTATAGGCGGCGGCCTTGTTTCCGTATCGGCTTTTTTTATCCCTGAAAACCACGCCTTCCGGCGCATAGGTGCCGACGCCCAATAACGGCTGCTGCCCGCGTTGGGCATCGTAATGCCGCACAAGATCAAAGATATGGATGCTTTTATCCGGCGACGTTTGATCCTGCTCCGATTTCGGTTCCCGGTCAGAGCCCTTTATACACAGCGAACCCCTTTCATATGATACCCGGGTCTCCGGTACCGCAAAATATTCGGCCGCTAACCGGATAAGCTGACGCTTAATGTCTACCGCCGCCAGTCGCACCGCTTCACCCCCCAGGATGGTCACGCGATCTGAATAACTGCCCAGCGCATACGGGCAGTTGTCTGTGTCCAGCGGCGCAATTTCGACGCGTTCAAGGGGCAGCCCGAGTTCTTCCGCTGCTATCTTGACAAACACGGTGTTGCAACCCTGCCCCACATCGGCATCCCCGGATATGACGGTCACCTTACCGGTTCTGAGCACCTGCACCCAGGCCGTTGATCCCCAGAATCCGGTCATCGTCCGCCGCCCGGCCACGTGGATCATGCATGCCATCCCGATGCCCTTCCGTTTTCGCCCGGGCGTCCCCGGATTGGCGGTTCCCTCATTTGGCCAGGCGTTTCTTTTGTTATCCCAGTTACTTTCCTGCCTGGCTTTATCGATGCACTCCGTAAGTGCACAGCTCGAAATCTTCCACCCATGCGCCGTAATATCTTCCTTTTGGGTGGCATTTTTCTGTCTGAGGACCAATGGGTCCATCGCCAGTTTCTGGGCGGCCACATCCAGAAGCGATTCCAGGGCAAAGTGCATCTGCGGGTTGCCGAAGCCGCGAAAAGCGCCGGTCGGCACCAGGTTGGTGTACGCTAGCCTCACCCGGGTCTGTATATTGGCGATGCGGTACAAATTGTCGACACGCTGTGCCGTCGTCTCCAAGGAGAAGCAGGAAACGTCGGTGTAAGCCCCATTGTCGGCAACGATTTCCGTTTCTTTAGCTAAAATCGTACCGTCTTTTGCAAAGCCCATTTTCAGCTTTATGGTGGCCGCCATTCGTGGGCGTGACAGCGTAAACTCTTCGAAGCGGCTGGCCTCGATGCGAACCGGCCGTTTGGTGTGGTAAGAAACCAGGGCAGCTAAGAGCGCATTCATCGGTATGTGTCTGGAACCAAAGCTTCCGCCGACGGTGGGTTTGATAACTCTAATCTTGGAGGCCGGCAAATCAAGAACGTGCGCGATCATATCGCGAAGGCGAAAGGGACTGCTGGAGGGCGCCCAGACCGTAATCTTGTCGTTTTCACCAATGGATGCCAGACAGGTGGTGGGCTCCAGGTAACCCGGACTGACACGCGGGACGACAAAGGTTTCTTCCACCACGCATGCGGACTGCGCCAATCCGGCCGCTATATCGCCGCGCTCAATGACATACTTTTCGGCAATATTTTCAGGATAAGCATCGTGGATAATCGGGGCTCCCGGGACAAGGGCCTCTGAAGCAGACAGGACCGCCGGTAATTCTTCATAGGTAAACTCGATCAGCTCCAGGGCTTCCTCGGCGATATCTTTGTTGATGGCCGCCACCACCGCCACTTCCTCACCCACGTAGCGCACTTTATCAACCGCCAGGAGATCTTCGTCTTTTATGCGCCGGCCGAATTTTTTGCGGGGCGTATCGGCAGCCGTAAGGACCGTTACCACGCCCTTGAGCTTCTCGGCCCGGCTCGTATCCACATTTACGATCCTGGCATGGGCATGTGGACTCCGTAAAACGGCCCCGTATAAAGATCCGCGAATGAAGATATCCCCGCAGTACTCGGCTCGCCCGGTAACCTTGCTGGCCGTATCCAGCTGGGGGGTCGGTACACCCACCGTATTCATATTTTTGTTCGCATCCATATCTCTCAGCCATTCTGGAATGCAAAAACCATACAAAGTGCCCGAATTTAAATATCAACTACATTTTCTAATAGTTATACGACTATTCATAAACAGGTCAAAATTTAATCATACCCAATTAGACGGGCATATGCCCAAGTGATAGGGATAAAAACCAAAAAATCCTCTAAAGTGGCACCTTAATACCGTTTTAATTCTTATTTCTATAGAAGTTCTTGACCTCAAAAGAAAGCTGTCCTATGCATGTTAAATATAAAATGAAAGGGATTTGATTTTTCGATATTCAACATAGAAAGGAAATTACATGTATCTGCCCAAAGTTTACGAGAAGTTTTCCACTCGCTTTCCGGATGTTTTTAAGGATTTTCAGCAGCTGGGAAAGTCGTGCCGGGATTCGGGGCCTCTGGAAAAAAAATATCAGGACCTTGTCAATCTGGGCATTGCCATCGGCGCGAATTCCCGGGGAGCCGTTATGTCCCAAACCCGCAAAGCGCTCGAATCCGGTGCCAGCAAAGAAGAAGTCGCCCAGGTATTTTTATTGTCGTTGACAACCATCGGTTTCCCGAAAATGATCGCATCCATGGGCTGGGTGGATGAAGTTTTAGAAGGTGCTTAATCCTAAAAAGCTGTCGCAAAACCGCGGAAAAATTTGACTTGCGTCAAGGATGTCGCTTGCTTTCGGTATTAGAAAACATTCTGGGGAGCTGTGATTTTGCCATTCCCCCTTGAAGCTTGATTTTTTTTTACGATCTGTTATGTTAATTTTAACATATGCCACCTTGTGGCCCAAGTGTTCAGGTTTCAGGTTTCAGTGTTCAGCATCCGACCCGGAGGAGTTTCAGCTCGATCAAATCTGACACCTGAAACCTGAGACCTGATAAAAGAAGGACAACACCGATTATGGATGCTTTTGAAGTGCTTTTGGAAAGCTCGGCTGCGGCGCACGGGCATCTTTGCCCCGGGCAGGTGGTGGGTGTCCGCATGGCCATGTTGGGCTGCCGGCTGATCGGATTGGATGAGCCCGCACGTAACGATCAGATTAAAAAGCTGATCGTCTATGTCGAGATGGATCGCTGCACCGCCGATGCGGTCGCCCATGTAACCGGAGTCAAACTGGGGCGCCGCTCCTTAAAATTTATGGACTATGGTATTATGGCGGCCACCTTTGTAAACCTGGAAACCGGCAATGCGTATCGCGTAATCTCCACCGAAGCGGCCCGCAGCCTGTCGAATGCCTATGCACCGGAAATTGCCGAAAAATACGCCCAACAGATGGAAGCTTACAAACGCATGCCTGACAGCGTTTTGTTTCGGGTCCAGCAAGTCAGTGTAAAAATCAATGAATGCGATCTGCCCGGACCCACTCGCTATAAGGTCGCCTGCAGCCGCTGCGGTCAGGTGGTGCGCGATCAAAAAGAAGTGATTAAAAATGGGGCGGTCCTCTGCAGGCCCTGCACCGGAGGCACCTACTTTTCGGACGCGCAGGAGGTGACCTGGGCGGATATGAACTGGAAACCGGAAATCGGCCTCACGCAAAGCCGCCAAGACGATAAGCCAAGAGAAACGAATTGTTATTAATAGAGCTCATCGACCTGGAAAGATGGGTATCGTGTTCATTCCCTTCTGGCCCTGTGCCTTGAGCCTTGCACCTTATGCCTTAAGCTAAAGGAGTTTTGGTCATGTTAAAAAAAATTGAGCTCATAGATGCTGTCGGTACTAAATTAGCGCACGATCTTACCGAAGTTCGTCCCGGAAAATTCAAAGGCGCTGCTTTTCGCAAAGGCCATACCGTTTGCAACGATGATTTGTGCCGTCTTCAAAAAATGGGGAAAAATCACCTTTATGTTATCGACCTCCATAAAGACGAAATTCATGAGGATCAGGCGGCAGCCATTTTAGCCGATGCGCTGGCCGGCGATGGTATCATCTGGAAGGACGAACCAAGGGAAGGAAAAATAAAGCTGCTCGCTGAAAGAGAAGGGCTTTTGGCCGTCGACACCGCTGCTTTGGCTGCCTTTAACATGCTCGATGAGGTCATGTGCGCCACCCTTCACAATCACACGTTTGTCAATAAGGGGGAATTGGTTGCGGCGACCCGCGCCATTCCGTTGGTAATGAAACGCGCACCCATAGAGCGGGCCGCAGCCATTGCCCGTCAGAATGGTGCGGTGCTTTCCGTCAAACCCATCCGGAAAGCAAAGGTGGGCCTGGTGATTACCGGCAACGAAGTCTATCACGGCCTGATTGAAGACCGCTTTGCGCCAATCCTTACCGAAAAGATTGAAGCCCTGGGTTCACTGGTGGCCGGGGTGACCTTTACCCCGGATGACGCTGCGCTGATCCGCAATGCGATCCGGTCTCATCTGGAGCATGGCTGTGATTTGCTGATGCTCAGCGGCGGCATGAGTGTGGACCCCGACGATGTCACCCGCCAGGGAATCCGCTCGGCCGGCGCCACCGAGATGCACTATGGGGCCGCGGTGCTGCCCGGTGCGATGTTTCTGGTGGCCTATGTAGGCGATGTGCCGCTACTGGGAGTGCCGGCCTGCGGGTTGTTTCACCGCATTACCGTGCTGGATCTGGTTCTGCCCCGCATTTTGACCGGTGAAAAAATCGGCAAGGCCGAACTGGCCTTTTTAGGCCACGGGGGACTGTGCAAGGATTGTGAGGAGTGCACGTACCCCCACTGCCCCTTTGGAAAAGGCACCTAATTGTAGAAAAGGCTAACCGCAATCTTGGTAGATTAAGATTAAGTTTTTTGGGTGGAAATTAAATTCGAACATTGAAATAGGAAACAAATTCAGGAATCTTCCCCGTAAGGAATTTTAGTCGATCTATAATTCGCTCGCTAACCCCGCAGCAAGCTGCGGGGAATGCGCTCGCTATTGCGGTTCAAATGTCCAAAACTTTGTTTTTGAATTTTTGTCATTTGATATTCGGATTTGTTTCAGATTTCGGACTTCGGATTTCGGATTTGTTGCACTATTTAAGAGGATAAACCGCAATGAAATTAGTGGATGGATACGGACGATTAATTGATTACCTCCGTATATCAATAACCGATCACTGCAATCTGAAATGCACCTACTGCACGCCCTTTTCAGGCCGCAGGCATCTGAAACGTTCAGAGATTTTAACCTATGAAGAGATTCTCAAGGTTGCCCGGGCGGCGGTCGCAATCGGCATCACTAAAATACGGATCACCGGCGGCGAGCCACTCGTCAGAAAAGGCGTGGTTGAATTCTGTCGGATGCTTTCAGAGATTGACGGGTTAAGAAGCCTGGCCCTGACAACCAATGGAATCTATCTGGAGGAAATGGCCCAACCGCTATTCAGGGCCGGCATCCGCAGAATCAATATCAGCCTGGACACGTTACGACCGGAACGATTTGAAAAAATTACCGGATACAATTGGCTGCCCCGCGTGCTGGCCGGCATCAAGGGCGCCGAGCAGATCGGAATGCATCCCATCAAGATCAACACTGTGGTGATGCGCGGCATCAATGATGATGAAATCGAAGATCTGGCCCGCTTGACCCTGGATAAGCCTTACCACGTTCGCTTTATCGAGCTGATGCCCACCGACAGCTCGGCCTACGGCAATTATGAATCGCTCTTTATACCGGTTGAAGAATTCATGAAACGGTTCCATCAAATCGACCGGGTTCAAATCGAGCCGGCTACAGATTCCTACGGGCCGGCAAGGCTCTGCAGGCTTCCGGGCGCTGCCGGCAAGGTCGGTTTTATTGCGCCCATCAGCTGGCATTTTTGCGGTTCCTGCAATCGCCTGCGGCTGACCGCTGACGGCAAAATCAAAACCTGTCTGTTTTCCCGGGAAGAAATCGATATTAAAACCCCGTTGAGAACCGGGGCAACTCAAAACGATATTATCAGCATTTTCAGGCGGGCGGTGGCTGAAAAGCCCTCCGGCCACCACTTGAATGCCAAAGACCATCAAAACGCCTGCGGCCGGTCCATGGGTGCCATCGGTGGCTGATTCACTATTTCGAAGCTTGGAGGCCAGGAGGCTGGAAAGCTATGAGGCCGGAAGGTTTGGAGGCTTATAAAAATTCATCCCTCCAAGCTTCCCAGCTTCCCAGCATTCAAGCTTCCAAGCTTTGAGCCTCCTGGCCTATTTTGTATTTTCGTGATGAATAAATCTTTTTAGGTTTAACTTGTGGAGAAAAAATAATGGCAACGCTCAAATTAAAATCGAGCCAGTGGATTGTGGATCAAGACAACAACATCATCATCGGAGAAGGCCGGGCCAAGATTCTGGAAAACATCGAAAAGACCGGTTCGATGAACCAGGCCGCTAAAATGATGAAAATGTCGTACAAGGCGGTTTGGTGCAAAATAAAAGCGACTGAAAAACACATGAATGCCTGTATTGTGTATACGGATCGGAAAGCGGGTTCACGATTATCTGAAGATGGCAGGGATCTTCTTGAAAAGTACAAACTTTTAAAAGCAAAATGTATGTCCGCCGACGACAAAATTTTTAATGGAATATTTTGACACAGGAGCGCAAGCCATGAATCGAAAGCTTTTTGCCATAGCGGTTGTCACTTTACTACTGTTGGGCTGGCTGTCGCTACCCATAGCCAAATCTACCATGCCTGTACAAAAACAGACCGTCCTGGGGCTTTATGTGACGGCCAAAGAAGCATATGAAATGTGGGCGGCCGATAAAAACAAAATCAAAATCTTGGACGTCAGAACACCGGAAGAATATCTTTTTGTCGGTCATGCCTCCATGGCCCATAATATTCCGCTTCAATTATTCAACTATAAAATGGCGGTAATGAATAAAGAGCCTTTGATGAAGCCGAATCCAAACTTTATCGCTGAAGTCGGCCAGAAATTCAAACCGTCCGATACCATTCTGGTGATCTGCCGCTCCGGGAACCGCAGCGCCGCAGCTGTAAATGCAATGGCATCGGCCGGTTTTAAAATCGCCTATTCGGTTACTGACGGCTTCGAAGGCGATCGCATCAAGGATCCTTCCAGCTCTAACTACGGCAAGCGTTTTAAAAACGGCTGGAGAAATTCAGATATTCCCTGGACCGATAGATTGGACCCGGAACTCATATGGATTCCCAGCAGTCCTTAAATCCACCCGTACAGACCGAAGGAGATCAGGGTGCAATTTTTGTATTTCACATTTCCACTTTCCGGGGTTGAGACCTTTATTTTAATCCCGCCGCTGGTGGCTTTCACTATTTCCTTTTTCACATCCATGGGGGGGATCTCCGGCGCATTTTTACTTTTGCCGTTTCAAATGAGCGTCCTGGGGTTTGTAAGTCCTTCGGTAACGGCCACCAACTTTCTGTACAATGTGACCGGAACACCCGGCGGCGTGTACCGCTATGCAAAAGAGTGCCGTTTCGTGTGGCCGGTGGCGATTTTGATTGTGACCGGTATTATCCCCGGCGTTTTAATCGGCTATTATCTGCGAATGACCTATTTGCCGAATCCCAGGATATTTAAATTCTTTGTGGGCTGTGTCTTATTGCTAATTGCTTTCAAACTGCTCAAAGAAGCATTTAACGGTAAAACTGCGTCAACCCTGGAAAGCTGGACGCGCACCGATCGGGTGGATGAAGCGTCAATTCAAGTGAAAATCACCCGCTTTAACTTCAAAGACGCCACGTATTCATTTGCAACCGCAAAACTGCTCGGGCTGGCCCTGGCAGTGGGCATTATCGGCGGTGTTTACGGAATCGGCGGCGGTTCGATTATCGCACCGTTTTTAATCACATTTTTCAGGCTGCCGGTGTATGCCATTGCCGGTGCGGTGCTACTCGGGACCTTTGTTTCATCGCTGGCGGGTGTAGCCTTTTACAGCCTCATCCCGGTCAACGGGGCCGTCGCCACCCCGGACTGGTTGCTGGGTATCCTGTTTGGCGCGGGCGGTCTGATGGGGATGTACCTGGGCGCCCGGGTGCAAAAATATGCACCTGAACGCTGGATCAAGCTGATGCTGGGAGGCGTAATCATTATTGTGGCATCAAGATATATTCTGCGTTTTTGGGGAATATAAAAGACCTTCACGAGTGCTGGATATTCATTGTAAGCTGCAGTTCCTTCAAAAACCGATCGTTCAAGAAATGATCGCTTTGGAAGTAGCCATGACTTTTGCCCTTTCCAGTAAGACGTTAAATTGGTTTCGAGACGAATATCCTGTCTGAAAACGGATAGAAAAATTCCAGCGAGTGAAGCAATAAAGAAATAGGAAAAGCAGGGCGGCTCTTAAGTACTAAATATAATGAGCCAAATTATATGAAACTTGCTTAGAAAATGGATAAAGCAAACCCCAGAGCCGCCCTGCTTTAGGAGAGGATAGATACGAATGGATGTCTGGAGGGAACATCCATCCTCGCATCAAGAAGTATACGCGTTTAGAAAAAGTTCTAATCGCATACTGGAGTGTAAATTTAGCGTCATGATGGATGATTGTCAATAAAAATATATCACGTTGTGGTAGCTGGCTGTTTGTTCTCGAAATCCTCGATCGCCTTGGCTAATGCATCGGCTCCCAGGTTGGAACAATGCATTTTTTCTTTGGGAAGTCCGTCCAGGGATTCGGCCACGGATTTTTTGGTAATTTTTTTGGCTTCATCAAGGGTTTTTCCCAGGGCCATCTCGGTCACCATGCTGGATACCGCAATTGCAGCCACACATCCGAAGGTTTTAAATTTGATGTCAGTGATTTTATTGTCCTTGACATTGATGTAAAACGACATCATATCCCCACATACCGGATTGCCAACTTCGCCGACCCCATCTGCATTTTCAATTTCCCCGATATTTCTGGGATTGGAAAAATGATCCATTACTTTTTCAGAGTACATCCTTTACCTCCTCGTTTTAAACTTTTTCTCACCGCAGAGACGCAAAGATCGCAGAACGTTTAAAACATTTTGTTTTCCGTTGAGACAACGGAAAACAAAATACCTCAGCCGCTGCGCGGCAGAAACTTATATAATTGCGAAAGGCTCCATAAACCCTATTGATAGATTAAACAATTCCCGAAGGGATGTTGTTTTTTCCTTTCTGCCCTCTCAGCAGAAAGGAAAAAGAAATTATTATCTCTGCGCCTCGAGCGAAGCGGGCGGTGAAAACCTATTTCAGTGCTCACACGCATCCGCTTCATACGCCGGGATCTCTTTGCCCCAGATGGGCGAAAGGGCACGCAGCCGATCGACAACCGGCGGCAGTTTTTCGAGCACATAGTCGATTTCTGCTTCGGTGTTGACGGCATCAATCGTAAACACGGTGGACCCCTGGGCCAAATCGGCCCGCAAACCGATCGCCCCTAGCACCGGTGAAGTTTTCAGCGCCTTGGATGCGCAGGCAGATCCCGTATTCGTATAGATTCCGTTCTGGACCAGCATAAAAATCAAGGCTTCGCCCTCGATGGCCTCGAAGCAAAAACTGGCATGGCCCGGCAGCCGTTTCTCGGGATGGCCGGTATAGGTGACTTTTTCAACTTTCTTTAGAATACCTTCCACCAGGCGGTCTCTTAATTTACGCACATGGTCCATTTTCTCAGGCAGCTCCTTTGTTGCCAGCGCTGCGGCGGTGCCGAAACCGATGATGCCGGGAACATTCTCGGTGCCGGCTCTTCTTCCGTTTTCCTGAATGCCGCCGTGGATCAGGGGCATCAGTCTGACCTTTTTGTTAAAATAAAGAGCGCCAATCCCTTTGGGGGCGCCCAGAGAGGCGCCGGAAAGACTCAATAAATCGGCATTTAATGCATTGACATCCACCTGGGTGTTACCGACCGATGCCACCGCGTCGGTGTGAAAAAAGACGTCTTTTTCTTTACAGATCGCCGCCAGCTCGGAAATGGGCTCGATGGTCCCGATCTCTGTATTGGCATGCATGACCGAAACCAGAATTGTCTCCGGCCGGATGGCCTTGGCAAGGCGCTGCGGATCAACAAGACCGTTTTTATCCACCGGGAGAAAGGTGGCCTCAAAATCAAGGCGTTCTAAAAAGCGTGCGGAGTTCAGCACCGAATGGTGCTCAATGGAAGAGACGATGATGTGATGGCCTTTTTTCTGTTTGGCGAACGCAACGCCTTTGATAGCCAAATTATTGGCTTCGGCGCCGGAGGATGTAAATACGATTTCCGCAGGCTGGGCACCGATGAGGCTGGCAACGTCGGCACGGGCTTCTTCGATTGCCGCTTTGACTTTCGAGCCCAAATCATAAACAGTGGACGGGTTTGCAAACCGTTCGTTAAAATAAGGAAGCATGGCTTCAAGCACTTCTTTTCTGACAGGCGTTGCCGACGCATGATCCAGATACGCGCCCTTCATAACAGTCTCCTTTTGTAAAATTTCATTAGTTGTGCTCTCACTTGGTGTGATTGTTTTCTGTTTTCATTCCCCAGTATTCCAGCATTCCATTGTTCCAAGATTCTTTGCAAGTGATGTAAAAAATTTCAGGTCTGGTCGCTATTTTTCTTTATATAGAACTTATAGTATTCGTCATCTTCTTCCATGCCAATGAATTCGTGGCCGCACTTTTTGCACCAATCCGGAATGTCTTCCAACGCCCCGTCATAATCGGTCAGCACTTCCAGCACCTGCCCCTTTTTCATGCATTTCAGCTTATCCCCCGGTTCCAGCAGATGCATGGGGCACATGCGACAAACGAGATCCAAAGATTCATCCGCATCCTGATCCTTTATAAACTTCATCTCACGCTCCTTGATGGGTGATTGCCAATGGCCTCAATCTAAAAGTTTAGCCTCAATAATTCAGGTAGATATTAATGCTACTTTGTGGTGGTGTCAAGTAGGCGGCTTTCAAATAAAAATCTATATATTTATAATTTTTTCAGGCTGTTAAAAGATTAGCCATAAACTATACCGACGATGTAATTGAAATCGAAGATTCAAGAAAACATGAGAGGGCAAAGCGGCGCCGCGAAAGTTGCTTATAACTGAACGAATCCGGAGCGCGGAAAAAGCGTCAAATTTTAAGTTTTTAGATTAAAACCCCAAAATACAGTATTTAAAATTGAAAAATACAGCTTTTACCCCATTTCTATTTCATAGTTTTTTGGTATGAAATATTTGACTTAAGTCAAATATTTTCGCTCAAATTGCTGTTAGAAATCAGCGAATTTGATAAATCTATCCTCGGTTCAATCTGCGCGCACCATGGCGAAATTACGAAAAGGCTCAATTACGCGTTTTTCGTTTTAAATAAAAATACAGCCCCGGCGGTTGAAAACTCATTTGGGGAAAACGTTTCGTTCTCAAGTAAACCTACCCATCATATATCGGCTCGTATTTAGGCCGGATCATAAATTTTAAAATAAAGGAGCATCGATGCCGGTTTTCAGTTATCTGGCATACCCCACCCAGGGGGCAAAGCAGCAACTCATTAATGAGCTTGCCGCCCTGGAGTACTGTGAAGTCACACCGTCCGAAAATGAAGAGGTTCTAATTCTGGTGACGGACACGCCCGATGAGGAAACAGAGAAAGCGTTACAGAAAAAACTTAAAGCAGTAAAGTCATTGGAGTCCCTTGGAATGACTTTTGGCCATACAGATCAATAGAAGCTGTCTCTAAACTCCGTCTCAGGCCCGATGGCGGCGTTGCAGATCTGCGCAAAATGCTCACATACTATCGTGTATGCTCCGCTTTTGCGCCGCTCCGCGCCTTGCCCTCGAACCTGATCCAGAATTTTGAGACAGCTTCTAACCAAAGACATACAAAAGGAGTAGTCACATGGAAATTACCAGAAGACAATTCATAAAATCCGCAGCCATGCAGAGCGCCGTCGCTTCTGCTGCGGTACTGTTTCCGGGGATTAGTTTCGGCGCCTGGAAAAATGTCGATTCGGGAGGAATTGCGTGGAAAAAGACGGCCTGCCGGTTTTGTGGCACAGGATGCGGCCTTCTCATCGGCGTTTCCGGCGAGCGCGCCGTGGCCGTCAAAGGCGATCCCAATTGTACGGTCAACAAGGGGCTGTGCTGCGTAAAAGGCTACCATTCGGTCCAGATCCTTTACGGCAAGGATAGAATAACCAAAGCTCTGGTTCGCAAAAACGGCAAACTGGTGGAAACACCCCTTACGGAAGCCCTGGATCTGGTGGTCAGCAAAATGCAGGAAACCATCAAAGACCACGGCAAGGACGCGGTTGCCATGTACGGGTCAGGGCAGTGGTCGATTACCGACGGTTATGTTTCCTCCAAGCTGTTTAAGGGCTGCATCGGCACCAATAATCTGGAAGCCAAGCCTGTGTATGGCCAGTGCGGTGACCGGATTTATGACCAGTTTCGGCCTGGACGAGCCCATGGGCTGCTATGATGACATCGATCATGCCGATGTCTTCGTTACCTGGGGCAATAATATGGCCGAGATGCATCCGGTACTCTTCTCCAGAATGCTCGCCAATCGCAAAAGCAAAAATCATGTCAAGATCATCGATTTTGCCACCCGCACCACCCGCACCAGCCAGGCCGCTGACAAATCGATCATTTTCAACCCCCAAACCGATCTGGCCGTGGCCAATTCCATCTGTTACGAGATCATCCGCAATGACTGGGTCAACTGGGATTTTGTCAAAAAACACGTCTCTTTTCATAAAGGCAAAACCAACATCGGCTATGGTACCCAGGATCATTTCAAATTCCAGGATAAAGCCGAAAGCGTTGATTTTGAAGCCTATAGAGCGTTCCTGGAAGATTACACCCCTGAAAAAGTAGAAAAAATATCCGGTGTATCGGCCAAAGACATCAAATATCTGGCCGCCTTGTACGGGGACCCGGACAAAAAGGTCACCTCCTTCTGGTGCATGGGCATGAACCAGCATACCCGGGGAACCTGGATCAACAACCTGGTCTACAATATTCATCTGCTGGTGGGCAAGATCTCCACCCCCGGCAACAGCCCTTTTTCATTGACCGGTCAGCCCAGCGCCTGCGGGACGGTACGCGAAGTCGGCACGCTGACGCATAAGCTGCCGCACGGTGTGGTCATGAATGAAGGCGCCCGCAAGATGGCGGCCAAGATCTGGGACGTGCCGGTGGAAAATATCGATCCCAAACCCACCTACCACACCGTTGAAATGTTCCGGGCCCTGGATCGCGGCGACATTCGCTTCATGTGGATTCAGGTCACCAACCCCATGGTCACCATGCCCAACTTGAACCGTTATCGCAACGGCGCCAAAAAGGACGGACGCTTCCTGGTGGTATCCGAGATATATCCGACCCCGACCTACGATGTGGCCGATGTCGTGTTGCCCTCCGCTCTGTGGATCGAACGGGAAGGTTTCTTCGGCAATTCCGAGCGGCGCACCCAGCACAATGAACAGATCATTCCCATGCCGGGGGATTGCATGAGCAATACCTGGCAGATCATCGAAGTAGCCCGGCGAATGGGTTTTGAGAAGCAGTTTTCCTGGTCCGAAGATACTTATATCGAAGACATCTGGAATGAGTACATCCAGTTCCACGATACCCCCAAGCACCGCATGGCGCCCTATGAAGCACTTAAGACACAATCCGGACTCCAATGGCCCTATGTCAAGGGGGTGGAAACCAAATGGCGCTACAACCCCAAATACGATCCGGCCGCCGAGGGCGAAGATTTTGATTTCTACGGCAAACCGGATCGCAGGGCCTGGATCTGGCTGAGGCCCTACGAGCCGGCCGCCGAGTCGCCTGACAGTGAATACCCCTTCTGGCTTAATACCGGCCGGATTCTGGAGCACTGGCATACCGGTTCGATGACCCGGCGCGTTCCGATCCTGCACAGGGCGGTTTCCGAATCCTATGTGGAAATCAACCCCGACGATGCCGCACACCTGGGAATCACCAACGGAAACAGGGTCAAAGTCTCCTCCCGCCGCGGATCGGTGACAATGAAAGCCAGTATCAACGGCCGGGGACGCCCGCCCCGCGGTATGGTTTTTGTGCCTTTCTTTGACGAAAGCTATTTAATCAACGAGGCCACTT
>WOR8_10001743_pt1 | contig 31678 bp, 21 predicted proteins | sample DeeMarSeWOR38_10_FD_19890 | JGI IMG/M metagenome (IMG submission 19890) | reverse complement strand
GTAAGCTCAAAGACAGATTGGTCCTCTATGATTCCAAGGACCTCACTACCCATGGGGTCATCATTGGCATGACTGGCAGCGGCAAAACTGGTCTCGGTATTGCCCTGATCGAAGAGGCCCTCATCGATGGAATTCCTGTTATTGCCGTCGACCCCAAAGGAGACTTGCCCAATCTGTTGTTAAGTTTTCCCGAACTGCGTGCGCAGGATTTCCGTCCCTGGGTAAATGAGCAGGACGCCATGCTCAAGGGATTGACGCCGGATGCGTATGCGGCAAAGCAAGCCAAGACCTGGCAAAAAGGGCTGGGCGAATGGGGCCAGGAGCCCGAACGTATTGCTCGTCTTCGGGCCTCGGCGGACTTCGCGGTGTATACTCCAGGAAGCAATGCGGGTCTGCCGGTGAGCGTTTTGCGGACTTTCGCTCCACCGCCGGGGTCCATTCTTAACGATAGCGATCTGCTGCGAGAACGCATTCAGACTACCACTACAGGCCTGCTTGCTCTCATTGGGATTGAGGCAGACCCGCTCACCAGTCCTGAGCATATTCTGATCGCCAATATACTGGAATCAACATGGTCAAGCGGTAAAGGCCTTGACCTGGCCGGGTTGATCCATGCTATTCAGTCTCCTCCCTTCGAACGACTGGGAGTCATGGAATTGGATTCTTTTTTTCCTGCCAAAGAGCGATTCGGCCTTGCCATGCGCTTGAACAGTCTTTTAGCCGCGCCAGGTTTTGAAAGCTGGCTTTCCGGCGAACCTCTGGATATCAATCGCATGCTCTTCACAGACCAGGGCAAACCGAGGCTCTCGGTATTTACTATTAATCATCTGTCAGATGGTGAGCGGATGTTTTTCATCTCCATACTGCTGAATGAAATTCTGGGATGGATAAGGATGCAACCCGGAACTTCCAGCCTGCGGGCCATCTTGTATATAGATGAGATTTTCGGGTATTTTCCGCCAGTAAAGAATCCGCCGTCAAAAGCACCGCTACTGACCCTGTTGAAACAGGCCCGGGCTTTTGGCCTGGGAGTAGTGCTCTCCACTCAGAACCCGGTGGATATTGACTACAAGGGACTTGCCAACGCAGGGACCTGGCTTATCGGTCGCCTTCAGACCGACCAGGATAAGGAGCGAGTTCTGGGTGGCCTCGAGGGAGCTGCTGCAGGTACCGGTTTTGATCGGGGGCAGGCTGCCGAGACCCTCTCAAGACTTGGTCAGCGCGTATTCCTTCTCCATAATGTCCATGAAAACGAACCGGCTATTTTTCAAAGTCGCTGGGTGCTTTCCTATTTGCGTGGACCCATGACCCGCGAGCAAATCAAGGTGCTTATGGCTGCTCGCAAAGAGCGGGAATCGGTCTTTACTCCACCTTTGCCTGGGGGGCAACACGTAGCGGCTAGTGCTGCCTCGCGAGTCACAGAGGCAGATGCTTTACCCACAGTCACATCACAACCACCGGTGCTGCCTCCGGGGATAGATGTGTTTTACCTGGCTGCATCAGGAGCCGGTCATGGTCTAATCTACTATCCCGCGGTGATCGGCCAAGTAGACGTTTTTTACAGTAGCGCCAGCCATGGTGTGGATACAATGAAAACCATGGCCTTTGCTGTCGAATTTGAAGAGGGCCCCGTAGCCCTCGATTGGGGCAAGGCTGTAGAATTCGGACTGGCCGACCTGCAATCCGCTCCCGTGCCAGGCGCAGAGTTTGGTGAGTTGCCAGTGGCGGCTCATGACTCGAAGGCCTACCGCAATTGGAACAGAGATTTCCTGCGATGGGTCCGCTTAAATCGGCCGCTTACGCTATATCGGTCCAAGCGGTTTAATCAGACAAGTGAGGTGCATGAAACTGAAGGTGAGTTTCGTGCCCGGCTTGCGCAGGGAGCTCGTGAAAAGCGGGATCTGGCAATCGAGAAGCTGCGCCGCAAATACAGTTCAAAGTTCGCCACATTGAACAACCGGCTGATGCGTGCTGAGCAGTCCGTTTCCCGAGAAGAGGAACAAGCCAAGTCCAAGACGATGGCGACGGCCATTTCTTTTGGAACAGCAATTCTGGGCGCCTTTTTGGGGCGCAAGACCATCAGCGCCACATCAGCCTCGCGCATGGGAACGGCAATGAAATCGGCTGGTCGGATGCGGAAGGAAAAGATGGACGTTGCCAGAGCCCGGCAGACTGCTGAAGCTATTAGGAATGAGATGAAAGAGCTCGAAATGCAACTGCAGGCGGACATCCAAAGTCTGGAGGGGGCGCACGATCCGGCCTCAGAGGAGCTCGAGGAAATCAGTTTGAAGCCCAAGAGCACCAATATGAGCCTGAGAATCTTTGGCTTGGCCTGGATGCCCTACCGTAAGGACAGAGGGGGGCGGTTGAGTCCCGACTGGAGTTAGATTTCTTCAACATCGGAACAACCGTACGTGAGATCCTGGCCGAGCCGAGCACAGCCGCAGATGGGGTGCTATGGAGCGAGCCTAGCGATTTTAGCCAGTGTGGGTATGCAACGTTAGGGTTAACTTTTTGAGAATTTCCCATCTTGGCAAGTGAACATCAGTCGTCCGACGACGAGTATCTCGCCCAACATCTTGGGTCAATATGACGACAGTCAAGCTGGCCTTGAGGGCTCTACGCAGAGCGCCCCAGTTAGCTGACTGATACTCTCAAATTCCAGTATCAGATGACTATCTGCACACAGATCCTGAATACTCTGTCGATGCCTACCTCTGCTGATTCGAAGACAGTGAAGATATCGAAAGGGGTTAGTGCGCTCGAATTTCCAAGGCTGGTCCCACTCCCGGCCCGTGCGTCGCGCATACTCCATCGCCACGGCCTACTATCCCCGGCCTTGAGATAATCGAAAAACGCCAAACCACCACATGTTACCGTTGCCGATGCTTGACACGCAAGGCTCCTTCAGTCTATACTTCATCTTCTCGAAAGCGAGTTCTTATCAGTTTATCAGACTTAGCTTTTCTGTGCGTGGCGTTGGCCCTCTTTAAAGTAAAGATATATAACGCAAATGCCCATGCTGCTGTATGCAACCGTCTCACGGCAATTTTGAGCTTTTTAAGCCAAGTGAGTGACAAAAAGAGTGTTTCTGCCCTCCTTCAATTTGAATTGGCGATATGCGGCGAGTCTGATCTGTGTGAATGACTTTGGAAACATCATTAAGGCGACCCGAAGAAGGCAGAACATTTTGGAGACTAAACGATGGAAACCGTTGGAGATTATCTCAAGAAAGAGAGAGAAGCTAAAAATATCAGTTTGCGCGAAGTATCGCGTTTAACAAAGATTTCAGAGTTTTATCTTGATTTTCTAGAAAAAGATGACTACGAGAAACTCCCGCAAGGCCCATATATCAAAGGCTATATTTCTTCCTATGCCAGACTGATTGGCGGAAACGCCGATGAAGCCCTAAAATTATATGCTTCTGTACAAAAACAGAGGGATGATGCCGACGAGCTCTCTCCTAAGAAACCGAAAGATGATGGAAAACAGGGCGCAATCCCCTCTCCAATAAGAACAATCACTTTATTATTAAATAAGAAAAAGAATCAAGACGAGCACACCCAACACGAAAAACCGCAAGACAATAGATGGCAGTCCTCAACAGCCCTTTTAATAAGAAAGATGGGTGCTTCATTTAATGCAATCGGCTCTTCATTTAAAAAAACGACCGCCTCATTCAAGTCAGCTGCCCTTTCATCAAAGCAGATTGTCGCTGCCTTAAAAACTGTTTCTTCTAAATTAAAAGTAAGCGGAATTTGGCTAAAATCAGCTGCCCCCTCCTCAAAAACGATAACTTCATCATTACAATCAACTATCGATTCAAGTAAAAAAGCTATTTTGTCATTACCAAAGGTCACTTTTTCATCAAAATCAATTTCGTTTTCTTTGAAAAAAGCCATCACTTCATTAAATAAACTAAGATGCTTATATGATAAAAGAATTTGGTTGTTCGGGAGTATTGCCCTATTGAGTTCCGGCATTCTGATACTTGCCGGGTTCGGATTTTATCATTTGTTTCTGTATCAAAAAAATCCTCCAGTACTTGCCGATGGTCAGGTTCTGCAAGGCAAGGGATCACAGACCATCCTTGCCGCGGACACTGCAGAAGGTAAAGGGCCATTTCTGCCCCTCGAAGCGCCTGTAAGATTGGAAAGTCCTTTACCTGTGACTTCCAACCCAACCAAAGCGGTATCGCAACCGACATCTGGTGCAAAAGATTCGGGTGCGGCTTCTCAAAGCCTAGCCAAGAAAGAGGATTCGGCTGTGGCAATACCTTCGTCATTAGTGCCGTCACTTTCCGAGCGGATCGCCCCCACCAAAGCCACAAATGGGCCACTGCACGATACGACCGGACTTGACCGTCCAACTCCAGAATCATTATCCGGGGATCTCAATATAAAAGCTTTAAAAGCAACCGTAGGTAGCGATGTAAAAGACAGAATGCCAGTCGGAGTGAGTAATTCCTTTGCCTGGTCGACTGACCGCGTTTACGTTTGGAGTTTAATTCAATGCAAGCACCCTCCGTCATCGATCAGACATATTTACTACTTTAAAGGAGAGAAGCTCAGCGATGTTCACTTGAGCGTCCAATCATCCCACTGGCGGACATGGAGTTATAAGTCACTCTCAGACAGACGCTATATTGGCCCATGGCGGGTAGACATCACCTCGGCTGAAGGAAAAGTGTTTCGAAGCCTATACTTTGAGGTCAGATGAGAGTCTACCCTAGTGGTGCAAACCCACACCGGTAAAAACCGCTGCGCTCGCGTGAAAGCCCGCCATCTGCGGCCGTGCTCGGAACAGGATAGCACGTACGGTCAAGTACACTTCATCCTCATTGAGCCTGCGCGCGGCCACATCTGGCACACTTTGACGCGTTTTTCCACGGAGTAGGTTTGCAACATGGGGGTATAGCTAAAAAGCCTTAGCCTGAATCGCGTCAAGATGGTTCTTTTGTGGCAGCGTGCCATCATTACTCAAGCCAAGAGCATCCTCCCGGCCAACCTACAGCCAGAAATCTAAAGCGTATCTGGCAAGTCTTGTGCTGAATAAACAAGTTGACATAAAAGTTTATAGTGGGGATCGATACGGCCAAATCCTCGCGGAAGTCTTTTTTTCTGTTTCTGGCTTTTCTTTTTCTGGGGTCGGGCCAAGCTCATTAACTGATTTTCATTAAAAAGATGTGTAAATACGGGCTTATCTCTAGTCAATAATAGCGATTTTAGGGGCAAAAAGAGCACTATTGGAAAGGAGTAAAGAGATGATAGATGTAATCAAAGCGCAAGACCGCCACTTCTCCGATTTTGGTTGGTTGAAGACCTACTGGCTGTTTTCCTTTGCCAGATACTTCGATCCTCACAACATCAAGTTCGGAGCGCTACGGGTATTCAACGATGATGTGGTTGAACCGGGAAGGGGATTCCCCACCCATCCCCATGAGGAAATGGAAATTATTACCATTGTTCTCAAGGGCGAGATGACCCATGAGGACAGTATGGGAAACAAGGCAGTCATCAAGGAAGGGGACGTACAGAGAATGTCCGCCGGCACCGGTTTGACGCACTCGGAATTTAACCTCGCTGACACGCCCGTCCACTTCTACCAAATCTGGATCTACCCGGACGAGTCCGGACTCGAACCCACATACGACCAACGGACCTATGATCCAGCCGATTGGAAGAACAGACTTTTTCCTGTGGCCTCCGGTCAAAATCTACAGAATGTCGTGACATTCCGCACAGATGCCACCATCTACCGTTGTGATCTTGAGGCAGGACGCAAGATCACCTTCGACCGCACCAAGGATCGCCGTATCTTCATGTATCTCACCAAGGGCCAATTGTCAGTCAATGGCCAGCAAATTGCTGAGGCGGATCAAGCCCGCGTCGACGTTGAAGAGCCCTTGGTACTCGCTGCCGAGCACGGTGCTGAGTTTATCCTGCTTGACGTACCTTCCTGCAAAGGCTGGGGCTACAGCGATGAAATACTTCGTGGGGGTAAGAGATAAGGCACCCATCCATTTGATTAGAGAATGGTTCTTTTTCTCATTGACCGAGTAGCTAGCTCAGTTGTACCCTGAGTTTATTGAACATCGAAAACCTGGTCCTCAGGGCCAGGCTAGAGTTCAATGGCTTTGCCGGAAATGACGGGAGCAAGTAGTCTGTAGCCAGTAGTCAGAATCCAGAATGGAAAAGGCTGTCGCCTTGATGAACACTGAGGAAAGATCCATGCAGTGAAACCGTTATGATAAACGAATTGTCAAAGCACATCTATTCTTGCTCCTGAATTCCTTTTTGATCTGGGCTGGGACAATTGAAGCCCCCTCATGGGGCAGCCCAAAGCCGGGTCCTTTGAGCCCGGGTTCTTTACTAAGTTCTTTCTCAACCCCCAGCCAGTCGCCTTTTTTGTCAGGATTGGTACATGAAGAGTAACAGGTGATGGCTGGACTCTATCTCATATAACTAGCAGGGTGCTGTCGTGAAATCCAGTGTCGGGGATCTTTTGTTCTATATTGGAAAAGTGGCTGAACGATTATGTTCCATTGAGGCAGCGGCAGGAACGTCTGGAAATATTTCTGTAAGGGCGGACCATTTTCCAATAGAGGAATTTCCACAAGAGGGTTCTAGGGACAAGACACATCACAAATTGGATAGCGAGTTTCCAAAGCTTCACAAGGAAAGATTCATTATTACAGGTTCTGGTAAGAATTTACGTTATATCAGAGAACGGCCTCACGAGTGCATTGCTCTGATTGAGATAGTCGAAGGAGGATATAATATACTATGGGGGTTGGAAGAAGGCGCGGTTATTACCTCAGAGCATCTCGCCCATTTCAGCACCTATCAGATTCGCCCCCAATTGTCAGCCTTTCTTCACGCCCAGCCCACAAGCATCAATGTCCTGGTTAGACTTTTTCGAAGCGAAGACAGCCTTAATAGATTACTGTTTGCACAGCACGAACAGCTAAAAATCTACTGCCCCGAGGGCATTGGCTTAGTAGATATAGTGAGGCACGGTTCAAGTGAACTCGCCCGTGCGATAGCCTCATCGCTTACAGAAAAGGATATTTGTGCTGTGGTAAGGCATGGAACCTTTTCTGTTGGTGAGCAAGACCCCATCAAAGCCATAAATCAGGCCTGTGACATCCAAGAGTATTATCATGACGCAGCCAGAACTTTTTTGGATAATCCCTGGCTAAGATTGCTACCCGTGGATTTTTTGTTGAAGAGTCTCGGAAGAGCTTCAAAGCTGCCTTTAGGAGCCAAATTTGTTAATGCATTTCTGAGGCCGCCAAAATAAATGTTCTTATGCCATTTTTCGCACCTGACGTTCGCCCTCCTCAAGATAGATATTTAGATTTTGGCAGTTAGGTTTTGAATAATCCATTGCACAGGACGGAGTCGGGGGTTCCCTTATTTTTGCCAGCCCTGCCAGGAGTATCTACGGCGCTTTATCTGCAGTTCGATTTGATCTTTTGGAAGTTCATCTACTTTAATGCACACTCTCCGGTTTGAGAATCAGCCACCATACGTAGCATGATTCAACTATGTACTTCCTCACAAAATGAGCGAAGCATTTGCCCGGCTTTTTTTGATGGCATTGGATTTGCAAAATGGAAGAAATGATGTGGGCGCCCCTTTCAATGACTTCCAAAAAGGTCGTTAGATGTCTAAGAAAAAAAGGGCATTTTTTCTCCTTACCCTGTTCTCCGTTATCTTCTTTTTGAATAGACTCTGCTATGCCTTTCCCCCATTTTCTATGGACGACGAATATACTACTGATGAGGACAAGACCTTGAAAGTGGCTCCACCAGGCGTGTTGGCGAATGATCTAGATCCTGACGGCGATACGTTGACAGCCATTCTGGAGAGCGGTCCGAGTAACGCCACACTGACGCTGATTAGGAATGGGAGTTTCAACTACACGCCAAAGCCAAACTTCAACGGTACTGATTCTTTCACCTACAGGGCCAACGACGGGAGTGCGAATACCCACGTTGCCACGGTTTTCATTACAGTCCAGTCGGTGAATGACCCGCCTGTGGCCAAGGATGGTACTTATTCTACCGACCAGAATACTATGCTTACCGTTGCTGCTCCTGGGGTGTTGGGTAACGACTCTGATATTGATGGAGACGCTCTTACCGCAAGTTTGGATGACGACATCGGCAACGGTACGATTGCACTGCAGCCAGATGGCTCCTTCACCTATTCGCCTGATATCGGTTTCTTTGGTACAGATAGTTGCACCTATTCAGCGTGTGACAACCGTGGACTATGCGATACTGCAACAGCCACATTTACTGTCTTAAAGGTTCGCCCGGACATTAACTTAAATCCTCCTTCACTAAACTTCGGCACGGTCATTATCAGCAATGGCAAGGTCTTGACCGGCCAGATAAAAAACCAAGGAAAAGACGATCTTGAGGTAACGAACACCTATCCTTGTGCCCCGACAAGCAGTGAGTTCACCACTTCGCCCACTGCACCTTTTACTGTGGCTCAGGGCGGCAGCCAAACTCTGACAGTCACTTACACACCAGTGGATGAAGGGGAAGACAACGGCTGCCTCGTGATAGAAAGCAACGACCCAGGTAAAGATACGGTCGAGCTTAACCTGGCCGGGATTGGAGCCGAGCTAGTAGACCTTGATGTGCAGAGCTTCAAGGTGATAGACAAGGTAAAGCTCTCAAACTTAGAACCGATCAAGATCGAATTGATAGTGCAAAACCTTAGTTCAGCCAACGGGTCAGCTAGGCGAGCGACTGTAGTTGGTGTACAGAACATTTTTGAAGTTTATAGGGAAACAATGATGGTCTTCGATCTTGTTGGAGGAAGCGGTACCAAGTGGTCGTTCCCAACCTATTGGCCCACAAATTTGGGAAACATTCAATGGACTGTAAAAGTTGACGACGACGACCGTGATGTTGACCTGGCTACTGCTCTGACCATTCTCAAGCCATAAGTATTTGGGAAAATAGGTCTACAAACATTTTCCAGAGGTCACAGCTGAGTTACTGGCGGTAATGGCTCCGCTTTTTCATGCCCCTCAACATATTGAGCTCGAATAAATTGAAGCCACGTTTGCCTTTGGGGAGGTGATCTGCACTTTCCAGCTTTCCCAGCGACAGGTGTTTGTCAAATTTCGGGCTCATTTCGGGTCGAGAGTGTGGGGGCTGGTGTCACTCTGATTGGGCCTTTAATAAGGATAAGACGATCATAGAAGGGCAATGTTACCAACTTTTCGCTCCTTACCTTGACTGTCCAATCCTTCTTTCTCAAAGTATCGTCAAGGGGTCTCAAGGGGTCAAGTCTCCGTCAAGGGGTCAAGTCTCCGTTTGACGTTTGACTAACATTTGTGCTAGTTGATCAACACGCTTCTTGAATTGCCGGTCCTTAATAATCTGACCCCTCACCCTCTCTACTACACTGCTCGCCGAACTATGGGTCTTTAACCCATATTCCCTATAGATCTCTGCCAGATTCTCACCCCTCAACTGCCTCGTCAGGTAGATCGCCACACTCCTCGGCTCATTAAACGTTCCCCTCTTCGGCTTAAGAAGATCTTCCTCACTCACCCCATAGATACGACAGACAAGCTCTTTGATTTCCTCCCTGCGGGGAGCCAGAATTTTTGATTCAGGCACCTCTCTATGCATCTTGCTTTTAAAGAACTGACTCCGTATCCTATCAATGAAACCTTCTCTGCCCAGAATGGACGGTAACTTCTTCTTCTCAAAGAGTTGATTAATCTCTGCGGAATCTTCCTGGACTACAAATTCTCTATACAGCCTGCGTTGCTGCCTTTTGTCTTTACTCAGCATAGAAAGAACGAAATTTTTGTGCAGCCAATCCCATTTCTTGGATTTCGACAAATACCCTCTGTGACTGCTCCACTCATAGGAACTCAACTCCTCCACTACTCCTGCTCGTAAAGGATTCCTGTGAATGTATCTTACAAGGTGCAGGAGATAACTGTCAGCATCTACAAGAATCGCCTTGTATCTTCCGCGAAACAGTTGCCCGTCACATTGGTGCAATCGATTGAACCGCTGCGTATAGACCCCGTTTATGTGGCGCATGCAGCGGGCCAAATTGGCATCCGGAGTTTGAACTAGGAGATGATAGTGGTTTGGCATCTGACAATAGGCGGCAATTCTTAGATGCCAAAGCTGCACCGATTCCATCAGGAGTTCAAGGAATGTCTCGTAGTCCCTCTCCTCCAGAAAAATCTGCTCACCCCGCCTACCACGGTTCATCACATGGTACCAGGCATCCGGATATTCGATCCTTAACGGTCTGACCATATGCTATTATTAGCAGTAATAGAGGTAAACGTCAAACGGAGACTTGACCCCTTTTTTACAACCTGTTTTACTTTACTGTAGACGAAATGTTTTGATCGTGCTGAATTTCGGGCATTGACGGCGTGGCCTAATTGGATTATGTAAAAAGTAGGGTAGGGGAGGGTGGCTTAAAGAGGTTTGCTTCTGTTCATGCTCAAAGTGCAATGACTCCCTAGGATAACCTCCTCACCTACTTAAGGTCTTCATCTCCATCAAATTTTTCTTCGTCGAAGCGCGTAGCGACGAAGTCCACTATGATAGTGAGATGACCACCCCGACTACCTCACCACGTCCCCTTGGGCTTGTTGTAATCTTCTTTGAATTAAGTCGGTGAGAGCCAATCTCAAACCTGATTTTAGGAGTCTCAGATGGCAGCGAAAAAAGTAGATAAAAAGAAAGCCAAGAGTAAACCCAAGACCAAAAAGCCAACGGCCAAGTCAGAACGGATCCCCCAGGCTGCAGCCTTCAAGAAGGGCGCCAGGCCCAGCCATATTGTGGGCATGGGAGCTTCCGCGGGCGGGCTGGAGGCATTTGAACAGTTCTTTTCAAATTTGAAGTCTAAAACCGGCATGGCCTTCATCCTGGTCCCCCATCTGGATCCCGCCCGCATCAGCATCATGCCCGAACTTATTCAAAAAGCCACCAAGATGAAGGTCTTCCAGGTTGAGGATGGAATACTCGTAGAGCCAGACACTGTTTATATCATTCCGTCCAACTCCAATTTGGCTTTGTTGAACGGCACCCTGCAGCTCATAGAGCCGATGGAGTCCACAGCTCCCAGGATGTCGATTGACCACTTTTTTCGCTCCCTGGCGCAAGACCAGCGGGAGCGAGCGATCTGCATTATTCTTTCCGGAATGGGATCCGACGGATCGCTTGGGCTCAAGGCCATCAAAGAAGAACTCGGCATGGCCATGGTTCAGGATGTGGAATCCGCCAAGTATGAGGGCATGCCAAGGAGTGCAATTCAGACCGGACTTGTGGACTATGTGTTGCCCCCGGCAGAAATGCCAGCTCAACTCATCAAATACTCCAAACATGTTAGGGAGAAGATCCCCCTCAAAATCACCCCGGACGCAAAGGATACTCCAAAAGCTCTGCAAAAAATCTTCATCCTGCTCCGATCCACAACCGGCCACGATTTTTCCCATTACAAACAAAATACGATCTGCCGGCGCATTGAGAGGCGGATGAATGTCCACCATATTGAAAATGTTTCACAGTATGTCCGGTATCTGCAACAGAACCCTGTTGAAACACGAAAACTGTTTAAGGAGCTATTGATTGGCGTTACCAATTTCTTCAGAGACGGAGAGGCTTTTGAGGTCCTGAAACGAGAAGCACTGCTGAAAATGCTGTCAAACAAGCCTGAGGTAGAACCAGTGCGAGTATGGGTTCCAGGCTGTTCCACCGGGGAAGAAGCTTACTCCATTGCCATCGTGCTTCGGGAGTGTATGGATGACCTCAACCGGTATGCCGATATCCAGATTTTCGCCACCGACATTGACGAGGAAGCCATCGATGCGGCCCGTGGCGCTGTATACCCCAACAGTATTTCGGTTGATGTCAATGAGGCTCGCTTGAAGCGCTTCTTCATGAAAGAAGATAATTTTTACAGGATCAATAAAGAGATAAGGGATGTGTTGATTTTTGCGCCTCAAAACATCATCAAAGACCCTCCGTTCACCAAACTGGATCTCATCTGTTGCAGGAACCTGTTGATTTACCTTGATGCGGATCTGCAGAGGAAGCTACTGCCCCTGTTCCATTACAGCCTGAGACCAGGCGGAATTTTATTCTTGGGTTCCGCCGAGACCATTGGGGGATTCGGGGACCTGTTCGCCGTCGTTGATAAGAAATGGAAGGTTTACAGACGCAAAGAAACCCCATCCAGCTTCCAGCTGGCGGTCGCGTTTCCCTTAACCAAGCCGATTGCCGCCGAACTCGATGACAGAGAGGTAGGGGTAGCCAAACCCCTCAGCATCTCTCAAGTGGCCGAAAGGAGTCTTCTGGACAAGTACGCCCCTCCCTCTGCGGTTATCAACGATGCGGGTGATATACTCTACATACATGGCCGTACCGGTAGATACCTGGAACCTGCCCCAGGGGAAGCAAAGCTAAATATCTATGAGATGGCACGCGAAGGCCTTAAGCTGGAGTTGCCCTCTGCCGTTCGTAGATCTATCAACCAACAGGGCAAAGTAACCTACGAGGGATTGCGAGTGGTTGTCAATGGTGAGGTCTGCTCTGTCAATCTCACGGTCAGACCCCTGAGAGATTCGGAAGCCAAACGTGGATTGCTGATGGTCGTGTTCGAAGAGTTACCGCCCCCTGCAAGAAATACAAGAGCCAAAAAGAAGGCTGCCCCAGAAAAGGTAACGGACAAGAGAATCGAAGAATTGGAGAGGGAATTACAACACTTGAAAGAAAGTCATCAAATTACCGTTGAGGAGTTGGAGACGGCAAATGAAGAACTCAAATCGATAAACGAGGAGTTGCAGTCAACCAATGAGGAGTTGCAGAGCGCCAATGAAGAGTTGGAAACATCCAGAGAGGAACTCCAGTCGCTCAATGAGGAACTGATTACGGTAAACACCGAACTCGAGAGCAAGAATGAAGAGTTGTCGAGAGCCAACAACGACATGAAGAACCTACTGGACAGCATCGAGGTTCCGACAATCTTCGTGGACAATGAACTCCGCATCAAAAGCTTCACTTCGCATGCACCTAAAGTGGTTAACCTGCTTCCCATGGATGTCGGTCGTCCCATCACCGACATCGCTTCCAACCTTAACTATGAAGGTTTTGGGCCAGATATTAGTGAAGTCCTCGAGACCCTGGCACTCAAGGAAACGGATGTCAAGACTAGAGACGGACACTGGTATGTAATGCGGATTTTGCCTTATCGAACCGTGGAGAATGTAATCGACGGTGTGTCGATTACCTTTTTGGACGTTGATGAGCTGAGACGAACTCAGCTGGCCCATCAGGAGGCGTGTGAATTTGCTGAGAGCGTTGTGCATACAGTCCGTGAGCCATTCGTTGTGCTGAATGCTGACCTAAGGGTTGTGTCGGCCAACTCTAGCTTTTATCAGTCTTTCAAGGCAACACCTAAAGAGACCGAAGGAGAGCTGATTTACGACCTTTACAACAGTCAGTGGGACATTACAGAATTACGTACGTTTCTGGAGGAGATCATTCCGGAGAAAAGGATTATTGCAGATTTCGAGATCGAGAGTAATTTCGAGAAAATCGGAAAAAGGAGGATGCTCCTTCATGCCCGGGAAATTTATCACCAAGGAGTTGGGACGAGGAAAATACTGCTCACCATTGAAGATGTTACCGATAAGAAACCAAGCTAGGACTGAGTGAAAAGGCAAAGATAACCACGGGGAGAAAGTGCGGAGAAGGCCGCTACGGGAGCAAACCATGAAAAGAACCGGACCGTCCTCGAGCAGTATGAGTGACTTACGCAAGCGAGCGGAAGAATTGCTGCGCCAAGATCCGGGGAAGCTCCAGAAGATTCCGGGTCGCGATATCCAGAGGCTGATTCACGAACTAGGGGTTCATCAAATCGAGCTGGAGATGCAGAATGAGGAACTCCACAGGGCGCAAATAGAGCTCAACGACTTGTTGAACAAGTACTTTGATCTTTATGAGCTTGCTCCCATTGGGTACTTCACCCTCGATCCAAAGGGAATAATCCTTGAGGCAAATCTTACCGGGGCCAATTTACTAGGTAAACAGATGCGGTATCTGCTTAATAGAGGGCTGTCTCGTTTCATCGCAAGGGATTATCAGGATGCGTTCTACTTTCACCTGAAAGGCATTCTCAACACTAAGATCAGGCAAAGTTGCGAACTCGAACTGGTGAGAGAAGATGGCACTCGATTCCATGCCCGGCTGGAGAGTGTATCCGTTGAGGAAACTGAGGGAGATTCCAGACAACTACGGACAGCGATAATTGACATTAGTGACCGTAAGCAGGCTGAGGAAGCGCTTCGGAATAGCGAAGAGCAGTTTCGTCGCCTGACTGAAGCCGCATTTGAGGCGATCGCGATTCATGAGAACGGAGTATTACTTCGGGCCAATGAGCAGTATTACAAAATGTTCGGGTATAAACCGGAAGATTTAGTAGGAAAGGATGTACTGCAACTCGTATTGGCCACTGAGTCCAGAGAGTTTGCGAAACGCCAGATCTCTTTGGGTAGCCCAGGTCACTATGAAGCAATTGGCGTGCGGAAGGAGGGTACAAAGTTTCCAATAGAGATTCGCGTAAGAGAGATAGAATATGAGGGCCGTAAGGTTAGAGTGGCTGCAATAATGGATGTTACAGAACACAAGCTCGCAGAAGAGGCACTTCGTAAATCCCGCGATGAGCTGGAACAGCGGGTGCACGAACGGACGACTGAACTGATGCAAGCCAATGAGCGACTGAGAATTGAAATAGAAGAGCGGAAGCAGGTAGAGAGAGCTCTAAGAGAGAGAGAAGCTGAGCTGGAGACTCGCAGTCAAGAGCTCGAGGAAGTAAATAGTGCGCTTAGGGTTCTGCTCAGCAGAGTGGACGAGGATAAAGAACAGCTTGAGCAAAAGGTATTAGTCAACGTCAAAGAGCTGACGTTACCCTATCTAGAAAAACTGAAAATGACTCAATTGAGCCCCGACCAAAGAACCTACGTTAACATTTTGGAATCCAACCTACGTGATGTGGTATCACCGTTCGCACATAAGTTGTCCTCCAAATATCTGAATCTTACTCCCGCTGAGATTCAGGTAGCAACCTTGATCAAAGCGGGTAGACGTTCAAAAGAGATAGCAGAACTATTAAGATTGTCAGTAAGAACCATCGAGGTTCACAGACAAAGTATCAGAACTAAACTTGGCCTCAAGAACCGAAAAGTCAACCTCAGATCCCACCTTTTGTCTCTCCATTGATACTTATTTTATCTAAGTATTTTATAAGATTTAAATTAGTATATTAGGGCGTGAAAGTTGTGTTATCCTATTGCATAAGTGTGAATTTTTGAATGAGAGTAATCCAAACTCTCCGAAGGGCGCACGAAGCTTAGCAACCCCTTCTCACCCATATTCATCATCATTAGGCATTTGCTTGCTTAATGAGGTTGAGAGCATGGCCAAAGACCATTGGGGAAAGTGCCAGTACTTGGCGGCTGGGAATTGCCCAGAATCCCTGCGGATGCTTATTGATCGCGCGTATCTGCTCCCTCAGTTGCTTGATTCCTCGCAAATCGAGGCCGCGAAAGAAGCGTGCCAACACTGTGAGAAGCTGGAGAGAAGAAAATCGCCCAGGATTGAGAGACCTCTTTCGGTAGTCATCAGCAACAATAAGGTGAATACAAACGCTGAAGGCACTATCGCGAATGTGAGTGAAGGCGGTGCCCTTATTGAGCTAGTGGATTGGGGGAATTTCAGAGAAGGCCAGACCATTGCGTTCAAGATGCGTTACGACGATAAACCATCAGATCAAGCGAACAGCATTGTCTTGAGTGGATCTGCGGTAGTCAAGAGACTATCAAGAGAAAAGCAAGAGCTGGCAATAATATTTATGGACACCGTGGAACACTAGTGGTGCCATTGATGAGGGGCGCTGTATTCACGAATAATCATCAGTGGCACAAGGGAGATCATCATGAGTAGGGTTCTGGTCGTTTATAGATTTCTTACCATAGGGTTTCTATACAGGGATGTCTTGCAAGCGAGTGGGTATTCTGTATTCCTGGCGAGTACTGGGGAGGAGGCTTATCTCATGGCAGATCGCGAACCTTTTGACCTTGTCGTCATTGATGATGCGGTCAGTAATGCGGAGCCGTCAGAACTACTCGGGAAACTGAGGGAACTCCATCCTTATCTAAAAGGCATCATTTGCACAACCACAAGCCCAGACCCTTCACGCGACCCATATGCGTGGGACGGTATCTTTGTCAAATCCGGCAATTTCACGATATTTCAAAGAGAAGTCGAAAGGGTCTCTGAGAGGTTTTCGGGCTCTCCTACAGGCTTACTCCATTGAGAGTACGGGCACAAAAATGCATAGATGTCTGCCTGAGCCGGTCTAACAGGAAGGGGTTAAACACATTGACTGCCCTTTCTATGGTGAATGCCTGAACCACGCTGCTAAGAATCCTTGCAATTACTGGAGCTGCGGCAAATGTCCAAACCACTTGTTGAGACCAGTATATGAGGAGCTTAAATTCCTTCTTGAAACCGAGTGGGAATATCGGGTCAGGCATTACAATCTTGGTTAAATAAATGATTCTCCACAATAACAGGGCACGCCGTTAGTTCTTTGGAGGGCCCCCAGGATCTAGCCCGGATATTTCATGAATCACTTGCTGCGACCACGGATATGGCCGTCCTTCCTGGTGTCCTCGGGTGTCGGCCCCTGCGACGTACCGTTCAGGTACGCCTCGGAACCAACACCCCGCGGTTGCCAGGTGGCACAACCATCTTCGTGGTCTCGCGACAGCAATTCATGAAATATCCGGGCTAGGAGGGATAAACATGCAGAGGAATGTTCCAACACGCGATCTTGACGAGATGAACGACAGGTTAATGATCGATGTATTTAAGAAAAAAATTCGGGAAAATAAACTTGATCCTAATCTGCTAAGAGGCTCTTGGAACGAGGCTAGCGATCTCTTGGTAGCCCATTTTGGCAACCTCAGCGGTATCATGTTAGCTAACCAATATAAGCTTCTGGCCCTTTACCAGCTTTCGATTATGGAAATGCAAATTAGTTAAGTATGCCCTCTACCGCAGAAAAGATTGCACTGGCGTCTGCGCATGGGAAAAATGAACAAGATGACGTCATGTATTGCATGATAAGCTTTTTGTGAGTGTGATCTTAACCACACCCTAAGACTATAGTTTCAAGATGCTATCTCTCACATTACCCCTCTCGACCGGTAAGTACAGGATGTAGTCAACATAAAAGCTACCGCTACTGCTATCTATTCGCTTCCTCCCCTGTAAGCCAACCGATCCAGCCCAAAATGGTGGTTTTTCCTAGTTACAGGAAAAGGCTCTCCAGCGTATCTTGCAAGTTACATGGTTTGAGCATTTAGCTCATACCATTTACCCCGCCCCCATTGATCTGGACTGAACTGGTTCGTGGGAGTTTTTTCTGCCTTCCAACACTTTGCTTTCTCTGTTAAGATACATTTAATTTTTTGATGACATTAACATTATTGATTAGTTCACATTTTTCTTTCTGTTGTCGGCGCATAGGAGTTCTGCCTTTGACTTTCGGTACCTGCTTTAGGTGCCGAGGTAGAAAGGGGCACCAAAATGGCTAGTGAAAGACGTCGCCATCGAAGGGTCCGGGTAACATTGCCCGTTGTTGTGCAAACACCCCGAGGCTTCATGGAAGGAGAAACGAGGGACATCAGTGAAGGCGGAGTATTCGTTGAGTATTCGGAGCAGCCCGAACTAGGTCAAACATTCCAAGTTATCATCAAATTTTCCAGAGACCGATCGATATCAGTGACTGGTAAGAAGGCTTGGTGTGGTAACATTCACATTAACGGCAAGACCACGTACAGCGGAATGGGTGTCCGGTTCATAGAGATATCGCCCGAGGACCGGCAGCTCATTTCTGCTCTGGTAGAAAAAAAGCTGGAAGAGTAGGAACATCTCGGACGACTCATCTAGCCCGGATATTTCATGAATCACCTGCTGCGACCACGGATATGGACGTCCTTCCTGCCGTCCTCGGGTGTCCGCCCCTGCGACGTACCGCGCAGGTACGCCTCGGAACCAACACCCTGCGGTTGCCAGGTGGCACACCCATCTTCGTGGTCTCGCGACAGCAATTCATGAAATATCCGGGCTAGTGTTTTGGAATCTTCTGCCTCCGGGGCGATCATCGTTTTTTCTATCACTCTCCTTGTAACCTCATTCAGATCATACAGCGCTCGGCATTACCTTACGTCGACCAACCGTCACATATTTATTCAACATCGAAAACCTGGTCCTTAGGGCCAGGTCAGAGTTCCATGGCTTTGCCGCTATAAAATCCCTTGAAGTATGGGAATGATGGAAACTGGGAACCCGCTTGCGGGACTGAGCGGAGCGGAGCGAGCGCGAATAATGTTGGAATAATGGGTCTAAAGAAATCAGTTCCTTCTCTAATAATCATTGCGAAGGCAACATTAGTAATTAAGACGTTTTTCCTTTGTAACCCCATCATTCCATTGTTCCATTATTCCACTATGCCAATTTCATCTAGCGCCACCCCCTCAGGGGGCAGCCCAAAGCCGGGTTTTTTGGGCCCGGATTCTTTACATAGTCCTTCTCATTTGGTTGTCGGCTTTGAGACCCCTGCTTAGATTTGCTACCTGCGAGTAACTAAAATTGGCACTTTGCTGACAATGTATGTCTTCGTCTGCTTAGCCCCTCCATATCGTTCCTGGGTCTAAAAAGATTTAACTATATGAAACCAATAGTAAATCTTTTAAGAAACCTCAAATGGCACAGTTTTTCCATTCTGTGAACTGATTGTGCAGTGTATTGAGAATGAAGTATCCCATCCGACACTTGAGCCGCAAATTCATGAAATATGCGGGCTAGGTGCCGCAGGATTATGTTTCGCTACTTCGGAAAGGAGTACGTGTGTGACTGATAAGATCCTGGTTGTGGATGATGAAGAGAATATAAGGGATTTGCTCTGCAGTTTTCTGACGATAACAGGATACCAAGCCATTCTGGCCTCAAACGGCGAGGAGGCCATTGAGTTGGCAAAAAGCGAGAGTCCGAATGCGATTATCTTGGACATTATGATGCCGGGGATTGATGGAATCGAGACGTGCAGAAGATTGAAGGCAGAAGAACAAACCCGGTTTATCCCAGTCATCATGGCTACAGGGTTCGGTACCACCAAAACAGAGTCGACTGAAGTCGGAGCTGACGATATTATCTACAAACCATTCAATTTGAGTGATCTTGCTGTCCGTCTAAAGTCGGTACTACGCATTGAGCACATTAGCGATCAAGCAGAAAGACTGATGACCTACATGGATGAACTGGATAAGAACCGCCGTGAGTAACTAACGAAACTAATGTAGGAAAACAATCCACCACCACACATTACCACAACTCATCGCCCGTAACTAGTCAGTGTACAATTTCCAAAGACCATGCGTGGCTTCGACTCCGTCTTTCATATTGTGATACTCCTTGCTCCACACACCTCGCGTTCTCTTTTTTTCATTTACTTGAGCCGATCCCTTGTTGTATAGTAATAACGGTTTTAAATCTTTTTCTTCGGCGCGCTCTGAGAGTTTTTTGTCTTCGGGTGTATCTCGCGGTTAGTTATATTCTGTCGACTAAAAACGGAATAAATCATTCCTGGCAGTGCCTAACAAGGGGTGCCTTCAATGCATCATCGCATCAGTTCCTGTCCCTTATTTGCTAAGGGCAAATGCCCCGAACAGCACCTTGTAGAAAAAATGTGTCTTATCCCCCAGTTCGTAACCTTCGAACAATGTCAACGGATTCGCACCAGCCAGTGCTGCATTACAGATCTCGTTGCATTTGATGATTCGCTAAAGATACTCGAGCGGCATCAGAGGAGGCGGGAAACCCGAAGAATTAAGGCCTCCAGCACGGTTCATCTCCGGCAGGCTGGTGTAAACGACATGGGAGGCAAAATCTACAATTTGAGCACTGGAGGGATAGGGATAAAAACCAACTACCCTATTGCTAAGAGGGAACTGCTAGTACTAGCCTTCCGTCTCCCAGATACGATCGACATTGTTCAAGCTGAGGGTGAAGTGGTCTGGCGTCAATTCCATGGAGATACTCCCGGACATGAGGGGACATTATTTACAGCAGGAATAAGATTTTTGAGTCTTGATGAGCTATCCAGAAATGCTATCTACGATTACATCAGAATTTCGAATATTCCCTAGCCCAGATCTTTCATGAATCACTTGCTGCGACCACTTCAGTATTTCAGATTTTCGATTTCAGATTGAAAACGGTCAAGTACTGTTCATCCGGTCCCAGCCTGCGCGCGTCCACATGCGGCGCACTCTGACGTGTTTTTCCTCGGCATGGATATGCAACGTTAGGGTTAAATCATCACATGTGTAAGGATATCGATGGAATCAAGTGCTTTTCCAGAACCCATCACGACGCATGTAAGGGGATCATCTGCAATGCTAATGGGAAGCCCGGTCTCCTCTGCCAAGAGCCTATCAAAATTCTTGAGAAGTGCTCCGCCTCCAGCAAGAACAATACCTCTATCCACAATATCCCCAGCTAACTCAGGTGGGATTTGCTCTAGAGCAGTCTTGACTGTCCGGAGTATAGTTTCAAGCAGATCACTGAGGGCTTTATTCACCTCTGCAGCATCGACTTCGACAATCTTTGGAAAGCCAGAGACAAGATCACGTCCCTTGACCTCCATCCGCTTCACTTTATCGCTCATAACCGCGTTGCCGATGGTCGTCTTGATGTGTTCTGCAAAGCTTTCGCCTATGAGTAGGTTGTATTTTTGCTTAATATGTTGAAGGATGGCGTCGTCCATCATGTTGCCGCCCACACGTACTGACTTGCTGTAGACAACTCCAGATAATGCTATCACCGCTACCTCTGTCGTACCTCCGCCAATATCGACTATCATATTTCCTACTGGTTCCGTGACAGGTAGTCCGGCACCGATAGCAGCAGCAATAGGTTCTGCAATAAAGAAGACTTCACGAGCACCGGCTGCCTCTGCTGCTTCTCGTACTGCCCGTTTTTCCACCATTGTGATCCCAGAAGGTACACAGACGATGACGCGCGTTTTTACCAAAGTTCGGCGATTATTCACCTTTCTCATAAAATGACGAAGCATCGCCTCGGTTACATCAAAGTCGGCGATGACCCCATCCTTCATTGGACGAATGGCATCGATGTTGCCAGGGGTGCGGCCCAACATAAATTTGGCCTCATTGCCCACTGCAAGGACTTTATTCATCCCTCTCCCATCCTTGCGAACCGCAACCACAGAGGGCTCGCTCAGTACAACACCCTTTCCTTTTGCATATACAAGCGTGTTGGCTGTACCTAGATCGATGGCCAGATCTTCCGAAAATCGACCCCAAATTAGGTTTAAGATCATAAGCTCTTATCTCCAAGTCGTTTTGGGGTGTAGTAAGATGGCATCACCTGAAATATCGTCTTGCGTCCTATCGATCTGGCAAAATACCTACACAAGCGATTAAATGTCAAGTCTGTCAGGTCCTTTGGCGCCAGATTGGGGCGCTTTAGATCCTTTTCAATGCACGCGGAGAGTAAACTCTAATGTTGCATACCCAAACCGGTAAAAATCGCAGCGCTCGCGTGATAGAGCGCCATCTGCAAGCGACCTCGGCCGTGAGCTCGGGCCGAACGGTGCTCGACGTACGGTCAAGTACTGTTCATCCTGTCCCAGCCTGCGCGCGCTCCGCCTCAGGCGGACGCACTCTGACGCGTTTTTCCTCGGCGTGGATATGCAACATTGGGGTAAAGTTCCGCACCACCAATAAGAGCGAATCGCAAATAAGCATGTAAGGCTTTGGGTTTGCAATTAAAAAGGAATCCGCTATAGTGGCTACCTGGCAGCTAAGGATTCAATTCGGGAGTGATACATAACACTCCATCAATCTAGGAAACGAGCGCCAATAGTAAGTAAGGAGTACAAATGTCGGTCTTTGGAAGAAACCTCCTATCGCTCAAAAGGTTTTGGCTCGTAGGATTTGTACTACTCTTTTCGAACTTGTTACTGAGCGTCGAAACCCAGGCCAAGACATTTTATGTTTCTGACACAGCGCTCAAAGCGAATGTGAGGACTGGATCCGGCTTTGATAGACGTATCATTGCAATGCTTCCACCTGGTACACAGGTAACCCTGATCAGGGAAGAAGGGGGCTGGGCCGAGATAGCCTTGGAAGACGGACGTAGAGGCTGGCTCCTAAAAAGGTATTTGTCTGATCGTCCCGCGTGGCGTGTAACTGCTCAGAAACTAACAACTGAAAACCAACGTCTTCAACAACAAGTCAACAGTCTTTCGCATAACCACCAAAATTTATTGCAAGAAAAGATTAAACTTGAGGCTGATCTTGGCGACGAATCTCAAAAAGTTAAAGAACTGCAGAAAGCAAATGATACTATGAAGACGTCGTACAATCTCCGCTGGTTTTTGGGCGGTGCCGGGGTTTTACTTACTGGCTGGATTTTAGGGTTTTGGATGGGCCGCATGCGTTGGCGTCGTACTTCAGACCGCTATAGATTATAGCAGCAATGATGCTAATCCTACTTGACAGAGCATAAACTATTCATGGTATGGTAGGAGATGCTTTGTTCATGTCTTCATTTATAGGGCTTTTCCCATTGCCCGACCGCAGTCCAAATTGTCTTCCCACCGTGAAAGTTAAAAATGTTTGGTTCAGATTTGAGACGCTCTGGTGCGATCGATCTCTGAATGGCAATGTCTTCATACCCAAATTGGTGAATACCAAGTTGCTACGCTGACACCACAAAGAAGAAGCTTTCTCAGTCTTATGGTCAACTCTTGGAGGTCGAGAATGTTCCAGTCCTAAAAGCTCGAGATGAGAATACGGAGTTTACTATGCTTCAGCACCTGAAAAAAGGAGCGTCATGCATTAACTTTTGGCTTACTTTGGCTATTCTGATGGGGTCACCTCACATCATCTGGGGGAGTGATACTATGCCCCACCCTTTTGAGGTAAATGCGAGCAGTGCAGTACTTTTGGACGTCAAATCAGGCGAGTTTATTTATGGACAGAATTCGCAGAAACGAATTAAGCCTGCTAGTCTTGTAAAAATCCTCACTCTTTTTCTGGTATTTGATGCAATTAAAAGTGGGCAGGTCAGGCTGGAGGACCATGTATTGATAAGTAAAAAGGCCTGGCGTACCAGGGGCTCTAAAATGTTCATCGAGGTTGGAACACAAGTGCCGCTTGTTGAACTCGTCAAAGGTATTGCTGTAGTCTCAGGGAATGATGCCTGTGTGGCTGTTGCCGAATTTCTTCAGGGCAGCGAGCAGGCTTTTGTGGAGAAGATGAATGAGAAACTACGGGACCTCGGGATACTTCATACCCATTTTCGGACTGTAAATGGCTGGCCTGCTCCGGATCAATACACCACCGCCTTCGACATGGCTTTGTTGGCAAGAGCTTACGTTAGGACACATCCCGAGGCGATCCAGTATCATAAATTAAAGGAGTTCACCAGTGAAGGAATTAGCCAACGTAATCGCAATCGACTTCTTTGGCGTGACCCTTCCATAGATGGTGTTAAAACAGGATACATCTCGGGGGCAGGCTATCATCTCCTAGCCACTGCCCAAAGAGGAGATCAGCGTTTTATTGCTGTAGTGATGGGAGCAAAGAATCCAAGAGTTCGAGAGCGTGAGGCGCTGCGGCTGCTCAACTATGGCTTCAGAAATTATGCCTCAGTGCTACTTTTCGAGAAGGGGAAGGTACTGGTGCAGCTCCCAGTTTGGAAAGGAAAAGCCGGTCAAATCGGATTGACTGCTGCGAAGAGTGGGGTGGTGACCGTCCCTATCTCCACAGAAAGAGAGGTTTCCTGGCACACGGAGACTCCGGAAAAACTATTGGCGCCGGTGAAGAAAGGCCAATCTATTGGGCAGGCTATTATTTCCTACAAGAAGAAAGTAATCAGAAGAATACCACTTCATGCTGATCAGGAGATTTATCAAGCCGGTCTAATGAAGAGAACATTGCATACTTTGGCCCTTCAGGGCAAGGCTCATAAAATACCCCTGATTTCTGTACTTATCTTCTTCGCCGCCTTGACCTGGTTTCTTTGGCACACCAGGCGGCCACGACAGAACCGCAGAAGAAGCCATCGATATCTACCTGCCAAAAAGATTTTATCTAAGAAACGCAAACTTGGCTCCTCTTTAATGCTCTAGCCCGTAGAGAGCTCCAACTTCGCTTTTTTTGGCATCGGGTTTGCATCGAAACATGGTGAGTTTGGACTTCCTGGTGAATCGAGGTTTTTTCACAATGGGACTTCCATGTATGCAGTGCAAGGAATCATTTTCTCAAGACGACAATTTTGAGTTCCTCTACTGTGACGAAGGAATTTATTTTTTCTGTAGCAAAGAATGTAGCGACAAATGGGCCTCCGTTAATGGCCAAAAGATTGATCTAGAAAATCTGCAGCCATCCTCAATATAGTATTCATTTGTCAAAGAACGTCTGGAATATCGTGCCAATTTTTTTTATGCGATAGGCAAAAATATCTCTTTGTCTTGACTCTATTCATGAAATATCCGTGCTCGTAGCTGCTGGCCGATGGGGGTTCTATTTTTCCACCTCTCCATACTGCCCACTTCACTCTCTTCTTGGTTGCATGCTGGCTCCGTTTTTTTATTCAACATCGAAAACCTGGTCCTTAGGGCCAGGTCAGAGTTCCATGGCTTTGCCGGTATAAAATCCCTTGAACTATGGGAATGATGGAAACTGGGAACCCGCTTGCGGGACTGAGCGGAGTGGAGCGAGCGCGAATAATGTTGGAATAATGGGTCTAGAGAAATGAGTTCCTTCTCTAATAATCATTGCGAAGGTAACATTAGTAATTAAGGCGTTTTTCCTTCTTAGCCCCATCATTCCAGTATTCCAATTTCATCTAGCTCCACCCCCTCAGGGGGCAGACCAAAGCTGTGTCCTTTGGGCCCGGATTCTTTACTTCTTGGCATTGGGTTTGCATGGGAGACTATGATGAGTTAAGCATGTCTTTTCCTCTACGAAGCGTTTGGCTATAGAGAAGGCGAGGCGCAATAGGAGACAAGGTTTTGGCAGTATGAGGCACAGGAGGGAGTCAGAATGAGAGTCATTACAAAGCATTCATTATTACATACTCTGTTGATGGGCATGGCCCTATTATGGATATTTAACGGCTGTACCCATCGCGAAGCAATTCCCGAGTCAAAGTCCGAAATTTCTCCTGTGGACGCAAAAGAAGCGCCAAAACCCACTGAGATTGTTCATACAGTTCAATGGTCAGGAGAGTATCTTTCGCTCATAGCTAAGTGGTATACAGGAAGCAGTAGGAACTGGAAAACACTTGCTGAGGCTAATCCAGAACTCAATCCCAACTCCATTCAAATCGGGCAGAAGATTTTAATCCCCAGAACTCTTGCTAAGACCGAAGAGCCGATGCCCCGCAGCTTTTTGCCCCCGTCACCATCGAATAAAGGTCGAGCTAAAAGCCCTTCCTCAGATCAGCCTGTACCGGAGGAGGTGCTCTACGCTCCAATTTAGCCCTCGCGTAAGTATACCCTAAGGTTGCGCATACCTACACCGGTAAAAACCGCTGCGCTCGCGCGATAGCGTGCCATCTGCGGCTGTGCTCGCCTTAGACAGGACTTCACGTACAGTGAAGTGCGCCTCGACCTGTCCGAGCCTCTGTACAGCCACATCAGGCGCACTCTTGCGCGTTTTTTCCTGACGCAGGCATGCGACGTTAGGGTATACTCTGGCATACTACTTGTCTATTTACTGTTACAGAATTACAAACCTCATACATGGTTTTCCGTCCCCGCTGGCCTTTCACTGGACTGGTCAGTGAGGGCTTTTTCTTGATGGTCTTGCCCTGACTTCTTACAGCATCTTGTGCCTGTCTCTCCCCAAAACTCGTATCTGTTGATATCCTCGACGTTTCTTTCTTTTCCCGTCAATCTTAATCGGTGAGGTTTTGCGTCTCAAAATCCTCGTCATAGAATCTTTGTCGATCAGGTGGGGTCACTGACGAAGCTAGCCCGGATATTTCATGAATTGCTGTCGCGAGACCTCGAAGATGGGCGTGCAACCGGGCAACCGCAGGGTGTTGGTTCCGAGGCGTACCTTGGCGGTACGTCACAGGGGCCGACACCCGAGGACGCCAGGAAGGACGGCCATATCCGTGGTCGCAGCAAGTTATTCATGAAATATCCGGGCTAGGCGCCTCGCTTTTGTGGGATACCAGGTGGAGAATCTGAGGCAGTGTTTAGCGGGAAGGTCTTGACGACATGAAAGGTGGTCCTCAGTCGCCATTGCCAGATCAGTTTCTTTCGCTGCGCACAGGGAAGGGCAGGGGCACTCATACGGCTTTATTTCGTCGTAGAGAACCTGGTCTTCAGGGCCAGTCTAAGTACGATTTATGATCTCAGATTGGTGATTGCAGATTGAGGAGAAAATGCTTTTTTTCCCACCAGGTAGTCAACTCTTACAATTAAAATCTGCATTCCCAAACCGGGAACCCGCCCGCAGGGTGGGAGTCCGAAGGACAAACCGGGAACCCGCCCGCAGGGTGGGAGTCCGAAGGACAAACCGGGAACCCGCCCGCAGGGTGGGAGTCCGAAGGACAAATCTAAAATCGCCTGGGTCAGAGGCGAATAACTTTGCCGGTAAAAGATCCCTTGGGGTATTGGAATGACGGAAACTGGGAACCCGCTTGCGGGACTGAGCGGAGCGGAGCGAGCGCGAACAATGTTGCAATAATGGGTCTAAAGAAGGGAGTTTCTTATCTCATATGCCTTGCGAAGGCAACATTAGCAATTAAGACGTTTTTCATTCCTAGCCCCACCATTCTATTGTTCCATTATTCCACTATTCCAATTTCATCTAGCTCCACCCCCTCAAGGGATAGCCCAAAGCCGGGTTCTTTGGGCCTGGATTCTTTCCTGCTGCCTGTGGTATATTAACACTATATTAGCTAATATTTATTCTTGATTACCAACTTTTCTCTGGCTGATCTCAACTCGTGAAGCTAAGTGCCTGTAAACGAATGAAAAATTTTGTATGAACCCTGCGCGGATATTTCATGAATTGTCCACTACGACCGCGGATATGGACATCCTTCCGGGCGTCCTCGGGTTTCTCATCCGGCGACGTACCGTTTAGGTACGCCTCGGATGCAAAACCCTGCGCTTGCCCGGTGGCCCACCCGCCTCGCCTGAGCGCTCGCGATGGCGGGCAGGCATGCCCATCTTCACGGTCTCGTGACGTCAATTCATGAAATATCCGGGCTAGCACCGTGTATGCGTCTATTATTGACAGGGTAAAGTTTCATTTTTCAAATCGTTTCCAAATGATAGAGTGACATGATAGTCGCATATATTCTCGTTCTTTTCGATGTGTTCAATAAGCGCTAATTTGTAATCTATGAAAGGAGAGAGGATGCCATGAAGAAGGGACTTGGAGGATTTATTGTTGCTATTTTTCTCGTCATTACCATAGCAAGTGTGGGCTTTGCACAGGATATGGGTATGATTACAGGAGGGAAGAAGGGGACCTATTATCAGTTCGGTTTGAATTTAGCACAACTTGTCAAACCAAGTGGCATTAACCTCGAAGCTTACAATTCTAGCGGCTCGGTGGAAAACATTTATGCGGTATACAGAAGACCTCACACCCAGTTAGGAATTGTGCAGGCGGATGTATTGGCCTTCGTGACCAAAATTCAGACCGATCCGGTCCTCAAAAGAATCGCTAAAAAAATCAAAATGGTTTTTCCCCTTTACAATGAAGAAGTCCATTTGATTGGCCACCGAGAAATAACAGATTTTGATGATCTAAACGACAGGAGGGTGGCCATAGGAAAAGAGGGAAGCGGCACCTATCTTACGGCGAGACTCTTATTCGAGGTTTCAGATGTAACGCCGCGAGAAATGGTTGCGATTGGGACTGATGATGCCTTAACTCAACTGAAGGATGGAAAGATCGATGCGATGTTCTATGTAGCCGGAATGCCTGTCAAGTTGTTTACAGAAAACGTTTCAGAGGGAGACGGGCTTGCCGTGATCCCAATATTAAACAAGAGTATTCTGGAATTTTACCCCAAAGCCGAGATTCCCGGAAAGACTTACACCTGGCAAAATGAAACGGTAAGTACCGTTGCAGTCAAAGCTGTGCTTGTTTCGTTTGATTTTAGGAGAAATCATTGTGATAATGTGGGGAAACTTGCTCGAATTCTCCACGACAATCTGGACTGGCTGAGAGCAAATGGGCATCCAAAGTGGAAATACGTCGATCTTAACTATCCGCTCAAAGGGTGGGAGCAATACGACTGCGTAAAGAAGAATCTCCGAAAATCTCAGCGACCTGGGAGAAAAGAACCTCACCTCATCAACCCAGTGTTAGAGGCGATAAAAGAAATGCTGGGTGAATGAAAATGCTCCAGCTCGCCCTGTTGAATAGGGTTCCCTTCGGGAAATTCAACAGGGCGAGCGCACTCCCCTAGCGACTCGACTTGAGGACTTCGAGTGAGCCTCCGTTCGGCCCGAGCTCATGGCCGAGGGCAGCCGAACTCCTCGTCGACAAGTCTTGCTGCAGGGAGCTTCAGTTCTTTTGTCTTAGAGAAATAGGTGCACATGTATCTTTCTCAGTATGGTTTGAAAGAGAAGCCTTTTCAAATAAGTACAGACCCGAGCTTCCTGTGGCTTGGAGAAAAACACAGAGAGGCCTTGGCGACTCTGAAATATGGGATTTTGCACAATGATGGATATGTGCTCGTCACAGGCGATGTTGGCACAGGAAAAACCACGCTGGCAAACGCCCTTATTGATAGTCTTTCTCATCAAACCGTTTACGCAAGGGTTGCTGATCCTGGAGTTGAAATTCTCGACTTTTTCAGATTCATTGCTTACGCCTACGGTATGGACAAAGATTTTGATGGGAAAGGCTCCTTCGTTGTGCATTTCAATTCTTTTCTGCGTAATTCTTTTTCTGAAGGAAAAAAGGTAGTACTTATCATTGATGAAGCTCAGAGACTGAGTCCTGAACTGTTGGAAGAATTACGGCACCTATCGAACATCGAGGAGAATGGCACCAGGATCCTGAATCTCGTTTTTGTTGGGCAGAATGAACTGAATGATATTTTGCTGGAAGATGCAAACAGAGCTCTAAGACAAAGGATTGCTATCAACTACGACATTGCTCCTCTGACAGAAGATGAAACCAGGGATTATATTTCGCACCGCCTCAAGGTAGCTGGATCAGAGAAAAATATTTTTTGTTCAGACGCAATTCACGAAATCTTTCTATTCTCTGGCGGTATCCCCCGTTTAATCAATATAATTTGTGATCTGGCCCTCCTGAGTGGATATCTGGAAGAGGCGGAAACAATAGAAGCACAGATTATTAAAGAGTGTGCAGAACAACTCCGCTTACCTGGCGAAAAAACTGAATCGGCTCAGCAAAAGCGAGAATCCTCACCAGAAAGAGGACTGGAAAATGAAGAAGATTTTGAAGAAAAAATAGAATTAACGGTTGATAGCGGGGTCAAGAGGAAACCACTCCGTAATAAGATGGTACCGGTTGTACTTTTTTCTCTTGTGATAACCGTTCTTGGATATGTTTATTTCTCGCATGAAAAGCGTGGAAATAAGAACGAATCTCGTCTGAAAAAATTGAACGAAGAGGTAGACCATGAGAACAACAGGAATCAAGCTAGGAATGGCGCTCTTAAAGGTAGAGGTTTCACAGCCACTCCGGTGACCAAGTCGTCGCTTGCTCCTGAAAAACTGGAGCATTCACAAAATCAGCTAAAGTATTTAGATTCTACGTTAGAGAAAAGAGATGTAAGCACGCCACAAGAAATGAGGAACCCCAATGTGACAGATGGTACCAGCATGAAATCTGAAGCTATGAATGCGAATAGCATTGAGAACTCGCCCGCCTCGGACAAAAAGGACTTTATTGAGTTCTTGAGAAAGGAAGACAGATTCCCGGAAGCAGAAAAGGGATTGGCAAAAAGGGAAAACACTGTCTTGGCCAATGAAGACGAAAGAGCGATTGAGGTCAACAAGGACAGCTCTCAAGATTCGCGGCGCGAAAACTCGGAAAAAGAAGATGAATCGCCAGATCCCACCGAAGTAATCGACTGGCTTCTAAAAAAGGACCAAGCCAGTAGATAGAGAATCCCTTTCCCGTCCATCTTTACTCCAGTATGTTGGCAGGTGTCTATGAATTGATCAGGCAAGCCTCTTCATCGCTCTGCAAAGCTTTCACCAGTTATTTTCGTCAATGCCCTCTCTACTTTTTGTCGCACATTCTTATTCTCGTCATCTAGTGCCTCATACAAAGGCTCTACTGCCCTTGCATGTCCAATCTCACTCAATGCGTCCACAGCGTATGCTCTCACTGTTGCATCCTCATCCCGTAAAGCAACAATCAGTGCTTCCACAGCTCGCGGGTCTCTTATTCTTCCCAGGGCTTTTGCTGCACGGCTCCTGACATCCCATTGTTGATCATTTAGTGCAGAAATAAGGAATTCCACCGCGGAGGCTTCCCGTATCCTCCCCAGGGCATCTGCTGCACTCGCTCGCATATATGATATTTCATCTTTGTTACCGAGGACAGAAATCAGAGGGGCCGCTGCTCGGGAGTCCTTGATCTTCCCCAGAGCCTCAACTGCTTGTCTTCTAATGAGCGGATCAGAGTCATTCAATACTGCAATCAAAGGTTCGACCGCCTCAGGATCCTTTATCCTGCCAAGTGCCTCTGCTGCATGACGTCGGACAAGCGGATCATTATCGTCAAGTGACGCAATCAGTGGTTTTACGGCAGGCTTTCCTATGCTCGATGATATTTCTACAGGCTGCCTGCCGAGAGATATCGATTGCGGCAACTCGTAGTCCACATCTGTATAGACCACAACCTTCTCTCGGCTCCACTGGAAATGTTCGGCAATTTCATCAATAGTGAGGCCTTCCTCTTGGAGCCATCTAACCTTCAAAAGTTCTGCCTCTGTTCTGGGGATGAGTAGATACCCTTTGCTTTGCATGCAGTGATCGATGGTGAACAGATCATCAGAAACGGATGCGCACTCTTCAAGATCCGTACTCATCTTGTCGTCTAGCGTATCTTGTTGATACCAAACCATGTCGGGAGACTTGGGCTTATACCAAATCTCCTTTGCAGTACAAGCAGTGATCGAACAGATCATTAGTAGACCTATGAAGATACGCCTACCTTGATAAATAGTAGAAGGCATGTGCCGATTACCCACTGTTGAAAATGCTCCAGCTCGCCCTGTTAAATAGGATTCCCTTCGGGAAATTCAACAGAGCGAGCGCCGCCTGAGGCGGACGGGGTTAGCGAGCGAACTACAATAAAATGGATTCATTCCTTACATTTCGAAGATTCCCTGTCCGCCGCAGGCGGACTGCGGGGAGCTTCAATCCGATGGGCCTATTCTGTCTTTAGATGCAACTTTGAAGAAATCTTCGTATGGACCATTTCAGATTTCTCTGTGTCGCCAAAAGTGCCAAACTTAACGATGACTTCAGTCACATCGCCAGCTTTCCTTTTTAGT
>WOR8_10000842_pt1 | contig 31703 bp, 29 predicted proteins | sample DeeMarSeWOR38_10_FD_19890 | JGI IMG/M metagenome (IMG submission 19890) | reverse complement strand
AGGTAAGGCGTGGCGAAGTCGACGGCACTGTCGACCGGCACGCCACCGGACGCGACGATGACGTAGGCTTTCTTGCCTTCGAGCAGGCCCCGCGGGCCGTTCTCGGTGTAACGGAACGTGAGCCGTGCCCGCGCCACCATGTCGATCCAGGCTTTCAAGGCGGCCGGTATGCCGAAGTTGTAGATTGGCACGCCGATGACCAGCACGTCGGCGCCTTTCAGCTCTTCGACGAGTGCGTCGGATTCCGCGAGGGCAGCACGTTGCTCCGCGCTGCGTTCCTCAGCCGGGGTGAAGTTCGCGTTGATCCAGGCCTCGTCAACGAATGCCAGGCCCCGGCTCAGATCCCGGCGAGTCAGTTCCATATTGCCGTGGCGCTCCTCGAGCGCGCCGACCAGGTCGGCGCTCAGCATGCGGCTCACCGAGCCATCGTTGCGGCCGCTCGCCGTGATCTCCAGTACCTTGAGCGAAGCCTGTCCTTTCGTGTCCTGCATCTGCGTATCTCCAGTGTCCATGCCCGAAGCGGGTCGATTTCGTTGCATGGCAGTGTGACTATTGACCTGAAGAAGATAAACAGTATTCTTAAGATAAGATTGTTCTGCTAATAGCAACAATATGCGCCGATTCAGCGATCTCGAAGCCTTCATCGCCGTCGTCGAGGCGGGCAGCTTCACGGCCGCCGCCGAACGCCTGGACATTGCGAAGTCGGCGGTCAGCCGCCGGGTCACTGCGCTCGAGGAGCGCCTCGGCGTGCAGCTGTTGCGGCGGACCACCCGGCGCCTGAACCTCACGGAGACCGGCAGGAGCTTCTACGAACACAGCGCGCGCATCCTCGCCGACCTGGACGAGGCGGAGGCTGCCGTCCTGCAGCAGCACGGCGAGCTGCGCGGCAACCTGCGGGTCGCGTTGCCGCTGTCGTTCGGAGCGCGGCACATGTACAAGCCGCTCGCAGAATTCAGCCGGCAGCACCCGCGGGTGAGTTTCGACCTGGACCTCAACGACCGGCGTATCGACCTGATCGCCGAGGGCATCGATATCGCGGTACGAATCGGGCGGCTCGCAGACTCGACGCTGATCGCGCGGCGCCTGTTCGAGGCGCGCACCGTGGTCTGCGCCGCGCCGGCCTATCTCGAGCAGCGCGGCACGCCGCAGACGCCGGACGACCTGATGGAGCACGACTGCCTGGTGTACAGCAATCTGCCGGACCCGACGAAATGGGTTTGCACCGACCGCGAGGGCGTTCGCCACGCTATCGACGTGCCGGTGACGATGACGGCGTCGAGCGGCGATTTCCTGTGTGCAGCCGCACAGGAAGGACTCGGCCTGGTGCTGCAGCCGACCTTCATCGCCGGCGAGCTGATCAGCCGCGGCGAGCTACAGCCCGTGTTGACCGACTACCAGTGGCCCGTCACACCGGCTTACGCGATCTACCCGCCGACGCGCCACCTGTCGTACCGCGTGCGTGAATTCATCGACTACCTGGCCGGGTACTTCGCCGGCGTGCCGTACTGGGATCACGACTGCTGCTAACGGGCCCTGGCCGCGATGCTGAATGCGAGGCAGATCTGCGCCGCGTAATAAAGCGGCAACCCGAAGACGTAGGTCGGAAGCGCCGGCTCGGTGAAGCGCAGTGCCGCGACGGACAGGTCGGACAGGAAGAACAGGCAGGCGCCGGAGACAATCAGCGGGGTGGCGCCGGCGCCCAGCGTGCCGAACGCCGTTATGACCATCAGGCTGATGACCGCGGTGTAGAGGCGCACCGGCCACACCAGCCCCTGCGGCAGGTAAGGTTGCAGCCAGAGCAGTACCACGGCTGCAATCACTGCGACGGGCAAAGCTGCGCCCAGCGTCCAGCGCCGGTCGACCCCGATCGACAGGAACGCGGCTGCATACGCGACATGCGCCAGTAGAAAACTCGCGAGCCCGAGCAGGAACCAGTGTCTCGCCATGCCGATCAGGAACGCGTCGCCAAACCATGACAACACCAGGCCTGCGAGGATCACTATGCCGAAGCGCGATGCGAGCGCTCCCGCCGAGATCGCCATCATGACGAATGCGGACGACGCAACGAGCTTCGCGGCCGCGGCGATCGCGGTCTGCTCGAGCAGCAGCGCCGCGACGAGCACTGCGCACCCGGCGCCGCAAACGTAAGCCAGTGCGATGCTTCTGCGGTCGGCAATTCCTGCGTACGACAATTGAAGTATCCTCGGCGTGCGGACTATAGTTTTCGAAAATAACAGATCGGGGAAGTCAATCGTGCGTATCCATCAGCCGGCTGCGATCTACGCAATCGTTGCTTTGACGATAGCTTCCTGTTCCGGCGATGATCGTCGCGCAGCCCGGGAGCCCGAATCCAGTTTCCAGAAACAGCTGCAGATGCAGCTGATCAATGCCAGGCCCGGTGACGTGATCACGATTCCGGAGGGTGTGCACGCGATTAGTCGCGGCCTGTCCCTGAACGTATCCGGCGTGACGTTGCGGGGTCTCGGCATGGACAAGTCAATACTGTCGTTCAAGGGCCAGGTGCAGGGCGCCGAGGGCCTCTTGGTTAACGCCAGCGATTTCACGATCGAGGATCTCGCGATCGAAGATGCGGCCGGCGATGCGCTGAAAATCAACGAGGGCCGCAACATTGTCATCCGCCGGGTGCGCACCGAGTGGACCAACGGCCCCGATGAGAAGAACGGCGCCTACGGCATCTATCCCGTTCAGGCCGAGAACGTGCTGCTGGAGGACAGCGTCGCGATCGGCGCCTCGGACGCCGGCCTGTACGTCGGCCAGTCGCGCAACGTGGTCGTCCGCAACAACCGCGTGGAGTTCAACGTTGCCGGTATCGAGATCGAGAACACGATGCACGCCGATGTCTACGGCAATGTGGCTCGTAACAACACGGGCGGCATACTCGTATTCAATATGCCCGACCTGCCGAATCCGGGACACAGTACGCGCGTCTTCGATAACGAAGTGGTGGGTAACAACAGCGCGAACTTCGGGGCGGAGGGTACGCCCGTCGCGAGCGTGCCGGCGGGATCGGGCATCGTGATCAATTCCAACGACAGGGTCGAGATCTTCGATAACGTCATCGCCGACAACGACACCGCGAACATCATCATCAGCAGCTATTACGCAACCGGTTACCAGGGAACCCGGGACGTGATCGACGATTACGACCCGTACCCGGAGACCATCTACGTCTACGGCAACACGATGTCGGGCGGAGGCTCGTCGCCGGACGGGCTCGATCTCAAAGCGCTCAAAGTTGCGAAGTTTGGACTGACCGGGAGCTTCCCGGACGTGCTGTGGGACGGCTACGTCAACGCCGACAAGGTGGATGAGCACGGCAGGCTGCTGCCCGAGTACGCAATCTGCATCGACAACGATGCCGCGCAAGTGCTCAATGTCGACCTCGGCAACGGCAGCGAGAACATCGTGGTCGGCGACGAGCAGCATCGCTGCACGCACGACAAGCTGCCGGCCGTGCAGCTTGCAGCGCCGTTGTCCTGAACATGCGGCGACTGCCGATACCGGTCCTGCTGGCCGCTGCCGCAGTCGCCACTCTCGTCGCAGCTTGCGGCAAGGCGCCGCCGGTGACTTTGCACCCGGCCGACGCGCCGCCGGACCGGCTCAGCGACTGGGGCGTCGTGCTGGCCGATGGCCAGGTGTTCGAATTCAATGCGGGCGTCGTGCCCTACGACCTGAACACGCCGCTGTTCAGCGACTACGCGCTCAAGTTGCGCAGCGTGTGGCTGCCCGAGGGAACGACGGCCGCGTATCGCGACGGCCGGGAACTCGAGTTCCCGGTCGGCACGATTCTCAGCAAGACCTTTCACTACGAGCGGGCCGGCGAGCCGGGCGACAACCCGGGCAACGAGCCCCTCGAAGTCGTGAGGGCGGATCGCGAATCGCTGCTGGACGAGGGTGGGCGCCTCGATCTCGATCGTTACGTTCTGATCGAGACCCGCCTTCTGGTGCGTTACGAAGACGGCTGGCGTGCGCTTCCCTACGTCTGGAACGACAGCCAGGACGAGGCGTACCTCGAACTCGCCGGCGACGTGCGCAGCATCCGGTTTGGCGGCGAAGACGAGGGGTTTGTCTACGTGGTGCCGGACGTCAACCAGTGCGGCGGCTGTCACAAGCCCGACCACACCGCCGCGGAATTGCGCCCGCTGGGTCCCCGCGCCTGGCAGCTGAACCGCGAATACGGCTACGCCGCGGGAAGGCGCAACCAGCTCGAGCACTGGACTGCGAGCGGCATCCTCGAGGGCGTACCGGCTTCGGTGCCGAAGGGCGCAAGCTGGGCGACGCCGGCTGACGCGACCCTCGCGGAGCGTGCGCGGGCCTACCTCGATGCGAACTGCGCGCACTGCCACAACGCGAAAGGGCCCGCCGACACGTCCGGTCTCGACCTCACCGTCGACGCGCCGGTCGACCGGCGCTACGGACTCTGCAAGCCCCCTGTCGCGGTGGGGCGGGGCAGCGGTGACCGGCCGTACGACATTTACCCGGGCCGGCCGGACGACTCGATACTCCTGTACCGCATGGAGCAGACCGATCCGGCGATCGCGATGCCGGAGCTCGGCCGCAGCACCGTGCACCGGGAAGGCGTCGAGCTGATCCGCGGCTGGATCGCGGCATTGCCCGGGGATTGCTGAGCGTCCAGGGTAAACATTTGCCGCCCGAACGGGTCGTAGATAAGGTGACACGACTGGCAACATCGCAGGATTCAGGATGACAAGGACGATGAGACGACTGGCTGCTGCTGCATTCCTGGCGCTCCTCGTGAGCTCGACCCAGGGTGCGCAGCTCGTGCGCGAGTTTCGCGGCACCAACAACGGCATGACCCCGACATTCACGGTCGAGGCGCCGTGGATACTCGACTGGCGTCTGGACGGTGACTACGACCAGCTGGTCGCGCTGGAAGTAACGCTGGTCGAGGCGAAGAGCGGCCGCCACGTCGGCCAGGTGCTGCAAACCAAGCGCAAGGGCAATGGCGTCCGGCTCTTCAAACAGGGCGGCACCTACCAGCTGCGCGTGAGTGGCTCGCTGGCCCGCTGGACGCTGAAGGTCCAGCAGCTTACGCCGGAAGAAGCCGAGCTCTATACGCCCAGGTAACGACTTCAGAAGTAATCCGGCTCGTTGCCGGGCCGCCACTTGATGTTGCAGCCGATACTGGCCTTCTGCGCTTCGGGGGCAGGGTCCCCGCCCAGCACCGCGTCCAGCGCCGCGCGCAGGTCGCGGCCGTCCACGGGCACGTCGTTCGACGGCCGGCTGTCGTCGAGCTGCCCGCGGTAGACGAGCTTCCGGTCGGCATCGAACAGGAAGAAATCCGGCGTGCACGCGGCGCGGTAGGCTTTGGCGACGTCCTGGCTGGCGTCGTAGAGGTACGGAAAGACGTAACCCCACTCGGCAGCTTCCTGCTTCATCTTCCCGGGGCTGTCGCCGGGATGCGTGCTCACGTCGTTGCTGTTGATCGCGTAGATCGCCACGTTGCGCTCGCTGTAATCACGGCCGATGCGCGCGAGCTCCTCGCGCACGTGCTTGACGTAGGGGCAATGATTACAGATGAACATCACCAGGTACGCGGCGGCGCCGTCCCGCAGGGAATACACCTTGCCGTCCGGGTCCGGCAGCGAGAAGGCCGGCGCCGCGGTGCCCAGCGGCAGCATCTGCGATTCGACAGCAGCCATCAGGAACTCTCCCCAATCGATGATTGATTATGCGATCATGCCCTCTGGCTCCGAATCATCGCAAGGGCCCTCGTGGTCGACGTAGCAACGCCAAAAACCAGTGCGATCATTACCCTTGCCGCCATCGTGGTGGTCATTGCGGGGATGAAGGCGGCGTCTGCCCTGATCGTCCCGTTCATGATTGCGACGTTCCTCGCCCTGATCACCGTGCGGCCAATGTTGTGGCTGCAGGCCAACCGGGTGCCCACGGTACTTGCGGCGCTGCTCATCGTCCTGACGATCCTGGCCGCCCTGACGGTCGTCGGCGTCGTCGTGGGCCGCTCTCTCGCCGCGTTCACGGCCGCGTTGCCGGGCTACCAGCAGCAGCTCCAGGGCCTGATAGACGGTTTCGTCAGCTTCCTGGCCCAGTACACCGACAGCGGCCAGTCCGTCGAGCGCGTCGGTGATCTCATCAATCCGGGCTGGGCGATGGGGCTCGCGGCAACGCTATTGAATGCGGTGCGCGACATCATGACGAACACGTTGCTGATTACCTTCACCGTCATATTCATTCTTCTCGAGGCGTCCAGCTTCCCCACCAAGATCACGGCGGCTTTCGGCGACACGTCCAGGGCCCTCGGTCCGGCGAAGCACTTCCTCGATGATCTCGGCCGATACCTCGGCATCAAGACGCTCGTCAGCATCGTCACGGGACTGCTCGTCTGGCTGCTGACCTGGAAGCTTGGCCTCGACTTTCCGCGGCTGTGGGGCATGCTCGCGTTCCTGCTCAACTACATCCCGACACTCGGCTCCATCATCGCCGCTGTGCCCGCGGTGTTGCTGGCGCTGGTGCAGCTGGGTGTCGGGGAGGCGACGGCCACGGCGATCGGTTTCATGGCGATCAACATTGCGTTCGGCAACTTCATCGAGCCGCGGCTGATGGGCTACGGCGTCGGCATCTCGCCGCTGATCGTGTTCGTCGGGCTGATTTTCTGGGGCTGGGTGTTCGGCCCGGTCGGCATGCTGCTGTCCGTGCCGCTGTCGATGACGTTAAAGCTGGCGCTGGAGAGCGATGACCGGACGCGCTGGGTCGCGATCTTTATCGGGTCGCAACGCGACGCGCAGCACACGCTCGCGGTAGAGGACGAAAAAGCGGCTGACTAGGCGGATTCCGCGAATTCGTCGTCGGGCTCGCAGTCCTCGAGTTGCTCGAGGAGGTTTATCGCCACGGCGACGAAGTCCGTTTCCGTGATGATCCCCTTCAGCATGCCTTCGGTTACGACGGGCAGGCAGCCGATGCGATGTTTTTCGAGGAACAACGCCGCCTGCCGCAGGCTGGCGCGCTCGTCCACCGTCGCAACGTCGGTAACCATGATGTCTTTGACGGCCACATCCGCGGGCTGAATGCTGTTGTCCGGGTCGCGCAGGATCGAGTCGGTGGCGGCGAGGACGTTGGTCAGCGTGACCAGGCCGATGAGCCTGTTGTTGTCGTCGACGACCGGCAGGTGATGGATCTTGTGCTTGTGCATCAGCTCACGGGCCTCCGCGAGATTGGCCGTCGGCAACAACGTGATCAGTTCCGTCGTCATGATGGCGTCGAGGGTGAACATCGCCCGGTCCTCCGTTAGCTGTAAAACCAGTCTACTCCGCGAGCCCGGCCGCACTATTGCGATTTTCCCCTACATACAATGCTGCAGGACCGGACAACCCTGTGGGAGCGTCTTTCGACTGCTGATCCTGCCGTAGGAGCGGGTCTCGACCCGCGATCGCGGGCGCAGGCCCGCTCCTACGGGAGGCGCGGGTATACTGATCGCAACACCCGGAGGCCCCATGCGTTACTCGATGACACTCGCCGCGCTGCTCCTGGCAGGAATCGTGTGCCACGGCGCCGAATCGACGCCGGATGCGACGGCGATCGTCCGCGCGGCCGTCGATCACTGGCGTGGCCTGTCCTCCTACACCGAGATGTCGATGGTGATCCACCGCCCCGACTGGGAACGCTCGATGACGATGCGCGCCTGGACCAAAGGGGACAAGAAATCGCTGGTGCGCGTGATCGAGCCGAAGAAGGACCGCGGCAACGGCACACTGACCGACGATAACAACATGTGGACCTTCTCGCCGAAGGTGAACCGTGTCATCAAGATTCCGTCGTCGATGATGGGCCAGAGCTGGATGGGTTCCGATTTCTCCAACAAGGACGTCGCCAGGGCGGACGACATCATCGACCAGTACGAGCACACGTTGCTCGCTGTCGAGGAACAGGACGGCATGACGGTCTACGACATCCTTTCGGTACCGCTCGAGGATGCGGCCGTCGTCTGGGGACGCGAGGAGCTGCGCATTCGCGACGATCACGTGGTTCTGGAACATCGTTTCTACGACCAGGACGGCGAGCTGGTGAAGGCGCTGAAGACGCTCGCGATCGAGGAGATGGGCGGCCGCACGATCGCCAGCCGGCAGCGCATGGCCAAGGCGGACACACCCGGGGAATGGACGGAGATCGCAGTCATCTCCGTAGAATACGAGATAGACATCGGCGACAGCGTGTTTACGCTTTCAAACCTGCGAAATCCCAGGGACTGACGCTGTGAACCTCGTCCTGCGCCTTGCGTGGCGGAACCTGTGGCGTCAGCCACGCCGCACGTGGCTGACGACCGGGGCGATGGTGTTCTCCAACGTGCTGCTGGTGTTCATGATCTCCCTGCAGTTCGGCATGTACCGGCTGATGATCGAGAACTCCCTCAAAGCCTTCACCGGGCACATGCAGGTGCAGGCGCGCGGCTACATCGACGACCAGAAGATGCGCCAGACAATCCCCGATGTCGTGGCGCTGGCCGAGCATTTGCGGGACAAACTCGACAGCGATGAAGTGGCGGCGCGGGCAACGGCGTTCGCGCTCGCGTCGAGCGAGGAACGCAGCTACGGGATCGCTGTGTTCGGCGTGGAGCCGCGGTTCGAGCCGCGCGTCTCCAGCATCCCCGGGCTTGTCGGCGAAGGCCGCTACCTGCAGGGTGACGACGCCGCCGAGATCGTCATCGGCTCGGTGCTTGCGCGCAACCTGCGGGTCGGGGTTGGCGACGAACTCACGCTGCTCGGCAGCGGCAGGGACGGCTCCTTCGCCGCCGTGGTCGCCACCGTCGCAGGTGTCTTCGACAGCGGCGTGGCGGAACTCGATCGCACGATCGCGGAGATGCCGCTCGGGCTGTTCCAGGATGTGTTCTACATGGAGGGTTCCGGCCACCAGGTCGTCGTCAATGCGCAGCGGCTCGGGCAGGCCGCCGAGCTGCAGTCGCGGGTGGCGGCGCTGTTACCGGAAGGGCAGGACCTCGTCGTGCAGGACTGGGACGCGCTGCTGCCCGGCCTGAAGCAGGCGATACAGGCGGACATCAGCAGCGCCGTGTTCATGTATGGCGTGCTCGTCATCCTGGTCGCGTTCAGCGTGCTCAACACGCAGCTGATGTCAGTGCTCGAACGCACGCACGAGTTCGGCATCGTGCTCGCGCTCGGCCTCAAACCGGGCCGACTCGGGCGCCTCGTCATGCTGGAGACCGCGATGATGGGGGCGATCGGGCTCACGATCGGCGCGCTCGTCGGCGGGGCATTGACGGCCTGGCTCGGCATGCGCGGTTTCACCATGCCCGGGATGGAGGAAATGGGCGCGAAGTTCAACCTGCCGAGCCGGCTGCATCCCGAGGTAACATTTGCCTCGCTGCTGTCCGGACCGGCCGTGGTGTTCCTGTTCTCGCTGCTCGCGTCGGTTTACCCGGCCCTGCGCCTGCGGCGCCTGCAGCCGGTGGAGGCGATGCGCTCGGCATGATCAATACGCTGCGCATACTGACCCTGCTCGCCTGGCGCAACCTGTGGCGCAATCATCGGCGCACCCTGATCATGCTCGGTGCAGTGGTCGTCGGCGTCTGGGCCATGATCTTCATGACCGCCCTGACGATGGGCATGGTCAACGACATGATCGAGGACAGCATCAGCGTGCTGCCCGGGCACGTGCAGGTGCACCACCCCGACTATCTCGACGACCCCAATATCGCCAACCTGCTGCCGATGCCTGACGCCGACATCGAAAAGACCTTCGCGAATGCCGGCTTCCGCGCCTGGTCGACTCGCATCAAGGTGCCAGCCGTGGTGTCGAGCGAGCGCGAATCCCGCGGCGTGACGCTGCTGGGCATCGACCCGCAGCGCGAGAGACCCATGACCTTCGTCGATTATGACGCGGTCGAGGGGCGATTCCTCGAGGGACCGGCGGATGACGGCATCGTCATCGGCCACAAGCTCGCGGACACGCTCGAGACGGAACTGGGCAAGCGGATCGTGCTGATGAGCCAGGACCCCGACAACGACATTGCCGACCGCGGCTTCCGGGTCGTCGGGCTGTTCCACGCCGATGTCGCCGCCTACGAGGAGCAGTACGTATTCGCGGGCAAGCAAACCGTACAGAAGCTGCTGGGCGTCGGCGACGGCGTCACCGCCATCGTGGTTCTCGGCGACGACTATCGCGACGTCGAGCCGCTCTACGACAAGGTGAGCGCGCTCGTGGACGGCGGCGTCACCGTGAGCCGCTGGACGGAACTCGACACCTATCTCGGCACGATGCTGCGGGTGATGGACGGCTTCGTCCTGGTCTGGGTCATTGTCATCTTTCTCGCGTTGTCGTTCGGGCTGGTCAATACCCTGGTGATGGCGGTGTTCGAGCGCGTGCGCGAGATCGGCCTGATGCTCGCACTGGGCATGAAGCCATCGAGCATCCTCGGCCAGATAGTGATCGAGTCGATGATGCTGCTCATTATCGGTCTTGCCATCGGTAACCTGCTGGCCTGGGTGACGATCAAGCCGCTGGAGAGCGGCATCGATATTTCCGTCGTCGCCGAAGGCATGGCGATGATGGGTGCCGCGAGCGTGCTGTATCCGCAGCTCAGGCTCGAGGACGTGGTGCTGGCCAACACGGTGGTGCTGCTCATGGGCTTCTTCGCGAGCCTGTCGCCGGCCTGGCGCGCGTCGCGCTTCCAGCCGATCGAGGCAATTACAAAGGTGAACTGATGACGGCCGTCCGTTGTGTGAACTTGTGCAAAACCTATCGCCAGGGCGAACAGGACATCAAGGCGCTGGATCACCTGAGCATGGAGGTCGAGGAAGGCGGCTTCGTGTGCCTGTCGTCGCCGTCCGGCGGCGGCAAGACCACGCTCCTGAACGCCATCGGCGGCCTCGACAAGCCAGACAGCGGCGAGGTCTGGATCGCCGGGCAGCGAATCGACAACCTCGGCAAGGGCGATCTCGCCGAGCTCAGGCTGCATCGCATCGGATTCGTGTTCCAGGCCTTCAACCTGATACCGGTACTGTCCGCGAGAGAGAACGTCGAGTTCGTGATGCAGGTGCAGGGCGTGCCGGTGGCTGAACGGCGCGCGAAATCGATGGAGATTCTCGAGGAGGTCGGCCTGCAGGGGCTCGAGGATCGGTTGCCGTCGGAGATGTCCGGCGGGCAGCAGCAGCGTGTCGCCGTGGCCCGCGCGATCGTATCCAACCCGGCGCTGGTGCTCGCCGACGAGCCGACGGCGAACCTCGACTCGAAGACCGCCGACGGCCTGATCGACCTGTTCAAGCACCTCAACGAGCACCACGGCACGACCTTCATCATCGCCACCCACGACCAGCGGGTCATGGCGTACGCGAAGCGCCTCGTCCGCATGCTCGACGGCCGCATCGTGGAGGAAGTCGAGCAGAATGCGGCCTGAGCCGTGGCTGCTGCTGTTCCTGGCTGCGCTCGCCGTTGCCGACGAGCCGCCGTATGCCATCGGCGGGCACACGAAACTGCGCTTCGTCGGGACCTCGTTTCCGCCCGAGAGCCTGCTGCGGCAGCTGGCCGGCAGCCGTTCGCTCGACCTCGAGGGCGACCTGCGGCTCACGTTCGATGCGACGCCGGGGCGCTGGAGCTTCGATGCGGACTACCAGCTGATCGGGCTGTACGGTGACCGGGTGGAGTACACGCGCGACCTGCCGCCGGGCCTCGGCCTGTTGGTGCCGCGGCTGCCGGACGACGCGCGGCGCCTGTTCGATTTCACGAAAGTCGTTCACGACAGGGACAAGTCGGCGCTGCTGCACCGGCTCGACCGCTTCTGGGCGGGCTATGCGAGCGAGAAGGCCGTGATCCGCGCCGGCCGGCAGGCCATCTCCTGGGGCAACGGGCTGTTCTACGCGCCGATGGACCTCGTCAACCCGTTCGACCCCGCGGCAATCGACACCGAATACAAGGCCGGCGACGACATGCTGTACGTCCAGTACCTGCAGGACAGCGGCAACGATTTGCAGGGTGCGGTCGTCGTGCGCCGCAATCCGCTGGACGGGGAGGTGGAGCGGGAGCAAGCCACGGTCGCCGCGAAGTACCACGGGTTCGCCGGCGCCGCGGAATACGACCTGCTGGTCGCCGAGCACTACGACGACCTCGTCGTGGGCGTGGGCGGTACCTACAGCCTGGGCGGCGCCGTGCTGCGCGGCGACCTGGTCGTCAGCGATACCGGGACGGACACCCGCATGCAGCTGGTTGCCAACTGGAGTTACTCGTGGACATGGCGCGGCAGGAACATGAGCGGCGCGCTGGAGTATTTCTTCAACGGTTTCGGCCAGCACGATGGACGCTACGATCCCGCGAGCCTGGCCGGCAATCCGGACCTGCTGGCGCGGGTCGCGCGCGGCGAGACGTTCACGCTCGGGCGGCACTATCTCGCGGGCAGCGTGCTGATCGAAATGACGCCGCTATGGACCCTTACGCCGACGGTGCTTGTCAACGTCGCCGATCCCAGCGCGCTGCTGCAGCTGGTCACGTCGTTCAGCCTCACCGACAACACGACCTTTCTCGGCAGCCTGAACCTGCCGGTGGGGCCGAACGGCAGCGAATTCGGCGGCATCGACGCCGGCACGGGGCAGTACCTGGCCCGCGGTCCGGGCGTCTTCGCCCAGCTCGCCTGGTATTTCTGAGGTTTTCGCCTTAGTCGAGGCGGTCGAGGCTCGCGAGCAGATTGGAGAAGGAGCGGGCGGTGGTCGCCCCGAAGATCGGGTCATCGCCCAGGTGCTGGCTGACGTCGATGGTCGCTGTTGCGTTTTCTTCGGCCAGCGAGTCGGCGCGCGGGAACAGGTCCGTTTCTTCCCATTCCATGTGGCGCCGCAGGTGGCCGACATAGTTCACGAGGTCCTCGAGCAGGTGCTGCCGCGTGACGGCCGCCCCCGAGATAATCGCCTCGATGTCCCTGCGCAGCGTCGCCCCCAGTTCCGCGATTTCGCGGTGATCGGTCGGCACGTTCTCCAGCCCGTCGGCCAGGTCGTCGCAGTGCTCGCGCAGCGCCGTGTAGACCAGGTCCTCGCGCGGATGGTGGATCGCGTCCGGGTAGACGGTCATGTAATGCATGATGTCCAGCAGGAGCTCCATGTCCGGCTCGCCTTCGGTGGGCACGTCCCTGCATTCGGCCTCGAGGAGATCGAGCAGCCGGGCGAGGTTTCGATGATCTTCGCGCAATTCGTCGAGAATCCGGGCGAGTTTGATGCGCATGGTCGATTCCCATCCTGTTTTCGCCATTATCATGCTGTCGGGGCGGCCGGGCGGTAATCGGGGTTTCCACCTACCCCAGGGCCCCGCGCGGGCCCAAATCGACCCGCCAGGGGCCGATTTGGGCCGCGGCAGCCCGAAACCCTACCCGATTTCTCCGAATTGTTGCAGATAGGTTGCCGCCGCGGCCGCGCCGCCGAGGGCCTGTAATAATTCCGTAATCATTCAGCAACAGGAACGTAAAAAGCCTGTAAAGCCCCTGTGGTTTCTTGCGGTGACCCGATAAACCACCACAGGGAAAATGGATGTTGGCTTCGATTCTCGTTGTTGATCCGGACCGGGCGATGCGCGGCCGCATGGCGCACGAGCTCAGGGAGCTCGGCCACGACGTCGCCGAGAGTGAGGACGCGTTCACGGCGCTCGAGCTGCTGCGCCGCAAGCGCCCCGACCTGATGCTGTGCGATTTCACGCTGCCGGACCTCGGCGGCGTCGAACTCCTGAACGACGTTCGCAGCATCGAGGATCTCCGCACGATGCGGGTGATGATGACCTCGAGCCGGTCGAATCCGGAAGACGTGGTGCTCGCGCTCGAATCCGGCGCGGACGACTTCATCGGCAAACCGATAAATCTGCCGGAATTGCGCGCCCGCGTAGGCGCCTGCCTGCGGCGCCCCGCGAACGTGCTGCAGACAGAGGTGGTTTCCGCCGGCGGTATCCGCATCGATAACCTCGGCCAGCGGGTGGCCGTCGATAACACCTATGTATCGCTTGCGCCGCGCGAATACCGGCTGCTGCTGTTTTTGGTCGGCAACCGCGACCGCGTGTTCAGCCGCAAGCAGTTGCTCGTACACGTCTGGGATCGCGATGCGGCTGTCGGGCCACGCACCGTCGACGTGCACGTACGCCGCTTGCGCAGTGTTCTGGAGCCGTTCGGCTATGACCGGTATCTGCAGACGGTACGCGGCAGTGGCTACCGCTTCTCACTCGATACATGAGCTACCGTAACAAGACCCTAATGTTTCTGTCACACGGCGTCCACATGCCGCCCTTAGAGTGCGCCGCACCTGATTATTCGTGAACGGGGACAGACCCCGCTTTGGAGAGGAATAAATGAACCGCAATAACCTGTTCGTCGTCGTGATTGCCGGCAGTCTGCTGGCCGCCTGCGAGAGTGGCGATATCAACATTACACCAACAACGATCGACAACAGTATCGATAATTCCACCGGCGGTGGCGGTGGTTCCGAGGACGACATTTGCGCGTCCTACGTGCGCGATGGCGCTACCGTGCGGGGTTCCGCCGACGGTAACGGCAACTGCGTGTACGACAACACGTTCGTCGGCCCCAAGAACAACCTGCAGGAAGACCTGCTGGTCCCGGCATTGCCGAACGGCGGCGCTCACATCTTCACCGCGAGCCTGTTTGTCGGCGATACCTACCGCACCCAGGCCGAACTCCAGGCTGCGGGCATCACGCAAGGCGGCGATGGCCCGACGCTCACGATCCAGGCCGGTGCGACGCTTGCGTTCCAGACCAACTCCGACTTTATGATCATCAACCGCGGCTCGCGCATCATCGCGGACGGCCGTCCCGACGCGCCGATCACGCTGACGTCGGTGTCCGACGTCAACGGCACGGTCGGCCCGGAGGATGTGCAGCAGTGGGGCGGCGTCGTGATCAACGGTTTCGCCGTCAGCAACAAGTGCAGCTACGTCGGCACGCGCGGTGACGTCGGCTTTGCGCTGGCCCCCGGAACCGAGTGCTCGATCGACGCCGAGGGCTCGGCCGGCGACGACGAGTCGCAGTACGGCGGCGACAACGATGCCGACGACTCAGGCATCCTGCGCTACGTGGTCGTGAAGCACACCGGCGCCCAGGTCGGCAACGGTGATGAACTGAACGGTATTTCCTTCGGCTCCGTCGGCAGTTCGACGATCGTCGAGAACCTCCAGGTCTACTCGACCTTCGACGACGGCGTGGAGATGTTCGGTGGCTCGTTCGATATCAACAACCTCGTTGCCGTCTATGTTCGTGACGATTCGATCGACATCGACGAGGGCTATAACGGCACCATCTCGAATGCGCTCGTGGTCCAGTCCGAAAACGACGGCAATCACTGTATCGAGGCCGATGGCATCGGGTCCTACGGCGACCTCGACCAGGCCACCCGGGATGACTTCATCGCCCGCGGCCTGCAAAGCGCGCCGACGATCAACAACCTGACCTGCATCGTCTCTGCGAACGTGCCGGGCACGCACGACCCGGGCGCGGGCTGGCGTTTCCGCGAAGGCATCCACCCGGTTGTCAATGACGCCATCCTGGTCACGGCCTTCGGCGCCAACGACCAGGCGTCGGCGACCGACAACTACTGCCTGCGCATCGATAACGTCGAGACGGCTGAAGCCGCGGCCGCCGGCGACCTGCAGCTCAACTCGGTGATCTACGCCTGCCAGGAGAACGACAACGGCGGCGCCATCGAGGACCGTAACGCGGTGGTCCTTTTCGCCGATGCGCAAACCTTTGCAGAGGCCGAAGGCAACCAGTTCGCGACCGTTGCTGACGGCACGGCGGTCGACGTGTCCGACGCAGCCAACCCGGAGATCAACCTCCTGACCGGCGCGCAGAAGGTGTACTCGCTGCCCTGGGACACGAGCATCGTCGATACCGCGGCGCCGCTCGCGACCACGACGCCGACGAGCGGCACGACCACGGACATCCTCGGCGCTGTCTCGGCGACCGATGACTGGACGCAGCCGTGGGCCTACGGCATCGATCCGAACAACCGCGGCCAGGCTTTGTGGTTCGAATAACGAGAAGAACCGCAGCGCAGACATTGCGGGGCACCTGTTCCGTCGCGGAACGGGTGCCTTTCGCGCTTCGGACCCCTATTTGCTGACGCTTACGTACGAAGGCCAAACGATGAAGAACCTCAAAGAAACCCGAATCAACCCGTTGACGCTCGCCGTCGCCACCGTGCTGGCTTCCTGGCAGGGCGTGGCGCTGGCCCAGGTCGAGGAGCCGGCCGTGCCGCCACCCGTGATCGAGGAGCAGCCCGCCGGCAAGGGCGTTGAAGAAGTCGTCGTGACCGGGCGCTTCATCAGTTCCAGCCAGCAGCTCGTCAACGAGCGCATGAGCGACGCCTTCGCGACCGACCTGCTGGGCGAAGACACGATCAGCCGTCTCGGCGACTCGACCGTCGCCGCGGCATTGCGACGCATTCCCGGACTGTCGCTCGTGCAGGACAAGTTTATCTACATTCGCGGCCTCGGCGAGCGCTACTCTTCGACCACGCTCAACGGTGCGCAGATTCCGTCGCCGGATCTCACGCGCAATGTCATCCCGCTGAACGTGTTCCCGACGTCGATCGTGGAAAGCCTGCGGGTCCAGAAGTCCTATTCGCCGGCGATCTCGGCGAACTTCGGCGGCGGCGCGGTCGATATCCGTACGAAAGGCATACCGGACGCGTTCACGATCAAGCTCGAGGCGGGTATCGGCTACAACGATATCAACCCGGGCAGCATCGACACGTATCGCGGCGGCGGTGACGACAGGCTCGGCACCGACGACGGAACGCGGGCGCTGTCGCCGGTGATTTCGGCCGGTCTCGAGGCATTCCGGGGCGACCCGAGCGTGAACAACATCCGGGCGGCGCTGGTACGCTCGGGAAGCGACCTCGGCCCGAGCGAACTCACCTTTGCGGCCGAAACCCTCAACCGCGAGCTGGGCGCCGCGCTGAACCGCGACATCGGCATCCGGAGCGAGAGCGTCGACCCCAATTACGAGTTGCGCGCCAGCGTGGGAAACAAGTTTGACATCGGCCAGGACTGGCAGGCCGGGTTTGCGGTCGGCGGTTCCTATGAACAGGATACGAGCTGGCGCAGGACGCTCAGTGCCGACTTCGCGCAGCCGGAAGAGCAGAACGGTGTCAAGGAGGAGTCGACGAAAAGCGTGAACATCTCCGGAACGCTGAACCTGGGCCTCAGTTTCCTGAGCGACCACGAGATCTCGACGACCAGCCTTTTCCTTCGCAACACGGACGACGAAACCGAGGTTTTCGACTACTTCAACGAAAACCGCTTCAAGTCCAGTGGCCGCGGTGTGCGCGAGTACCGCCTCGAGTTCGAGGAGCGCGAGATGACGACGCACCAGATCAGGGGCACGCATTATCTCGGCGCAGAGACCCGGCAGCGCTTCGGTTTCCTCGACAGCATCCTCGGGTTCCTGCCCGAAGAGTCCAGCATCTCCTGGTTCTACTCGGATTCGGAGGCGACGACGGACATACCGAACCGGGTGCAGATCGATTCGTTTACGACCAACGATCCGCTGACCGGCGAGGTATTGACGGAAGCCGTGCAGCTCAGCTCGGCAGCGGGCGACTGGCGCTTCACCGAACTCGAGGACCTGGTCGAGAACTACGGCTGGCAGGGCACGGTCCCATTCGACTTCGGCAGCAACCATGTCGAGCTGAGCGGCGGTTGGGCCCACGCACAGAAAGCGCGCACCTACAAGCAGACGCAGTTCAGCCTGGGTTTCCTCAGCGTCGAGAATCAGTCGGTGCTCGAAGGACCGCTGGACGACGTGTTCTCAGACGCCAATATCTTCGGAACCGTCGCCGATCCGGACCCGACCAACCCGGTACCCGGCGCCGAGGTGTACGTGAACGATGCCGTATTCGACCGGCAGGGCGCGAACACCAACAGCTACCTGGCCGCGACGATGACCGACTCGGCCTGGGGCAAGATCGACTGGACCATCGCGGACACGTTCCGCATTGCCGCAGGGGCACGCTGGGAGGACTACAGCCAGGTCGGCGTTCCGTGGAACCCGTACAGCTACAGCCAGCAGACCCCGCAGGTCACGGCGGACCCGGATGAACTCGTGGACGCTGTTTTCAAGGAGGACAAGGTCTATCCGGCGGCGTCGATCACCTACATGGGCGACTTCTGGGCTGAGACGTTCCAGCTGCGGCTCGGCTACAGCGAGACCACCGTCCGCCCGGACCTGCGCGAGATTACCGGATCGAGCTACATCGACCCGATCACGGGCGACCTGACCCGCGGTAACTCGAGCGTGGTGCCGTCGGACGTCGAGAACATCGATCTGCGTGCCGAATGGTTCTTCAGCAACGGCGACAACTTCACGGTGACACTGTTCGACAAGCAGATCGATAACCCGATCGAGTTCTTCGAGATTCCCGCTTCCGATACGACCATCGCCCGCGAAATCCTGAACGCCGATTCAGCCAGCATCCAGGGGGTCGAGGTCGAGTTCCTCAAGGAACTCGGGTTCCTCGGCGGCTTCGGCGACCTGTTCTTCACGCAGGGAAATATCACGTACCAGTGGGACAGGGAGCTTTCACCTGGGGCGTCGGGCGGCGAAGTGAGTTGCGAGCGGCGTGATTCCAGCGGCGTTGTCGTTGCGAACGACTGTACGCTCTCCGGCGCATCCGAATACATGATTAACTTCATGGTCGGCTTCGACTCGCCGAATTCGAGGCACACGGCATCGCTGATTTACAATTACTTCAGCGAACGACTGTTTGCTTTCGGGCGCTTCGGTCCCGACGCGTTCGAGCAGCCGTTCGATTCGCTCGACTTCACTTACTTCTGGTACCCGACGGAGCGGATTACGCTCAAGCTGAAGGCGCAGAACATCCTCGACGCGTCAACGGAGATCCAGCGCACCGACGAGGCACTGGGCAAGACCGTCACGGTCTTCGAGGAAAAGCCGGGACGGCTGATATCGGCGTCGCTCTCCTGGGACTTCTGAGCCAGCCCCCCGGCCCGAAGCCCACGCGGCTCCGTCGGCAACGGCGGGGCCGTTTTCTTTTGTACGTCCCGGCCCTTGATACCGCGGCAGTCCGGTAGCAATGTATAACTTATGAACAAGAGACTACTGGCAGTCCTCCTCCTCGCCGCTGCGGCATCCGGCTGCGCGGTCAACCCGGTCACTGGCAAGGCCGACTTCATGATGGTCAGCGAGGCGCAGGAGCTTGCGATCGGCGCGCAGAACTACGCGCCGATGCAGCAGGCCGAGGGAGGCATCTACGACATCGACCCGCGGTTGACCGCTTACGTCAGCGAGGTCGGCAACAAGCTGGCGGCCGTGAGCGACCGGCCGCTGCCCTATGAATTCGTGGTGCTGAACAATTCGGTGCCGAACGCGTGGGCGCTGCCGGGCGGCAAGATCGCGATCAACCGCGGCCTGCTCACCGAGCTGAATTCGGAAGCCGAGCTCGCAGCCGTACTCGGGCACGAGATCGTGCACGCGGCTGCGAAACACTCGGCGCAGCAGATGTCGCGCGGCGTGCTGTTGCAGGCCGGGGTGCTGGCCACGGCGATGGTCACGGGCGACAACAATTTCGGGCAATTCGCGGTCGGCAGCGCCGCCGTGGGTGCACAGCTGCTGAACTCTACCTACGGCCGCAGCGCCGAGCTGGAGTCCGACAAGTATGGCATGACCTACATGTCGCGCGCCGGCTACGACCCCGCGGGCGCCGTGACGCTGCAGGAGACCTTCGTGCGGCTCAGCGAAGGCCAGGATAGCGACTGGCTCAGCGGCCTGTTTGCCAGCCATCCACCGTCGCGTGCTCGCGTCGAAGCGAACATCAAGACGGCGGCGAAGCTGCCGCCGGGCGGCACCATGGGAGTCGACCGATACAAGGCCGCCATGCAGAGGACCATGGCGCTGAAGCCCGCCTACGACGCCTACGACGAGGCGCGCAAGGTGCTGGCGGAAGAGAACAACAAGGAAGCGCTGGCGCTGGCGGAAAAAGCGATCAAGCTGTTTCCCGACGAAGGGCATTTCTATGCGCTGCGCGGCGATATTCGCTCCGTGGACGGCAAGTACGATATGGCCAACAAGAACTACGACAGCGCGATCCAGCGGCGTGACGATTACTTCTACTACTACCTCCGGCGGGGTCTCGCCAGGAGGGAGCTCGGCCAGACCGCGGGCGCGAAGACCGACCTGGAGCGCAGCATCGAAATGCTGCCGACCGGGCCCGCGCATTACGTGCTCGGCGATATCGAGGCGGAGCAGGGTAACGACGAGAAAGCCATGGAACACTACGCGATCGTGGCGCAGAGCGGCGGAGACATCGGCGAGGCGGCAACCCACAAGCTGCAGCGGTTGCGGCTGCCCCGCAGCCCGGGCGAGGTCATACCGCGGCGCTGCGACGCGGACAGCGCGGGAAATCTCGTCGTATCCGTGAAGAATACGACGCCGTGGACGATCGAAGGCGTGCTCGTCGAAGTTCGTTACACGGATGCCGGCGGGCAGGTGCAAAGCGTCAGGCAGGCTATCCCGGGAGCGATCGCGCCGGACGCGATCGCCAGCGTCAATACCGGCCTGGGCCCCTACTCGGGCAGTTCCTGCCCCGCCGAGGTCATTGCCGCCCGCTACGCGGAGTAGCCGGGGGGCGGGAAGCAGGGGCCTTTGGGTCGGACCGAGTTAATTCATTGATAACTTTGAGTTTTTGTTCATAAAGGCGACTTAAAACAGGCTTAATCGACGTATTCTGGCAGGAAAATCACAACCAGCAGGTCGCCTTCGTGAGACTTGCACACACTCGATTTCAGGCAAAAAAACGACCGATTAGCCGCACCAAGCGGTGTGAAATGAAGTCAAAAGCTATCTTGATCATGCACTTGGGTTGGTCCGACCCGTAAGGTAAAGGATCGACCCGTAAGGACCGAACAAGAGGGCGCTCTGATGAACAGGACCATTCTTGCGATCGTATTCAGTCTTGCCGCGGGATTCGCGGCGGGCGCATGGACGGGCAGGGCCGTGCCGACCCAGGAAACGGAATCCGGGAATGCGGGCGGTAGCTTCGACGCGTCCGCGCCGCTGGAGGACCGGATCGCCGCCCTCGAGCAGGCCGTTGCCGGCGAGCGCGACGCACGCCTGGTACTGGAAGAGCAGTTGCACGTGCTATACGCCGAGCTCGAGCGGCTGGATTCTCCGGAAATGAATGAGCTGCTGCGCACCCTTGCCGAGAGCAGCGAGGCGCGGGAGCAGGCGCGCATGCAGCAGGCGGCGCGGCGGGATCGCGGCGCGCGCAAGCAGGACCGGGACGACATGCGCATCGGGCAGCTCGTTGCGGGCGGCTTTACCGAGGCCCGGGCGACGCAGATCCTGGAGCTCGAGGACGAGATTCGCATGGCCGCGCTGCAGGCCGAGTTCGAGGCCCGGCAGAAAGGCGAGAACTTCAATCCCTGGGAATGGGCATCGGAAAACCAGTCGGACCTGCGCGCGCGCCTGGGCGACGCGGAGTACGAGAAATACCTCACCGCGCAGGGCGGCCAGGCGTCGGTGACCGTCCGCGAGGTCATTGGCGAATCGCCCGCGAACCGGGCGGGCCTCAGGCCCGGCGACCGGATCCTGAGCTACGACGGGAAGCGCATATTCACGATGAACGAACTGAGGTCGATGGCCTTTTCGGGCGAGGCCGGGGAGGACGTGATCGTGGATATCGAGCGTAATGGCCAGCGGATGCAGCTGGTATTGCCGCGCGGGCCGATGGGAATCACCGGTAGCGGCGGCGGCATGGGCTTTCGTTCCCCGTTCGGCGGCTGACCGCCGGCTGGATAATATCGCCCGCCGTGTGCAGAATGGACGGCGGTTCCGCCGCACGGGCTTGCGCCGCTCTTGAATAACGTCCTCCGCTACACCATCCCGAACAGCTTCACGGCGGCCAGCCTGTTGCTCGGGATCGCTTCCATTGTAACGACGCAGCTCGGGGGGCGGGAGTATCTCGAGCTCGCCGGCTGGATGATCGTCTGGTGCGGCCTGCTCGATACGATGGACGGGGTGGCCGCGCGCATACTTAAGGCAACCTCGAGTTTCGGCGCCGAGTTCGACTCGATGGCCGACCTGATTGCTTTCGGTGTGGCGCCGGCCATCCTGGTGCTGAACGCCGGCGTGCAGGTCGGCGGCATCGAGCACGGCACGGGCCAGTTCGCTGTCCTGGCGGTTGCGGCGGGCGTCTTCGCGCTCGCGGGCGCCTTGCGGCTCGCGCGCTTCAACCTGCCGACTGCGAAGCCGGAACGTGGCTGGTTCGTCGGCGTGCCGATAACCGCGGCCGGCGGCGGGATGTGTTCGGCCCTGGTGCTGGTGCTGCTGCACCACGAGCCGATCGCGGAAGGCATGCCGCTGAACCTGTACCTGCCCGTGTTGCTGTTCGTGCTCGCCTTGCTGATGGTGTCGCGCATCCGCTTTCCGAAAGCCGTGAAGCGCAAGAGCGTGTTGATCAACACCTTCCAGGCAATCAACATCGTGCTCATCATTTACTGCGGCGTCACCCGTTCCTGGCCGGAGTACCTGTTCGGTATCGCTGTCTTCCTGCTGGTCGCGGGAATCATTGCCGGCCGCATCTCGAAGCCCGATACGACCACTGACGACGAATGACGGCCACGATCGCCGTACTCGTCGGCTATCTCGTCACCCTCGCTGCGCTCGCCGCCTGGAGCCGCAAGGAAACACACACACTGAAAGGCTTCTACCTCGCGGGGAAGAAGCTGCCGTACTGGGTGGTGGCATTCAGCGCCAACGCGACGGGCGAAAGCGGCTGGCTGCTGCTCGGCCTGACGGGCATGGGCTATGCGGTCGGCGCCCAGGCCTACTGGGTCATCGTCGGGGAGATGATCGGCATTGCCGCGTCCTGGGGCTTCATTTCGCGCAAGCTGAAGCGCCTCGGCGACGAGACCGATTCGATCACGCTCCCGGACGTCCTCGCCGCGAAATTCGACGACCGCTGGCACCTGATTCGCGGTGTCGCGGTCGCGATCATCGCGGTCATGGTGACCACCTACGTGTCGGCACAGATGGTGGCGACCGGCAAGGCTTTCAGCGGGTTCGTCGGCCTCGACTACCGCGCCGGCGTTATCATCGGCGCGGTCATCATCATCGGCTACACCTTCGTCGGCGGCTACAAGGCGGTGTCCTACACCGACGTGGTGCAGGGCGTACTCATGCTCTCCGGCCTTATCGTCGTGCCCCTCGTCGCGATCAGTGCGGCGGGCGGCTGGCAGCAGATGATGGCCACGCTGCACGCCTACGATCCATCGTTCATCGACATGTTCGCGGTGCTCGACGGCAGCATGGCGGGTTTCGTCGCGGTCGTGAGTTTCGCCGCCATCGGGCTGCCGTTTCTCGGCGTACCGCAGATGCTGATCCGCTACATGTCCGCGCGTGACGAGGAGGAGCTGAAGAAAGCCCGCATCGTATCGATCGCGGTGCTGTTCGTGTTTCTCTTCGGCGCCGTGACGGCTGGAATAGCGGGCCGCGCCCTGTTCCCGGGGCTGGAGGACAGCGAGCAGGTGTTCCCGACGCTCGCGAGCGAACTGTTTCCGCCGCTCCTGACCGGCTTGCTGCTGGTGATCGTGCTGTCCGCGATCATGTCGACGGTGGATTCGCTCTTGCTGCTGGCGTCGTCCTCGATCGTCAGGGACACGATGCAGAAGATACTCGGCAGCAAGAAGAGCGACGCGACCCTGGCCGGCTATGGCAAGGTCGTGACGATCATCATCGGCGTCATCGCCGTGTTCGTGGCCGTGTACATGGCCGAGAACAAGCTTATCTTCTGGTTCGTGCTGTTTTCCTGGTCCGGCCTCGGTGCCGCGTTCGGGCCGGTCGTGCTGGCGCTGCTGTACGACCAGCGAACCACGGGCGCCGGCATCGTCGCCGGCATGCTCGGCGGATTCCTGACCAGCGTCGTCTGGGTGCAGTACTTCAAGGCGGGCGCCTGGGGGCTGTACGAGGCCATTCCCGGCTTCATCGTCGCGGCGCTGGCGACCGTCGTCGTGAGCCGCCTGGGCGGCCGCCGGGCGTCCTGAGGCTGAAACCTGTAACCAAATGCGCTGGCGGGCGCTATAAGCCTGCAGACATCCAACCAGAGGATACAGAACATGCGCTTTTCGAAACTGTTGATGGTCGCGCTGCTGGCACTGCCGGGTCTTGCGCTCGGCGAGCTCTCGGCATCCGGCCTGCCGGCAACGTCGACCTGGTATTTCCACGCCGATCTCGACGAGATGCGCGGCTCCGACGCGGGCAAGCCGCTCTATGCCTGGCTGCAGCGCGAGGTCTTCGCGGACGTCCGCGAAGACGCCGGCATCGACCTCGACAAGGAAGCGGACAGGATTACCGCGTTCTCCGCCGAGGAGAGCGGTGCCGTCGTGGTGGTCGAAGGCAACATCAGCCAGCAGACCCGTGACAAGCTGATCGCGATCGCTGCAGGGGCTGATGAATTCGATACCCTGAAGCACAAGGGCACGACTTTTTACTACGCGAAGGGCGACGAACACGGCAAGGACGGCGACATCGACGTCGATTCCTTCGAGAACGGCGTGTACTTCACGTTCGCGCTCAAGGATCGCCTGCTGGCCACGTCCTCGCGCGAACAGATGGAACGCCTGCTCGACAGCAAGGGCGCGCTGCCGAGGCGCAAGACGGACCGCGGCACGCTGATGGTGCTCACCGCCGAGAAGAGCCTGATCCAGGCCGGCATCCAGGCGGACCAGATCGAGGACAAGGGCGACGGCGGCTGGCAGTCGAACATCCTCAAGAACACGGAGCAGCTCGCCGTGATGATCGCGGACGCCGCCGGCAAGATCGCGATCGAGACGCAGCTGATTGCGACCCAGCCCGAGATGGCCGAGTCGCTCGCCAGCATCGTGCGCGGACTCATCAGCCTTGCGATGTTCAGCGAGGATATGGATCCGGAGGTAGCGGAGTTCCTGAAAGGCACGACGGTCGCCGTGGACGGTTCCTCGCTGAACATCAGGCTGGCGCTCGATCCCGAGAGCGTCGTCGTGGCGCTCGACGACTAGCGGTTCGGAAGGCGCGCGGACATACTTCGTGAGCGATGAGCTGAAACTCATCGACGCCGCGAAAGGCGGTTCCGTGGACGCGTTCACCGAACTCGTCCGCGGTTACCGCGGGGGCCTGTTGCGGTTCCTGCTCACGCGCTGCACGAACCACGCGGATGCAGAGGACGCGCTGCAGGACACGCTGATCAATGCCTATCGCTACATCGGCTCCTACAACCCGCAATGGCGCTTCAGCACGTGGCTTTACCGCATCGCCATCCGCAACGCGGGCAGGCTGCGGACCGAGAATCTCGCCGAACTCGGCGACCCTGCAGCGGATGGCGCCGATCCGCTCGGGCACTGCCTCGCGCAGTCCGAGCGCGACAACCTCTGGCGCAGCGCGAAGCGCATTTTGTCAGACGAGGTGTTCGCGGCGATGTGGCTGCGCTATGTCGAGGACATGTCGGTACGCGATATCTCGAGCGTGCTCGAACGCTCCTCATCCTGGACCAAGGTCAATCTCCTGCGCGGTCGCCGCGCGCTGGAGGCGGAAATGAACGGAACGGCCGGCAACGCCGGAAGTGAAGCTTATGGATAAATTTGCCAACAGGCTGCGCGAAGACGCCAGCCACATCGACGCGGAGATCTCCGCCCAGCTCGACAGCCGTATCCAGGCGTCGCTCGCCGCCATCGAGCCCGCAGCGATGCGACGCCAGGGGCCGAAGCGCCGCCCGGCCTGGTTCTGGCTGGCGAGCAGCCTGACGGGCGTTGTGGCCGCGCTCGCGGTGATCGCGGTACTGAACGTCAACGATGTCGACGAACCTGCAGCAGTGCCCCGGGCCGCGGCCGGGAATACCGTGCCGCCGATCGGGGTCATCGACCTCGACGTACGGGCGGCGACGCTGACGGATCCACTGGCCCGGGAGCTTGAGTACCTGCAGGCGGACCTGAAGAAGGCAGAAGAACTGGTGCGCGGCGACGTCCGGATCGACTTCTAGGGGCCCCGGCCAGATGCTAAAGTTGCGCGATGCGACGCGCGATTATTCTGGTAATGGACTCCTTCGGTATCGGCGCCACGGCGGATGCCGAACGTTTCGGCGACGCTGGGTCGGACACGCTCGGCAGTATCGCCCGGGAGCGGGCGAAATCCGCCGCCGGCCCGTTACGGCTGCCTAACCTAGCCCGGCTCGGGCTGTTCGAGGCAAGCCGGGAGAGCACCGGGGCCTACCCGGAAGGCGCGACCACCGGCGGCGAGTTGATCGGCGCCTGGGGCTACGCCGAGGAGCTATCCAGCGGCAAGGACACGCCCAGCGGCCACTGGGAGATCGCCGGGGTACCCGTGCTGTTCGACTGGGGCTACTTCACCGACCGCAGCAATACCTTCCCGAAGGAACTGCTCGACCAACTCGTCGAGCGCGCCGGGCTGCCCGGCGTGCTCGGGAACTGCCACGCGTCCGGGACGACGATCATCGCCGAACTCGGCGACGAGCACGTGCGGACGGGCAAACCCATCGTCTACACCTCGGCAGACAGCGTATTCCAGGTCGCGGCGCATGAAGAAGCGTTCGGCCTGCAGCGCCTCTACGATCTCTGCGACATCGCACGCGAGCTGGTCGACGACTACAACATCGGACGCGTCATCGCGCGGCCGTTCGTCGGCGACGGCCCGGACAACTACGTGCGTACCGGCAACCGGCGCGACCTGACGACGCCGCCGCATTCGGCGACGGTGCTCGACAAGCTCGTGGCGGCCGGCGGCGAGGTCATCAGCATCGGCAAGATCGCGGATATCTATGCGAACAAAGGCATCACGAAGAAGGTAAAGGCGAGCGGTAATGCCGCACTGTTCGACGCAACGCTCGAGGCCCTGGCCGGGGCGGGCGACCGCTCGATCGTGTTCACGAATTTCGTCGACTTCGACATGCTGTACGGACACCGGCGCGACGTCCCCGGTTACGCCGCGGCGCTGGAGTACTTCGACGGCCGGCTACCCGAGCTTCTCGAGGCAATGCACGCCGACGACCTGCTGATTATCACTGCCGATCACGGCTGCGACCCGACCTGGGAAGGCTCGGATCACACACGTGAGCACATTCCGGTACTGGCTTACGGCAATGGGTTGGCGGCCGGCTCGCTCGGCCGGCGCAAGACCTTCGCGGACATCGGCCAGAGCCTGGCGAGCTATTTCGGGCTGCCGCCGATGGAGTACGGCGAGAGTTTTATCCCCGGCGAAGCACGCGCCGCCTGACGCCGAAGAATCCCAGCAGCGCAAGGAACCACAACCCGGCGCCGCCGCCGCCGCTTTCCTGCGCCTGGGGATTGCCGACGTTGACGGTGCCGCTCGCAGAGTTATTGCCGGTGTCTGCCTCCAATTCTGCCGAAGACACTGACAGATTGACCGACTTGGTGCCCTCGGTCAGTGCCGTTACGCTCAAGCTGAAGGTCGTGTTCGACAGCGCCGCGAAACTGGTACCGACACAATCGACCTGGCTGGTGCTGACGGTGCAACTACCCAGCGGCCAGTTTGCGCTGTCCGCGCGTAGTCCTGCCGACAGCGACACGCTCAGCGTTACGCCCGTCGCATCGAGGATCGACGTATTCTCGATCAATGCCGTAAGCGCGGTACTTTGATCGACATTCACCTGCCGTGTGCTCGGCGGCGTTACGGACAGGTTGACTGCGGGCTGCACAGTCAGGGTCGCGGCGCCCTGGTTATTGGAGGTGTCGTCGTCGGTGTCCGCTGTGACGCTCGCGTCGAAGTTACCGCTGCCAACGGCGGTCGTGTCCGATGTGAGCGTTACCTGGATCGTCGTCATGCCGTCGACGTTGCCGATCGCGCAATTCACTACGCCGCCGCCATCGAGGCAGGTGCCCAGCGATGCTGCGGCTGAAATCAGCGAGACGTTGGACGGCAAGGTGATCGTGGCATTGACGTTGTTTGCAGGGAGCGTCCCGGCGTTTGCCACGTCGAAGGTGATCGTCGCCAGGTTTCCGAGGAGAACCTCGGGATTCGGATCAACGAGCCCGATGCGCATGTCGACGCTCGGCAAGGGCGTAATGCAGCCGTCGGCCTCGGCCCGCGCGATGTCGTCGGCCATCTGGTCGAGGCTGCACTGCGAGAACTGGTCCGAACCATTCAGCGACGGTTCCATGATGTAGTCAAATTGAGCGATGTCGACCGAGTCGCAGGGAGCGGTCCCGTCGTGCGATGCGCCAAAATTGTGGCCGATTTCGTGTGCGGCGATCAGGCTGTCGAAAATAACGCCACTGGGTCTGCGGCCCTCGCTGAGACCGGCGCCGAATTGCGTGCTGCAGAGCACGGGGCCACCACCCCGGCCAACGCCACCCGTGTAGGCGATGCCTACCGTCGAGTTGTTGTTTTCACCGTTCTCAATGTCCTTGCCCGTCCAGAGATGGGTGAGGCCGTGGACGTTCTGGTTTGCTTCGCTAGCGCGGTACGCGGCCAGTTCAGCGAGCAGGGTATCGGCAACGACGGTGTCGCTGAACGGGTACGACGTTGCTGCCGAATTGGTGAAGACCTGCACCAGCGGCACATTGATCTGAACACCGACCTGGCTGCTGAATATACCGTCAACGTTGTTCAGCCGGTCCAGAATCGCCTGTTGCGCATTGGCGCCATGGATAACGGCAAATTCGGCATCGCCAACTGCGCCGATGTCTATTTCCGAAACGGCGCCCTCAGCCAGGGCGGATACTGCGCTGAGTTCGGCGGCAAGCGACTGGTATACGGCGGCGCCGGTCGTCATGTCACGGCCTGCGCCGCAGGTCATTGATCCCGGGGCGACCAGCGCATCTGCGAGGCGGTAGATGATCGCCGTATCAGCGCCGGCAATGTTGTCGCCGGGCCGCTCGACTGCAAACAATTCGCTGCCGTCCCAGATCAGCCCGGACGGTTTTCCATCCGATACGACAACACGAACCCAGGAGTTTTCGAAACCCGCGAGTTTCCCACGATACGGGATTAACGCGTTGCCGGCGATTTCGCGCGCCACACCGAGCAGCCGGCTGTTGGGCGACAGTTCGAGCTCGAAACTGCGGCCCAGCGCGTCGAAACTCATAGCGACGGGACCCGCCACGCCAATCTTCTGATTGCCGCCGATGCCAGCGCCGGCGACGCTCAGGCGTTGTAGCGGCTCATAGTGCGACAGGGAAATCGTGGCGGCCTGTGCCACCATCGAAAGACTCAATACTGCTGCTGCAGCAAACCATCGGACGCCTGACATAATGCACTCGGGGTCGTTGAAATTGACGAACGGATAGCTAATCAAACGCTACCGGGGGCGACAAGGAATTATCCGTCGGTTCGTGGCGACATCGCCTCGTAAAGTGTGTCGCAGTTCTCAAAACTCTGACAAACCCGCCGCGGGAGAGTTTCCCGGACCGTTCTCAGTCACCCGCGCCGAGCAGAAGGGCGCAGTCAGGAACCGCGCCGTCTTTTTGCCAGGCCCCGAACTCCGCTTCGGTCAGCAGGTAGATCTGCCCGGGTCGGCGCACCAGATACAGCTCCCCGGCGAGCTCGCCCACGTCCGTGGTCAGGCGCAGCACATCGTCTTCGATCGCGTAGGATCCGCGAACAGGGAAGCCCGGGAAGGGGTCGAGCTTGTTGCCCGCTTCGTCCACCATGACTTCGTCGGTGAATTTGTCCCACGTGAATCGCTGCCCGGATAGTTCGATCGTATTGCCTTCGTACGCGACGCAGGACGGCACATACGTACCGACGACATCAGCGTCCGTCGCGCATCCCGCGCAAGCCGCCAGCAATGGGAAAAGAAGCAGTGCTTTCGTTTTCATCGTCAGTCCTCGTTGTCCGAGCGCCAGCTTTCCGGCACCCGGATTGCGATCACTTCGCCTTCGGCCGCCACGGCACCCCCAGATATGACCCTGCAATGCACGACTGTCTTCCTGTCGCTGCATTCGTGAATCGTCGCACGCAGTTCGACCGGCTCGTCGATACGTACTGGTTTCAGGTACCTCACATTGAGGCTACCTGTTACGCACCAGATCGGCGGACCCTCGCCAATTGCGAATCCGTCGCGCTCATAATAATTCGCGATCGAGGTGCATACGGCGTGACAGTCGATGATGCTTGCAATCGTCCCGCCGTACAAATACTGGGTCGGACCCGCGCACTGTTCGGGCCGCGGGATGTACGTGCACACGGACTCCTTGCCGTCCCAGTAGCTCTTGATCTGCAGGCCGTCGGGATTCTCCGGCCCGCAGCCGTAGCAGTGATTGTGGGGGATCCTGTCCTGTATTGCGTTCATTCTTCGGCACTCCGCGCGGGCTGGAGCCGGCGAGCGGCCTGCATCGCCAGGAATGCCGCGATGATGACCGCGATCGGCGCCAGCGCCGTAAACCAGTAAGGATGCGGGATGAGCACCAGCATCGTGGTTGCGCCGGCCAGCACTATGCCGCCCACGACAACGGCATAGGGCAGCGGTCCGGTGGTTGAAAGCAGGGCACCTGCGAGGGTCCCCAGGAAGGTCCCGGCCGCCCAGGCAGCCGCGACGAACAGGATGCTTCCGACCGGCAGCGTCGCAATGAACTCGCGAACCTCGTCCGGATCGCCGAACTGGAAATCTGCTGGCGGCGGGTAGATGAAATGGCCGAGCATTTCGACCATCCTGATCGTCAGCATGGCGACAAAAATGCCGACGATCGCCGCAACCAGGTTGCGAATCACCTTTCTTCCGCTGCCGCGGGCGTCCCGGCATTGCGTTGCGCCAGCGCCGACTGGATTCGCGCCGCGAGGGCGTTCGCCTCGGCGGCGATGCGATCCGTATCCAGCGTCGGGAACTCGCCATCGCGCATCAGGATCCGGCCGTCGACGATGACGGACGCGACGTCCTGCTCGTCCGTCACGTAGACCAGGTGTGACAGCACGTCGAAGGTCGGCACGTGGTGCACGTCGTCGAACGCGACCTGGATCAGGTCGGCGCGCTTGCCGGTCTCGAGCGAACCGATCTCGTCGCCCAGGCCGATCGCCGTTGCACCGCCGCTCGTCGCCATCCTCAGGACAGTCGCAGCCGGCAACACTTCGGGATCCATGCGCGTGACTTTCTGCAGGAACGCGGCCAGGCGCATCTCCTCCCACATGTCCAGGTCGTTGTTGCTCGCCGCACCGTCGGTGCCCAGACCGACACGAACCCCGGCATCGAGCATCTCTGCTACCGGCGAGACACCGGATGCAAGCTTCATGTTTGAGGACGGGTTATGGATGACCCCGACCTTGCGGTCCCTGAGGATCGGTATCTCCGTCGCCGTGGGCCAGACGACGTGTGCCGCGATCGTCGGGCCGTCGAAGAAGCCGATCTCGTCGAGCATCTCGATGCTGGTCTTGCCGTAGTTGTCCTTCGCGTACTGCGATTCGAAAGGCGACTCGGACACGTGGATGCTGATCGCGACGCCGTGCCTTTGTGCGGCTTCTCGTGTTTTCTTCAGCTGCCCGGCGTCGAGCGTGTAATTTGCGTGCGGACCGAAGATCGGCGTGATCCGTGGATGCCGGTTCTGCCAGCGGTCGATGAAGCCTTCACCGTTGCTGATGGAATCGGAGGCGCCCTCCGCATCCGGGCTGCGCTGGTCGATCACGGTCGCGGAAATCAGGGCGCGCATGCCGCAGCTTTCGATCACGTCGGCAATGGTGTCCGGGTAGTAGTACATGT